>Ga0310332_10127_pt1 | contig 20578 bp, 17 predicted proteins | sample LakMicSRFLOrngD5_FD_195546 | JGI IMG/M metagenome (GOLD analysis project Ga0310332, IMG submission 195546) | Enriched freshwater cyanobacterial communities from Lake Michigan, Michigan, United States - MI23.SRFL.Orng.D5 (v2) (version 2) | ecosystem: Environmental > Aquatic > Freshwater > Lake...
TGCTCGAACCCAGCGCCCGGCTCGCACCGCAGCGGCCCAGCCATTACCAGCGCTTTGGCATCGAGCAGCCGACGCTGCTGCCCCACAGCGACCGTCAGCGCAGCGGCGCCCAGGCCCTGGCCAGCGATGCCGAGGTGGACGCCTACTGCCGGCGTCACGGCACCCTGGCCGACCTCTACCCCCTGTTCGGCGATGACCGCGAGGCCCGGTTGCGCCAGCAGGGGGCGATCCTGATCGATGCCCACCTGGCCGCCAACGCGATCGGGGCCACCGCCGCCGCCCGCCCCGAAGACACCGACATCGACCCGGTGAACGGCGACCTGCTGATCGCCTTCACCGCCGCCGGCCGCAGCGAGGAGGGCGGCGCCGACCCGGCGATCTTCCAAGGGCCGGCTGGCCAACCCAACTGGCCCCATGGCTGGGTGATGCGCCTGAGCGATGGCAGCCCCGAGCGCGGAGCCCGCTTGACCTGGCGAATCGAGGCCACCGGCGGCACCCCCTGGCAGGGGGGCCTTGGGTTCAGCAACCCCGACAACCTGGCCTTTGACCCGGCCGGCAACCTTTGGCTGACCACCGACCGCTCAAGCAGCGCCAGCCTCGATGTGTTCGGCAACAACAGCTGCTGGGTGCTGCCGCGCCAGGGTGCCGCGGCCGGCCAGGCCCTGTGCTTTGCCATCGGCCCGGTCGACTGCGAGCTGTGCGGCCCCTGCTTTGACGCCAGCGGCCGCACCCTGTTGTTGGCGGTGCAGCACCCCGGCGAGGGCCAGGGCACCCGCCAAGGCCAGGAACGGGAGGCCCAGGCCCACCAACTGGTGGACCGCAGCGGCCGCAGCTTTGAGCAGTTGCGCTGGGTGCCCCTGGGCTCCAACTGGCCCTCGGGGGTCCCGGGGCGGGCGCCGCGGCCCGGTGTGGTGGCGATCAGCCGCCGCGATGGGGCACCCCTGCTGGGCAGCTGAGCCGACTTAGCGGCTGGCCCCGGGCACAAAACGCCGCTCGTGCTGGGCGCCGGTGAGCATGCGATTCCAGTACAGCGAGGGCAGCAGCTTGCGCTTGACCCACCACATGCTCCAGCGCTCCTTGGTGGGATCGAGGGGAAACGAAGGCGTGGGCTCCTGCTTGTAGTTGAACTCGGCCATGATCGTCTTGCCGTAGCCGGTGATCAGGGGGCAGCAGCTGTAGCCGTCGTAGGCCGCAGCCAGCGGCTGGCCATCGAGCAGGGCCAACAGGTTGGCCACCAGCACCGGCGCCTGACCGCGCACGGCCGCGGCCGTCTTGGAGTTGGGCATGCCGCTGATATCACCGAGCGAAAAGACGTTGGGGTAGCGCACGTGCTGCAGGCTGAACTGGTCCACCTCGACGAAACCGGCGCCATTGGCCAGCGGGCTGGTGGCCACCACCGGGGGCGCCGCCATCGGCGGGGTCACATGCAGCAGCTCATAGGGGATCACCTCCTGCCGCTCGCTGTCGTTCTCCTTGACGGTGAACACCGCCTCCTTGCTGGCTGGCCGCACCTCGGTCAGCACATGGTTGTAGCGGGCATCGATCCCCTTGCGCTTGACCACATCCCGCAGCGGCGCGGCATAGGTGGGCACGCCAAAGATGCCCGGGGTGGCGGTGGCATAAATGACGTTGGCGTTCAGGCGCTGGCGCTTGAACACGTCATCGGCCAGGTAGGCAATCTTCTGGGGCGCACCGGGGCATTTGATCGGCATCGGCGCACAGGTGAACACCGCATTGCCGCCCTTGAACGCCTGAATCGCCTCCCAGGTGTAGGGCGCAAAGTCCTTGCTGTAATTGCTGCAGACCCCGCCTGAGCCCAGGGCCTCGCGCAACCCGGCGATGCGGTCCCAGGCCAGGGTCAGGCCGGTGGCCACGATCAGCACGTCGTAGCTGAGGATCTGGCCGCCGCTGGTGGTGACCCGGTTGTGGTCGGGATCAAAGCCGGTGGCGGCCTCCTGAATCCAGGTGACGCCACTGGGAATCAGGTCCCGCTCGGGGCGTCCGGTCTCTTCGAGACTGAACACACCGCCGCCCACCAGGGTCCAGCCGGGTTGGTACCAGTGCTCGGCAGCCGGCTCGAGAAGGGTGATGGCGAGCTCGGGCCGGGCCCGCCGCAACTGGGCCGCGGCGGTGATGCCGCCGGCACCGCCGCCGACGACAAGAACCGGGTGGTGGGTCATCGCTTGACTTGCACTCATGCCTGAGCCAAGTCTGCAGACGGATCGCCGATCGGACAGCTCATCTGCACCGGAACCGGGCGCACCTGCCAGATCCGTTCGGCATACTCACGCACCGCCCGATCGGACGAGAAAAAGCCGCTGCGGGCGGTGTTGAGCAGGCTGATGCGCTGCCAGTCCTGGCCTTGCTGCCACAGCGCGTCGACCCGCTGCTGGGCCTCCAGATAGGCGGCAAAATCGGCGATGACGGCATAGGGGTCGCGCCCCACCAGGTTCTGCACCAGGGGTCTGAACAGCTCGGTGTCGCCACCGCTGAAATGGCCCGACTCGATCAGGGCAAAGATCTCCTGCAGCACCGGGTTGCCGGCCACCCACTCCCAGGGGCGGTAGCCATTGCGGTGCAGCTCCACAATCTGGTCGGTGGTCTGACCGAACAGCACGAAATTGTCCTCGCCGACCATCTGCCGGATCTCGACATTGGCCCCATCGAGGGTGCCGATCGTCAGGGCGCCGTTGAGGGCGAATTTCATGTTGCCGGTGCCTGAGGCCTCCAGACCGGCTGTGGAGATCTGCTCAGAGAGGTCAGCAGCCGGATAGATCGTCTCGCCCAGCTGCACATTGAAGTCAGCCAGGAACACCACCTTGAGCAGCCCCTTCATGTCGGGATCGCTGTTGACCACCTCGGCGATGCCATTGATGAAGCGGATGATCAGCTTGGCCATCGCATAGCCCGGCGCCGCCTTGCCGCCAAAGATCACGGTGCGCGGGGCCAGGCCGGCGGTGTCCCCACCCTTGATGCGCAGGTAACGGGCGATCACCCCGAGCGCGTTGAGGTGCTGGCGCTTGTACTCGTGAATGCGCTTGACCTGCACGTCAAACAGGCTGGTGGGATCGACCAGCAAGCCGTTGCGCTGGTTGATCACCGCGGCCAGGCGGCGCTTGCCGGCCAGCTTGCAGGCCCCCAAGCGCTCCAGAAACGCCGTGTCGTGCTGCAGGGTCTCCAGGCGCTGCAGCAGCTCGATCTCGGCGGGCCAGGACGGCCCCACCGTCTCGCTCAGCAGGGCGTTGAGGGGCTGGTTGGCTAGCGCCAACCAGCGCCGGGGGGTGACGCCGTTGGTGACGTTGGTGAACTTCTGGGGCCACAGCGCTGCAAAGTCGGGGAACAGATCCCGTTGCACCAGCTCGCTGTGCAGGGCCGCAACGCCATTGACGTGATGGCTGCCCACCACGGCCAGGTGGGCCATGCGCACGGCCTTGCCCCCACCTTCATCGATGATCGAGACGCGGGCCAGGATCTGGTCGTTGCCGGGGTGCTTGAGGCGCACCTGCTGCAGAAAACGACTGTTGATCTCGTAGATCAGTTCCAGATGGCGCGGCAGCAGCGAACCGAACAACTCGAGCCCCCAGCGCTCGAGCGCTTCGGGCAGCAGGGTGTGGTTGGTGTAGGCCAGTGAGCCCGACGTGATCGCCCAGGCCTGCTCCCAGTCGAAGCCGTGCTCATCGAGCAGCAGCCGCATCAACTCGGCAACGGCGATCGCCGGGGGGGTGTCGTTGAGCTGCACCGCCCAGTGCTGCTGAAACTCGGCGATGGCGATGCCACGGCGCTGCAGGTTGGCGAGCATGTCCTGCAGCGAGCAGCTGACAAAGAAGTGCTGCTGCATCAACCGCAGCCGCCGGCCGCTGTCGGTGCCGTCGTTGGGATAGAGGACCTTGGAGAGGGTCTCCGAGCCCACCTTGGCCTCGACAGCGCCGTGGTAATCGCCGCTGTTGAAGGCATTGAAATCGAAGGATTCGGCCGCTTCGGCCCGCCACAGCCGCAGCCGGCCGCAGGTGTTGACCCGATACCCGGGCACCGGCACGTCGTGGGGAATGCCCACCACCACCTGGGCCGGGACCCAGCGCACCCGGTAGCGGCCCTGGTCGTCTTGCCAGGTTTCGGTGCGACCGCCGAAGCCGACGCTCTGGGACTTGGTGGGAATCACCAGCTCCCAGGGCCAGCCCCCCTTGAGCCACTTGTCGGTGATCTCGACCTGCCAGCCCCCCTTGATCACCTGATCGAAGATGCCGAACTCGTAGCGGATCCCGTAGCCCGTCGCCGGAATCTCCAGCGAGGCGAGGGATTCGCTGTAACAGGCCGCCAACCGCCCTAGGCCCCCGTTGCCCAGGCCGGGCTCCTCCTCGACCGCAAACACCTGGTCGGGATCGGTGATGCCGAACCGGGCCAGGGCCTCGGCCGCCTCGCTCTGCAGACCCAGCATCAGCAGGTTGTTAGCCAGCTGGGGACCGATCAGAAACTCGGCCGACAGGTAGGCCACCGCCTTGGGCCGTTTCTGACGCAGCAGGTCCTTGGAAGCCAGATGGCGGTTCATCAGCCGGTCCCGCACCGCATAGCTGAGCGCCATGTAGAGGTCATGGGGGCTGACGTCGACAGCACTGCGGCCCAACGAAAAGAACAGGTGCTCGGCGATCCCCTCGAACAGGTCATCGGCGGTCAGGCCGGTGCGCTGCCGGTCACTGAAGCTGGCCGGTAGCGGAACGGCCGAGCCGAAATCCTGGCGTTGGGGTTGGGTCGAGGTCATGGCGACGCCGTGCGAGGGCTGTTGCACCCAAGCTGGCCAGCAGGCGTTAAGGCGGCAACAAGGCGCCGCTGGCTTCAGCTTCGTTTCACTTGCCGAGCGTGCCGGTGCGGCCGAGCATGGGACCGGCTGTGCCTGCCCGATCCCCCTGCGCCATGGCCGCTCCTGAACCCCAGCCAGCGATCCTGATCTGCGGACTGGGCAAGCTGGGACAGGCCTGCCTGCGGCGACTGCAGGGCTTTGATGTGGCCCTGCTGGCCATGGACCGCCACGCGCCCGACTGGCACGACCCCGAGCTGGCCCATGGCCTGCGGGCTCCCGTGGTCATCGGCGACATGCGCCGCGCCCACCACCTGCGGCAGGCCGGAGCAACCGGCGCCCGCGCAGTGCTGCTGCTCAGCTCGGAGAGCACGGTCAACCTCGAGGCGGCCCTGCAGGTCAGGCTGCTCAATCCAACGGCCCAGATCGTTGTGCGGGCCTCGGGCGAGCAGCGCCAGTTGGGGGATCTGCTCGAGCAGCGCCTGGCCGGAATCAGTGTCGTCGACCCGGTGAACCTGATGCGCTGGGCCCTGCTGCAGGCCCTACGACCCGGCGATGCCGCCGCCCGCTTTGACGCCGATGGCCAGGCCCTGAGCGTGTTTGAGGGGGTCTGGCAGGACCGGCGCTTTCAACGGCCGCTGCTGCTCGATCAGCTCAGCACCGGGTGGCTGGTGGCACCGCTGGCCTTTCAGGGCAGCCAGCCCAGCCCGGGCAGCCCCCCTGCCGATCTGGCCCCCAGCCAGGTTGGCCGCTGGCGCCTGCGCCGGCCCAGCTGGTTGCGGCAACCCAGCTGGTTGCGGCGGCCGGTGCTGGATCAGCGCAGCCGCCGGCTGGGGCTGCTGGCCCTTGCCCTAGCCGTTGTGGTGCTGATCGGCATCGGCCACTTTGCGGCGGGGTCCAGCTGGCAGCAGGGGGTGTTCGTGACCCTGGCCCTGCTCAAGGGCGAATTCGTCGATCCGGTGAACGCGGTCCTGGGCGGCCGGCCCCTGGGCAGCGGCGGCGACACCTGGTTGGTGGGCGGCACCCTGCTGCTGTCGCTGCTGGGCACCGTGCTGACCTCGGCCCTGGTGGCGGTGATCCTGGAGCGGTTGCTCAGCGCCCGCTTCGGGCTGACGGTCAAACCGCGGCTGCCCCGGGGGGTGCAGCCGATCCTGCTGGTGGGTGGGGACGGCCTGGCCGACGCCCTCAGCAGCGAGCTGCAGCGCGAGGGCTACAGCGTCTGGGCGGTGGACGCCCAATCGCCCGCCCTCGAGCAGGCGCAACGCAGCCTCAAGCGGCGGGGGGTGCTGGCGATCGGCATGCTCTCGGGCGATCTGCTGGCCAATGTGCAGGGGGTGCTGGCCCTGCAGCAGTGCTGGCCCGCGGCGCGGCTGGCCATGGTGACCAGTGCCGAGCAGGCGGCCGAACAGCTGGGTGAGCTGCTTGGCGGGGTGACGGTGATCTCGAGCCTCAGCCTGGCGGCCGACGTGGTGGTGGCCACCGCCTTCGGCGAGCGGGTCGAAGGCGTCTGGCCGATCGGCGAGGCCATGGGGCTGCTGGTGCGCTATCGGGTCAACCCCGGCGACACCCTGTGCGGCCTGACCCTGGCCCGGGTGCAGCACGGTTACGGGGTCACCGCCATTGCCCTGAAGCGTCCCTCGCGGGGCGACGGGCTGGCGCTGCCACCGGTCGATCTGGTGCTGGCGAGCGGGGATCAGCTGCTGATCCTGGCCACCCTGGCCGGGCTGCGCCGGATCGAACTGGGCCAGCTGCAACCGCCCAGCCAGCGGCTGCGCCTGCGCCTGCCCCGTCCCCTGCCCGACGGGCGCCTGTTCGAGGTGCACCGCAACCTGGCCCGCTACCTGGGCTGCAGCGTCGAGGCGGCCCATGGCCTGCAGTTGGGCATCCAGTGGCAGGAGCTGGCGGTCGATCCCGACATCGCCGCCCTGCTGGTGGACAGCCTGGGGCGGCTGGGACTGGACCTGGAGCTCGAGCCAGAGGCCAAGCTGGTCCCATGAACACCCTGACGATCCGCCGGCCCGACGACTGGCATGTGCACCTGCGCGACGGGGCACTGCTGCAGACGGTGGCGCCGGCCACAGCGCGGCAGTTCGGCCGGGCGATCGTGATGCCCAACCTGCGCCCGCCGATCACCACCGCGGCGGCGGCGCGCGACTACCGCGAGCGCATCCAGGCGGCCGTGCATGCAGGCGGCGGCGCGGCCCTGGCGGCGGCTTTCACCCCGCTGATGACGGCCTACCTGACCGAAACGCTCGACCCGGCCGATCTGGAGCTGGGCCACCGCCAGGGGGTGCTGACGGCGGTCAAGCTGTATCCAGCGGGTGCCACCACCAACTCGGACGCGGGTGTGCGCGACCTGGGTGCGATCACGCCGGTGCTCGAGACCCTCGAGCGCATCGGCATGCCGCTGCTGATTCACGGCGAGGTCACCGACAGCGCCATCGACATCTTTGACCGCGAGGCGGTGTTCATCGAGCGGGTGCTGGCCCCCCTGCTGCGGCGCCACCCGGGGCTCAAGGTGGTGCTGGAGCACATCACCACCAGCGACGCGGTCGACTTTGTGCGCACCGGGCCGGCCAACCTGGCCGCCACGATCACGCCCCACCACCTGCACATCAACCGCAACGCCCTGTTTGCCGGCGGCCTGCGGCCCGACATGTACTGCCTGCCGGTGGCCAAACGGGAGCTGCACCGCCTTGCCCTGCGGGCCGCCGCCACCAGCGGCAATCCGAAGTTCTTTCTAGGCACCGATTCGGCCCCCCACGAACGCCATGCCAAGGAGAGTGCCTGTGGCTGCGCCGGGATCTACAACGCCCCCTTTGCCCTAGAGAGCTATGCGGCGGTGTTTGACGCCGAAAACGCCCTCGATCGGTTCGAGGCCTTTGCCAGCGAACACGGGCCCCGCTTTTACGGCCTGCCGCTCAACGACGGCACGGTGACCCTGGAGCGGACGCCCCAGACCGTGCCCGAGCACATCGACGCGCTGGTGCCCTTTCATGCGGGCGAGACCCTGAACTGGCAGTTGGTCTGAGATCGGCTGCAAACCTGCAGCAGCAGCACGGCTACCACCGCCAGATGGATTAAGCCAAGTCGATCGGCAAACCCAGCGGCATGGTGATGGCTTTACCGCAGTTTCAGCGGGGCTGCGGCCTGGGCAATCGCCTGTTCATCTGGGCCCGATGCCGGGTGTGGTGCCAGGAGCACCAGGGCCAACCGATCAGCCCCATCTGGTTCAGACCGGCCATCGGACAAGCGTTGCGTCGTCTGCCGCAGCTGTGCCGTCAGAACGGGGCCATCGATCTGCTCAATCCAACCCTGCTGGGCTGCTTTCAACCGACAGCTGACGATCTCCCGTGGTGGCAAGGCCTCTGGCAGGGCCTGGGGCGACGCCGGATCAGCGAAACCCAGCTGACAGCCGGCCAGCCCCCGTCCGGCCGGCACCTGGTGCTGTTTGACCAGCCGACTTACTCCTTCGACAGGCTGAACCCCCACTGGCGCCAGTTGCATCAGGACCTTGAGGCGATCACCCGGCCAAGGCACCGACGCCGGGTCGCCGCCCTGCCCCCAAGCCTGATCGGTCTGCATGTGCGCTGCGGTGATGGCTTCCGGCCGCCCCCGGACGCAGACGACAACTTTGGCTGGGTGGGCTGGCTGCAGCAGACCCCCATCAGCTGGTTCGTGGAAACCCTGCAACAGCTGCGCGCGCTGCTGGGCAGCCCCGTGCCTGTGCTGCTGGTGTCTGACGGGAGCGTCGCCCAGCTGGAGCCGCTGCTGGCCCTGCCCCAGGTGCACCTGCTGCGACCCACGACCGCGATCGTTGATCTGTTAGCCCTGGCCCGCTGTCGGTTGATTCTTGGCTCAGGGTCGTCCAGCTTTTCGGCCTGGGCCTCCTTTCTGGGTCAAACCCACGCCCTCACAGCCCCCGGCCATCCCTTCACCCGTTGGGGCCTGGAACCGCAGTGCGGACAAGTGGTCGCTGCCCACAACCCCCGCGACCCGAGCTGCAGCCTGCCGCCGGCTCTGCTGCGGGATCTGGCGAGCCGGCTTCCCTGAGCAGCCCGGCCCGGCTGAGGTTCCAGCGCTGAATGGCAATGGCCCCAGCGCTGCGGGACGCCTGCAGATCGCGCTGGGCGATCAGCACCTCAAGAATTGGGGCCACCTGGGCCCGGTAGCGCAGCTGGGCATCGCGCACCGCCTGCTCGCCGGCCTGCACCGCAGCCTGGGCCGCCCGGATCTGCTCGCCGGCGGCCTGATGGGTGGCGTACCAGGTCTGAACGTTCTGAACGATGGTCTGCCGTGCTTGATCCAGGTCCAGCTGGCGCAGCTTGGCCAGGGTGCCGGCCAGCCGAGCCGACTCGCGGCTGACGCCGCCATCGAACAACGGCTGGCGCAGGCCGATGAAGCCGCCCCAGTTGTAAAAGCCGCCGCTGAACGAACCGCTGCCGCTGCCGCTGGCCGTGGCGCTGCCGACCCCCCCCAGGCTGGCCTGGGCGGTGCCGCTGAGCACCGGCAGGTTGAGGCTGTTGCCGCCGTAGCCCGCCCCCAGCTGCAGCCCCACGCTGGGCAGCATCTGGGCCCGGGCCTCTTGTTGGCGCTGCAGCTGAACCTGACGCTGCTGGGCCAGGGCCTCCAGCAGGGGCCGCTGGGCCAGGGCGCGCTGCAGGCTGGCGTCCAGGCCCAGGGGCCAGGGCTGGGCCGGCAGCAGTGGATCGCGGGCCCGCACCGCCTGCTCGGCCGGCAGGTTGAGCAGGCGCGCCAGGGCGCTACGGGCGACCTGTTGCTGGCTGCGGGCCTCGCTCAGGCCGGCCCGATCCCGCTCCACCAGGGTTCGGGCCTGCAGGGTGTCGATGCGGGCCGCCAGCCCGCGGCGGCGAATCGCCCCCGCATCGCGCTGCAGGGTCTGCGACAGCTGCAGGGCCTGCTGCCAGACCGGCAGCAGGGCATCGGCCACCTGCAGATCCAAGTAGGCCGCCGTGATCGCAAATCGGCTGCCCCGCTGCTGCTCGCTGCCCTCGGCGCGGGCACCAGCGAGGGCAGCCTGGGCCGCCTGCCGCTGGGGGCCGCGGCCAAAGTCGATCAACGGAAAGGTCAGCGACAACCCCAGATCGCCAAACGTGTTCTGGGCGACGGCGTAACCGTTAGCGCCCAGGTTGAGGTTGAGATTGCCGATCAGCGGCAGGTTGCTCACCTGAGAGGCGCTGGTACCGACCTGGACGTAACTGCCCACGGCCAGCAGGTCGAGCTTGGGCAGAAACCGGGTCTGGGCCAGACCGACCTGGGCCTCGCCCTGGCGCACGAGCACGGCGCTGCCGGCCAGGGCCAGCGAGCGCTCGAGCCCCAGCTGCAGCGCCTGCTCGAGACTCAGCTCGAGCGGGGCCGGCAGTTCGGACGCCAGCACGGCCGCCGGGGCCAGCACGGGCGATGCCAACGCCAGCACCGAGATCAGGCTGCGCCAGGCGGCGACACAAAGCACGCTGTCAACTCGGGCGGTGGCCGTTACGGCACCGATCAGATCTGGCTTGTGCAGCCTGTTGATGCGAGGTCTTGAGCTGCTGCCAATGGCCGCCGTAACGCTGGCAAGCGGGGTCTGGGCCCTGCTGCCGGGGGTACCGGGCGATGTGCACGGCGGGGCCCTGCTGCTGGAACCGGACAGCCGCCTGGGGGTCTACGCCCGCAGCCCCGGCCAGGTGCAGCAGCTGCAGGTCGCGGTGGGGCAGCGGGTGCAGGCCGGCCAGACCCTGGCCACGATCAACCGCATTGACCAGGTGGCCCCAGGCGGCGGGGTGCGCGGCAACGACAGCGAAGCCCTGCAGCTGCAAGAGGCGGCGATCGGTCGCCAACGGCAGGCCCTGCGGCTGGCGATCACCAACCTCAAGCGCAGCAACGGCCCGATCGGCAGCCAGGTGCGCGCCCTCGAGGCCCTGCGCCGCGACGAGGTGATCCCCCGCTACAGCCCGCTTTGGGTGGGGGCCCAGGACCTGTACCTGCGCAACCAGTCTCAGTTGCAGCTCCTGCAAAGCCAGGTGGCCGAGCTCGAAGCCACCCTGGCCGAACTACAGGCGCAACGGGCCAGCCAGTTGGTGCGAGCCCCCGCCGCCGGCGTGGTGCTGAGCCTGAGCGCGGCCCCCGGCCAGGCGCTGCTGGCCGGCCAGCGCATCGCCATGATCGGCCCGGGCCCGGCGCCCACAAGCCAGCCCCGCCGGGCCATGGCCCTGTTCACCCAGGCCGATGCGACCCGGCTGCGACCCGGCATGACCCTGCTGCTGGAACCCCAGCTGCAGACCCGTCACCTCTACGGCGGCACCAACCAGCGCTACGGCAGCGTCATCGGCCGCATCAGCGCGATCGCACCAGCAGCAGCCGATCTGGACGAGGTGAGCCGGGCCGTGGGCAGCACCGCTCTGGCCACCAGCCTGCTGGCCAACAGCCACCAGGAAGCCTTTGGCGAGGGCGGCAACCCCCTGGCCACCCTGGGTGACAAGGCCACCGCGCCGATGGTGCTGGTGACCGTCGCCCTGCAACCGGCCGCCACCCCCAGCGGCCTGCGCTGGAGTGAGGGCCAGGGACCCGATCTACCCCTAGAAAACGGCACCCCGGCCAGCGCCCGGGTCGATGTGGATCGGCGCTCGGCCCTGAGCTATGCCCTGCCGTTTGTGCGCTGGCTGACGGGGGTGGAGCGATGAGCCGCAACCCCCTGGCCGCCTGGAAAGCCCCGGCCCCCTGGATCGCCCTGCTGCTGCTGGCGATCACCGCCGCCAGCAGCCCGCCCCGTCAATGGTTCTGGTTGACGCTGCTGGTGATCGTGCTGGTCGTGGGCTGGCTGCAGCTGCTGCGCAACCTGCGACGGCCTGGCCCGTGAACCCCCATGGCCTGCGGGCCGCGCTGGTGATTGGCCTGGCGGCAGCCCTGAGCAGCGCCATTGCCGGCGGATTGGGACTGGGGGGCCAATCCACCACCTTTGCCGTGGTGATCGCAGCCGTGGTGGTGCGGCCCGACTTTGGGCGCTGGCCCCTGGCCCTGTACCCCGTGCTGATCGTGCTGATGGGTCTGTGCATGGGCTTCGGCACGCTGACCGCCCAGCTGCTGGCGGGCATGCCGGAGGTGGTGCTGTTTGCCCTGGTCACCGTGGTGCTGCGCATCGCCGCCCTGCTGCTGCCAGGCAAGCTGCAGATGCTGGCCAACGTGGTAACCCTGGGGGGTGCTGCCCCTGTTGAGCTCAGACCCCAGCTGGAAGGCCTGGGGCCAGGAATTGGCCGCCATCGCCCTGGGCCTGGCGGTGGGCACCCTGGTCCAGATCAACCTGGCCCCCGCGATCAGCAGGGCAGCAACAGCTGAAGCCCCTGCACCGGCTCCAGCCCCTGCAGCAGCCCCTGACCCACCCCCGGCCGAGCGCCTCAGGGCCGGCCTGCGATCACCGCTGTTCTGGCGCAAGACCGTGCTGTTGACCCTGGCGCTGCCGATCGGCCAGGGGCTGGGGGCGCTGACCCCGAAATACCTTTACTTCGGGGTGCTGCTATTGCTGAACGACACCACCGCAGCGACTGCCGAGCGGGTGCGCGACCGCATCATTGGCGTCAGCCTGGGGGTGCTGATGCCCCTGCTGGTGTTCAACACCTTTGGACTCAGCACGGTGTCGACTGGCCTGGTGCTAGGCGGCACGGCCGCATTGATGACCGTGCTGCGGCTGGACCGCCACCTGAACACCGCCCTGTTCTCGAGCGCGATCGCCTTTAGCGGCTACGGACCGCTGGTGGCCTGGTACATCCCCAACCGCTGGCTGGACTATCTGATGGGCTCGCTGCTGGCCCTGGCCGCCGCCTTGTGGCTGCCGCCAAACGCAACGAGCTGTTGCGCGGCCCCACGGCAGGGGCCACCGCCCGCTTAACAACGCAGGGGGCGACCTGTTCTGGCCCAGCGCCGGCCATGGCCTTCTTTGTTCAGCTGACCGAGGCCATCAGCCGCCACCAGAGCCTGCTGGTCACCGGCCTCGATCCCAACCCCGAACTGCTGCAGAGCTGGGCCGCCGCCCGGGGGCTGGCGGGCCGGTCATTGCTGAGCCAGGCGCGGCACTGGATCAAGGCCGTGGTCGAGGCCACCGCACCCCTGGTCTGTGCCTTCAAACCGAGTCTGGGTTTTTACCAGGCCCTGGGCCCGATCGGCCTCGAGCTGCTGGCCGAGGTGCGGGACCTGGTGCCCACCGACATTCCGTTGATCATCGATGCCAAGCACGGCGACCTGAACAGCTCATCGGCGCTGGCCCACTACCTGTTCAAGGACCTGGGCGCCGATGGGATCACCCTCTCGCCCCTGGCGGGCCAGGACATTGCCGCGCCGTTTCTGCTCTACCCGGACAAGGCGGTGGTGATCACCTGCCACAGCTCCAATCCGGCGGCCCGGGTGCTGCAGCACTACCCAGACGAGCAGGGGCCGCTGTTTCTGCACATCGTGCGCGAAAGCCAGCTGTGGGCCACCCCCGAGCAGCTGCTGCTCGAGGTGGGCACCAGCGATGCGGCGGTGCTGGCGGCGGTGCGCCAGGCGGCACCGCAACGGTTCGTGTTGCTGCGCAGCCTCTGGGCCGAAGAAGACCAGCTGGAACCCCTGCTGCAGGCCGGTTTGAACGACGCCGGTGACGGCCTGCTGTTGCCCCTGCCCCAGAACCTGCTGGTCGAGGACGACCTGGCCGAGCGCGCCGACGCCCTGCGGCGCCAGATCAACGCCTGCCGCACCCGCCTGGCCCGCCAGCCCGAGCGCAACGACAGGGCCCAGGCCAGCTGCGCCGTGTGGCTGCCGACCCCGGTATCCCCCCAGGACGACCCGCTGGCGCCGTTGATCGTCGATCTGTTCGACATCGGCTGCCTGCTGTTCGGCGAGTACGTGCAGGCCAGCGGCGCCGTCTTCAACTACTACATCGACCTGCGCCAGATCATTTCGGACCCCAACCTGTTCCACCGGGTGCTGCACGCCTACGGCACCCTGCTGCAGGGCCTGCCGTTTGATCGCATCGCGGGCATTCCCTACGGATCGCTGCCCACCGCCACCGGGCTGTCATTGCAACTGCACAAACCGTTGATCTACCCCCGCAAGGAGGTCAAGGCCCATGGCGCCCGTCGCCTGATCGAGGGCGATTTCGAGTCGGGGGACCGGGTGGTGGTGGTCGACGACATCCTGATCACCGGCGGCAGTGTGCTCGAGGGCATCGCCAAGCTCGAAAGCTCGGGCCTGGTGGTCAGCGACGTGGTGGTGTTCCTGGACCACGGCGGCGACCACGACCGCCACGCCAAGGAACGGCTGGCCCAGGCGGGCTACAGCGTCCACGCGGTGCTCGACATCACCCGCATCACCCAGGTGCTGCAGCAGGCAGGCAGACTCGAGGCCGACCAGGTGGCCGCCCTGCTGCCCGGCGCCCATCACCCCTAAGGGCAGTTCAGACACGGGACCGCCAGCCTTGAAATCGATCTCGGATCCGTTTCTGAAACGGCCTGTGTTCACGCTGGTCTGCAGCCTGCTGGTGCTGCTGGCCGGCCTGGTCGCCCTGCCATTGCTGCAGGTCGAGAACCTGCCGCCGATCGCCCCCAGCCGCGTCAGCGTGCGGGCCGGCTACCCCGGCGCCAACCCCGAAATCGTCGAGCAGGGCGTCACCTCGATCCTCGAGAAACAACTCAATGGCCTGGAGCGGCTGGAGACGATCCGCTCGACCAGCTCGGCCAACGGCACCTCCATCAGCCTGAGTTTTGACGGGGGCAGCCCCGAACTCAACCAGATCAACACCCAGAACGAGGCGGCGGTGGTCGCCCGCCTGCTGCCGGCCAGCGTGGCGCGGCAGGGGGTGCAGGTGCGCCGCAGCAGCGACGACGTGCTGATGGTGCTGAGCTTCAGCGCCGACCGCCGCGTCTACCGCGACACCTTTTTGAGCGGCTGGGTGGACCAGGTGGTGCGGGACCGCATCCAACGGGTCCCCGGGGTCGGCAGCGTCAGCCTCTCTGGCGGCAACAGCCTGGCCTTTCGTCTCTGGCTCGATCCCTGGCGGCTCGAGGAACGGGGGCTGACGATCGCCGACGTGCGCACGGCCCTGCAGCAGCAGAACGTGCTGGCGGCCCTGGGACAAAGCGGCGACGCCCCCAGTCCCCCGGGCCAGGAGCTGACCCTGCCGTTGCGCATGGAAGGCCGGCTGCGCACCCCGGACGAATTCGAAAACCTGGTGGTGGCCCGCGACGGCGCAACCGGCGGCCTGACCCTGCTGCGCGATGTGGGACGGGTGGAGCTGGGCAACGAGAGCTACGACGCCATCGCCACCAACCTCAAGGGCGATCCGGTGGTGGCCCTGGTGATCAACCAGCGCGACGGCAGCAATGCGATCACCGTCAGCGAGGCGGTCAACGCCGCCCTGCAGGAACTGGAACCCCGGTTCCCGCCGGGCATCGCCATGCAACTGATCGTCGATGAGTCCGACTTTGTCAAAGGCAGTGTCGACAACACCACCGACAGCCTGCGCGATGCGGTGTTGCTGGTGTTCCTGGTGCTGCTGCTGGGGCTGGGCAACACCCGGTTGGCCCTGGTCACCGCCGCCGCGGTGCCGGTGGCCCTGATCGGCACGCTCAGCGTGTTGTATCTGACCGGCCAGTCGATCAACAGCCTGACCCTGTTCGGCATGGTGCTGGCGTCGGGGGTGCTGGTCGACGATGCCATCGTCGTCAGCGAAGACATCGGCCGCCGGCTCGAAGCGGGCAAACCACCACTGGTGGCAGCCCGCGAAGCGATGGCCGAACTGGGCAGCGCCCTGATCGCCACCTCGCTGGTGCTGATCGTCGTGTTCGTGCCGGTTCTGGGGCTGGGGGGCAGCGTCGGGCGGCTCTATGCACCGATCGCGATCACCATCACGGCGGCGATCGTCTTTTCGACCTTCAACGCGCTCACGTTCACCCCGGTGCTGGCCAGCCGGGCCGTGCGCCCCGACCAGCCCGAACCGGCCTGGCTGCGGCGCTGGATCGATCCGCCCCGGCGCTGGCTCGAGCAGCTCGAGCCCCCCTACAGCCGCCTGCTCGACTGGGTGCTGGGGCGGACCCGCCTGGTGGTGGCCCTGCTGCTGGCCGGCATCGTGATCACAGGCCTGGGCCTGCAGGCCCTGCCCAAGAGCTTCATCCCCCAGGAGGACACCGGCCAGCTGCGGGGGGTGGTGATCCTGGCCGATGGCTCCAGCCTGCAGCAGACCCAGGCGGTGCTCGAGCAGGTGCGCCAGGTGGTGCGCAGCGAACCGCTGATCACCCGGGCCACCTTCTTTGCCGGCCGCTCCTTCGGCGACAGCAGCCCCAACAAGGGGACCTTTTACCTGCGCCTGGCCCCGATCGAAGAGCGCAAAGGGACCGAGCAGAGCACCAGCGCCGTCGGCGATCGACTCAACGGCAAATTGCGCCAACGCATCCGCCAGGCGATGGTGCAGCTGAGCGAACCCCCGAGCGTGCGGGGCTTCAGCAGCGAGGGCGGCCTCGAGCTCGAGCTGCTCGATGTCAGCAACGGCCAGCTGAGCCTGGGCGCGTTCGAGCAGCAGGTGCAGCGCTTTATCCGCGAGGCGCGTGCCACCGGCGCCTTCGAACGGGTCTCGACCCGGTTCAGCGCCGGCGCACCCCAGCTGCAGCTGGTGCCCGACCGCTTGCAGATGGCCGCCCTGGGGGTGGATCTGTCCACGGTGGTCGACACCCTGGGGGCCAGCTTCGGCAGTGATTACGTCAACGACAGCTTCGAGAGCGAACAGGTCCGCAAGGTGATCGTGCAGCTCGACGGGGCCAGACGGCGCGACCCGGATGACGTGCTCAACCTGATGGTGCGCAACCGCGACAACAAGCTGATCCCCCTGCGCCAGATCGTGCGCCTCGAGCAGAGCAGCGGCCCCACCAGCATCAACCACACCCGTCTGGTGCGCTCGATCAGCGTGCGGGCCCTGCCCCGCAGCGGCGTCAGCAGCGGCCAGGCGATGGCCCTGCTCGAGCAGGTGCAGCAGCGCCAGGGGGGCATCACCGAGCTCGAATGGGCGGGCCTGGCCCGCGAAGAAAACCGGGCAGCCGGCAGCAATGTGCGGGTCTTCGCCCTGGGGGTGCTGGTGATGTTGCTGGTGCTGGCGGCCCTCTACGAGAACTTCATCGATCCGCTGATCATCGGCGTCACCGTGCCCCTGGCGTTGCTGGGGGCCGTGATCGGCCTGGGCCTGCGCGGCATGGCCCTCGATGTCTACGGCCAGATGGGACTGCTGGTGCTGGTGAGCGTGGCAGCCAAGAACGGCATCCTGATCGTCGAATTCGCCAACCAGAGGCTCAAAGGTGGCGAACCGCTCGAGCAGGCGATCCGCGAGGCCTCGATCGCCCGTCTGCGGCCGATCCTGCTGACCGCCATCTCGTCGCTGGCGGGCTTCATTCCCCTGTTGCTGGCGAGTGGCTTTGGCTCGGGCAGCCGTTTGAGCATCGGCGTCGTCGTGTTCAGCGGCCAGCTGGTGTCGACCGCCCTGAGCCTGCTGGTGGTGCCGGTGGTCTACCGGCTGGTCAAGCGCTGGGAGCTGGGACCAAGACCCGGGCGCGAGCCTGGAGCCCCTGCCTAAAACAGGGCCATCAGGATCGCCACCACCAGGCTCAGCAGCAGCAGGGTCAGCAGCGCTCCAGCCGCCAGCAGCAGGATGCCGGCGATCAGGCCAAAGCGCTGGGTCGTCCGGGGAAACAGCAGGTAGAGCGTCAGCCCCAGGGCCAGGGGCCACAGGGGCGGCAGCAGCAGGCAGATCCCCGTCAGCAGGACCAGCTTGCGGCGGGTCTGCCGTTGACCCTGGACCAGGTCCAGGGTCTGTTGCTGCTGCGCGTCCAGGGCGGCGAGCTCGTCGTCGGCCAGCCAGCGGCCATGGCGTCGAGCCTGCTCAAGCTCGCGTTCCAGCTGCGGATCAGGCATGACCGATGGGGGCAGGGGGACTTGAACCCCCACAGCCTTGCGGCCTGCAGATTTTAAGTCTGCTGCGTCTACCGGTTTCGCCATGCCCCCGGCAGATGCAGCTTAGGTTCTGCGGCCTTGCCGGGCACGTCATCACGATGGCCATGTCCCAGGGCATGCCTCCTATGCTTGGCCGATCTGTGCTGAGCCAGTGCCCCTGCCCGGTTTCCTGAGCTCCATCTCCCCGGACACCCTTGTGGTGCTTGGGCTTTACGTGGTCCTGGGCGGCGCCTATTTGGTGGTGGTGCCTCTGCTGCTCTACGCCTGGATGGTCAAGCGCTGGACCACCATGGGCAAATTCGAACGCCTGGGGGTCTACGGCCTGGTGTTTCTGTTCTTCCCGGGGCTGATTCTGTTTGCACCCTTCATCAACCTGCGGATGGCAGGACAGGGTGAGGTCTAGAACGCGATGACCAAAGGACAATCCCTGCTGCTGGGGCTGGCGGTGCTGGCCCTGGGAGCCGGCGGGTACTGGGCCTTTGCGGCCACCGGTTTTGAGGGATTTTCGGCGGGCATCGCCGCTTCGGCGGTGCTGACGCTGCTGGTGCTGGTCTGGACGGGCAGTTACCTGTTCAGGGCCGTCACCGGCAGCATGACCTACATGCAGCAACGGCGTGACTACCGCCAGGCCTACGACGCCTACACCGATGCCGAGCTGCTCAAGCGTTTTGAAGCGCTGAGCCCCGAAGAGCAGGCCAGGTTGCTGGCTGAGACCGGTTCCGCCAGCGAACCCGGCCCGAGCGACCCCATAGGCTCACAGGCATCTGAACAGCAGGCGTGACGGCGATCCAGCAGCGTTTTGAGACCCTGCGGCAGCAGCAAAGCTGCGCCCTGATGCCCTTTTTGATGGCGGGTGATCCCGATCTGGAGGCCACAGCCGCCAGCCTGCTGGCCCTTGAGGCCAGCGGCGCCGACCTGATCGAGCTGGGCATCCCCTACAGCGACCCCCTGGCCGATGGCCCGGTGATCCAGGCGGCGGCCAGCCGCGCCCTGGCATCCCACACCACACCCGCCAGGGTGCTGGCCATGCTCAGCAGCCTCAAGGGCCAGCTGACGATCCCGGTGGTGCTGTTCACCTACAGCAACCCCCTGCTCAACAAAGGCATGGAGGCCTTCTGCCTTGAAGCCGCCGCCGCCGGTGCGGCCGGCCTGGTGGTGCCCGACCTGCCCCTCGAAGAGGGCGAGAAGCTCTCGGCGATTGCCGCCAGCCACGGCCTCGACCTGGTGCTGCTGGTGGCCCCCACCACCCCGGCCGAGCGCATGGCCCGCATCCACGCCGCCAGCCGCGGCTTCACCTACCTGGTCAGCGTCACCGGGGTGACCGGGGTGCGCACCACGCTGCAGGAGCGTGTGGGCCCGCTGGTGCAGCAGCTCAAGGCCCAGGGGGGCACGCCGGTGGCCGTGGGCTTCGGCATTTCGGGCCCCGAGCAGGCCCGCCGCGTGCGCGATTGGGGTGCCGATGGCGCCATCGTCGGCAGCGCCCTGGTCAAGGCGATGGCCGAAGCTCACGCAGCCGGCCAGCCGGTGGCTGCAGCCGCCGGACGCTTCTGCGCCGAACTGCGCCAGGGCCTGGATCAGCCCTGAGCGCGTCGATCGTCCTGTTGCGGCAACCCTTTGCTGTTTTCTGAAGCCTGCGAGCGGAACAAACAGCCGATCGCCGCTGAGCTGGCCCAGTGGCTGCCGCGGCCGGCCCGGGTGCTCGAGATCGGCTCGGGCAGTGGCCAGCATGCTGTCCACCTCACCCGCCAGATCAGCCAGCTGCACTGGCAGCCCAGCGAGCGGGCCGAGCAGTGCCTTGACCTGCAGCAACGCATCGACAGCGAGGGCCGCAGCCCACTGGCGGCCGGCAGTCAGCTGGCCGATGCGATCACCCTGGACGTGTGCGCCGGCCCCTGGCCCGCCGGGCCCTATGGGGCGGTGTTCACGGCCAACCCGGCCCACATCATGCCGGCGAGCGCCGTGCCGCACCTGGTGGCCGGCGCCGCCGCCGTACTGGCCCCCGGCGGGCTGCTGCTGCTCTATGGCCCGTTCAGCGACGGCGGCCAGCACACCGCCCCCAGCAACGCCGCCTTTGATGCCCACCTGCGCAGCATCGACCCCGCCATGGGGGTGCGGGACGCCGACTGGATCACCGCCCTGGCCGAGAGCCGGGGGCTGCGTGCCCTGGCCGATGTGGCGATGCCCGCCAACAACCGGCTGCTTCTGTTCAATGCGCCGCTCTGATGCATCAGCGCTGTTCGGAGCTGCCGCTGGCGACCAGGCGCGGCATCGACCCACCGTTCCAGCAACTTTCCTTAAGGCTTTCGGCAAGAGCGTGCTAGCGACAGGGCGCTGGCTTAGATCCACGGCTGCAGTAACGGCTCAATCACGCCGATTGAGATACGTTCGAAGCCAGGTAGCCGATTGAACGACGCTGGGACGGGCCGCAAGTGACGTGTTTAGTAGGGCGGTGATCTGCCGCTCAAGCGTCCCGCCTCAGCGACCAGAAGCTGCTGCAGGCCCTGGCTGCCGAGGGGAGGCAAAGCAAAAACACAGACGAGCCAGACAAACAGCAATCAAGCGAAGCGCGTAGTCAAGACTAGAGACTCTAGAAATAAAGCCTTAAATCAATCTACTTTTTGGCACTCTTCCACAATCTTGGCCACCCTAAGAGGCAGCCGGCGTAATTACCTAGCACGGGAGAGAAGAGGCGACAAGTCGAACAGATGCAGACAAGCCCGAACAAAGGAGTGCAACGAAAACATGCTCTTAGCCGCTCGCAGGAGAAGGAGGAAAGACAATATATGCAATGACAAAAGAAATCGCTTAATCAGGAATCGGACG
>Ga0310332_10139_pt1 | contig 19649 bp, 23 predicted proteins | sample LakMicSRFLOrngD5_FD_195546 | JGI IMG/M metagenome (GOLD analysis project Ga0310332, IMG submission 195546) | Enriched freshwater cyanobacterial communities from Lake Michigan, Michigan, United States - MI23.SRFL.Orng.D5 (v2) (version 2) | ecosystem: Environmental > Aquatic > Freshwater > Lake...
ACCCCGGAAGTGGGCATTGGCGACAAGGTGCTCTACAGCAAGTACGCCGGCACCGACATCAAGCTCGGTACCGATGAGTACGTGCTGCTTTCCGAGAAGGACATCCTGGCAATCGTGAATTGAGGCCCAGGCGCCTCCTTCACCCAGCCTTCGTCCCCCCTCCCCATCCTCCTTTCCCAGGCCCTCCATGGCTAAGCGAATCATTTATAACGAGCAAGCCCGCCGGGCCCTCGAACGCGGCATCGACATCCTGGCTGAAGCCGTTGCCGTCACCCTCGGTCCTAAGGGCCGCAACGTGGTGCTCGAGAAGAAGTTTGGTGCTCCCCAGATCATCAACGACGGCGTCACGATCGCTAAGGAGATCGAACTCGAAGACCACATCGAGAACACCGGTGTCGCCCTGATCCGTCAGGCCGCCTCCAAAACCAACGATGCCGCCGGTGACGGCACCACCACCGCTACGGTCCTGGCCCACGCCATGGTCAAGGCGGGCCTGCGCAACGTGGCTGCCGGCGCCAACGCCATCACCCTCAAAAAGGGCATCGATAAGGCGTCTGAGTTCCTGGTCGCCAAGATCAAGGAGCACGCCAAACCGATCAGCGACAGCAACGCCATCGCCCAGGTTGGCACCATCTCCGCCGGTAACGACGAAGAAGTGGGCCGCATGATCGCCGATGCGATGGACAAGGTCGGCAAGGAAGGTGTGATTTCCCTCGAGGAGGGCAAATCGATGACCACCGAGCTGGAGGTCACCGAAGGCATGCGCTTCGACAAGGGCTATATCTCGCCCTACTTCGCCACCGACACCGAGCGGATGGAAGCGGTGCTCGAAGAGCCCTACATCCTGCTCACCGATAAGAAAATCGGCCTGGTCCAGGACCTGGTGCCCGTGCTCGAGCAGATCGCCCGCACCGGCCGTCCCCTGCTGATCATCGCCGAGGACATCGAGAAGGAAGCCCTCGCCACCCTGGTGGTAAACCGCCTGCGCGGTGTGCTCAACGTGGCGGCCGTCAAGGCCCCTGGCTTCGGTGATCGCCGCAAGGCCATGCTCGAGGACATCGCTGTTCTCACCAACGGCCAGCTGATCACCGAGGACGCCGGCCTCAAGCTGGAAAACACCAAGCTCGAGATGCTGGGCACCTCCCGCCGGGTGACGATCAACAAGGACACCACCACGATCGTGGCCGAAGGCAACGAGGTGGCTGTTAAGGCCCGCTGCGAGCAACTGCGTAAGCAGATGGACGAAACCGACTCCTCCTATGACAAGGAGAAGCTGCAGGAGCGTCTGGCCAAGCTGAGCGGTGGCGTGGCTGTGGTGAAGGTGGGCGCTGCCACCGAAACCGAGATGAAGGACAAGAAGCTGCGCCTCGAAGATGCCATCAACGCCACCAAGGCGGCCGTTGAAGAAGGCATCGTCCCCGGCGGCGGCACCACCCTGGCCCACCTGGCTCCGGCCTTGGAAGAGTGGGCGGCTGCCAACCTCACGGGCGAAGAGCTGATCGGCGCCACGATCGTGGCCTCGGCCCTCACCGCTCCCCTCAAGCGCATCGCTGAGAATGCCGGTGTCAACGGCGCCGTCGTCGCTGAGCATGTCAAAAACATGCCCTTCAACGAGGGTTACAACGCCGCCACCGGCGAATACGTCGACATGCTGGCCGCCGGCATCGTTGACCCCGCCAAGGTGACCCGTTCTGGCCTGCAGAACGCCGCATCGATCGCCGGCATGGTGCTCACCACCGAGTGCATCGTGGCCGATATGCCCGAGAAGAAGGAAGCAGCTCCCGCCGGCGGCGGCGGCATGGGCGGCGACTTCGATTATTGAGTCCAGGCCCCTTCGCCTGATTCCATTTCGCCGGATTCCATTGTCAGCTGGGCCGGGGGGCTTGCCCCCCGGCCCTTTTTTTGTGCACTGGCGCCCTTGGCCCTAGCCCGGCCAACGCCAGAGTGGGACCAGGACAACGCCACCCCGGCGCAGGACACCGGGGGCTACCCGGCGTCCCCTCCTTCAGCTTTGCTGGAGTCAGCCCAGCCCCTGGTGCCGGTATTGCCTGCCTGGGGAGCGCCGCCCCGAGATCGCCATTCCCTGGATTCTCTGGCCACGGCTTGGGCCGGGCCGGCAAGGACCGTTCCTGGGTGCGGGAACGGGCAACATGTTGCTGAGCGTAAAGGCGGCCTTGCGGTTGGGCCGAATGGCGCTTTACCGCTAAACTGGGTCATTCGCAAGCCAGCCGTGAAGGTTACCCACCTTGAGCGGGAACACCTGCTTTGCCTGTCCTCCGAGGAGGTCGCGCTGTTGGTCGACCTTTGCCATGCGGCTACTTTTTCGGACATGTTGCCCACGGAAAAGGAGACCCAGCGCCGGCTGAAGCGGTTTATGGGGGAAGTTCAAACGTCGCTGCATGACACGGCCCAGTTGCTGTGGAAGGAAAAACAGCGCCGCTCCAAGCAGCGCCAGTCCTGAGGGTTGTTACGGCTTAGACCCTGATTGCTCCTGGGTTGCTTGCGGTTTTGTTGGTAGTGATAACGATTGCCGAGAATGTTCAGCATTAATGTCAAGACAATATGCGGCCTTGCTTGATCCGTGTCGCGGGCTACCTATCGTTCTGGGATTGCCCTTGAGCGGGGAATCCCTAACGTTATCTTGCGAGCCGTAAGGGTGTTATCGACCATGCAGAAGCCGTTGCATGCTCTTGCCCATGACCCTCTTGGGTTAAGCCTTTGATTGTTGTGGCGCCAGTCCATGGCGAAGCAGGCCCGATTGGTGTCGGACTTACCTTCAGGCACCGGAAGCCCTTTGGGAAGGGACTTGGGACTAGGCGTGTTATCGATCGTTGAATGGTTCATCGCTTTGCCGGAGCGTCGATTGAATCATTCGTTGTTCATGGGGACCTTGTTGCCATGGGGTGGATGGACCCTTAGCGCTTTGATGCGATCAATCAACCGATGGCAGCGGCTTTTGGGCCGGGCCCTCATGGTGGCGTGGGGACGTTGGCGCTTGAACCCAACAGCAGGCCCAGGCTAAGAAAACGGGTTTGCTCCCATCCCCAAGCAAGTGCTATCCGGCCTGCACAAGCTGCAGCGACAGATGGAGCTTAGTTCTTGAGCGCTTCAGCAGCGGTGTTTGAGCTGGTTTGGTGGCCGTTCAGGTGCTTTTCACAGGCTTGGGCCCCGTAGGCGAACAGCAGCACAGATGCCATCAGGGTCGCGGTGAACAGGCGCTGCATAGCAAGAAAGCTTCTATTTAAAACTTTAGGCGCCCAGGCCTTCATCAGGGTCAGGGGATCGGCGGCTTCGGTCATGGTTTCGTTACCATCCCTCGGTGCTGCTTCCGCCTGCTTGCCTCCGATCCCGTCCAAATGCAGCAGCTGCCGCTACTTTGATGCCCGTTCCCTGGGCGGGCTTGGCTACTGCCGCCACTGGAGCACCGTGGTCAGTTCCGATTGGTCCCTGCCGACCATCTGCCCCAGTTGGAGCGCCCAGCCAGCTAAGTCCCGGAGCTGATCTGGCAGGGGGGTTTGGTCAAGGACTTAATCGCCTCCTTGACCCTGGTTCCGTTCTCCAGCAAGAGTCCCATGATCCGCCTTGGAGGCGAGGCCTTTTGAACCAGGCTTCCCTAGCCAAGGTTTGGCTCGCTTAGGGCGCCTTGGGGAGAAACACCAGGGCTACGCCGTTGTTGCAGTAGCGCTTGCCGGTGGGCTTGGGGCCGTCATCGAAGACATGGCCCTGGTGGCCCCCACAGCGTCGGCAATGGTATTCGGTGCGAGGAATGATCAGTTTGAAATCCACTTTCGTGGCGATGCCATGGGCTAGGGCCTCGTAAAAACTCGGCCAGCCCGTGCCGCTGTCGTATTTCGCCTTGGAGCTGAACAGGGGCAGCCGGCAGCCGGCGCAGGCATAGGTGCCCTGGCGTTTTTCCTTGTTGAGCGGGCTGCTAAAGGGCCGTTCCGTGCCGGCCTGGCGCAGCACCGAGAAGGCTTCAGGCGTCAGCCTGGCGCGCCATTGGCTCGGGCCCAATTGCCATTGGGGATCGGCGGGCGTTGCTGCCGCCTGGGCTTGCTTGGCCCCGATCCAGGGAACCAATGCCGTTCCCAGCAGTCCGAACAGGCCGCGTCGCTTCATGGCCAACCTATTTGAGCCAGCCGGCACTCAACACCACGGCTAACCCCAGGAAGAGGGATAGCAGGGTCCAAGTGATGCGGTTGAGGGTGTCCTCGGCGCTGCGGGCGCTGCTGAACATGGAGCCGCCGCTGCTGGCCAGGCCACCCATGCCGTCGCCCTTAGGGCTGTGCAGCAACACCGTGACGATCAGCAGAAGACCGCTGACAATCCAGACCCAGGAAAGAATGTTCTGAAGCATGGGGTCAGCCTAGGTCTTGGCGGTGGGGGGACGCTTGTGCCAAGGGGACCTCAGACGCCCAGGCTGAGGGGCTGGCGGCTTTCGCTGACGCTCAGGGGGGCAGGCACCACGAGGGATTGGCCCGTCATCAGGCTGGGTTGGGGCAGGCCCAGGATCGCCAGCAGGGTGGGGGCGATATCGGCCAGGCCACCGCCTTCGCGCAGCTGCACGTTGGTGCCATGGCCGGCCAGTTTGCGTTGCTCCCCTTCCACCAGGATCACGGGCACCGGATTGGTGGTGTGGGCGGTCCAGGGCCGGCCATCGGGGCCCTCCATTACCTCGGCATTGCCGTGGTCGGCCGTGATCAAGAGGGTGCCGCCCATGCGGTTGGTGGCTTCCATCAGGCGGCCGACGCAATGGTCGACCGTGGCGATTGCCTGGGTGGTGGCCTCCATCTGGCCGGTGTGGCCGACCATGTCGGGGTTGGCGTAGTTGATCACGACTAGGGAGTAGATGCCCTTGCGGATCGCAGCAATACAGCTTTCGGTGAGCTGGTCGGCGGACATGGCCGGCGATTGGTCGTAGGTGGCGACCCGGGGGGAGGGCACCAGATGGCGGTCTTCGCCTGGGAAGGGTTTTTCGATGCCACCATTGAGAAAGTAGGTGACGTGGGGGTATTTCTCGGTTTCGGCGGTGCGGAACTGGCGCAGGCCATGGCTGGAAACCACTTCCCCCAGCAAGCCATCGAGGGATTCCGGCGGAAACGCCACCGCGACGGGCAGGCCACGCTCGTATTGGGTGAAGGTCACCACATGCAGGGGGCTGATCTGGACCCGCTCGAAGGGTTCGAACTCGGGCATCACCAGGGCCCGGATCAACTGCCGCACCCGGTCGGGGCGGAAGTTGAAACAGATCACGCCGTCATCGGGCTTGAGGTGGCCAGGTCCCAGGCGGGTGGGTTCGATGAATTCATCGGTAACGCCTTCGGCGTAGGAGGCCTCCACCACCTGCAGGGCCGTCAGTCCACAGGCGCCGTCGTCCTGGCTGAGCAGTCGATAGGCCTTTTCGGTCCGCTCCCAGCGGTTGTCCCGGTCCATGGCCCAGTAGCGGCCGCAGAGGGTGCTAAGCCTGCCGACGCCAGCGGCGGCGATCTGGGCCTCCAGGCTGGCAATGAAGCCCGGCGCACTTTGGGTCGGGGTGTCGCGACCGTCGGTGGTGACATGGATGCAGACGTCCTTCAGGCCCCGCTCCGCCGCCCAAGTCAGCAGGCCCCCCACGTGGTTCACATGGCTATGGACGCCCCCGTTCGAACAGAGACCCATCAGGTGCAGGGTCTGACCGTTGGCGAGCAACTGGTCGGCTAGGTGGTTGAGGGCCCCGTTGCGGGCGATGCTGCCGTCGCGCACGGCCTGGCCGATGCGCACCAATTCTTGGCGGATGATCCGGCCGGAACCAATCGTGAGGTGGCCCACCTCGGAATTGCCCATCTGCTGGTCGGGCAGGCCCACATCGGCGCCACTGGCCTGGATCAGGGTGTGGGGATAGGCATGCCACAGGGCATCCATCACCGGGGTTTCGGCGTTGCGGATGGCGTTGTGCTCCTGGTCCGGGCTATAGCCCCAGCCATCAAGGATCGCCAGCACCACCGGCGCCACGGGCCCTTTGCCGGTCATCGCTTCGATTGGAGTTCCAGCACCGGGCCGGGGGAGCTGATCAGAAACAGGGGATTCCGCCATGCTGTGCCCAAGGCCAGGGTTGCGATCGGAGGAAGGAGCTGCTTTCACCCGGACTTGCCCTTTCCCTCAACAACTTCAACCAGTTCCAAACTTACTGCCCTAGGGCCAAGGTCCCCAGTTCAGCCCTGGGCGGGTTAGCTTTTGGCCATCAAGACCCCTCTTGGGGTTGGCGTCCACCTCCCTGAGGGCCTGGGGCCTGACCGGGGGGGGGCGGGGGGACAACCCCAGTAACTCTTGGCGGAGGGACCCACCTCCGGGGTCAGGACGATGGCCCTGGGCCTGACTGACTGTGGGATCTTTAGCTGCCGGGCTTTGGCTCTGCCAGGCTTGGGGCAGTGCTTGTCCCGGGTCCGGGATCCCGTTGCGCCGTGATGTTGCCTACTCCTCAGCAGGGTTTCGCGGCCCAATCGGGGCCCGGGGCCCCAGGCAGCGAGCCGGGGAGCCAGGTCAGGGTCGAAATCCTGTCGTCCCTGGAGCTTTCCCGCACCCTGATCCGCTTGGCCTCCCAGGTGTTGGAGAGCGTTGCCGACAGCCGGGAGCTGGTGTTGCTGGGGATTCCCACCCGGGGGGTGGCCCTGGCCCAGGTGCTGGCCCACCAGATCGGCACGATCGCCGGCCATGGGGTGGACCAGGGCAGCTTGGATCCCACCTTCCACCGCGACGACCTTGGGCGCGTCGGTACCCGCCTGGGAATCCCCACGGCATTGCCGGCCGATTTGGAGGACCGCAGCGTGGTGTTGGTGGATGACGTGATTTTTACCGGTCGCACCGTGCGGGCGGCCCTCGAAGCCCTGCAGGCCTGGGGTCGCCCGCGCCGGGTCAGCCTGCTGGTGATGGTGGACCGGGGCCATCGCGAATTGCCGATCCAACCCGATTTTTGCGGGCGGGTGGTGCCGACCAGCCGCCAAGAAACGATCGCCCTCTGCCTGCAGGCCACCGATGGTGAGGAGGGGGTCTACCTGCTCAAGGGATCGGACCAGGCCGGTTAAGGGGGCAACGGCCAGCCCGGGGGCAGCTTTAGCTGGCGGGCTCGAGTTCGTCGCTACGGAAGTGGGCTTTGAAGCGGCCAAAGGCGACGATCACCGGCAGGGTTGGGCTGATCGGACGGCCCTTCCAGTCGCCCAGAACCTCCTTGACCTCGCCCGTTTGCCCTTGAAGATCGAAGGCCTGGCCGCGGTGTTCAGGGTGGTGGAACACAACCACACTGGTACTGACCCTGACCTGATCTCCCGCTTGCATGAAGGGCCTAACGCTGCTCTAGCGACCATCCTGCCATGGGCCTTAGCGGCGACAGGCGCTCTCGGGACCCATTTCCACCACCTTGCCGCCCAATTGCTTGCAGGCCCGTTCGAAGGCCTGGCCGTCGTCCATGCCGGCGGCGATTTTGCGGGAGATCAGGGCATCGAGCTTGGCGATCGACACATTGGAGGGGTTGGTTTCGCTGTGGCCTTCGTGCTCCTTATCCTCCTGGCGGCGCAGGCTGGCGATGCCTTGTTGCACCTGCTGGCGCAGCTTCTTGGTCTGGCCTTTCCACCAGGGGTGATCGATGCGATTGAGGGCATCAAGGGCCTCCCACCAGCGCTGTTGCTTGATCAGTTGCTGACCCCGGTCCCGCAGCAACCGGTTGCGGGTCCAGCTGTCCCGCAGGTTGTCGCCCAGGGCGGCGCCATCGCTGCGGTGATCGGCGTTGATCGCCGCCAGCAGCACCAGGGCCCCCTGCAGGTCCCCCTGTTGGAACAGGCCCAGGGCCCGGGTTTCCAGCTGGCGATGCCACTGGACCAGTTGCTGTTGGTCCGGCGGTTGGCTGGCGCCCGAATTGACCAGTTGCAGCTGCAGTTTCATCGCCGCTGACCATTGCCCCTGGTCCCAGAGTTGGGCGGCCTTGCGGCGGCGGCAGAGCCCCTGGTCCTGGGGGGCTCTGCCGCCTAACCAGCGCAGGGCTCCCAGTTGGTCGGCGTAGCGGATGCAGGCATCGAGGCGACCGGCCCTGGCGGCCCCCTGGAGTTTGAGGGGAAGTTGCTGCTCCCACCAGTGCACCCCACCGACGCCGACCGCCACCAGTCCAAGGGTGAGACCCAGCCAGTAACGGGGGAGCCTGTGGTGGCGGAGGGCCAAGGCGGTGTGCATGCGCCCCCCCGTTCTATGGATGGGGGCTGCCCGTCACCTGCCCTTGGGGGCAGCCCGGCCGTTGTCCACCGGCCGGGCCGGCCTCAGCGCACCTGCCCCAGCCGGCGCTGGGCCAGGGGCAGACCCGTCAACAGGTCGTCACCCTCGAGCCGCAGGGCGCCAGTGCTGTCAATCGAAAAGCGCAGTTTGAGCCGGTCCACGCCCGCCTGGCCTGGGGGGTCGAGGGGCACGGGCGCCAGCGGCTCGGGCCAGGGATCCACCGGGGCCTCGCCGGCGGGCCGCCGGCGTAGCCGCGGCAGTCCCGCCTCGAACACCACCTCACAGCGCTGGTCGGGACGCGGTTCGCCTAGCACCAGTTCCAGGGAGCGTTGGCCGTCCTGGCTGCAGGCCAGCACCAGCTCGAAGGGGCGTTCACTCGGCCAGCCCTGGCCGGCACTGAAGAGGGGGTGCCAGCGGTGCTCGCGACTGCGCTGGTCCCAGCAGCGCAAGCTCAGGCCCCAGCTGAGCAGGTCCTGGACCGTCACCCCCGGCGTCAGGCCCAGGGCCCCCAGGGCCACCGCCTCGATCGGCCGTTGATCGCGCAGGGGCACGCCGGCGCAGCGGCTCTGGAGCCAGTGGCGCACGCTGGGCAGCTGGCTGGTGCCCCCCACCGGCAGGACCGCATCGACATCCTTGAGGGCCACGCCCTGGGCCCGGGCCGAGGCCAGGACCGTCTCGAGCAGCTCATCAAGCAGCGCCATGAGCCCTTTCTCCTGCAGGAGCTGATCGAGCTGGGGCCGGCTCAGGCGCAGTTCTTGGGGGGGGCCAGCCCCCGGCAGCCAAACCCCCAGGGCCTGCTCTGTGCTGCTGAGGCTGCATTTCATCCGCTCAACGACCTCCAGCAGGCCTGGATCGCGGCCCTGGCCAGGGCAGAGGGCTTCGGCGATCCAGTGGTCGATGTCGCGGCCCCCCAGGGCCAGGCCCGCCTTGCCCAACACCCGGGCGAGGCGCAGGGCCTGCCGGCTCTGGTCCAGGTCGCGCCCGGCGAAGCGCAGCAGCTGGGCAATGGGTGCTGGCCGCCCTTCGCCCCCTTCCAGGGCCACCAGGGATACATCGATGGTGCCGCCGCCTAAATCCACCACCAGCACTCGGCTGCCGGCCGGCAATCCGGCGCCGATGGCGGCGGCCGTGGGTTCATCCACTAGGGCAACTTCGGCCACTGCCAGGGCCTCGCTGGCCGTGGCCAGCCAACGCCGGTAGTCCCGGTAGCCATCGATCGGGGCGGTGAGCACCAGCCGATCAGGTTCGAGGCCAGCGGGCAGCTGGCGCCAGATTCGCTGCAGCAGCAAGCTGCCGGCCTGCTCCGGGCTCAAGGTGTTGGCGGGCTGGTCCTGGGCCCCAGGCCCCGTGCCGGCCTCCGCTTGGTGGCCTTGCTCGGCGGCCGTTGCGCCAGCAGCACCTGGGCGCTGGCCGCCGATGGCCCGTTTGAAATCGCGGTGCAGGGCGGCTCCGCCCAGGTGTTGGAGGCCGGCCTCCAACACCTGGCGGCCGATCAGGGGCAGGCCCGCCCCGGCATCGGCGAGCCAGATCACCGTGGGCACCACCGGCGGCTCGCCAAGGGAGAAGGGCTCGATCGTTAGCAGGCGTGGCGGTTGGCCGGGCTCCTGGAAGGCCACCACGGTGCTGGTGCTGCCCAGGTCGATGGCGAGGGTGCCGGCCATGGAGTACCTGGGAGGGGGGCGCCCCCGGATTGTGGCGCAGCTGGCTCGCTGCCCCGGGGGGCTCTCGCTCGGGGGGCCCTGGGCCCTGCCGCAGGCGCCCGGTACCGGTGTCACCGTCAGGATGGGGCCGCCCAACCCTGGCTTAAGGTGGAAGCAATGGCAGGGTTTTCATGTTCATCGGCGTCGATGTGAGTCCGAAGGAATTGGCCCAGCGGGCCGAAAGCCTGATTCGCCACTCCAGCAACCGCTACCTGACCACGGTGCGCATTGCCTTTCGTGCCAAGCAACGCCGCTTCGATGATTTCGATGGCCTGCTCGAAGATTCGATGATTAAGCCCGTGCAGCGGGCCATCGTTGAGATGAGTGACGAACAGGACCAGCCCGATCTGCTGGCTGGCTGAGGCTCGCCCCAGGCCCTTGGAGCCGGTGGCGCTCCACACCAGTTCCCTAGGGGCAACACCTGCCCTGGGGGAACTGGCTTGTGGGTGGATGGCTAGGCAGTGGCTCTCGGGCCTGGCTGGCTTGGGTTTCGAGCCGCCGGCGGTTGGGTGGCCGTGATCCAGCTGGAAGGGCCCGGTTGGCGTTTGGCCTGGCGGGAAGATGGCGAGCCCTCTGGGGGGCAGCCCTTTGCGGTGTTGATCGGTGGCCAGGGCTGGGCGGTGGAGCTCACCGCCGCCGAGGCCCAGGCCCTGGCCAACTTGACGCTGGACCTCATCGCCGAGCACCAGGCCCTGGTCGACCAGCTTCTAGCCGAGGAGGCGATCTGCCTGGAGCTGGAGCGGAGCCCCTGGTGGCTGGCCCTGGAGGGGGATCGGCTCCAGTGGAGCCTAAAGGGGGTCTTGAGTCCTGAAGCGGGCCAGCGGGCCCTGGAGGTGTCCTGGTCGGTGGAGGCCAGCGGGGCCCTCTGCCAGGCCCTGCAGCGGCTAGGGGGCCAACCTTGAGACTGGTCCAAAGGCCCGGCGCCGATCAGCACTGCTGATGGCCCTGGTTTTGCCGAACTTTCCACCGTTCCTTCCCCCTGTTTGCGCCCGTTTTCCCCAGGTCGCCGGAGCGGAGTCCTGCCGGTCCCTGGGCCCTGGGGAAATCCCCTGCCCTGGGGGGGCCGCCTTGACAGGTCGGCCGGGCCAGTTCCCGGCGAACCCATGGCCTGGGAATCAGCGCAGTTAGGTCAGAGCGGCTGGGTTGTCTAGGGCTGAGAGGCCTGGGTCTGCAGCGCCCCCAGGCGATTTGACGCGATGTCCTTCCTGTGGGGAACTGGCCTGCAGATGCGGCATTTGGAGTGACCCGATGGCCATGGTGAGCCTGCAGGCCGACGTGCCCGAGCCCCTGTTGCAGTCGATGCGGGGCTTCATTGAGGCCCATCCCCACTGGGACCAGTACCGCCTCTTCCAGGCGGCCTTGGCCGGTTTCCTGGTGCAAAACGGGCTGGAGAGCCGGGAGGTGACCCGCTGCTACCTGGCCAACCTGTTTCCCCAGAAAGGGGGGTTCGAACCCCGGTTGGTGGTCGGTTCAGACGTTGGTTCAGGCGTCGGTTCCTGCGTTGCTGCAGACGCCGGTGTGGGCGGCGATGACGGGCAGCCCTCCCTGCCGGCCTGAGCGCCCTTAGGCCGGCTTGAGCAGGGCCAGCAGCTTTTGGGCACTGGCTTCACTAACGGGCAGGATCGACAGGCGGTTGCCCTGGCGGACCACCGGCAGCTCTTCGGCGCTGAACTCTTGGCGCAATTGCTCGAGGCTGAGCAGGGCATCAAAGCGTTCGAGAAAGCCCAGCCGCACGCAATCCCAGCGCGGGGCTTCCGGTTTGGAAGCCCCATCGAAATACTTCGAGGCTGGATCAAATTGACTGGGATCAACCAGGCCCGTTTCCACCACCTCCATTAGGCCAATGATGCCGGGGGGCTTGGCATTGGAGTGATAGAAGAAGGCACGATCACCTAGGGCCATCGTGCGCATGTAATTGCGGGCCTGATAGTTGCGAATACCATCCCAGAGGGTCGTGCCCTCACGCTCGAGATGGTCGATCCCGTAGACATCGGGCTCGCTTTTCATCAGCCAGTGGGCCATGGCCTTGGGCATGCCGTTGGGCCGGAGAGTAGCCCGCTGGGGCAATCCCCGGCGGCTAGGACCATGCCAGTGGGGACCAGCCAGGCCGGCGGCACTTAGGCCGGGACTGGCGGGCCCGGGGCCTGGGTGGAGGCTCCGGTTCCTAGGGCCTGCACCAGTTGGCGGAAATGGTCGCCGCGGGCTTCGAAATCGCTGTATTGGTCGAAGCTGGCGCAGGCTGGTGAGAGCAGCACCGCCTGGCAACCCTGGCCGTCAGGCGCCTGGCTGAGGGCAGCGGCCCACTCGCTGGCCAGCCCCACGGCCTGCTGCAGGTCCGCCACGACGGCGACCTGTCCGCCGTAGCCGCCTTCCTGCAGGAGGGTTTGAAACAAGCACCCGGCGGCGCCAAAGAGCACCACGGCCGCCGCTTGGCCCTTGATCTGCCCGATCCAGCCGCTGGCATCGCCCTGCTTGGCCTGGCCGCCGGCAACCAGCACCAGGGGGCCAGGGAGGGCCTGCAGGGCCACTTCGGCCGCGTCGTAATTGGTGGCCTTGCTGTCGTTGTAGTAGGCAATGCCCCGGTGCTCGCCGATCCGTTCGAGGCGATGGGGCACGCCAGGGAAGCGGCGAAAGGCCGCCTCCATCGTGGCGCCGGAGAGGCCCAGCTCCAGGCCCACGGCGGCGGCGAGGACCAGGTTTTGGCGGTTGTGGGCTCCGGGCATGGCCAGGGCCCGGGCATCGAACAGGGGACCCGCGGCTGAGGTCACCTGGTCGTCTTCGATCCAGAGCAGGGGATCGGGGCCCGCGGGTAGGGCGCTGCGATCGCCTGCCGTCACCCAATGGGCCCGCTGCCAGCTGGCGGCCTGGGAGCGCAGGTCCGGATCATCAGCGTTAAGGATTTGGCAGGCGCTCCGCTCCAGCAGGCTGCGTTTGATCGCGCGGTAGTTGGCGAGGGTGCCGTGGCGCTCGAGGTGGTCCGGGGTCAGGGTGGTCCAGAGGCCGATGCGGGGCGCCACCGCGGCGCAGGCTTCAATTTGATAGCTGCTCAGTTCCACCACCAGCCAATCGGGGGGCTTTTGGCCAGGGGCCAGGCGCTCGAGGGCCAGCTCAGCCGCCGAGTTGCCCACATTGCCGCCCATGGGGGCGTCAAGGCCGGCGCAGCCCAGCAGGTGGTTGACCAGGTGGGTGACGGTGGTTTTGCCGTTGGTACCCGTGATGCCGATCCAGGGGGTGGCCGGTAGGGCCTCCCAGGCCGCGGCCAGTTCGCCTGCCACGGCCACGCCCTGTTGGCGCAGCTGCTCCAGGGTGGGGTGGTCCCAGCGAATTCCAGGGCTGACAATCACGCGCTCGATGGGCTTGCCCAAGGCCGCGAAACTGCCCGCTTCGAGGGCTGCGCCGAGGCGCACCTCAATGCCTTGGGCCTCAAGCTCTTGGGCCCGTTGGCGGATCGGTTCTGCTGTGCTGCTCTCGAACACCACCACCCCATGGCCGAGGTGATGGAGTAAACGGGCGGCGCCCAATCCGGAGCGGCCAAGGCCTAGGACAACGGTGCAGGGTTGCCTGGGCTCGGCCATCTCTGGGCGAATCAATACAGCAGTTGAATGAAAAAGAGTGGGCGATACTGGAATTGAACCAGTGACTCCTACCGTGTCAAGGTAGTGCTCTACCTCTGAGCTAATCGCCCGGCTTCACTCGCAATTCAAAAACCCTTGCCCTGGACAAACCAGTGGCCGGGGCCTGAAGCCGCGAATGTGGAAGCAACCTAGCAGCCAGCTCAGGCAGGCCCGGCTCGCTCCTGGGTCCAGCCCTGGGCCCCAGCTAGCGGCGCTGGAGCACCAGGCGCCAGCGGTCCCGCTTGGTGAGCTGCACCCCCAGCAGTTCCAGCTCGCCGCGCCCCTCAAGCCGCACCCGATCGCCCAGCACGAGCTCCCGGCTTGGACTAGCCACCGGCTGCCAGTTGATGCGCACGGCCCCAGCGCGAATTAGCTCGGCCATGCGGTTGCGGGAGAGGCCAAAGCCGGCCGAGGCCACCGCATCGAGGCGCAGGGAGGCCTCCACCGTGGTCAGTTGGCGGGGCAGGCGCTGGGCTGGGATTTGCAGCTGGTCGAGGGGCAGGGCCTCCAGGTGCACCTCAACAGTGCGCACCAGGGCTAGGCCCTGGTCAAGGGCCCCGGCTAGCTCCGGGGTCACCACCAGCTGGGCGCCCCGATCCCCCTGGATCCAGATGTCACCCAGGGCGCCCGGGGTTGCGCCCCGGGTGATCAGGGCCTGGCGCATGTCCCGGGCTTCGGCCGGATCGAAGAGAAAATTGCCAGCGATGGCCAGGCCCATCAGCGGGGCCGGCTCGCCGGCCCCGTCCCCCTCGGAGCTGCCGGCTAGGAGCTCCCGGCGCCTCAGGCAGAGCCGGCGCCGTTCCGCCTGGGGCCAGCCGCCGGCGCTCTCCAGGGCCAGCTCGGCCAGGTCCCCGAGGCGAGCCTCGGCCTCCTCGAGCACATCGGCCGCCAGGAAGTCACTCCAGAGCGGCTCCCAGGTGCGCAGGGCCTGCTCGGCCAGGTCGATCAGGCCGGCCAGCTCCTGGGGATGGCGACTGGCCTGGAGCAGGGGGACCCTGGGGAGCATCGCGAGGGGGTAGGGCGATCCAATCCTGGCGGAGCCCAGCCACAGAGTCCCGCTACAGAGCCCAGCCTCCCAGTTCAGCCACCGAGTTCAGCCTCCCAGTTCAGCTAGGGCGGGAGGCCTGGACCGGATCAGTCCTCGGACAGGCGCACCAGGGCTTTGGCGCCGGCCTTTTGTAGGAGCCGCCAGGGCAGTTCCACGCCGTTGCGGGTTTCGAGCAGCAGCAGCCAGTTGCCCTCCTGCAGGCGATTGCGCAGGATCCGCACCTGGTCGTCCTCTTCCGAGGGCACGCTGGCGGCGGCGGCAAAACTGCCCATCCAGCCCGAACCAAGCCCCAGCAGGCCGCCGATCAGGGGTTCGCCGAGGGGGCCGGCGAAGGCGAAGGTCTGCAGGTCGGTGATGAAGGTGAACATCACCCCGGCAAAAAAGCCAAAGGGGATCAGCCAAAGGGCCATCGATTTCTGGCGCCGCGTTCTGGCCTGGGAGGGATTGAGGCGCTCCACCTGCTCCAGCGGTAGCTCGCCCGGGCCGATCGCCAGCAGGCTGAGGGGCGGCGGGCTCAACTCCTCCAGCTGGCTGCGTAGCGCCTGGAGCTGGTCATGGGCGGTCAGGACCGCCACCACGCAGTTCGCCACGGTTCAGCGCCGATGAAGAGCCCCGATTCTCCCTTGCCGGGCGGGGGCACTCCGGCGCCGCTATGGGCCCCCTACGGCGCCTCTCTACAGTGGCTCCCGGCAGCTCCCCACCGCCCTGGTTATGACAAAGGTTTTGGTTTCCGATCCCATCGATCAGACGGGGATCGACATCCTCTCCCAGGTGGCCCAGGTGGATGTGCGCACCGGCCTGCCGCCGGCAGAGCTCAAGGCGATCATCGGCGAGTACGACGCCCTGATGATCCGCTCCGGCACCCAGGTGACCGCCGAGATTATCGAGGCCGCCACCAAGCTGCGCATCATTGGCCGCGCCGGCGTTGGGGTGGACAACGTCGATGTGCCGGCCGCCACCAAGCGGGGCGTGATCGTGGTGAATTCGCCCGAGGGCAACACGATCGCAGCGGCCGAGCACGCCCTGGCCTTGATGCTGTCGCTGTCGCGCCATGTGCCCCACGCCCACGCCAGCACCATGGCCGGCGGCTGGGACCGCAAAACCTATGTGGGTAACGAGCTCTACAAGAAAAAGTTGGGCGTGGTGGGCCTGGGCAAGATCGGCTCCCACGTTGCCCGGGTTGCCAAGGCCATGGGCATGGAGGTGATGGCCTACGACCCGTTCATTTCGGCCGAACGGGCCCAGCAACTGCAGGTGCGCCTGCTGGCCCTGCCGGCCCTCTTCGCCGAGGCCGACTACGTCAGCCTGCACCTGCCCCGCACCCCCGAGACCGAGAACCTGGTCAACGCCGAGTTGCTGGCGACGATGAAGCCCACGGCCCGCATCGTCAACTGCGCCCGCGGCGGCATCGTCGATGAGGCGGCCCTGGCCGAGGCCGTGCAAAACGGCGTGATCGGCGGCGCTGCCCTCGACGTGTACGCCAAGGAGCCCCTGGCGGCCGATTCGCCCCTGCGCAGCGTGCCCCAGCGCCTGATCCTCACCCCCCACCTGGGTGCCTCCACGGAAGAGGCCCAGGAGAACGTGGCGGTGGATGTGGCCGAACAGATCCGCGATGTGCTGCTGGGCCTGCCCGCCCGCAGCGCCGTGAACATCCCCGGCCTCACCCCCGAGGTGATGGAGCAGCTCAAGCCCCATCTGCAATTGGCCGAAACCCTGGGGTTGCTGCTCAGCCAGCTGGCCGGCGGCGATGTGGAACAGCTGGAGGTGCGCCTCCAGGGCGAATTCGCCAGCCACCCCTCCCAGCCCCTGGTGGTGGCGGCCCTCAAGGGCCTGCTCTCGGCGGCCCTGGGCGACAGCATCAATTACGTGAACGCCAGCCTGGAGGCCAAGGCCCGCGGCATCCATGTGGTGGAGGTCAAAGATGACGCCAGCCGCGACTTTGCCGGCGGCTCCCTGCAGCTGTCTTCGAAGGGCTCCAAGGGCGACCACAGTGTGGCCGGGGCGGTGTTTGCTGATGGCGACCTGCGCATCACCACCATTGATGAGTTCCCGGTCAATGTGACGCCGAGCCGTCACATGCTCTTCACCCGCCACCGGGACATGCCCGGCATCATCGGCAACCTGGGCACGGTGCTGGGCGAGCACAACGTCAACATTGCCTCGATGCAGGTGGGTCGCCGCATCGTGCGCGGCGACGCCGTGATGGTGCTCAGCCTCGATGACCCGATCCCCGCCAGCCTGCTGGCCACGATCCATGCCATCAACGGGATCCAGGAATCCCATCCGGTCACCCTTTGAGCGCTAGCCCGGCGCCGGCGCCCCCAGGTTCGGGCCCGGGGCAGCCCTGGTGGCGCCTCGAGCTCCTGGCCCTGGCGGAGCTCGAGGAATCCCTGCTCTGGAAACTCCAGGCCCTGGGGATCCACCGGGTGGCGATTGAGCACACCCCCAGACAGCCGGAGCAACGCCAGCTGCTGGCCTGGTTGCCGGCGGTGGACTGGCCCGAAGCCGAGCGGCGGCAGCTGGAGGTGGCCCTGGCCGCCTTAAGCGAACCCTTTGGCCTCATCCTGCCGCCGATCCGCTGGCAGCAGCAGGGCGATGAGGACTGGAGCCTGAGCTGGAAGCAGCACTGGCAGGCCGATCCGGTCGGGACCCGGCTGCTGGTGTTGCCGGCCTGGCTCGAAAGCCCGGCGGAGTTCGCCGATCGGCTGGAGATTCGCATTGATCCGGGCAATGCCTTCGGCACCGGCAGCCACCCGACCACCCGCCTCTGCCTGGAGGCCCTGGAGCGCTGGGCGGATGGGCCCGGGGCGCAGCTGCCCCGTCCCGGGCGGGTGGCCGACCTGGGCTGCGGTAGCGGCATCCTGGCCCTCGCAGCCTTGAAACTGCTGGGCGCCAGCGCTGCCGCCGGGGGCGCTGCCAACCGGGCCCCGGCCTACCAGGTGTTTGCCGTCGATAGCGATCCCTTGGCCGTGCGGGCGACCTGGGCCAATGCCGCCTGCAATGGGGTGGCGGTGGCTGGGGGGGCGCCGGCCTTCGTGTCCGCAGAAGCACCAGGAGCATCCGGGCGCCCGGGAGCATTCGGGTCAGCGGCTGGATCGCTTGATCACCAGGACCAGATGGGCTCCCTACGGGTCGCCCAGGGGTCGGTGGAGGGGCTTGCCGAGCTGCTGGCGGGGCAACCGGCCGACCTGCTGCTCTGCAACATCCTGGCGCCGGTGATCGAGGCCCTAGCGCCGGCCTTTGCCACCGTGCTGGCCCCGGGCGGGGTGGGCCTGCTCAGCGGCCTGCTGGTGAGCCAGGTGCCGGGGCTGAGCCAGGCCCTGGCGGCGGCCGGCTGGCGGGCCGAGCTGGTGGCCCAGCAGAGCCAATGGGGCTTACTCGAAATCCGTTCGGCCCGCCCCGTTGCATAAGGCAGACTGATCGGAGGCCTGGTTTTGATTGGCCTTCCGGGGAATGGCGGCCCGGATCCACGGGAACAGCCTCAGGAGGTTGTAGGAAGGGGCGGTCCTACAGGCCCGGATCCTCCAGGAGCCTGTGAGCCCCAATTCTTTCCATGGCTTCCTACAAGGTCACCCTCGTCAATGAAGGCGAGGGCCTCAACAAGACCATTGAAGTTCCCGACGACCAGTACATCCTCGACGCCGCTGAAGAGCAAGGCGTTGACCTCCCCTACTCCTGCCGCGCTGGCGCCTGCAGCACCTGCGCTGGCAAGCTCACCGCCGGCACCGTGGACCAGTCGGACCAGAGCTTCCTTGACGACGACCAGATCGAAGCTGGTTTCGTGCTGACCTGCGTGGCTTACCCCACCTCCGATTGCACGATCAAGACCCACACCGAAGAAGAGCTCTATTGAGCCGCCGCTTGGGCCCTCGGGCTTGACCGGTTGCGGTCCTCTGCCACCCTGCGGGGTGGCTTTTTTGTTCCTGTCCCCCTGCGCCGCCCGCCGTGTCCGTGGCTCCTGCCGGCTCTCCGTCTTCCCCGGCAGGGGCGCTGCCCCTGGGGGAGAAGCTGCCCCTGCTGGAGCGGTTGCCCGAGCTGGGCAGTGAGCATTCCAGCCTGGGCGGCCAATACAGCTACCGGGTGCTCGGGCCCTGCTGCCGGCTGTTTGACCGCGATGAGCTGCCCTGGCCCTGCTGCCGGCTGGCCTGGCGCAGCAAGGAGCCCAGCTGGCGGCGCGTCGGTCGCCGCTTCGTGGCCGACCTGGCCTCGCGGCGCTGCCCCTCCTACGCGGTGGAGCTGCTCCAGCCGGGCTCCCGGCCCACCCGCACGGTGCTGACCCTCTTCGCCCAGAGGCTCAGCCCGGCCCTGCAGGAATGGTGGTACAGCAAGCAGCCCAGCTCCCTGGACCCGGCCAACAGTCAGCCGCCGGCGGCCGGGCCCTCTCTCCGGGCAGACCAACCAAGCCCAGAGCCCTAGGGGCCTTCCCCGCCCGCTCAAGCTGCCTGGCCTAGACCCATACCTAGACCCAGACCCAGTAGCCGCTCCATGCTTAGGCCCAGGATTCTGGGAGCCTTAGGGCCTGCCATCCGCCCTCTCCCACCGGCTTCCGGCCCACAAAAAAGCCGCGGTGGGGGCCGCGGCTGAATGCTTTTTGGGGCTCGGGAGCTTGAACCGGGAGCCGGAGCGGGGCCCAATCCGGTGGCAAGGGCTGGGGCCCCAGCCAGGCGGCTAGGGCTGGAGGCCCGATCAGAAGTAGATCTTGCCGCCGCCCCACTGGACGCCCTGGACGTTGGGAGCCACCAGGATGTAGCCAGCGATTAGACGCAGGTCGTCGTCGTTGAGGTCGCGCATTTTGACGAACACATCGCTGCTGCGCAGGCTCGGGTGCAGGTCGGAGATGCTGTACTCGCCGTCATAGGAGGTGGGGTCCTTCATGTAGTCCACGAGGGAGTCCACCGAATTGCGGGGCGGGGTGGCCAGGGCCAGGGTTTCGGGGTCGAGACCCACGTTCTGGTTGGTCTTGGTGATCCCCCCGGCGTGGCAGGTGCCGCAGCTGTCATTGAACAGCTTGCGGCCGGATTTGACGTCCTGTTCCGTGAAGGTGACGGT
>Ga0310332_10141_pt1 | contig 19516 bp, 18 predicted proteins | sample LakMicSRFLOrngD5_FD_195546 | JGI IMG/M metagenome (GOLD analysis project Ga0310332, IMG submission 195546) | Enriched freshwater cyanobacterial communities from Lake Michigan, Michigan, United States - MI23.SRFL.Orng.D5 (v2) (version 2) | ecosystem: Environmental > Aquatic > Freshwater > Lake...
CTCCGTGACCAGCCAGCCATGACCAGCTACAGCCTCGGGCCCCTGCTCCATGAGGGCAAGGCCAAGCGGGTCTTCCAGACCGACCAGATCGACCTGGTGGCGGTGGAGTTCAAGGACGATGCCACCGCCTTCAATGCCCTGAAGAAGGCCCAACTGGCCGGTAAGGGGGCCCTGAATTGCCGGATCTCGGCCCTGCTGTTTGAGCTGCTCGAGCGCCAGGGCGTGCCCACCCACTACCTGGGGGTGGACGGCAGCAACTGGATGTTGGTGCGGCCGGTCCAGATCGTGCCCGTGGAGGTGGTGATCCGCAACGTGGCGGCTGGCTCCCTCTGCAAGCAGCTGCCGATCGCTGCCGGTGCCGCCCTGGAGCCGCCCCTGTTGGATCTGTATTACAAGGACGATTCCCTTGGCGATCCCTTCTTGAGCGAGGCGCGGCTGGAGCGGCTGGGCCTGCTCACCCCAGAGCAGCGCCAGCGCCTCGAAGCGATCGCCCGCCAGGTGAATGGGGTGCTGCGGCCGTTTTTTGCGGGCCTGGAGCTGGAGTTGGTCGATTTCAAGATCGAGCTGGGCTTCAGTGCCAGCGGAGACTTGCTGCTGGCCGATGAAATCAGCCCCGACACCTGCCGGCTTTGGAACACCCAGGTCGCCGATGTCAGCGAGCGGATTTTGGACAAGGATCGCTTCCGCCAGGACCTGGGCGGTGTGGTCGAGGCCTACGGGGAGGTCTGCAAACGGGTCCAAGGGGCCTGCCCGGAACCCCGCACCTACAGGTAAGGTCGGCGGAACTTTGCGGCATCGCCGCACTCTCCCCACTCCCATGGCAGGCCTCCTTCACGGCAGGAACCGTCCCAACCGCTTTGGCGGCCCCTTGGGACTCGCCGCGAGCCTGCCGCTTCTCGCCGCGAGCCTGGTGAGTCCGGGCCAGGCGGCTACGGGCGCCCCTGGCCCATCTCCGGCCGCTGCCACCAACGCCCCGGCGGCTACCCCTAGCCCGGCGGCTACCCCTAGCCCGGCAGCGAAGCCTTTGAAGGGCCCAGCTGGGGCGCGGACCAGCCCCTCCGCTGCTGTGCCAACGGTTCAGCCGGGGGCTGCCAAGCCGGGATTGGGGAAGCCTGGGGTCGGTAAACCAGCTGCCGTCAAGGCCACCGCAGCTGCCGCGCCGAAGGCCCCTGCCGCCAGCGCGGGTCAGGCCAGCCAGGCCCCCGAGACCGGGACCCCCAGTGAACCCAAGGTTCTGATCAGTGAAGTGGTCGTCAAGGGGCTGGCCCAGCACCCGGAACGGGAGCGGCTGGAACTGGCCGTCTACGACGCCATGGCCACCCGGCCGGGCACCCAGGTCACCCGCAGTGAGCTGCGCAATGACCTCTCCGCCGTCTACGCCAGCGGCTGGTTCTCCGATGTGCGCATCGACCCCCAGGACGGGCCCCTGGGGGTGCGGCTGCTGGTGACGGTGGAGCCCAATCCTGTGCTTACCAAGGTGGAACTGGAGGGGGGCAAGGCCAAGCTGCCCGCCACCTTGATTCCCGATACGTTCGCCTCCGACTACGGCAAGACCCTCAACCTCAACACCCTGCAGGGGCGCCTCCAGGACCTGCAGAAGTGGTATAGCGACCAGGGCTTTTCCCTGGCCCGGGTCACGGGTCCCTCCAAGGTGACCCCCCAGGGAGTGGTGCAACTGACGGTGCGGGAAGGCACCGTGGCCGGCATCGAGATCCAGTTTGTCGATAAGGAGGGTTCCCCCACCAATGCCAAGGGCCAGCCGATTAAGGGCAAAACCAGGCTCTGGGTGGTGACCCGGGAATTGGCCACCAAGCCTGGCGACAGCTTTAACCGCCGCCGCCTCGAAGAGGACATCAAACGCCTCTACGGAACCGGCCTGTTTGGCGATGTCAAGGTGACCCTCAAGCCCCTGCCCGAGACCCCCGGCACGGTGACGGTGGTGCTGGGGATCACCGAGCAATCCACGGGATCCCTCTCGGGTGGCTTGGGCTACAGCCAGAGCCAGGGTGTGTTTGGCCAGGTGCAGTTGTCGGACAGCAACCTGGGGGGGCGGGCCTGGGACACCACCTTCAACTTCACCTACGGCCAATACGGCGGCCTAACAGATATCTCCTTCACCGATCCCTGGATCAAGGGGGATAAATACCGCACCGCCTTCCGCGCCCGCATCTTCCTCAGCCGCGAAGTTCCCCAGATCTTCCAGAGCCAGAACAACGGCACTTTTAATACGGTTTCGAGTGTGTCGAGCGATTTCTATAGTGCACCTTCGACGGCCTCTGCCTATAATATTAATTCCAGTGCTAACCCCCTTGGAACTACTTTTAACTCCGTAAGTGCAGCCAGGGCTGCAGGTGCTGCTGCTACCCCTCCCCTTGGTTCGAATAACAATTGGTTCGCCCTGGATGGCAACCTGATTGCCATCCAGAGGGTTGGCGGCAATCTCCAATTGGTGCGGCCCCTCAACGGCGGCAATCCCTTCAAGAAGGCTCCCTGGAATCTGGTTGTGGGCCTGAGCATTCAGGAGGCCACGCCGATGAACTTCACGGGTCAGACCATGCCCTACGGCGTGGCCACCACCAACTTCAACGGCGGCAGCACCACCACCAGTAATGTCATTTGTATTGCCTACAACTGCGCCCAGAGCAATCAACTGTTTGGCCTGAGGGTTGCGGCAACCCGTAACACCCTTAACGATCCCCGCAATCCCACCGCCGGTAACTTCCTGAGCCTCGGCACCGAGCAATTTGTTTCCGTTGGCCCCGATTCGCCCACGTTTAACCGGGTGAGGGGCAGCTACACCCAGTACTTCCCGGTCAACTGGCTGCGGGTTTACAAGGGTTGCCGGCCGAAAAAGGGTGAGGCCGCCGATTGCAAGCAGGCCCTGGCGTTCCAGGTCTCCGCTGGCGCCAATGTGGGCACGATTCCGCCTTACGAGGCCTTCTGTTTGGGCGGCTCCAACTCCGTGCGCGGCTTCTACGACTGCAACCTGGGCGTGGGTACAAGCTTCGGAGAAGTGACGCTCGAATATCGCTTCCCGATCATCAGCATCGTCAGCGGCGAGCTGTTTGTCGATGCGGGTTCCGCCTTTGGCACCCAGGGCAATGTGCCTGGCAATCCTGGCGGGGTTTTGGGTAAGCCCGGCTCCGGTTTCTCGGTGGGCACCGGCATCATCCTCTCCACTCCTGTGGGCCCCCTGCGCTTGGAGGTGGCCAGCCAGGACTTCACCAGCAACTGGCGCTTCAACCTGGGCGTGGGTTGGAAGTTCTAATGACCCTTTGGCCTGAGGATTACGGCTCGGCCCACACCCTGGCCGCGCCTTTGGAGCTACAGGGCATTGGCCTCCACAGCGGCAGCCCCGCCCGGGTGCGCCTCGAACCGGCGGAGTTACCCGGCTTTCGCATCGGCTGGCTCGATGGGGCCGATCGGTCCTTGCGCCTGCTGGATCCGGCCCAGGTGGCCGATACCCAGCTCTGCACCGCCCTGCAGATCGACCAACGCCGTCTGGCCACGGTGGAGCACCTGCTGGCCGCCCTGGCGGGGGTGGGCCTGAGCCAGGTGACGATCCTGGTGGAGGGCCACGAAATTCCCCTGCTGGATGGCTCGGCCCTGCCCTGGGTCGAGGCGATCGCTTGCGCCGGCCTCAAGGACCTGGGACCCCGGCCGCCCCTGCAGGTGCTGGAAGGGCCGATCACCCTGCAGCAGGGCCAGAGTTTCGTCACGGCCTTGCCCAGTGATCGGCCCCGACTCGGCGCCGCCATTGCCTTTCACCAGCCCGCGATCGGCCAGCAGGTCTTCAGTCTGGAGCTCACCCCCCAGGCCTTTGTCGAGCAGATCGCGCCGGCCCGCACCTTCGGTTTTCGCGACCAGATCGAGCAGCTTCGCGCTGCCGGCCTGATCCAAGGAGGCGGCCTTGATAACGCCCTGGTTTGCGATGGCGACCACTGGCTCAACCCGCCGCTGCGTTTTCACGATGAACCGGTGCGCCATAAGCTCCTGGACTTGCTGGGGGATCTGGCCCTGGTGGGGTTACCCCAGGCCCAGGTGTTCGCCTACCGGGGTTCCCATGGGCTCCACACCGCCCTAGCCGCCGCCCTGGCCCGCCTTCGCCCCAGTTCCCCCGACCGCTGATGCCCTTGACCGATTCCGCCGCCCAGGCCCTGGTTCCAGCGCCTGGCTCCTCCAGCCCCGTGGCGTCCGAGGCCCTTGGCCCTGGGGCCAGGACCTCTGCAGGCGAGGGGACCTCGGCCGCGGCCCTGGCTTCTGAGCCTGGGGCCCAAGCGGCCCCTGTCGTTGGCCCGTCAGGTGCCGTGCTCACCTGCGAGCAGATTCTTGGGCTGCTGCCCCACCGCTATCCCTTTGCCCTGGTGGACCGGGTGATCGCCTACGAACCCGGCAAGAGTGCCGAGGCGATCAAGAACGTCACCTTCAATGAGCCCCAGTTCCAGGGCCATTTCCCCGGGCGGCCCCTGATGCCGGGGGTGTTGATCGTGGAGGCCATGGCCCAGGTGGGTGGCCTGATCGTCACCCAGATGCCAGACCTGCCGAAGGGTCTGTTCGTGTTCGCCGGAATCGATGGCGTGCGCTTTCGCCGGCCGGTCGTGCCGGGCGACCAATTGCGGATTCGTTGCGAACTGATCAGCATTAAGAGGAAGCGGTTTGGCAAAGTAAGGGCCCAAGCCACCGTGGAGGGTGAACTGGTCTGTTCTGGGGAGCTGATGTTCTCCCTGGTGGACTGACGGCATGACCAGTTCAACCGCCCCCTCAACCATGGACGGCGCCACTGTCCAGACGCGGATCCATCCCACCGCCGTGGTCGATCCCAAGGCCGAACTGGGCGCTGGCGTGGACATTGGCCCCTATGCCGTGATCGGCCCGGACGTGACGATCGGTTCTGGCAGTCGCATTGGTCCCCATGTGGTGATCGATGGCCGGGTGCGCATGGGCAGCCGCAACCGCATTTTTCCGGGGGCCTGCATTGGCCTCGAACCCCAGGACCTCAAATACAACGGTGCCCCCACCGAGGTGGTGATCGGAGACGACAACAGCATCCGCGAGTGCGTCACGATCAACCGGGCCACGGCCGATGGCGAGCAGACCCGCATTGGCAGTAGCAACTTGCTGATGGCCTATAGCCACCTGGGCCACAATTGCCACCTTGGTGATCGCATCGTCATTGCCAATGGGGTGGCCGTGGCCGGCCATGTGGTGATCGGCGATCGGGCCGTGATTGGCGGCGTGCTGGGCATCCACCAGTTCGTGCACATCGGCACCATGGCCATGGTGGGCGGCATGAGCCGCATCGATCGTGATGTGCCCCCCTTCTCCGTGGTGGAGGGCCACCCCGGCCGGGTGCGGGGCCTTAACCGCATCGGCATCAAACGCAGCGGCCTGGCCGCCAAGGATGGCGGCGCAGAAGCCCGCCAGCTGCAGGAGGTCTGGAGCCAGCTCTACCGGGGCGATCAGGTCCTGGCCGAGGCCCTTGTGGCGGTTCAGGCCCAGGAGCTGCTGCCTGCCGCCCAGGAACTGTGTGACTTTCTCGTGGCTTCGATCAGCCCCGGCCGCCGGGGCCCCCTGCCGGCCCAGCGTTCATGAGGCGCCTGCTGATCAGCACCGGTGAGGTGTCCGGTGACCTGCAGGGCGGGTTGCTGGTGCTGGCCCTAAGGAAAGAAGCTGAGCGCCGCGGCATCGAGCTCGAGATCGTCGCCTTAGGCGGCGAACGCATGGAGCGGGCGGGTGCCCGCCTGCTGGCCAACACGGCGCCCATGGGCGCCATTGGCCTATGGGAGGCCCTGCCCCTGGTTTGGCCCACCCTGCGCTTGCAGCGCCGGGTTGATCGTTGGCTCGATGAAATGCCCCCCGATGGGGTGGTGCTGATCGACTACATGGGGGCCAACATCAACTTGGGCCTGCGCATCAAGAAGCGCTTCCCCCAGGTGCCGATCAACTACTACATCGCCCCCCAGGAATGGGCCTTCCGCCTTGGGGATGGTGGCACCATGCGGTTGCTGGGCTTCACCGATCGGATTCTGGCGATCTTCCCGGAGGAGGCCCGCTTTTATGGCGAGCGGGGCGCCGATGTGCTTTGGGTGGGCCACCCCCTGCTCGACACCCTTTCGGAGCTGCCGGATCGGGAGGGGGCCCGCCAGCGGCTAGGCCTGGCCGAGGGTGAGCGCCTCTTGTTGCTCTTGCCCGCCTCCCGCAGTCAGGAGCTGCGCTACCTGGTTCCGCCCCTGGCGGCGGCGGCGGCGCAATTGCAGCGCCGCACCCCCGGCCTGAAGGTGGTGGTGCCAGCCGGCCAGGCCGCCTTTGAACCCCTGCTGGACACCCTGCTGGCCCAGGCGGGGCTGGACGCCCAGGTGGTGCCGGCGGCCGATGCCGACCGCCTGCGGCCCGACCTCTGTGCCGCCGCCGATCTGGCCCTCACCAAATCGGGCACGGTGAACCTGGAGCTGGCCCTGCGCGGCGTGCCCCAGGTGGTCGGCTATCGGGTCAGCCGGCCCACGGCCTGGCTGGCCCGCCACCTGCTCCATTTCCGGGTCGACCACATCTCGCCGGTCAACCTGGTGCTCGGGGAGCGGCTACTTAGTGAGCTGCTGCAAGACGACCTCACAGTGGAGGCGATCGTGGCTGAGGCGCTGCCGTTGCTCGATCCCACCGGCCCGGCGCGGCAACGGATCAGGGACGGCTACGTGCGCCTGCGCCACGAGCTCGGTGAGACGGGGGTCACGGGCCGGGCTGCCTGCGCCATCCTGGATGGCCTTGCTCCCGGCTGAGTGACCCCATTCCCTGGCGATCTGCTCCCCGGTGAGCTGGGGCTGCCCCCCATGGCGCTCGGGGAGGTCCATCGGCTCGTCCGTCCCCAGGGGCTACCCCAGGATCGGAGGCCATGGCTTGGCTCCATGGGCCTCCAAGGGACCGGCGTCTGGCCTTGCCGCGTGTGGACCCCACGGATGAACGGGTTTGCCCCACCGCTGCTCCAGCTCGCTCTGGTGCTTGTGTTGCTGTTCGCCGTGCCCCTGGGTGCCCAGGCTGCGGAACAGGAGGCGGTGTTTGCCGGTGGCTGTTTCTGGTGCCTGGAACATGACCTGGCCAAGGTCAAGGGGGTGCTGGAGGCCGTGAGTGGCTACAGCGGCGGCCCGCTGGCCAATCCCAGTTACAAGCAGGTTTCGGCCGGGGGCACGGGCCACCAGGAGGCGGTGCGCGTGCGCTTCGATGACAACCAGGTCAGCTACTCCACCCTGCTGAGGGCTTACTGGCGCAATGTCGATGCCCTCGATGGCGGCGGGCAGTTCTGTGACCGGGGAGCCTCCTATCGGCCGGTGATTTTCACCGCCGGTGATAGCCAGGCCAGCCAGGCCCGGCGCAGCCTGGAGCAAGCGGCCCTGGAGCTGAGGCGCCCCCCTGGGGAGATCAAGGTTCAGCTCAAGCCCCTAACGCGCTTTTGGCTTGCTGAGGCCTACCACCAGAACTACGCTGAGACCCACAAGGTGTCTTACAACTACTACCGCTGGGCCTGCGGCCGCGACCAGAGACTCGACCAGCTCTGGGGCAAGCGGGCCCGCTCCAGCCAGGCCTGGGCGGGCTAAGCAGGCTGGATTGTTTTTTGATTTTGGCTAGGCATCCCAGCCCTTGAAGCAAATCGAACGAAAACCTTAAGAAGCGTGGATTGCTCGGCGCGAACTCTTCAGTCTTGGAGCGGTTTTCCGCCCCTGGTTGCGGCTGAAAATGGTCTTACCCTAGTTAGGGCTTGAAAGAGGCGTTTGTATGTATCTGCTGACGATCCGGGATGGATTGCAGACCCGCCATATCGGTCCCTACGGGAGTCCCAAGCAGGCTGCCGACGATCTCGATCGCTTGCTGGCCCAGTTCGGTGAACGGTCCCGTTGGCAGATCCATGCGCTCGAATCCCCCGAGATGGTGTTGGCCCCCAAGGCAGAGCCAATGGAGCGCAGAAAGCTAATGGCTACGGCAGCCTGAGGGCTTTGGGCCAGTGGCTGCTTTCGCCCAGCGGCCCAATTATTAACGTGTTGAAACTTACCAGTTCAAAGATTGAATGGTCATCGATTAAGGGCTGGGTGACGAACACTCAGGTAGTCCCAGCTCCGTAATAAACCGGCCAAAACGGGGCAGTTCGGCCTATCGAAGCCAACGTTCGCCTCAATGGTCCCCTTGCACCTAGGGGCAACGCCCTATTGCTTCGGATAGCCGCGCAACAGGCCGCTTTCGATCATCAGCCCCACCCCGGCGGTGATCGCAATCAGGCTGAGGGCCCCGTACCAGGCCCAGGGCCCTTGGTTCTGGCCGATGGCCTGGAGGGTTAGCCGTTCCACCGCCTTGCCGAACAGGCAGAGTCCGGCTGGCAGCAACAACACCCCGAGTTGGGCCTTCACGAACCAGCGGATCTTGCGTACGGCCATCGGGCGGCAGGCGCTGTGGGGAAACCAGCCTAGGCGGGTGCGCCAGCGAGCACCCAGTTCACCAGGGTGCGGACGCCAAAGCCGGTGGCACCGGCCGGATCGAGGCCCCGAGCCTTGTCGCTCCAGACCGTGCCGGCGATGTCCAGGTGGGCCCAGGCCAGGCCGGGTCCCACGAACTCCTTGAGGAACAGGGCGCCGGTAATCGACCCGCCGGGGCGGGGACCCGTGTTTTTCATGTCGGCCACGCCACTCTTCAGCCCTTCCCGGTAGGAGGCCTGCAGGGGCATGCGCCAGACCTGCTCGCCCCCCTGGCTGGCCGCGGCGGCCAGGGCCCCAGCCAGGGCGTCACTGGGGGACCAGAGCCCGGCAATTTCATGGCCCAGGGCAATCACACAGGCCCCGGTGAGGGTGGCCAGATCCACCACCGCATCCGGCTCCAAGCCGCAGGCATAAACAAGGGCATCGGCTAGCACCAGGCGTCCTTCGGCGTCGGTGTTGTTCACCTCAATGGTCTTGCCATTGGAGGCCGTAAGGATGTCGCCGGGGTGAATGGCCCCGCCGCTGATCATGTTTTCGCAGGCCGGCACGATCACATGCACTTCCACTCCCTCGGGCTGGAGCTGGCCGATCGCCCGGGCTGCCCCCAATACGGCGGCACTGCCGCCCATGTCGTACTTCATCATTTCGATCTGGGAGCCGGCCGTCTTGAGGTTGTAGCCGCCGGAATCAAAGGTGAGACCCTTGCCCACCAGGGCCACCCGCCGGTGCACCGCCCCCTGGGGCTTGTAGGTGAGATGGATGAACTTGGGGGGCAGGTCCGAGCCCTGGGCCACTCCGAGGTAGGCGCCCATGCCCAACGCTTCGCAGTCGCTGCGCTCAAGCAGCTTGAGCTCCAGACCAAACTCGCTTGCGATCGTGGCGGCGCAGTCCGCTAGGGCCTGGGGGGTGACCTTGTTAGGAGGGGCCGCCACCAGTTCCCGGGCCAGTTCCACGCCACTGCAGAGGGCATCGAGGCCTTCCAGCCGGTTGGATCCTGTCTCAGCTACGCCCAGCAGCTCGACGACGTCGGGCAGGGGCTTGGGTTCGGCGTCGCTTTTGAAGCGCTGGTCGTTAAACAGGCTGAGGCGCACGGCCTGGGCGATGGCTGCTGCTGCCGCCTGGGGCTCCAGCCCCTCGACCGGTAGGGCAATCCCCAGGCTGGTGCAGCCATGGACCTGGGCCGCCTTGGCGATGCTGGCCGCCGCCTGGCGGGCGCCGTCGAGCCCGAACTCGGCCGGTTCCCCGAGACCCACCACCAGCAGCACGCTCGGCGTCGTACCCAGCCACTCCAAGCGCAGGCTTTCGCCAGCCTTGCCCTTGAACTGACGTTGCTCCAGCCGCTCCAGCAAAGCTGCACCGAAGCGCGCTTCTAGTACCGCCTTAAGGGGTCCGCCCCCGCCGCTGAACAGACCCACGGCCAGGGTGTCCCCACTCCAGCTGCTCGCCGGGGTCGAGGTGCAGCGGAACTCCATGGGGGCGTTTTGGGGGTGGGATTCGATCGTAGGAGGGGCGCTGGTGGCTGGATCCCCCGTCGGGCTGCGTCAGCGCGTCAGGCCCTGGGGATCTGGGGGGTCAGGCCGTGAAGGGGGTGGCCCAGCGGCCACGGGTTTCCTTGTTGAAGGGGGGCTGCCACAGGCGAATCAGGGCCTGTTCCAGGCTGCGGCGCTGCCGCGTCAGGGCTGGGGCGTCGCACCAGAAGCGGATACTCAATTGGCACTCCAGCCCCACCTGCTGGAGGGCTTCGCCATAGGCCGCCAGGTAGTCCTTGCAGTCGTGCTCCCCTTTCCAGCGGCGATCGGCTTGCCCCGTTTCCCCGACGTACAGCAGCAAGGGACTGGCCAGGTGGCTGGGGCGATCAACGACGAAGTAGAGGGCGGCACCCGTCTGGGGCGCCTCCGGCCAGCGCCAGAACTGCAGGGGCTGGGCCACCAGGGCCAGGGGATCCAGGCTGGCGGCGAGGGCCAGGGGCTCGGGGTCGGCCCCGCCCGGTGCTGCCATCCCGGCGGCGCTGAACAGGCTGCCTTGGCCCCGTTCTGGTCGCCCTTGAGCCGCTGGCACTGGGGTTTCAGCCGTTGGCACGAGTGGGTTTTGGAGGCCTGGGTTGGGCTGGGCAGCCGCGGCTGCCCCCGAGCCGGCTGCCGCCTGGAACTGGGGCCGTTGAAACTGGCTGAGCCGCAGCTGCCACTGGTGCAGCTGGGGGGCGTCTAGGGCCAGGACCGCTTCGATCTGGCTGCCGGCGGTGTCTCCTTGGGCGAAGAGGTTGCCCTGGCGAGCTGGTGGTTGGGCGCGCGGCGGCATGGCGGTTCAGCTCGGCCGCGGCAGCAGCGGCCCCGCCGGCCCCTGGCTAAAGCGCACCCGACCGATCAGTTCCTCCACGAGGGCGGCCGGCAGCTGCAGGCGCTGTTGCAGGTCGGCCAGGTCGCGGAAGGGGGCCCGTTGCCGTTCCCGCACCAGCCGCTGGCAGCGCTCCGGGGTGAGGCCTGGGAGGGCCGTGTGCATCTGGCTGGCGCTGGCCCGGTTCAGGTCGAGCTGGCGGGCCTGGGGGGTGGCCGGCTCCCCATACCAACGGAACAGCAGCAGCGGTTCCCAACAACGGATCTGGGCCCCAGGCAGCTCCAGCAGCTGCTGGAGGTCATCCGGGCCGCTCAGCTGCACCCCGCCCGCCTGCAGCCGCAGGAGCAGGTCCACCTGGTGGGGGCTGATGCCGGGCAGGCGTAGCCAGTCAGGGGCCGTGGCCCGGTTGACATCGAGGCGCCAGCCCAGGGCCGCGGCATGGCGCACCTCCGCGGCCGTGGTCAGACGCAGGCCAGGGTTGTGGCGCAGCTTGAGGGCCAGCAGCTCCCGTTCGATTGCGGCCGCCTCGGGGTCGCTGGCGGCGTTGGCAGGGGCGGAGTTGGAGCTGGTGCCTGGATTGTCCTGGCCAGGGGCGCCTTGGCGATCCGCTCGGGCGGACTGGTTGGCTTGCGTTGCGGCGGGCTTAGGCCGGGCCGGCAGCTGGCCGCTGGCCTCCAGCAGGCTGCGGGCGAGGGGATCCAACCAGTGGCCATCGGCCATGGCGGCAGGCACGGGGCACAACGACGTGAAGCTAGCCCTCCTGGGGCCAGTCCACCAAGCCAAGCCGCAGGCCGCGCACGGCCGCATGGGTGCGATCGCGGGCGCCGAGCTTGGTGAGCAGGCTGGTGATGTGACTTTTCACCGTTTCGGGGCTAATGAACAGCCTCGTGGCGATCCCACCGTTGGATAAGCCAATCACCACCATCTCCAGGACCTCGATTTCCCTGGCGCTGAGGACGGGCACCGACCCGCTGGCCTGGCCCGAGCCCCGGCTCCGCAATAGGTCCGAGAGGGGGCGATCGATGTAGGTGCCGCCATCGCGGATGGCCCGTAGGGCCGGCGTGCCGGCATCGAGGCCCATGCCGGATTCAAGGCAGAGGCCATCACAACCGGCTTGAACCGCGGCCTGGAGCTTGGCCGGCCGCTGCAGGTGCCCCACCAGCAGCAGGGTTCGCACCTGGGGCTGGCTGGCCTTGGTGCGGACCACCAGCCGGATGCCGCAGCCTTGCTCCAGCTGGTCGGTGACCACCAGGAAGTCCGGGCGGTGGCGCTTTAGCAGGGTCACACCCTCCTCTTCCGTGGTGGCTGCTCCCGCGACCTGGCCCGGCCTGGTGAGGCCACTGAGAAAAAAGTTGAGCAACGCCCTGTTGCCAAAACAGGCCACCAGCCTGTGGCTTTCCAGCAGGTTGGTGGTCGTTGTACTGGTGCGCTGGATCTGCCTGATCTGGGGGGTGAAGTCCACAGGGGGGCTGACCGCGGGGAATCGGGCCTGCATCGTTGCGGTCCGACGGCGGCCCTGCTGCATGCGGCGCTACTGGATGCGTGGATCCGCACTCGTCAGGGTCTAACGATCGGCCGACAATGGCCAAACCCGATCCAGCAACGCCGCGCCATGGCCTTCTTCGACTCTGAGATCGTTCAAGGCGAAGCTAAGCGGTTGTTTGGTGACTACCAGCAACTGATGCAGCTGGGCGGCGAATACGGCAAGTTTGATCGCGAGGGCAAAAAGCTCTTCATCGTGCGGATGGAAGAGCTGATGGACCGCTACCGCGTGTTCATGAAACGCTTCGAGCTCTCCGATGACTTCCAGGCCAAGCTCACGGTGGAGCAGCTGCGCACCCAGCTCAGCCAGTTCGGCATGACGCCGGAACAGATGTTCGAGCAGATGCACCTCACCTTGGAGCGCATGAAGTCAGAGCTGGAAAAGGATCTTTAAGCGGCTACCCGGGGTGGGATCCGGGGACTAGGGGGGCTGGTGATCGACCGGATGGAGTAGGTGGTGGTGCGGGACTGCTTCAGGGGCTGCCCTTTTGGCGGGCAGGGAAGCCTGGATCCCGGGACTGGAAAGTCGCCTGCCTACGATCCGGCCCTGAGCGCTGGGCGGGGCCCCTGATGGTTGACGACACGTGGGGACTGCCCCCCTGGCTCGAGCGGGGCGTGGCCGATCTCTTCCCGGCGCCTCTCTTGCCGGTGCCCAGGCCCCAGCCAGGCGCCGGCCCAGGGAAAGCCAGCCCCCTTGGCCCTGATCAAGCCACCCCCAGCCAGGCCAGGTCCAGCCAGGGCAGCTCCAACGAGGCCCTGGCCACCCGCCTGAGCGAGGCTGAGGGCCAGGGCCGGCCCCTGCGGGTGAAGCTCGGCATCGATCCCACCGGCTCCGACATTCATCTGGGCCACTCGATCCTGTTCCGCAAGCTGAGGGCCTTCCAGGACGCCGGCCACACGGCGGTGCTGATCATTGGCGATTTCACCGCCCGCATCGGCGATCCCACCGGCAAGAGCGCCACCCGGGTGCAGCTCACGGCCGAGGCGGTGGCGGCCAACGCCCGCACCTACCTGGCCCAGCTGGGCCAGGGCCAGCCCAAGGAGCGGTCCCTGCTCGATTTCGAGACCCCGGGCCGGCTGGAGGTGCGCCGCAACAGCGAGTGGTTGGCGGGCCTGGACCTGCCCCAAACGATCGAGCTGCTGGGGATCTCCACCGTGGGCCAGATGCTGGCCAAGGAAGACTTCGCCAACCGCTACGGCTCGGGCACGCCGATCTCCCTGCACGAGTTCCTCTATCCCTTGCTGCAGGGCTACGACTCGGTGGCGATCGAAGCCGACCTGGAGCTGGGCGGCACCGACCAAAAGTTCAACGTGGCCATGGGCCGCGACCTGCAACGGCACTTCGGCCAGCGGCCCCAATTCGGGATGTTGCTGCCGATCCTGCCGGGCCTCGATGGGGTGCAGAAGATGAGCAAGAGCCTGGGCAACACCGTGGGCCTCCAGGAGGATCCCCTCTCGATGTATTCCAAGCTCGAGAAGGTGCCCGATGCGCTGGTGGAGGACTACCTCACCCTGCTCACCGACCTCGATTTGGCCTCCTTGCCCGACAACCCCAGGGAACGGCAACGGGCCATGGCCCTAGAGATCACCCGCCAGCGCCATGGGGTTGACGCGGCCCGGGCCGCCCAGGTCGATGCCGCGTCCTTGGTAGGCGGCGCCCAGGGGGCCGGGGCCGCCGGGGCCGAGGTGCCGATTGCGTCCCTCGCCGCTGTGACCTTCCCGGCCAAGGCTTTTTACTTGCTCAGTGCCGTGGGGATCTGCGCCAGTAGTAGCGAGGCGCGTCGCCAGATCCAGGGCGGCGGCGTCAAGCTCGATGGCGACAAGCTGGCTGACCCCAACCAGGAGTTTGCCAACGCCAGGGAGCTGGACGGCAAGGTGCTGCAGCTGGGCAAAAAGACCTTCCGCCGCCTGGTGGCTGCAGCGCCGGCGGGTCAGGGGACTCCGCTGCCAGGGGCACAGCCATGAGAGGCCCCTCTGCTGAGCGTCCTGAGCCGGCCCCCAGCCAGGCTGCTACCGGTGGATCGGCTGCGGACTCAGCCGCTGCTCCGGGCCCAAAGGGGCTTTCCCCAGGGAACCTTCAGCCGCAGCGGCACCCCGCCGAGGCCCTAATCCTGGCCCTGGACCGGCCCGATGCCGCTTCGGCCCTGGCCCTGGCCGCGGTGATCCCTGGGCTGCGCTGGGTGAAGGTGGGCCTGGAGCTGTTCAGCGCCGCCGGGCCCCAGGTGGTGGGTCAGCTGCGCGAGCGGGGCCTGCGGGTGTTCCTGGATCTCAAGTTCCACGACATCCCCGCCACCATGGCCGGCGCCTGCCGCAGCGCCGCTCGCCTGGGCGCCGAGTTGATCACCGTCCATGGCTGCGCTGGCAGCGAGGCCCTCGCCGCTGCCCAGGCCGGTGCCATGGAGGGCGCCCAGGCCACCGGCCTGGGCGCCCCCACCTTGTTGGCCGTCACCGTGCTTACCAGTTGGAACCCCCAACGCTTTGCCAGGGAACTGGCGATTGACGACACCATCGAGGACTACGTGCCGCGCCTGGCCCGGTTGGCGGCGAGCGCGGGGATTGGCGGCTGCGTTTGCTCGCCCCTGGAAGTGGCGGCCCTGCGGGCGGCCCACCCAGCCCCCTTCGCCCTGGTGACCCCTGGTATCCGGCCGGCTGGCGCGGCCCGGGGCGACCAGCAACGGGTGATGACCCCAGCCCAGGCCCTGGCCGCCGGGGCCAGCCAGCTGGTGATCGGCCGGCCCATCAGTGCCGCCACCGACCCGGCCGCGGCCTTTACCGCCTGCTGCCAGGAGTTGCTCCTAGCCCAGAACCAGGACCAGGGCTAGGAAGAAGGAGCCCGGCCTAGGCCGCCAGGGAGCCCTGGGGCACCAGCTCGGCGTACAGCCGCTCCAGGGCATCAATGTTGCGGGTGAGGGTATAACGCTCCAGCACCCGGGCCCGGGCCCGGCGCCCCAGTTCGGCCGTGAGCACTGGTTGGTCGCGGAGCACCGGCAACAGGGTGCGCAGCTGGGTGGTGACCCCCTGGGTGCTGATCACAATCCCCGCTCCGCCCTCCAACACCTCGCCATCGGCGCCCGCATCGGTGGCCACGCAGGCGGTGCCGCTGGCCATGGCCTCTAATAGGGCCAGGGACAGGCCCTCCACCAACGACGGCAGTAGGAAGACTTCTGCCACCCGCAGCAGGGCCACCCGGGTGGCGAGGTCGGCTTCGTAGCCCCACCAGTGCACATCGGGCTCCAGGCCACCGGTTTGCTGAAGCGAGGCCCGCAGGGGACCATCGCCAACGATCACCAGCTGGCAGCCGGCCGGGCGCACCAGCCGCCAGGCCTTGAGCAGGGCCTCCACATTCTTTTCGGTGGCGACCCGGCCCATGTAGAGGAACACCCGCTTGCCACGAAAGGTTTGGCGCAACTGGGCCAAGGTGCTGTCCTCCTGGGGCGCCGGGCTCCAGCAATCGGGATCGACCCCATTAGGGATCACGGCCAGGCGCGACTCCTTCACCCCCAACCGGGCCAGCACATCGGCCTGGAGTTCTGAAAACACAATCACCCGGTCGAATTTGGCCAGGGACGGGGCGTAGAGCTGGTAGGTGAGTTGCTGGGTGCCAGCGCTGAGGTTGCGCAGGCTGGCATCAAAGGCTGGATGGAAGGTGGCCACCAGGGGCATTCCCAGTTGCTGGCAGAGGTCCGGTAGGCGGAAATCCAGGGGCGAAAGGGTGAGACTGGCGTGCACCACATCGGGCTGGAGCCGCTCGAGGGATTCGCGCAGCTCCCGCTGGGCCCCAGGCGAGGGGATCGTGTACACCTGGGACTTCATTAGGTAGGGCAGGGCCACCTCCGGGTCGTCGGCCTTCCAGGCGGCCGGTCTGCTGCCATTGACCGGTGCGGCCGCGAGCGGGCGTTGGCCACTGATGTCGAGCTCGTCGCGCCGTTGGGCCAGGCCCTGGGGCGTGTCGAAGTGAATGAAGCTGATGCGATGGCCCCGTTGCCGCAGCGCTTCGGTCGTGCTCAGCCCGTAGGTGACATTGCCGCAGAAGGGAGATTTCTTGCCCAGCCAGGCAATGTGGGCCACGCGGCGGCAGGCTCAATCGAAAGGCAACTTTAGCAGCGCTCCCAGGGTTTCTCGAGTAGGGCCGCCGCCACCGCCAGGCCGGCCAGGGCCCAGAGCACGGGCAACAGGCCGTAGCGGCTCACCACCGTGCCAGCCAGCACCAGGGGCAGGCTCAGGGCCACATTGATCAGGTTGTTCTGCAGGCCAAACACCTTGCCCCGTTGGCTTTCGGGGGTGTCCTCCTGGATCGTGGTTTGGGCGGGAATCGCCAGTAGGGCTGAACCCACCCCAAGCAGGGTGCAGAGGACCAGGGTGACCACCAGGTTGCCGCGCAATTGGCCCAGCAGCACCAGGCTCCAGGCGATCGTGCCCAGGCCCGTGGAGGCCAGCACGCGCCGGTTAAAGCGATGGCCGATCTGGGCCACGGCCACGGCCCCTAAGGCCAGGCCCACGCCACTCATGGCCAGCAGGATGCCGAACTGGGTCGGGCCCAGGCCCTTGATCGCCGCCGCCAGGCTGATGGCCAGCACATACAGGGCTGCTAGCAGGCTGTAGAGCAGCACGAGCTGGAGCATGGCCATGCGCACCGTGGGCCGGTCTCGCAGCACCTGCAGGCCCTCGCCCATCTCGCTCCAGACGCTGGTGGTGCTGGTCGGCCGGGGCTGCTCATCGATCTTGACCGTGCTCAACACCAGGGCCGCCAGGCCGTAGCAGAGGGGCAAGAGGAACACCTCGCCGTCGTGGATGCCGATGCCCGCTAGCAGCCTGTCCAGCAGGCGGAGCATCGGATCACCCAGGGCAAAGCCGACGATCGTGGCCCCCATGCTGGTGGCCTGGTAGAGCGAATTGGCCGCCAGCAACTGGGGACCGGGCACCAGCAGCGGGATCGCCGCCTGCTCCGCCGGGGCGAAGAACTGGCCTAGGGCCGACTCACAGAAGGTGATCACCAGCAGGGCCCAATAGCCCCAGCTCAGGCCCAGCCATATCGGCCCATCGATCAGGCAGAAGGGAATCAGCAGGGCCAAGGCGGCCCGCAGGCCGTTGGAGGCCACCATCACCGTGCGTTTGGGCCAGCGGTCGGCCCAAACGCCAGCCAGCAGCCCCAACGCCATGGCCGGGATCGTGTTGGCCACATAGATCCCTGTGGCCAACAGGGTGATCAGCTGGGCCCGGCTGTCGATGTCGAGCTTGATGGCGGCGGCGGCCTCCGCCAGGGCGCCGCCGCTGGGAGGCGTTTCGGTCACCCAGTACTGGGCGATCAGAAACACCATCAAGACGATGTAAAACTTGTCGCCCAACTGGCTCAGGATCTGGCCAAACCAGAGCCGGCGGAACTGGGGAATGGCGATGACCCCCTGGAGCCCGGAGGGACGAACGGTGCCGCTCAAGGGGTTCCGCGGTGGCGAGCCTCTGATGATGCCGCAACGTCCGCACCAAGGGGTGTATTTGCGTTGAAGCACTGGCGCAGCAGGCTCCAGGAGCGCAGGTTGCGTCCCAGGTGTTCCCGGCTCCAGAGCTCAATTAGGGCCAGTAGCCGCAGCCAGACCGGCTCAGGCCCCATCAGGACGCCATCGCGGCGCCGCGGCAGGGACGGCCGTGGCAGCCGTTGCAGCAGGGCTAGTTCCGAGGCGTTCAGCACCAGCTGGGCTCCCGGGATCGCCCCCACCACGAAGCCTTCACTGGGGATCAGGCTGCAGCGCCAGTCCCAGGTGCCCACCGGCGGCTCTAGGGGCTCGCCGCTGCGGGCGCAGTGGGCTAGCGGCAGGCCATAGCCGCCCAGGGCCAGCAGATGCACGCAGCCCTGCACGGCGATCGCCATGGCCTCCAGGCTGTCTTGATGGTCCTGCACCACCAGCTCGAGGCGGCCGAGCTGCATCAGCAGGTCTTCGAGCAGGCCGGGCACGCCCTCGCCGGTGGGCACCAGTTGGATGGTCAGTTCCGCCAGGCCCTGGGCGGCGGCCAGGGTCTCCAGCCGACCGGCCAGGGCGGCGAAATTGCGCACCACTGTCAGTTGGCGCACCCGCCGCAGGCCGCTACCGCCGCCCACCTGGAGGCGCAGCAGGGCCAGGGGCACGGCGGCAGCCAGGGGGCTTTTCGGCTTGCGGGCCCCCGGCACGGCCAGGCGGCTGAGGCCGTCGCTGGCGCTGAGCAGGGTGAGCAGCCGGTCGGTTTCCCCCAGGGGCCCGCATTTCAACGACAGACCCTCCAGCCGCAACTCAGCGCCCAATGGTCTTGCTCCCAGGGGACGTCATCGCTGTGCGAAGCGGTGGGGCCGGTGTGGAGCGGCGCCCCTTGGATTGAGCCACCAGCGTTTCGGAGGCGCCCTGAGTTGTCGCATTAGGGGAGCTTCGGGTCGTCGACACGGTGCGGATGCCTAAGCCCTTAGTACCCACGGGCTTGCTCCTGGTCATCGTTGCCCGAGGGCGGCGCCGATTCAGGGCGCTGCCCGAAGCTCTTTCCGGCCCGGATCAGGGCGACGCCGCGGCTGGTGCCGAGCCGGCTGGCCCCCGCTTCCACCAGTTCGATGGCCTGCTCCAGGCTGGCGATCCCCCCGGAGGCTTTCACCGCCGCCCGGCCCCGGGCCAACTGGCGCAGCTCGGCCACCTGGGCCACCGTGACGGCGGGCCCAAAGCCGCTGCCGGTTTTGAGAAAGGCCACGCCCACATCGATCGCTGCTGCCACGGCCAGCTCCAGGGCGGCAGGCGTGAGCCGGCCCACCTCCAGGATCACCTTCACGGGCAGGCCCAGCTCCACGATCGGGGCGAGGTCAGCGCAGAAGCGGCTGGCATCGCCATCGGCCAGGGCGCCGAAGTCCGGCACCACATCGAGTTCGTCGGCGCCTGCGGCGGCGGCCCATTCCGCTTCGGCCCGTTTGATCTCCGCTGGAATCGCGCCAAAGGGAAAGCCCACCACGCTGATCAGGCGGGTGGGCTGGCCGGAGCCACTGCGGCCACTCGAGCCCGAGCCCAGCCGCTCCCGGGCCAGGGGCAGCCAGCGGGAGGCCAGGCACACCCCGGCGAAGCCGAAGTGGCGGGCCTCATCGCAGCAGCGCAACACCGCTTCCGATCCCTGGTGGGGATCGAGGAGGGCGTGGTCGATCAGGGGGGCAAGGTCGGGGAGGTCGCGCAAGCGGCTGG
>Ga0310332_10142_pt1 | contig 19386 bp, 17 predicted proteins | sample LakMicSRFLOrngD5_FD_195546 | JGI IMG/M metagenome (GOLD analysis project Ga0310332, IMG submission 195546) | Enriched freshwater cyanobacterial communities from Lake Michigan, Michigan, United States - MI23.SRFL.Orng.D5 (v2) (version 2) | ecosystem: Environmental > Aquatic > Freshwater > Lake...
GCCCCCGGCCAGGCAGCCCATGGCCGGGGGCGCCCCTGCGTGATCACCCGCCGGGCCACCTTCAGTGCCAGCCACCGCTACTGGCTGCCCGAGCTCACCCCAGAGCAAAACCAGGCCCGCTTCGGGGCCTGCAGCCTGGAGCCCGGCCACGGCCATAACTACGAGCTGATCGTGGCCATGGGCGGGGGGTTGGATGCCGATGGCATGGTGCTCAACCTCTCGGACGTGAAGCACGCGATCCGCGATCAGGTGACAGGGCAGTTGGACTTCCGTTGCCTGAACGGCGTCTGGCCCGAGTTTGATCTGCAGCGCCCCGAGGCGATGCTGCCCACCACCGAGGGCCTGGCCCTGGCCATCTGGCGCCGCCTGGCGCCCCACCTGCCGCTGATGGGCCTGCGGCTGCACGAAACCGACACCCTTTGGGCCGATGTGCTCGGCGATTCCATGGAAGCTTTTCTCACCATCCGCACCCACTTCGCCGCCGCCCATCGCCTGGCCCGGCCGGAGCTGAGCGCGGAGCAGAACGACGCCATCTACGGCAAGTGCGCCCGCCCCCATGGCCATGGCCACAACTACCTGCTGGAGGTGACCGTGCGCGGCGCCATCGATCCGCGCACCGGCATGGTGTGCGATCTGGCTGCCCTGCAGCAGCAGGTGGATGCGCTGGTGGTGGAGCCCTTTGACCACACCTTCCTCAACAAGGACGTGGCCCACTTCGCCACCACCGTGCCCACCGCCGAGAACATCGCTCTGCACATCGCCGACCTGCTGAGCGCTCCGGTGGCTGAACTGGGGGCCACCCTCCACAAGATTCGCCTGCAGGAGAGCCCCAACAACGCCGCCGAAGTGTTCGCCGAGGTGCCCCAGCTGGGCATGCGTCCCCAGGCCCTCGAGGCCCTTGCCGGCGCCTGAGCTGCGGCTGGTGCTGGCGGTCAGCCTGGATGGCCGGCTGGCGCCAGCCCAGGGTGGTGCCGCCCAGCTGGGTGGGCCGGGAGACCGGCGGGTGCTGGAGCAGGCCCTGGGCTGGGCCGATGGATGCCTGATCGGTGCCCGCACCTTGCGCGTGCATGGCACCACCTGCCTGATTCATGCCGCGGATCTGCTCGAACAGCGCCGGTGCAGCCAGCTCCCGGATCAGCCCGTGGCGGTGGTGGTGAGCCGGACGGGAGATCTGGATCCAGCCCTGCCTTTTTTTCGCCAGCCCCTGCAGCGCTGGCTGCTGTCTCCGTTGAACCCCGCTGACGCGTCCTCGGCGGCCGGTTTTGACCGCCGGTTGACCCTCCAGCACTGGCCCCAGGCGCTGGAGACCCTGGCGGCGGCCGGACTGCGGCGGCTGGTGCTGCTGGGGGGCGCGGAGCTGGCGGGGCAGCTGCTGCAAGAGCAGCTGGTGGATGAACTGCAGCTCACGTTCTGTCCGCAGCTGCTGGGCGGTGCCCACAGCTGGCTGCCGGCTGCGCTCACCCTGGAGCCCAACCGCTGGACGCTGCAGGAGCAGCGGGCCCTGGGGGGGGATGAACTGCTGCTGCGCTACCGCCGCCTCAGGGAACCGGCGCGGGCGCCGGCGCCGCCGCCTTGAATCGTCGGGCCAGCTCGCGGATGGGCACGTCCTGGAAGCTCTCCGGCGGCAGTCCCAGCAACCGTCCGGCGCAGCGCTTCACCACCAGTTCGCTGTCGTCGCCGAAGCGGCCGGCCAACAGTTCGCTCATCACACCGAGGCCGCGGCCGCTGCGCTCGGTTTCATCCACCAGGCAGCGGCTGGTGGGGCCCGCGAGGGCCCGACAGGGCGGCCCCATGCGCTCCTCGAGGCTCTTGTCACCGGCACTGGCCCATTGCTGGCAGGCGGCGCTGATGCGCAGCTCCAGTTGCGGGCGCATCAACGACAGCAACGGCGCCAGCATCCCGGCCTGGGCCGCCGTGGGGGTCGCCGTCAGCAGCAGCGCACTGCCTAGGGTTCCGGCCGCAGCCCCCAGCCTTCGCCTGCCCTGATGGTTGAGCTCACGGCCCGCTGGCATCGTGCGATGGAGGAGATTCCCGAGGCGCAGTGGCATGCCCTGACGGCTGCGGATCCGATCCCCTTTTACTCCTGGCGCTGGCTGGTGCGGCTGGAGCGCAGCGGCAGTGTGGTGCCGCGCCAGGGGTGGCAACCCTGCCATCTGGGGCTGTGGAACGGGGAGCGGCTGATCGCTGCGGCGCCCCTCTACCTCAAGGGCCACAGCTACGGCGAGTTTGTCTTCGACCAATCCTTCGCCCAGTTGGCTGGCCAGCTGGGGCATCGCTACTACCCCAAATTGCTGGGGATGAGTCCGCTCAGCCCCGTGCTGGGCTACCGCTTCTTCACCGCCCCCGATCAGGACGCCGCTGCCCTCACGCCGCTGATGCTGGAGCTGATCGATGGCTTCTGCCGCGAGCATCGGATTTTCAGTTGCAACTTCCTCTACGTCGACCCCAGCTGGCGCCCGCTGGCTGAGGCGGCTGGTTGCCACACCTGGCTCAATCAACAGAGCCTCTGGAGCAACCAGAGCTATGGCTCCTTTGACGACTACCTGGCCAGCTTTAACGCCAACCAGCGCCGCAACATCAAGCGGGAGCGCAAGGCGGTGCAGGCGGCCGGCCTGACGGTGACCCCCGTGGTGGGGGCGGAGATCAGCCCACGGTTGCTGGAGCGCATGCACCACTTCTATGCCCAGCACTGTGCCCGCTGGGGGCCCTGGGGCAGCAAATACCTCACGGCGGATTTCTTTGAGCAGGATGCCGAGGAGCTGCGGTCGTCGCTGGTGTTGTTCAGCGCCCACCGCGGCGATCCCCAGGATCCCCTGGCGATGTCGCTGTGCGTGCACCACCAGGAGCAGCTCTGGGGGCGTTACTGGGGCAGCGACGTGGAGGTGGACAACCTGCACTTTGAGGTCTGCTACTACGCGCCGATTGCCTGGGCGATCGCCAACGGCGTGCAGCAGTTCGACCCCGGTGCCGGCGGGAGCCACAAACGGCGCCGCGGTTTTGTGGCCCGCCCCCACGCCAGCCTGCACCGCTGGTACGACGAAGGCTTCGAGACGATTCTGCGGCGCTGGTTGCCGGAGGCGAATGCCGAGCAGCTCGCCGAGATCGAGGCCATCAACGCGGAGTTGCCGTTCACGGCGTCGGCCCCCAGCCTGGGGGACCTCAGCGCCGGCTCCGCTGCGTAACATCCCCGCCATGAGCAGCTTTTCCGCTGAGCAGCGCCACCAGCTCGATGAGCGGCTCTCCCAGCGCTTCATCGCCCTCGACCCCGCGGGGTATTTCCTGATCAAGCTCGACCGTCAGGCCGGTGAGCTGATCGCCGAGCACTACGGCAACGGCATCGATGCGCGCGGCCTGGCCACCGACCCGGACACCGGTGAGGTGATCAGCTGCCGCGGTGCCGATCCCCGCGCACCGCTCGCCGTTTACCGCGGCCACAGTGCCAAGGAACTGGGGATGGCCCTCACCGAAGGGGATGGCCCCTTCCCGCTCAGCCGCCTCGACCATGCCCTCTATCTGGGGCGGGAGCTGCAGAAGGCGGAGCGCTGCCTCGAGGACGGCACCGACTACATCCAGGACTAAGCCGGCTGCAGTTCGCGGCTGGCGGTGGCGGGGGCCTGGGGCGGCTCGGGGGGCAGAGCTTGCAGTTGCTCCTGGATTTCGCGGGTCACCACCGAGCGGTATTCCAGGAAGTGCTCGTTGTGGGCCAGCACCACCAGGAACTGCTCCAGCACCGCCGGATTCTTGCGGGCCACCTCCAGCAGGGAACGCCAGAAGCGCCAACGGGTGTCGCGCTTGAGGCCCTGGCGCCAGATCACGATCAACAGCGCGCGCACGTCATTCCAGGCGGGCAGGGCGGCTTTGCCAAAGGCCGCCGGCACGTATTGCTGCCAGAGGGGTTGGCCCATCTTCAGGTAGTAATGCTTGACCCGATCGATGTAGGCGTTGGGCTCGTAAAGGCGGCAGAAGGCGTCGACGTACTCGTTGGCGATGTCGCGGATCGGCCGGGTGGGCACGAAGTTGAGCAGGTTGGTCTGGTTGACCCCCTTGGCATCGGCCTTCTCCTGGATCAGCCGGCCCTCCTTCTCCAGGCGGTGCCAGAGGCCGGTGTTGGGCAGCGCCTGCAGCATCCCCATCATCGCGGCGGGGATGCCGGTGCGGGTCACGAAGGTCACGATGCGATCGCCGGCGCCGGTCTTTTCGCCGTCGAAGCCGATGATGAACCCCGCCATCACCCGCAGGCCGTAGGAGGTGATGCGGTCCACCGATTCCTCGAGGGAACTGCGGGTGTTCTGGTGCTTGCCTGCGATCGAGAGGCTGGCCTCATCCGGTGTTTCGATGCCCAGGAAGACGGAGTCGAACCGGGACTCGGCCATCATCTGCATCAACTCGTCGTCGGAAGCCAGATCCACCGACGCTTCGGTGGCGAAGCTGAAGGGATAGCCGCGCTCGATCTGCCACTGCTTGATGGCGGGCAGCAGCAACTTGGCGTTGCGCTTGTTGCCGATGAAGTTGTCGTCCACCAGGAAGATGGAGCGGCGCCAGCCCAGGTCGTAGAGGGACTGGAGTTCGGCGACCAGCTGATCCGGCGTTTTGGTGCGCGGCTTGCGGCCGTAGAGCACGATGATGTCGCAGAACTCGCACTGAAACGGGCAGCCGCGGGAGAACTGCACGCTCATCGAGTCGTAGGCCTCGAGTTGCAGCAGATCGAAGCGCGGCACCGGCGTGCCAGTCACGTCGGGCTTCTCACCATTGGCGGAGAAACGCCCCTGCTGTTCGCCCCGCTCGATCGCCTCGATGAACAGGGGCAGGGTGATCTCCCCCTCGTCGAGCACCTTGAAGTCCGCCAGGTTGAGTTCCGGGGCGTCCGGTGTGGAGCTGGCGAAGGGGCCGCCAACGGCCACCGGTAGTCCCCGTTGCTTGGCCCGGGCGATCTGCTCGGCCATGTCGGCCTTCTGCACGATCATTCCCGAGATCACCACCAACTCGGCCCAGTCCCACTCGGCTTCGGTGACCTCCCGCACGTTGCGGTCCACCAGCTTCATCTCCCAGCGCTGGGGCAGCAGGGCGGCCACCGTGACCATCCCCAGCGGCGGCAGCAACACCTTGCGGTTCACCAGCTCGAGGATCTTCTCGTAGCTCCAGAAGGTCTTGGGGAACTCCGGGTAGATCAGCAGGGTGCGCATGCCGTGCTCGTGGGGATCCCTGTGAATCGAAAAGACCGATGGCCCCGTGGGGTAACCGGTTGTGATGGGTGCACCCTAGGAGCACCGCTGGGCTGTGGTGGTTCTGCTGTAATGGCTCAGACATTTGAGCAACGCAGCGCCGCCATGGCTCCCGTGATCTATCTGGCTTTCGTGGGTGGCGGCCTGGTGGCTGCAGCTGCCATCTCCTTCGTGCTGCGCGGCATCAAGCTGATCTGATCGGTCCCAGGCGCAGCTGCCGGTGCACCAGCAGCTCCCGGCAGCCCAGTAGGGCCCCCAGCCCGCCCAGCAGCGCCAAGGTGCTCCAGAGGCCACCGGGCAACAGGCTGGTGAGTTGGGCCGCGGCCAAGCCACTCAATCCGCCTCCCCCCAGGAAGGCGATCTGCCCCAGGCCCGCCATGCGGCCCCGCAGCACCTGTGGGGCATGCACCTGGATGATCAGGTTGGTGCCCGCCAGCAGACAGGCGGTGCCGGCGCCGATCAGAAAGGCCATGGCCAGGCCCCAGGCCTGTGGCCCGTGCAGGGCCAGACCCAGCTGGGCCAGGCCCGTGAGCAGCGTGCAGCCCCCCAGCAACAGGCCGGGGCGCTGACCAAAGGCGGCTGCCCGGCGCTGCAGGAGCACCCCACCGCTGATGCTGCCGGCGGCAATCACGCTGGTGAAGATCCCCAGGGCCAGGGGGCTGGGCCCCAATAGCTGATAGGCCAGCAGCGGTGCCAGGCCGGGGTGGAAGAAGCCCACCAGGCAGGCCACCCCGGTGAACAACAGCACGTGGCGCAGGGAGGCGCCGCAGCCGCGCCAGGCGGCCCCCAGGCTGGCGCTCTCTCCGGCTTGGCTGCGCCGCTCCCGCTCCCGCGCCGGTGCCATGCACCAGATCAGCGTGGCGATCGGCAGCAGATAGGTGGCGGCATCCAGGCCCAGGGCCAGGGTGGGGCCCGTGGCGGCGAGCAGCAGTCCGCCGATGGGTGGCCCCACCAATTTGCCCACGTTGAAGATCACCGAAAAGCTGGCCAGGTAGGGGCCCAGTTGCTCCGGGTCCTCCACCAGCAGGGCCACGTACTTGTTGCGGGCGGTGAGTTCGTAGGTGCTGGCCAGTCCCACCCCCAGGGTGCTGAGCAACAGCAGCAGATCCTGCTGGGCGCCTTGGCTGAGCGGAATCGCCAGGGCCCCGAGCACCGCGGCGCCGAACAGGGCCCACTGGGCGCGTATCAACACCCGCTCGCTGCCGATGCGGTCGGTGAGCACCCCGGCCGGTCCGCTCACCAGCAGCGTGGGCAGGGTGAGCAGGGCGAAGTTCAGGGCCAGCAGCATCGGGTTGCCGGCCCCTTCCATCAGCAGCCAACCCTTGGCGGTGAGGCCGGCAAAGGAGCCGGCGGTGCTCAGTCCCGATGCCAGCAGAAACGTGGTGCGCTGGTGGCGGGTGAGCCGGCGGCGGATCCGCCCGAGCGCCTGGCGCGGTTGGGTGTGGGTGCCGGAGATGCGGCTCAACCCCCCGTCCGGTGGGCGGCGAGCGCATCGTTCACCATCGCCCGCGCCCCCACCACGGTGCCGATCAGGTCGTAGGTGTCCGCCCCGGTGATGCGCACGGGCACCAGCGTGCCGGGGGCGGCGCTCAGGCCCCCTTCCCCCGGTTGCACGCGCACTTCTCCATCCACTTCCGGTGCGAAGCGGGCGCAGCGGCCGATCATCTCGCCGGTGCCGGGGTGTTCCTGTTCGATCAGCACATCCACGATGCGGCCCACCCAGGCGGCATTGCGGGCGGCGGCAATCGGCTGCTGCAGCGCCATCAGGCGATCCTTGCGCTCCTGGGCCACCGCCGCGGGCACGGGGTTGGGTAGGGCTGCCGCGGGGGTGCCCTCCTCCGGCGAGAAGGTGAACACCCCCACGTGGTCGAACTGCTGCGCTGCCACAAACTCCAGCAGGTGCTGGAAGTGCTCCTCCGTTTCGCCCGGGTAACCCACGATGAAGGTGGTGCGCAGCACCGCATCGGGCAGCTGCTCGCGAATCCGCGCCAGCACGCCACCGGTGACATCCGCCTGCCAGGGCCGGTTCATCGCCTTGAGCACCTCTGGGTGGCTGTGCTGCAGCGGTAGATCGAGGTAGGGCAGCACATTGGGCACCTCCCGGTAGGCCGCCAACACCTCCTCGGTGAGGCCGGTGGGGTAGGCGTAGTGCACACGGATCCAGGGGATCTCCACCTCCCCCAGGGCCCGCAGCAGTTGCGCCAGTTGGGGTTTGCCGGCCAGATCGAGGCCGTAGTTGGTGGTGATCTGGCTGATCAGCACCAGCTCCTGCACCCCCTGGGCCGCCAGTTGCCGGGCCTCGGCCACGATGCTCTCGATCGGCCGGGAGCGCTGGTCGCCGCGCAGGTGGGGAATGATGCAGAAGGCGCAGCGGTAGTCGCAGCCCTCGGCCACCTTCAGATAGGCCACGGCCTCGCTGGTGGTGCGGTAGCGGGGCAGGTGCTCATCTCCCACGAACGTGGGGTTGGCGCTCACCTGATGCACCCGCTCCCCCGCTTCCACCCGCTCCAGCACGCTCACGATGTGCTGGTAGTCGCCGGTGCCCACGATCGCCTTGGCCTCCGGCAGGCTGTCCAGCAGTTCCTGCTGAAAGTGCTGGGCCAGGCAGCCGGCAATGATCAGTTCCTTGCCCTGTTCCGCCAGCTCCACCAGGGTGCGCACCGATTCCTCACGGGCCTCCTGGATGAAGCTGCAGGTGTTCACCACCACCACGGTGGCGTCCTGTTCATCGGCGCTGACGCCATAGCCCGCCTGGGCCAGCAGCCCCAGCATGTGCTCCGTGTCCACCCGGTTTTTCTCGCAGCCCAGGTGGGCGAAGGCCACGGTTTTGCGGGGGGCTGGCACGGCGCTGGGGTTGCTCATCGGCGGTCGCAGATCGGTGCCCGGCGGACCGCGCGCGGGCCAATCCCCAACCCTACCCAGCGGCCCTGGGCCGTACGGGCATCCCGTGGGGCGAACCGGGGCCGGGACTGACAGAATCACGCCAGCCACTGCTCCCCCCGTGACCTCCTCCCGCCTCAGCGAGCGCCTTGCCGGCCAGCGTCGCCGCGGGGATGGCGGCCAGCGCTGGGTGCGGGTGGTGATGGCTGTGCTGGCCACCATCGGGGTGATCGACACGGGCTCGATCACCCTCAAAAAGTGGGGCCTGTTGGGGGCCCTCAGCTGCAGCAGCCAGGGGTTCTTTGGCTGCAACGGCTGCGAGAAGGTGCTCTCCAGCGCCTGGGGCAGCCTGCTGGGGCAGCCCTTGGCGCTGTATGGCTTCCTGGCCTATTCCGCCGTGCTGCTGCTGGCGGTGTTGCCGCTGGTGCTGCAGGGGGAGGCCCGCCAGGGCCTGGCCCAGCGCAGCTGGTGGGGCTTGTTTCTGGTGAGCACCGGCATGGCGGTGTTCAGCGCTGTGCTGCTGGGGGTGATGGCCTTCGGTATCCGCGACTGCTGCCCCTTTTGCATCCTCTCGGCGGTCCTGAGCCTGGGGCTGTTGGTGCTCAGCCTGATCGGAGGCGATTGGGATGACCGCGGCCAGCTGGTGTTCCGCGGTGTGATCACGGCCCTGCTGGTGGGGGTGATCGGCCTGGGCTGGGCCGCTTCCGTGGGCCAGCCCAGCGTGGAGACCGGCAAGGGGGTGCCCCCGCCGGTGCGGGCGGAGAGCACCGCCGCCACCATCGCCCTGGCGGAGCACCTCACCGCCACCGGTGCCCGCCTCTACACCGCCTACTGGTGCCCGCACTGCCATGAGCAGCAAGAGCTGTTCGGCCGTCAGGCCAGCGAGAAGCTCACGGTGATCGAGTGCGCCCCCGACGGCCGCAACAGCCAGAAGCAGCTCTGCGACGCCAAAAAGATTGAGGGGTATCCCACCTGGGAGATCAATGGCAAGCTCGATTCCGGCGTGAAGCCCCTGGCGAAGCTGGCCGAACTCAGCGGCTATAGCGGCCCCGCTTCAGCTCCTGCCCCGGCCACCGGCTCGGTGCCAATCCCCTGATCCTGCCGCTGAACCGTGTGGCGGCGCCAGAACGGCTGGGCCGCCGGTGCATCCAGCCGGTAGTGGCCTCCGCGGCTCTCCTGGCGGAACAGGGCCGCTTCCAGCAGCAGTTCGCTCACCAGCAGCCGTTGGTTCAGGGCGTGGGCTTGGCGTAGCCAGGTGCTGAGTGCAGCGTCGAGCGTGTGCACCTCCCCAGGGCTCTGCCGTGCGGTCTGCTGCAGCAGGGCTTGCTGCTCGAGCTCCAGGCGTTGGCGCCGGCAGTCGCGCAGGCCGTGGCGCAGATCGGTGGCCCGGCGCTCCACGCCGGCCACCTGCCAGCAGAGCTGCCGCAGCTGCTCGATGCTCGCCTGCAGGCCCTCCGGGCTGCCTGGTCTGGCACCCGTCAGGGGCCGTGCTGGCGCGGAGCGGCCGCTGGCTAGGCCCGCCTCGGCGGCATCCCAGGCCGGCAGCTGGATGTGGCGCAGCTGCCGCGCATACACCAGGCATTCCATCAACGAATTGCTGGCCAGTCGGTTGGCCCCATGCACGCCGGTGCTGGCCACCTCCCCCACCGCATACAGGCCGGGCACGGTGGTGGCCGCTTGCTGATCGGTGCGCACGCCGCCCATCCAGTAGTGGGCTGCTGGCGCCACGGGGATGGGGGCGCCGGTGGGGTCGAGTCCCAGTTCGCGGCAGCGCCCCAGGATCGTGGGGAACTGGCGCTCCAGGCGATCCCGCCCCACCGGACGCAGGTCGAGCCAGAGGTGCGCTTGCTGCTGCTCCCGCATGCACTGCACCAGCGCCCGGCTGACGGCATCACGGGCCGCCAGGTCGCCGCCGTTCAGCTGGCTCACGGGGCTGCGGCCAGCGGCATCCAGCAGCCGAGCCCCTTCGCCGCGCACCGCTTCGGAGATCAGAAAGTGGGGGGCCCCCGGCAGCATCAGCGCCGTGGGGTGGAACTGCACGAATTCCAGGTCGCGGATGGTGGCCCCGGCCCGCCAGGCCATGGCGATGCCATCCCCGCTGGCCTGGGAGGGGTTGGTGGTGTTGGCGAACAGGTGGCCGCCGCCGCCGGTGGCCAGCACCACCGCCCGGGCGCCCAGCCAGCGCAGCTCCCCGCTGTGGAGCACCTGCAGGCCGCGGCAGCGCCCGGCTTCCATCCACAGCTGCAGGGCCAGGGCCCCCTGCAGGCGCAGCAGTCCGGGCCGTTCGAGCACGCGCCGTTCCAGGGCGTCCACCAGGGCGCCGCCGGTGCGGTCCTGGGCATGGAGCACCCGGCGGTGGCTGTGGGCGGCCTCCAGGGTGGTGCTCAGCTCGGCCCCGTGGCGGTCAAAATCCATCCCCAGCTGCAGCAGCCGCTCCACACAGGCCGGGGCCTCCCGCACCAGCAGCTCCACCGCCGGTGGGTCGCACAGGCCGGCGCCCGCCTGGAGTGTGTCCGCCACGTGGCTGGCGAAACTGTCCTCCGGGCGGGTCACCGCCGCGATCCCCCCCTGGGCCCAGCGGCTGGCGGAGCGCGGTGCGCTCTCCTTGCTGAGCAGCAACACCCGCAGCTCCGGCGGCAGCTCCAGGGCCGCCATCAGGCCGGCGGCGCCGCCGCCGATCACGATCACATCCCAGGTGGCGGCGAGCTGCGGCATCGAGCCTCAGGTCTGGTGGGCAACAAAAAAGCCGTCGGGATGGCCCGACGGCTGACACCGGTGGCGGAATCTAGGCCGCGTGGTGACGCGGCTCAGCGGTACTGGCCGTCGTTGATGCGGTCGAAGCCCTCGTTCAGCGCAATCGAGGCGGGGGTCACGGTGAAGTTGCCCTTGTACTTCTCCACCAGTTCCTTCTGGCGGGGGGTCAGGTCCAGCTTCAGCAGGTCATCCACGCTGGTGTACGGGCCCCCCAGCACGATCTTGCCGGCCAGGGTGGGGTACATGCCGGGGAACGCCTGGAAGCGGCGCACGGAGCAGTTGTTGAGGTCGATCTTGCCGCCGCGCTCGGCGATCTTGTCGTCGGCCACGTTGCGCAGATCGGCGGCCTGGGCGGTGGGCGTGAACACCAGGTTGAGCAGCAGGCCGGCCAGCAGCACGCCACCCATCAGCCACGAAACCAGCCGTTTCATCGAAAACTCCGTCTGAACGGGAACCACAGCGCTGCCGGGCAGCCCTGCAAACCTACAGGTGAGATCGCTGCGGTCCCAACCTGTTCCAGCAGGCTTTTGCAGTTCTTCAGATCAGGCCGCTGAGCTGTGGAGCCCAGAGGGCGGCTGCCAGAAACAGGCCATCCACCGCCAGGGTCGTGGCGATGGCGGAAGCGGCCAGCCGCCAGGCGGGGTCGGGGTGGTGCCAGAAGCGGCGGCACTGCTGAATCAGTAGGCAGGCCGCGGCCACGGTGGCCAGCAGGGGCAGGGGCTCCAAAACCCCCAGGGCCGCCCGCTGCAGTTCCAGGGCCGCCTGGTCGAGGGGGGCTTCCAGCACCTGGGTCCAGCGCTGCATGACCCCCGTGAGGGCCATCACCGCATCGGTGCAGGCGGTGCCAGCCAGGGAAGCCAGATAAAAGCTGCCCGCCAGCCGCCAGCGCCCCCGCAGCCCCGCCACCGCCAGGGGCAGGGCGAAGGCCTCAATCGGCAGATGCCACAGCGGATGCAGCCGGAACCAGCCCCAGAACAGACAGCCCCCCAGCCAGCTGCCGCTGAAGCCCACCAGCAACACCCCGGCGGTGGTCCAGGCGGGTGAACGCCGATGGGCCAACACCACGCCCACCATCAGCAGGGCTGCGGTGAACAGGGCGGCACTGAACGGGGCCAGGCGCACCCAGGGGGCCTGCAGAAACACCGGCAGGGCCACCAGCAGGGCCCCCGCCAGGGGCAGGGCCCACAGGCGGCGCTCCACCGTGGGCGGCTGCATCCCCAGCCCGGCTGGGACCCTGGCCGGCACGGTCTGTGCCGCCAGCGCCGGCGCCGGGGTCTCCAGGGGAAGGCGAGGGGGAGCCCCGATCACCGGGTTGTGAAGAAAGGTGTTCAACCTTAGAGGAGCTGACCACCGCCCCCGAGGGCTGGCCAGCGGCCCAGAGGACGCATAGGGTCGGCGCCAGAGAGTTGGGCTCCGATGGTTGCTGTGCCAGTCGACCAGTCGATGGGGGTGGTGGAGGCCTGCTGGCGCTATGGCGTGCTGGGGGTGGTGCAGGGCCTAACGGAGTTTCTGCCGATCAGCAGTACGGCCCACTTGAAGGTGGTCCCGGTGCTGCTGGGTTGGGGGGATCCCGGCGTGTCGGTGACGGCGGTGATCCAACTGGGCAGCATCGCCGCCGTGATCGGCTTCTTCCGCCGCGATCTCCAGCAGGTGGCCGTGGCCATGGCCACGGCTGTTCGGCAGCGGCGCTGGCAGGAGCCCGATGCGCGCCTGGGGCTGGCGATCCTGCTGGGCACGTTGCCGATCCTGGTGGCGGGCCTGGGGATCAAGCTGTTGGTGCCCGATTTCGACCATTCCCCCCTGCGCAGCCTGAGCTCCATCGGCGTGGTGTCGATCGTGATGGCGTTGCTGCTCGGGTTGGCGGAGCGGCTGGGCAGTCGCCGCCGGCCCCTGGAGGCGGTCACCGTGCGCGATGGCTGGCTGGTGGGCCTGGCCCAGGCGTTGGCGCTGGTGCCAGGGGTGTCCCGCTCCGGCAGCACCCTCACCGCCGCGCTGCTGGATGGCTGGAGCCGTGCCGATGCGGCTCGCTTCTCCTTTCTGCTCGGCATTCCAGCGATCACCATCGCCGGGCTGGTGGAGCTCAAGGATGCCTTCGAACAGCCGATGGCCGGGGGGGCGTTGCCCCTGGTGGTGGGCATCGCCACCTCGGCACTGGTGTCGTGGCTGGCCATTGCCTGGTTGCTGCGCTTTCTGCAGCAGCACAGCACCTGGTGGTTTGTGGGCTATCGGCTGTTTTTCGGGTTGGGCTTGATCCTTGGCGCCGGCCGCCTGGCCGGCTGATTCCGCTCCACCCGCCAGGCGGCGCAGCAAACTGAGCGCAGCAGCTCTGGCGGTGCAGCGCCCGTGTGGAACGAACCCTCGGCTGGCGTGGCCCTGGTGGATGGGGAGCAGCAGCGCTTGCCGCAGCCGGCGGTGGTGGAGCGGGTGGAACCCGAGTCGATCGGCGATGAGCTGGGGTTTCAGCCCGGGGACCGGCTGCTGAGCGTCAACGGGGTGCGGCCGCGCGACCTGATTGATCTGCAGTTTTTGGTGAGTGCCGAGGAGCTGACCCTCGAGGTGCAGGACCCGGACGGCACCCTGCACCGGGTGGAGCTGGAGAAGGAGGCCGATGAAGGACTGGGGCTGGCCTTCACCGAAGCCCTGTTCGATGGGCTGCGCCAGTGCAACAACCACTGCCCCTTCTGCTTCATCGATCAGCAGCCCCCTGGCCATCGCCGCAGCCTTTATTTCAAGGACGACGACTACCGCCTCAGCTTTCTGTATGGCTCCTACCTGACCCTCACCAACCTCACCGAGGCCGACTGGCACCGCATTGAGGAGCAGCGCCTGTCGCCCCTGTTTGTGTCGGTGCATGCCACCGATCCGGAGTTGCGCAGCCGGTTGCTGGTGAACCCCAGGGCTGGGTTGTTGCTGGAGCAGCTGGCCTGGTTCCAGCAGCGGCAGCTGCAGATCCATGCCCAGGTTGTGGTGTGCCCGGGCCTGAACGATGGCCTAGCCCTGGAGCGCACCCTGCTGGATCTGGCGGGTTTTGCCACTGGCGAGTGGCCCGCGGTGTTGTCGGCTGCCGTGGTGCCCGTGGGGCTCACCCGCTACCGCCCCGCCGAGGACGGTCTTCAACCCGTGGATCCGGCCTGTGCGCGCCGGGTGATTGCCCAGGTGGAGCCCCTGCAGCAGCGCTTCAGCACTGAGCTGGGCAGCCGCTTCGCTTGGCTCTCGGATGAGTGGTATTTGATGGCGGGCCTGCCCCTGCCGCCACGGGCCAGTTACGAGGATCTGCCCCAGGAGGGCAATGGGGTGGGCAGCATCCGTGCCTTCCTGGAGGCGATGGATGCCGCCACGGCCCAGCTGCCCCAGGCCCTGGAGCGGCCGCGGCGACTGAGCTGGGTGGTGGGCAAGCTGGTGGCCGAGGCCCTGCAGCCGGCCGTGCAGCGGCTCAACGCCGTGCAGGGGTTGGAGCTGTTGCTGCATGGTCTGCCCAGCCCTTACTGGGGGCAGGACCAGGTGGTGACCGGCCTGCTCACCGGCTCGGATCTCTTGGAGGGGCTGGCGGGTTGTGATCTGGGCGACGAACTGCTGCTGCCTGCGGTAATGCTGCGGCAGGGGGAGCCGCTGTTTCTCGATGACCAACGGCTGGAATCGGTTGCGGCGCAGCTGCCCGTGCCCCTGCGGCTGGTGCAGGGGGCAGATGAGATCGTGGCTGCGTGCCTCGGGAAATCCCAGTCCATTGTCTAGGGTTTGGGAAATCACTCTGAACAGAGTTTTTCAGTGCCCCGCCCGTTTCAATTCAGGTTGACAGCTGCAGGGGCAGCGGCCCTGGCTTGCATGAGCGGGACAACCCTGGCGCAACCGGCCCCACTTGATCCGCAGCAACAGCCCTTGCCCCAGGCCCCTCTGGTTAAGGGACAACGGCCACGCTCAAACCCAAACGTATTGCCACCTGCAGCCACGAAACTCGATTCTGGGCTGCAACGCTTGGCTGCACCGGCAACCCTCGCCTTGCCAACAAAGCCTGAGCAGGTGCGCATCGTGTCCATGCGTCCACTGTCTCTCAAAGAAGTAGAGAATCTTGCGGAGGTTAATAATCCCAATCTAAAGGCTATCGCCAGTCAGGTTGATCAAGCTCAAAGCAATTTGCGAGTTCAGCTTGCCACCTGGTATCCGACACTTGCCATTACGGCCAATGGATTCCCGAATTACACAGGGGGGCAGCAGGCGGCTAATGATATTAATACCTTGACGGCGTTCGATGGAACTCCAACATTTACGAATCGTTGGAATATGACATCCACCTTGGTCGCCAGGTGGGAAGTGATTAATCCTCGGCGTATTCCACAGGTTTCGCAAGCTAGGGATCAATTTGAAAAGGCGAAAAATCAGTATTTGATTGCTCTTCGTGAGCTGAGGTTGCAGGCTTCTCAGGCCTACTTCAAGGTGCAGCTCGCTGACGAAAAAGTTCGGATTGGTCAGCAGTCCGTCGGGGCATCCATGATCAGCCTTCGCGATGCCAAGGCTCGTCTTCAGGCGGGTGTCGCAACCCGGCTTGAGGTGCTTCAGGCCGAGACACAGTTTGGCAGAGATGAGGAACTGCTAAGCGTTTCTCTGCGTGATCAATCGATTGCTCGTCGGGATTTAGCGCGGCTCTTGAATTTGCCGCAAAACATCACGCCGACGGCCAAAGAGCCGCTCAGAATCATTGGGGTTTGGATGCCTTCTCTACAAGAAAGCATTATTGCCGCTTTTACCTTTAGGGAAGAGCTCGATAACATCCTCCTTGATGTCTCTGCTTCGAATAGTCAGGCCAATAGCTCGCTGGCAAGCGTGCAGCCATTTATGACGCTGGTTAACAGTTTGCTAACTACGCGCTACACAGGTAATCAGTCTGTTCTGGGTGGCTTAGATCTACCAGGGACTGTTGGATATGCCGTAGAAAACTCCATTGGTCTAAACTTTAATTGGAGTTTGTTTGATGGTGGAGCGGCTAGGGCCCAGTACCGTCAGTACAAGCAGAAGGCTGAGGAAAATGCCTTTAACTTCTCCAAGACCCGTGATGAGCTTCGTCTTCAGGTTGAGCAGTCTTTTTACAGGTTGATCACTTCCAATCGCAACATCCTCACGACTTCGAAAGAGGTTTTTACCGCCCGCGAGGCCCTGCGGCTGGCCCGTCTTCGTTTCCAGGCCGGGGTGACCACCCAGCGAGAGGTTGTCGAACAGCAGCGTGACCTCACGCAGGCCGAGATTCGCTATGCAGACGCCATGTCTGGATACAACGACTTCTTAGCTGAACTGCGACGCCGTACCGGCCTTGATTTGGTGGCTCAATGCCGAGGCCCTGCGCTATCGGCCATCAAACCTGCCCTCACTGATACAGAAACGGTGCCCGTGCCGCCATCCGCATTACTTCCAGCCTGTGCCGTGGCTCCTCAGGCCACCTCAAGGTCCAACCCAGGCTCTTCGGGTTAACCCTCCAACCGTCCTAAGCTCCCGTCTCAGCTGAACCACTGCAGCTGTCGCTTCCTCTCCCCCGCCTGTTGCGCCTGGGTCTGTTTCAGGGGTGCGTGGGCTGTTTGGCGGTCATTTTTGTGGGCCTGCTCAACCGGGTGATGCTCACCGAGCTGGGTTTTCCCGGCCTGCTCGTGGGTGGGGCCCTGGCGTTTGAGCAGCTGGTGGCTCCGGCCCGCATCCTCTTCGGCCAGATCTCTGACGCCCACGCCTGGGCGGGTCGCCATCGCACCCCCTACATCTGGTTGGGGGCCACCCTCTTCTGCGGGTTTGCAGTGCTGATGGTGCCGATGATTTTTCGGCTCCACAGCGCCTTCGCCAGCGGCCAGAGTTTGAGCATCGGCCTGGGGATCGCGGCGGTGTGCGGCATCGCGGCCTGCTATGGCCTGTCGGTGTCGCTGGCCACCACTCCTTATCTGGCCTTGGTGATTGACCTCACCGATGAACAGGAGCGTCCGCGTGCGGTGGGCCTGATCTGGTGTTTGCTCACCGTGGGCATCGTGGTGGGGGCCATTGTCAGTGCCATCAGCCTCAAGGGTCTCGATGGCATCAGCGACCCAGCCCTTCTGGAGCCTGCGTTGTTGGCCTTCATGGCCAAGGTGGCCTCCGTGGTGCTGGCCATCACCGTGCTGGCCACTTGGGATATGGAGCCGGCTGGCGCCGCCGTGCACCGCAGCCGAGCTGCGGACCGGGAGGAGGCGATCACCTTGCAGGCGGCCTGGGGGTTGATCACGTCCAGCCGGCAGGTGTTGGTGTTTTTCTGCTTCCTGCTGGCCTTCACCCTGGCGGTGTTTCTTCAGGACCCCATCCTCGAGAGCTATGGCGCCGAGGTGTTCGATCTCCCCATTGCCGCCACCGCAGGCCTCAGTGCCATCTGGGGCGTCGGCACGTTGGTGGGTTTGCTGCTGGCAGGGTTTCTGCTGGTGCCCAGGCTGGGCAAAGTCCACTGCGCCCGCTTGGGGTGTCAGTTGATCCTGGCCACCCTGGTGTTGTTGGTGCTGGTGGGCCTCACCGCCAACCCCCAGGCCCTGCGGCTGGTGATGGCCCTGTTTGGGTTGGCCACGGGCATTGGCACCAACGCCACCTTGGTGTTGATGCTCGACCTCACCCTGCCGGAGGTGGCCGGCACCTTTGTGGGGGTGTGGGGTCTGGCCCAGGCCTATTCCCGTGCCCTGGGCAAAGTGATGGGTGGGGGGCTGCTGGATCTGGCCCGTGGCCTGATGCCTGAATCCGTTGGTGCCTATGGCCCGTTTGCCGCCGTGTTTGCGTTGGAGGCGGCCATTGCCGTGGTGGCGTTGCTGTTGCTTCGCCAGGTGAATCTGCGCCAGTTCCGCGAGGACACCGGCCGCAACCTCGATCGTGTTCTTGCCGCTGAACTGGGATGACAACTGCTGCGATCCGCATGCCTGCCGGTCTGGATGCCCTGGGCGCGTTGCTCGACCGGGTGGCGGAGCGTCAGCGCCAGGATTTCGGCCAGTTGGATTCCGAGGCCAAGGCCGACGGCAGCCTGATCACCGCCTGCGATCGCTGGAGCGATGCGGCGTTGGTGGAGGGCTTGGCACAGCTCTACCCAGGGGAGGGGGTGCTCAGTGAGGAGGGCAGCCAACGGGTGCCGGACACCCAGGCCTTCTGGGTGGTGGATCCGTTGGATGGCACCACCAATTTCGCCGCAGGCATTCCCTACTGGGCCATTTCCTTGGCGCGGTTTGAAGGCGGCGTGCCGGTGCTGGCGGTCTTGGACGTGCCACCCCTCCGGCAGCGGATCGTCGCCATCCGCGGCGGCGGTGCCTGGCGCAAGGGCAAACCGCTCCAGGCCCCCAGCGCCCGCAATCAGGTGGCGGGCTGCGCTTCCCTGTGCAGCCGCTCGATCGGGGTGTTGCAGAAGCTGCCCCACCAGCGCTTCCCCGGCAAGATCCGCTTACTGGGGGTCGCCAGCCTCAATTTGGTGAGCGTGGCCATGGGGCAGACCATCTCCGCCCTTGAGGCCACTCCGAAAATCTGGGATCTGGCGGCCGCCTGGCTGGTCTTGCAGGAGCTGCAGTGCCCCATGCGCTGGCTGCTGCGGGATCCGGGCGCCCTGCAACCCGGGGAAGACCTGGCGGAGACCAACTTCCCCGTGTTGGCGGCACGGGATCAGCACACCCTGGACACCTTCCAGCCCTGGGCCGATGCGCTGATCGCCCCGACTTGACCAGCCTGCGGTGTCGGGTGCTACGTTATTGGACTGCGCCCAAGTGAGAGCCCTCAGGGGTTTTGAGGCGGGAGCAGGGCTTACGCCAGAGGTTTCCGGAGACGGAGGTCGATGTTGTAAGTTTTGAAGGCGGTCGCGAGATCGCCGGTTGAACTGGAAGCCCGGGTCGCCCGGTGTTGTAGGTTCAACAAGCGGTCGCAAGGCCGCAGATCTGCGAGCCAACCCCGAGAGGGGCCCTGAAACGGTGCGCCTGAGAAGGCGTTGGTGAGCGGAGCACCTGGACAACCGAAACGTTTAGGAACTGACGCTTTCACTGCGTCAGGCGCTTGAGGTTCGAGTGGCTTTGGCTGCTGGGATGTTGAGGGCTTGGCCGCAAAGAGCAGTGAAGGTGTGAGGTCCCGTCAAAAATTCGCGACGAGAGTCGCAGCGACGAAGGCTTCTGGGATGACGAGCTGAACCTTCTCACGAGGGGAAGCTTGTTGGTGTTTCCAGAGGGCGTAGTAGTCGCAACCGGATCTGAGATCCTGGAAAGTCATGAGGAAAGAATCGCAAGATTTGATCACGTGCACTCTTTGAACGCTTCTGTCAGAGGAAGTGGCTCCAACTGCCTGGTCTACGCCAGTGGACACAGGTGGGTGATGAGCAATTCAGGTTGAGAGAGTTTGAGCAGCTTGCTGTTAGCTTGCTGTTTAGATGAATCAAGAGGACTTGAACTACAACGGAGAGTTTGATCCTGGCTCAGGATGAACGCTGGCGGCGTGCTTAACACATGCAAGTCGAACGAACCTTCGGGTTAGTGGCGGACGGGTGAGTAACGCGTGAGAATCTGCCCTCAGGAGG
>Ga0310332_10143_pt1 | contig 19358 bp, 17 predicted proteins | sample LakMicSRFLOrngD5_FD_195546 | JGI IMG/M metagenome (GOLD analysis project Ga0310332, IMG submission 195546) | Enriched freshwater cyanobacterial communities from Lake Michigan, Michigan, United States - MI23.SRFL.Orng.D5 (v2) (version 2) | ecosystem: Environmental > Aquatic > Freshwater > Lake...
TGATTACTTCCTATTGGTACAGAAGCAGCGACTTCAGAACCAGCAACGTCCAGACCCCAAGGCCCAACCCCAACCCCAACTGCTCTCCCCCAGCCCAACACCCGCAAGTCAAGCCCCTGGCCCAGCGTCCGCCCTGCCAGCCAAGTAAGGCGCTGCCTAGGCAGCGCTAGGGGCTCTCCATCAAGGAGCCGAGAAGCCCCTGACCAACCCCCAAGCCCGAGTGAGGCCCAGGCTTGGGCTAGGGCCTCACTCGGGCCCTTCCTTAGGCGGCTCCGGTAACAGCTGGGCCAGCAGCCCGGCGCCGATCAAGATGGCGCCGAGGCCCAGGGCCAGGGGCCTGTTGGCGGCTGCCTCCCCATCGAGCCAGGCGGCGGCGGAGAGGAAGGCGGCTCCGAGCAACAAGGTGGGCACCAGCACGATGCCCTTCGCGGTGCGATTGATCCCCATGGACTGGCCGAATCTGGCCAACGGGCGTCAGGAGTTGCAGTTTGGCAGCCAGCTGGCCAAGCCGGCATCGACGAGGCCCTGGGCCAGGTCAGCTCCTGGCCGGTTATCCCGGGCGCTAGGGGGACCGTTGGCGCCGCCCTCCAGCCGGTTGACCCTGGCGACGAGGATGCCGTCCTCGCTGCCCACCGGCCGTAGGTTGACCCGGCTGCGGCGCGGCAGCTGTTGGCGTAACCAGGCCACGGCATCGCTGTTGGCCTCAGGGCTCACGGCCAGGCAGGCCAGCCGCACGGTGTAGTTGCGATTGCCATCGCCAATCTGCAGGAGGGTGCCACTGCGGACCTGCAGCACCTCGGCGGCCTGGAGGGCTAGGGGTGAGCCCAACAGCAAGCAGGCCCCGAGAACGATCCCAAGCCCGAGCCTGACCAGGCCCGCCGCCCAGCTCGAGGACCAGCTGGAGAACCAGCTTCTGCTGCCAGGGGGAGTGCAGCAGCCTGTTCGGCGCCGGAACGGGACGTTCAGAGCTTTGCCCCACAGCTGGGGCAGAAGTGGTGGGCGCTTTCTGTGGTGCTGCCGCAGGCGTTGCACTGGCGGGTGGTGTCGATGGCCAATTCCGGATGGCTGGGCAGGCCCACCATCTGGGCGTTACTGGCCCCTGGGGGCACCATCGGATAGCAATTTTCACCCCGCCGCACCACCACATTGACGAAGGCCGGGCCTGGATGGGCCAAGGCCCGGCCCAGGCCGGCGTGCAAATCCTCCCGTTCGGTGATGGTGATGCCTTTAACGCCAAAGGCCTCGGCCAAGGCCTCAAAGTTGGGCATGCCGCCGGTCATTTCCGAGGCGGAATAGCGCTCGCCATAGAAACTTTCCTGCCATTGGCGCACCATGCCTTGCCAACCGTTGTTGAGGATCACCACCTTCACCGGCAGCTGGTACTGGGCCAGGGTGCCCAGTTCCTGGATGTTCATCAAAATGCTGGCATCGCCCGCCACACAAATCACCTGCTCCTGGGGGAAGGCGGTCTGCACACCAAGGGCTGCGGGCATGCCAAAGCCCATGGTGCCCAGGCCGGCGCTGCTGATCCAGCGGCGCGGACCGGTATGGAGAAATTGGGCAGCCCACATCTGGTGCTGGCCCACGTCGGTGGTGACATAGGCCCTGGGCGCCAGCTCCTGCAGGGCGATCACCACCTCCTGGGGGGCGATCTCCCCTTCCGGGGTGGGAATCACCAGGGGGTAGTGGTGCTTCCAGCTGGCGATGCGCTCGAGCCAGGCCTCGGTACGGCCGGAAGGGGCCTCGCCGGCGGAGGCTGCCACCAGGGCCGTGATCGCCTGGTGCACATCGGCCACGATCGGCACGTCAGGCACGCGGTTCTTACCGACTTCGGCCGCATCGATGTCGATGTGGATCACCCGCGCCCGGGGCGCAAAACTATCGAGCCGGCCGGTGACCCGATCATCAAAACGGGCCCCAGCTGCAATCAAAAGATCACACTCGGTGACCGCAAAGTTGGCGTAGGCAGTGCCGTGCATGCCCAGCATGCCCACGGCGAGGGGATGGGTTTCATCGAAGGCCCCCTTGCCCATTAGGGTGGTCGTCACCGGCAGCCGGAACCGTTCGGCCAACTGGTGAATCACCCCATGGGCGCCGGAACTGATCGCGCCACCACCCACATAAAGCAGGGGCCGATGGGCCTGGCGGATCAGCTCTAGGGCCTGGAGGATCGATTCGGGATGGGCAAGCGCCGGAAGGCGGTAGCCCGCGGGCATGGCCGAGCCGGGCTCCACCGGGGTGTAATCAAACTCTTCGAGGCCCACATCCTTAGGCACATCGATCAACACTGGTCCGGGCCGCCCCGTGGAGGCGATCAGGAAGGCTTCGGCCACGATCCGGCCGATGTCAGCCGGGTCGCGCACCACCCAGGAATGCTTCACGATCGGCAGGGTGATGCCGAAAATATCTGTTTCCTGGAAGGCATCGGTGCCGATCGAAGCCCGCGGCACCTGGCCGGTGATCACCACCATCGGCACCGAATCCATCTGGGCCGTGGCGATGCCGGTGACCAGGTTGGTGGCACCCGGGCCAGAGGTGCCGAAACAGACCCCCACCTTGCCGGAGGCTCGGGCGTAGGCATCGGCCGCATGGGTGCCGCCCTGTTCATGGCGAACCAGAATGTGCTTGAGCCAGCCCCGGGACTCGGCCTTATGCAACTCGTCGTAGATCGGCAGGATCGCCCCGCCCGGGTAACCGAAAATATGGTCCACACCATGGCGGTGCAGGGCATCCATCAGGGCGTAGCCGCCGTTGACCCGAACCGGGTAGGAGGCAATGGCGGCCTCAGCCGCCGCAGATACGGAGGTCAGGGTCACGACGACAGCCAGCACCGACAACAGCGATGTCCAACCCTAAGGGCTGACCTCCGCGATGGGGGCTGGAGCGGCCAGCTGATGCATCGCGCCCAATCGCGGCAGCCCATCCACGGGGCCGGGCACCACTGCCTAGCGCTAGGGCGGCCCTGGCTTAGCCCCCCTTTCGGGCCATGGCCATGGCCCGCAGGATCGCGGCCGGATCGAGCCACTGGCCCCGGTAGCGGATGCCCCAGTGCAGGTGGGGGCCCGTCGTGCGGCCGGTGATGCCGACATGGCCGATCAGCGCTCCGGCCTGGAGCCTCTGGCCAGGGGCCACCAGCACCTCGCCACTGCGGTAGACCCCACCACGGACCTCACCAGCCAGGTGGCAATAAAGGTGTTCATAGGGGCCGGAGCGGATCACCAGGCCATTGCCACAGGCCCCCCCGGCCAGCACATCACTGACGACGCCCCCCCACCAGTTGCGGATCGGGGAGCCCAGGGGGGCGGCGATATCGAGGCCGTAGTGGGGCTCCGCACCACCGCCCGGGCCGGCCCGCAAGCCGAAATGGCTCGTGTAGCCAAAAAAACTCACCACCGGGAACACACCGCGGCGCCAGCGGGGCTCGGCCTGGGCTGGCGCCGCTATCGATGGCACCAGGACCACTGCCATTAGCAAGCCCCAAGGGAGCCAGCGGTTCCGGGGGCCTGGCCAGCCAGACCTTTGGCAGCCCAACCCTGGCTGGGACGGCGGGGGACCTTTGGCCCTAGGGCCCAAGGTCTTAAAGCAAACCCAGGGCATGCAAGGGCCCCTGGCCACTAATCAGCTCCAGGAGGAAAGCCGAAAAACCCAGCATGGCCAAGCGCCCATTCCAAACCTCGGAACTGTTGTTCCAGCCCCAGGCCCACTTGTCCTGGGGATAGAGCTTGACCGTGCGGGACAGTTCCGCCGCCTGATCCAGGTTCACTTCCGGACCCGCCAGGGAATGCTGCACAAGATCGGCAAGCCCCATGATGAAACTTGGGGTGATATCGAGGGCAGGCACCCGGCGGAAGTTGGTCACCCCCGCCTCGGTGGCAATTTCCCGGTACTCGATGTCGATTTCTTCGAGGGTTTCGATGTGCTCGCTGACGAAACTGATCGGCACGACCACCAGATCCTTCACCCCGTCGGCGCCCAACTGGTGCAGGGCATCGTCGGTGTAGGGCCGCAGCCATTCCACCGGACCGACGCGGCTCTGATAGGCCAGGGTGAAGGGATTGGAGTGGCCCAACTGGGCCTCGAGGCGCTGGATGATCAAGCCAGCGCAGGCTTCGATTTCGGCCTGGTAAGGATCGCCCGCCTCCTCCACGTAGCTCTTCGGCACCCCATGGGCGCTGAAAAAGACATGGGCCGTGCTCGGCACCTCGCAGCTCTGGATTTCCTTGGCGATCAACTCGGCCATGGCCCCGATATAGCCCGGGTCGTCGTAGTAGCTGCGAATGCAGCGGATCGGCAGGCGCTCAAAGGCTGGATCCCGCTGGCGCAGGCGCTGCAGTTCTCGGAAGCTGGAGCCGCTAGTGCTGATCGAGAAATGGGGATAGAGGGGCAGCACCACCACTTCCTCAATGCCATCGGCCTTGATATCGGCCACAGCCGATTCGGTAAAGGGATGCCAGTAGCGCATCGCCACATAGGTGGTGGCTTCAATCTGGCGATGGCGTAGCTCGCTCTGCAGCTCGCGCGCCTGGTGCTCGGTGATGCGGCGCAGCGGTGAGCCCCCCCCGATCGAGCGGTAAGCCGCCTTCGACTTACCGCTGCGCAGGGTGCTGATCAACCAGGCCAGGGGTTTTTGAAGAGCCGGAGTCGGCAGCCGGATAATTTCCGGGTCGGCAAAGAGGTTGTAGAGAAAAGGCCCCACATCCTCGATGCGCTCCGGGCCACCGAGGTTCAGCAACAGCACGCCGACCTTGGTCATGCCCCAGGTTTTTGACGAGAATGACCCCGAGCGTAACGCTGCAGCGCCGAGGCTGGGCCTGGCGCGACTGCAATGCCATCGATACGGTCGGGCCATCGATAGGGTCGGCCCGCCATGGGGACCGGAAGCAGACGTGCCGATGTCCCAGCCCCAGGCGGCCGATCCCAAGCCCCAGGCGGCCGATGCCCAGGCCCCCACGGCGGCCAAGCCGCAGCCGCCGGGCCGTCCCGCCAACGCTTGCGACCCCACCAGTCCCACGGAGCCCACCCCTGGGACCGCCCTGGATGACGAGATCCAGGGCCAGAACGCCCTCCTGGCCGCCACGGGGATTGCCCTGCGCCTGGAGCGGCGCGGCAACCGCCTGGGCCTGCGGGGCCCCTTGCCCTGTCGCCGCGGGTCCGGAGCCCATCCGGTGCAGCGCCTCAGCCTGGGCCTAACCGCCGACGCCCATGGCCTGGAGCAGGCGCGGCTGCAGCTGCGCCGGCTGCTGCAACAGCTGCAGCAGCAGCGCTTCCGCTGGGAGGACTGGAGCCCGCCCCCAACCCAACGGGCAGGGATCGCCCCCGTTGCGGCGCCCCAGCCAACCAGCCCGGCGTCCCATCGCCAAAACATTGGCGATTCTCGAACCCCGCGCCGACGGCGCCAGGCCAGCAGTCCCAACCAGATCCGGCGCCCAGACCCCCTGGGGCCGGGCCAGGCAGGCGGGCCCCCAGGTCCCCAAGCCGGGCCCCCTGGCCTCTCCCCTTGGGCCCCTGGTGAGCTCGCCCCGATCCTGGCCTCGTTCGAGCACCAGTTCTTTGCCGATCCCCGCCGCCGCCGCACTCCGGCCGGCAGCCGCACCACCTGGACCAGCGCCTACCTCCCCTACCTGCGCCGGCTGCAGCAAGCCGCCGGCGAGCTGGGGCTGCCGCTCACCAGTGCGCCGCCGCCTTGGCTGTTGGAGCAGGTGCTGGAGAGCTATCCCAGCGCCAGCCGCGGCCGCCAACAATGCGGCACCAGCCTGGCGGCCCTTGCGAGCCAGCTAGGGATCATCCTGCCGCTCGACTGGAGCGAACGGGCCGGAGGCTATGGCCTGCATGTGGCCCAATTCCGGCAACTGCCCGATGACCAGGAGATCCTGCGCTGGAACGAGCGCATCCCCAACCCGGGCTGGCGTCTGGCCTACGGGCTGATGGCCACCTACGGCTTACGCAACCACGAGATCTTTTTCAGTGATCTCTCGGCCCTGGGCAGCCGCGGCGATCGGGTGATCCGGGTGCTGCCCACCAGCAAGACCGGCGAACACCAGATCTGGCCCTTCCAGCCGGAGTGGGTCGACGCCTTCGAGCTGCCGCGCCTTGCCGAACTCAAGGGTCAGCTACCACCGGTGAGCACGGACCTACGCCAAACCACCCTGCAGCAGGTGGGCCGACGGGTGGCCGAGCAATTCCGCCGCTATGGCCTGCCCCTCACCCCCTACGACCTGCGCCACGCCTGGGCCGTACGCACGATCCACCTAGGCCTACCCGACACGGTGGCGGCCCGAATGATGGGCCACTCGGTGGCGATCCACACCCGCACCTACCACCACTGGATCACCCGCCGCGACCAGCAACAGGCCGTTGATGCGGCCCTGGCTCGGCGACAGGCGCCGGCCTAATCGCTAGAGGAATAGGCCTAAGGGCAACAGCCAGTGGCCTTATGGCAACAGCCGTGGGCCTCAACACGCCAGAGTGCTAACCCTGATGGGAAGCCCCCTTGAGCCAGAGCCCTAACCCCGATCCCAGGGGCGAGCGCCGGTCCGACCGGGACTCCCTAGGCGAAAACCTGGATCAGGCCGCCGCCGAGCTGGGACCGGGCGGCGACCTAGCCCCCGAGGGCGATGCCGAGGGCTACCGCAAGCGTATGGCCCGGCGCCGGGAGGTGCAGCAGCAGCGGGTGGGGGAGCGCAACTTGGAAAAGGGCCTGGTGTTGGTGTTCACCGGCGATGGCAAGGGCAAAACCACCGCCGCCCTGGGCCTGGTGCTGCGCAGCCTGGGCCATGGCGACCAGGTAGCGGTCGTGCAATTCATCAAGGGGGGCTGGCAACCGGGCGAGGCCAGGGCCTTGCAGGTGTTTGGCGAGGCCCTGGCCTGGCATGCCCTGGGCGAGGGCTTCACCTGGGAAACCCAGGACCGGGAACGGGACCGGCAGCTGGTCCAGCAGGCCTGGCAAAAATCCTGCGACTACCTGGCCGATGGCAGCCGCAAATTGGTGGTGCTCGATGAGGTGAATGTGGCCCTCAAACTCGGCTACCTGGGCCTTGATCAGGTGCTGGAGGGCCTGGACCTGCGCCCACCCCTGACCCATGTGGCCCTTACCGGCCGCGGCGCGCCCCCAGGCCTGATCGAGCGGGCCGACCTGGTCACGGAGATGAAACTGGTGCGCCACCCCTTCCGCGAACAGGGGGTCAAGGCCCAGGCCGGCATCGAGTACTGAAGGTTCACCCCAGCCCTGGGGCCCCAGGACTGATCGGCCACCGTCCCAAACGCTTGCTACTGTTCGGCCGACTGCTTCCCCAGGAACCCGATGGGCTACCGGCGTGTCCTGCTTAAGCTCAGCGGCGAAGCGCTGATGGGAAATCAGGGCTACGGCATTGACCCGGCGATCGTCCAATCGATCGCCACCGATGTGGCCGCCGTGGTGGCCACGGGCACCGAACTGGCGATCGTGGTGGGCGGCGGCAACATCTTCCGCGGCCTCAAGGGTTCAGCAGCCGGCATGGATCGGGCCACGGCCGACTACGTGGGCATGCTCGCCACGGTGATGAATGCGATCACCCTCCAAGACGGCCTCGAGCGGGCCGGGGTGCCCACCCGAGTCCAGAGCGCCATCAGCATGCAGGAGGTGGCCGAGCCCTACATCCGCCGCAAGGCGATCCGCCATTTGGAGAAGGGACGGGTCGTGATCTTTGGCGCCGGCTGCGGCAACCCCTTCTTCACCACCGACACCACCGCCGCCCTGCGGGCCGCCGAGATTGGTGCCGATGTGGTGATGAAGGCCACCAAGGTCGATGGCGTTTACGACAAGGACCCCACCCTGCACAGCGATGCCCGCCGCTTCGAGACCCTGACTTTCCAGGATGTCCTCAGCGGCGAACTGGGCGTGATGGATAGCACCGCCATCGCCCTCTGCAAGGACAACGCCATTCCGATCCTGGTGTTTGATCTCTTCGGCGCGGGCAATATCGGCCGGGCCGTTGCCGGCGAGGCGATCGGCACCCGGATCACCCCCTCGATCTGATCCCCCTGCTGGCAGCGACGCCAGGCCTTGCAGCTGGTTTGAACTGCTTGACCCCAGCCTAATGATCACCCCAACCCCTTCCCCTACCTAACCTTTTCGCCATGGACCTTGAAGCCAGCATGCGCAAGTCGGTGGAAGCCACCCAGCGCACCTTCAACACGATCCGCACCGGCCGGGCCAACCCTTCCCTGCTCGACAAGCTGAGCATTGATTACTACGGCGCCGACACCCCCCTCAAAGCACTCGCCACCCTCTCCACCCCCGATTCCCAAACCATCCAGATCCAGCCCTTCGACCGGGGTTCGATGGCGCTGATTGAAAAGGCGATCGCCATGAGTGATCTGGGCCTCACCCCCAATAACGATGGCAAGGTAATCCGCATCAATATCCCGCCGCTGACGGCCGATCGCCGCAAGGATTTTGTCAAGCTGGCCTCCAAATATGCTGAAGAAGGCAAAGTTGGCCTGCGCAATTTGCGGCGCGATGCCATCGACAAGGTGAAGAAACTGGAAAAAGACGGCGAGCTCTCGGAAGATCAGAGCCGCGACGAACAGGACAGCATCCAAAAACTGACCGATCGCTATATTGCCGAAGTCGAGAAGCACCTCGCCGATAAAGAGGCTGACATTCTCAAAGTGTGAGCGTCACGGTTGTTAAGCAGCACCGAAATGTCAGCACGTTGCTGGTTTGTTGGTGCCAAGGGCTGGCCCGGCCTTGGGTTGCTATCGATCTGAATCCCTTCCTCCAGTGGGTCGTGCCGCCCTGCCATGCCTGACCTTGTTGACGTGATCGTGGTGGGCAGTGGCGCCGCCGGGGCCTCGGCCGCCTTCCACCTGGCCGCCCGCGGCCGCCGCGTCATCCTGCTGGAGCGCCAGAGGCTACCGCGGCCCAAACCCTGTGGCGGCGGCATGGCCGCCTCGGTGCAGCGCTGGTTTCCCTTCGATCTGAGCCCGGCGGTGGACCAGGTGATCGAGCAGGTTCGCTTCACCTGGTGCCTGCAGGATCCGGTCACGGCCGTGCTGCCGGGCGATTCACCCTTCTGGATCGTGCGCCGCTCCAAACTGGATGCCTACCTGGCAGGCCAAGCCAGCGCCGCCGGGGCCCAGCTGCTGGCCGGCGAAGCCGTGGAGCAGATCGAGCGGGATGGCGACCACTGGCGGGTGGTGCTGGCCGGAGGCCAAAGCCTGGCCAGCCGGGGCCTGGTAGTGGCCGATGGCTCCAGCTCCCGCTTTGCCCAGCCCCTGGGCCTGGGGCCGGCCCGGCCGCGCTATGCCTCCGCCGTGGCGGTAGACGTGGAGGCCGAGGTGCGCGAGCCGGCCACGGCCCGCTTCGAATTTGGTCTAGTGCAACACGGCTTTTGCTGGGCCTTTCCCCGCCAGGGCGGCTACAGCATCGGCGTGGGCACCTTCATCGGCCGCAACCCGGCCGACAGTGACGCGGTTTTGGCCCAGCTGCTGCCCAGCCTGGGCCTGGCGGCCGATGCCGGCGAGCGGTTCAGTTCACCCCTACGGGTGTGGGATGGTCACCACCCCCTGCACTGCCCTGGCGCCCTGGTGGTGGGTGATGCGGCCTCCCTCTGTGATCCCTTCCTGGCGGAAGGCCTGCGGCCGGCCCTGCTCAGCGGCGTGCGCGCCGCCGAGGCCCTCGACCTCTGGCTAGGCGGCGACAGCAAGGCCCTGGCGGGCTATACCGCCACCATGCGCCGCCAATGGGGCGATTCGATGGCTTGGGGACGGCGCATCGCCCAGGTGTTCTACCGGGTCCCCAAGGTGGGCTACCAGCTAGGCATCAAACGCCCTACGGCCCCCCAACGGATCGCCCAGATCCTCTCCGGCGAACTGGGCTATGGCGATATCGCCCAACGGGTGATCCGGCGGCTGCTCTTTCAGGGCCAGTAACCCCCGAAGCAACTCCCTGAACCCCGGCCTAGCCAGCCTCCCCTCGGGCTAGAAGCCCACCCGATTGCCTTGGAAGCCAAGACTGGGGCGGCCAACGTGGTGGCCCCTAGGACGACTTAACGCAGTCCTTGAGTTGGCGCAGGCGCTGATCAATCGAGGCCAGCAAATCGATGGCGAACATCGGCGATTCCTGAACGGCAAACAGGAATTTTTCCCGGTTCATCTCGAGCACCCGGCAAGGGGTAACCGCCGTGGCATCGCCGTAGCGGCGGTGCTCCTGGGTGACCAGGGCCCCGGCGCCAAAAACATCGCCGGCCTGGATCCGTTCCTGGCCGGCGTTGCCATTCCAGGTGAGCTGAACCGTGCCCTCAAGCAGGCCATACATGCATTCGCCCGTCTCACCGGCGCGGAAAATCAGCTCCCCAGGTTCAAAGGTGCGAACCTCGCCCTCGATGGCCAGGGCACGCATGGTATCGAGGGCGTTCAAGGGCGCAACCAGGGCGAGAATTTGATTTTGATCTAATGGGGTTAAGGGGCGGTAAGGGCCAGGGGCGCCCCGAGACCACCGCGCACATCCGCTGGCACCAAGCGGCCATCGTGGTCCGTATCGAGGGCATCGAACACCGCATCGCTGCCGAGCCATTCCTCTCGGGTGATACAGCCATCGCCATCGAGATCATTGAGCAGGAAGATCTCCTGGGCGGCGTGGGTGAAGGCCGCAGCACCTTCCAGCTCACCGAGGCGATGGGCCAACTGGGATTCGAGGGTTTCAATCGCCTTGACGAAACCGCGAATCCCCTCATCAAGCTTGTCGGTGGCCATGGCATCGGCGGCCATCATCGTGTCGAAGCCGGAGCGGTCCAGGTGGAGCTGGGCCCGGGTGGCTGCCGGGGCCGCCCCATCGAGCTTGCGGGGCAGGTCCGCTTCGCTGCTGCGCAACTGATCCAGCAGTTTCGGTGAAATCGTTAGCAGGTCGCAGCCCGCCAGCTCAATAATTTCCTCGATATTGCGGAAGCTGGCGCCCATCACCTCGGTGCGGTAGCCGTAGGTTTTGTAGTAGTTGAAGATCTCGGTCACCGAGATCACGCCGGGATCCTCGGCGCCCAGGTAGTGGTCGCGCCCGGTGCTGGCCTTGAACCAATCGAGGATGCGGCCCACGAAGGGGGAAATCAGGGTGACCCCCGCCTCGGCGCAGGCCACCGCCTGGGCAAAGCTGAACAGCAGGGTGAGGTTGCAGTGGATGCCTTCCTTCTCCAGGGCTTCCGCCGCCTTAATCCCTTCCCAGGTGGAGGCCACCTTGATCAGCACCCGATCGGTGCCAATGCCGGCGGCCTGATACAGGCCAATCAACTTGCGGGCCTTGGTAATCGTGGCTTCCGTATCGAAGCTGAGGCGGGCATCCACTTCGGTGGACACCCGGCCGGGCACCAGCTTGAGAATTTCGCGGCCGAAGATCACACAGATTTCATCGAGGGCCTCGAGCACCACGACTTCCGCCGGCGCATCGGGTCCGATCACGGCCCGGGACTCGCGCAGGGCCGTGTCGATCAGGTTCTGGTAGGTGGGAATCTGGGCCGCCGCCAGGATCAACGACGGGTTGGTGGTGGCATCCCGCGGGGTGAATTGCTTGATGGCTTCGAGTTCGCCGGTGTCGGCGACGACCACCGTCATGGCGGCAAGTTGGTCGAGCAGGTTGGCCATGGGGTGGGCGTGGGCGGACGCCGGCACAGGCCGGACGGTGCCGTCAAGCTAGCCAGCAGGACCGGCCGCGAAACCCTGTTGATAGCCCCTGTTTGAGGGAATCCCCATGGGGCCTGGAGCTGACCTGGGCAATTAGTGCGCAGCCAGGGGCGGATGCTGGCTCAAGGGGATCTCAATCCCGGCCGATTCTCAGAGGGGCCGCTGGGGGGTTGGTGGTGGTACCGGACCCCGGCCTGCCAGCCAACACGGGTTTCGAGGCAGAACGGGTCTGGGAGCCAGCAAGGGCCTGAAGCCCCAGCTTCTGGACTGCGGCCTGGGGCGGCAACTTTTCAAGTACCAATAGGGCTTCGATGATCTGCTTGGCGACCGGCACCGCCACGGTGGAGCCATAGGCGTTGCCCCCCTGCGGTTCATCCACCACCACCAACACCACATAGCGCGGGTTATCGGTGGTGAGGTTGGCGATGAAACTACAAATACGGGCCCCGGGGATATAGACCCCATTGAGGGCCTTCTGGGCCGTGCCGGTCTTGCCGCCGATGCGATAGCCGGGGATGCGGGCCCCCTTGCCGCTGCCCTTATCCACCACGGTTTCCATCCACTCGAGCACTTGCCGTGCCACCTCCGGCCGCAGCAGCTGCACACCCGAAGACTGGGGCGGGGCGGCCAAATCGTCGCCGGAGCGCAAGCCCCGGGTGATGTGGGGACTGACCAGCCGGCCCCCGTTGGCGATCATGGCGTGCAGCTGCAGCAGCTTCAGCGGCGTGAGCGAAAAGCCCTGGCCGAAGGCGGCCGTGGCCGGTTCGATGGGCTGGCTGAGGAACTCGTTGCGGCTCTTGAGTTCGCCGGCCACGGCCCCGGGCAGGTCCGTGTCGGGGATGGTGTCGATGCCGATGCGATGGAGCCAGCTCCAGTACAACGGTGGCTTGAGGTTATGCATGGCATCCACCATGCCGACGTTGCTGGAGACCTGCAGCACGGTGGCAAGATCCATCACGCCATTGGCCCGGCGGTCGTGGTTGAAGATCGGCCAACCGCCAATCGTCACCGAGCCGGTGTCATTCACCGTGGTATTCGGACCAATAGCATTCTCTTGGAGGGCTAGGGCCAGGTTGATCGGCTTAAAGGTGGAGCCGGGTTCGTAGAGGTCCTGCACCGACCATTCACGAAACAGGCCGGGCGGATACTTCCAGAACTTGTTGGGGTCGTAGGAGGGACTGGAGGCGAGGGCGAGAATCTCGCCATTGCGCACATCCATCACCAGGGCAACCCCCCGCTTCGCGCGCCATTGCTTCACCTGCTTGGCCAGGGCCAGCTGGGCCACCTGTTGCAGGCGCGAATCGAGGGTCAATTGCAGACGCAGATCGTCGCCGTAGAGCACCCCCGCCCGCAGGCCATCGGGCAGGGGGGTGCCATCGGCACCGCGGCGCAGCTGGCGCGGGCTTTCATGGCGGCGCAGGTCCTGGTCGCGGCTCTGCTCCAGGCCGGCCTGGGGCACCCGCTCCAGGTTGAGGAAGCCGACCACATTGGCGAACAGGGGGCCCAGGGGGTAAATCCGCTGGGGGTAGGACTCCAGATCCAGGCCACTGATGCCCAGCTTGCGAATGCGATGGGCCGTTTCCGGATCCAATTCGCTGGCCAACTTCACGCCGGTCTGGCTGGAGCCGATCGTCGCCATAAGGGCGTCAACGGGCAGGCCCAGGATCGGGGCCAACTTTTGGGCCACATCCAGGGGCGGGCGCTTGCTGTTCGGCGCATCGCCGGGGAAATTGAAATAGCGCGGATGGGCCCAAACGGTGAAGCGCTCCTCATCGAGGGCCACCATGCGACCGGTGCGATCGACGATTGTGCGCCGCTTACCGATCGGCGCAATCGTCTGGGTCTGCACAGCCCGGGCCCGGTTGAGCAGTTGGGACCCCTGGACCACCTGGACCCAGGCCAGGCGCGCCGCCAACCCCACCAGGCCGGCGGCAAGGATGAGATAAACGGCCAGCAGCCGGACGGACGGAACGGGTCGAAAGTCGAGCACCCGGCTGGCCCGCGATCCGCTCGGGCGCTGGGTCGGCCGTTGCCGGGGCCTAGTCGTCACCTTGCCAGCCCCGCACCCGTGGACCCAGTGTGCCGAAGCACCGCACCCGCATGATCGCCATCCATGGCGTCATCTGTTGGGTTGCAGGGCCGAAGCCCGGCCAGCCAGGGAGAGGAGCTGCTGGATACCAGACACAACGCTCAATACCCAGCAAAAATCTGACGAGGGCTGACGCCGGCAAGCAGGGTGATGATCGAGGCGGGCCGCTGGGCGCTGGGGGCAGGCACGTAAATCAATTTTTCGCTGCTGGTGGGCACCAACCGGCCAGGCTTATGGGCAACCCCTAGGTGGTGCTGCTCCAGCACTGCGGTCGATTCCTGCAGGCGGTGTTCCAGGAGCTGGGAAGCCTCCAGGCTCTGGTAACTGCGGGTCCACTGGCTCTGCCAATGGAGGGTGAGGGCACTCAGCCCCACCACCGCCACACCCAGGCCCAGCAGGCTGCCATCGGCGACCCGATGGAGGCTCGCCAGCCAGGGGGCGGTGCGCTCAACCCGGCGTGCGGAGAGGGACCCCTGGATCAGGGCCAGGGGGCGTTGACGCGGGCCCCTGGAGCTGCGGGAGGTGGATGGGGCTGGGGCGGCAACCACGGAGCCAAGGAGCAACTTTTCAAGTGAACCATGGGTGGGAGGCCCCAGCAAGGCAGAGCGTCTGGCATTCCGCACAGTTCAAGAATCGGCTCAAACCGCTACCGCCATGGCCTGACCAAGCCCCGGTGCCTAGGGCGAATTGCGGGCTGCCCAGTTCATTCCTAGGCCGGGATGGAGAGAGCGACCTGGGAGCCCAGCCCGGTGGGCCTAGCTGCCCAGCAACACCAGGTTGGCGAAGGTCATGGCATTCCAAAGGCTATGCATGAACACCGAGGCCCCCAGCCGGCCACTGCTAAGGCGCAACCAGCCCAGGCCCAGGCCCAGCATCAGCAGGGCCGGCAATTCCCCCAGGCTGAGGTGGGCGATCGCGAAGACCAGGCCACTCACCAGCACCCCGAGCCAGGGCCCCCGCTGGCGCGCCACCACCGGCAGTAGCACCCCCCGGAAAATCGTCTCCTCAAACAGGGGCGCCAGCACGATCGCCGTGAACGCGTAGCAACCCAGGGGCGCCAGGGCTCCGCCCTGCAACACCAACTCCAACAAGGGGTTGCTGCCGCCTGGATCGCTCCAGAGTTGCGACTGCAGCCAGCTCACCAGGCTCACCAGCGGCAGCACGATCAAAAATCCCTTCAGGGCTAGGCCGGCGGGCAACCAGGGAGGCCGCCAGCCCAGCTGCAACCAGCCCCCCTGGGGCGCCGGCCCCAGGCCGCGCAGCATCCACCAAAGAATCACCAGGGGGCCCGCCATCAGACCCAGGTAAAGGAACAACACCGTGAGGGCGCTGTGCAGGGCCGCCGGCAGCTCGACCAGGGAAAGCAGGCTCTCCACCAAGGGCCCCAGCAGCCAGGGGGTCAGCAGCTCCCCCACCACCACAAAGCCGCCGCCCACCAGCAGCACCGCATCAATTTCCGTCAGGGCCGGGCCCATCAGGGGCGGAAGGGGCAGGACCCGGCCGCGCCACCGCAGCCAGAGCTCGCGCACCAGCAGGCCCAGGCCCGCCAGCAGGGTCAGACCTGGCAGAAGGTTGACCAACACGAGCCTCCGGGCGGAGTCCTGGCCGACTTGGGGTTGGCCGCAGGCCTGGGGATTGCCGCTGAGGGCCTCGCAACTCCATTGGCGCAGCAGGGGCACCGGCGCCAGGCTGGCGCTGAGTCGTTGGGCCTCGGCCGGGGCCAGGGGCTGGTCCTCGAGCAGGGCGGTGGCCACGGCGGAGTCCCGGGCGCGGGCCTGCTCCAGCAGGGGCAAGGCCCGTTGCCGTTGGCCCTGGTGAACCGCCACCAGGGCCTGCTCGAGCAGCAGGTCGGCGGAGGCGGGCTGGCCGGCACCAACCTGGCTGCGGCCGAGGTCGTCGAGGTGCTTCTGCAGGCGGCCGAGCGGGTCGCTGCCCGCAAAGGCCTCACCCAGGGCTGGCGGCAGGTGGGGACTGGCCAGCACAGCCAATTCCAGCTGGCGCCGTTCCAGGTCATTGGCCACCGAGGGCCGGTTAAGGCTGGCGACCAGGCCGTTGGACCAGAGCAGCAGGCTGATCACCACACAGAACAGGGCCAGCAGCACCTTCCAGCGCGCCGGGTCAGGCCGCTCCCCCGTGTTCACCGGTTTGCTCCAACAGATGGGCCGATTCTCCCCCGTGGCGTTCCCATACGATGGGGATCTGCTGTGGCTAAACGCCCGTGTCCCTGAGGCTTCTGCTCGTCCGCCATGGCCTGAGCAGCTTCAATCTGGAGCAGCGCATCCAGGGCCGCGACGACCTCTCCGACCTGAGCGAGGAGGGCCACCGCCAGGCCCGCGCCGCGGGGGGAGCCCTGCGGGGACTAGCGATTGACCAGGTCTATGCCTCGCCACTGCGGCGGGCCAAGGACACGGCCCTGGAGCTGCTTGCCGCCCATGGCGCTGGCCTGGTTCCCCAGTTCGATGATGACCTGCTGGAGGTGGACCTGGCCCCCTGGTGTGGCCTGCGGGTACCCGACTTAAAGGAACGTTTCCCGGCCGAGTACCAGCTCTGGGCCACCCAGCCAGAGAGCCTGCTGTTGCAACGCCCGGATGGCAGCAGCTATGCGCCGATCGGCGAGTTGATGGACCAGGCCGGTCGGTTCAAGGACATGCTGCTGCGCAAGCATCCGCCCGGGGCAGCGGGCGGCCAAACCGTGCTGGTGGTGGCCCACAACGCCATCCTGCGCTGCCTGCTGCTGAGCCTGCTGGGTCTCGATGGCACTGGTTTTCGGCGCCTGCGAATCGACAACGCCTCCCTCTCGGTGCTGAACCTGAGCACGGGCTCCGATGGCGGGCTGGCTGTGCAGATCGAATCCCTCAATGGCACCAGCCATCTCCAGGACGACCCCCTGGGCTCGCAACTGCCGCCCAAGGGAGCAGGGCCAAGACTGGTGCTGGTGCGCCATGGCGAAACGGACTGGAATCGCCAGGGCCGCTTCCAGGGCCAGATCGACATTCCCTTAAATGAAAACGGCCATCGCCAGGCCGAGGCCGCCTCTCGCTTCCTAGCCGGGGTGAGCCTGCAGCGGGCCTACACCAGTTCCATGGCCCGCCCCCGTCAAACGGCGGAAGCGATCCTGCGCTCCCATCCGGGGGTGCCGCTCACCAGCGTTAGCTCCCTGGTGGAAATCGGCCATGGCGAATGGGAGGGACGGCTGGAGCCGGAGATTGCCGAGGGTTGGCCCGAGTTGCTGGCCGCCTGGAAACGGGCGCCCGACACGGTGCAGATGCCCGGAGGCGAAACGATTCAGGACGTCTGGGAGCGGTCGCTGGCAGGCTGGCAGACGATTGCCGCCAGCCTGGACCCGCAGGAAACGGCCCTGGTGGTGGCCCACGATGCGGTGAATAAAACGATCCTCTGCGCCCTGCTGGGCCTGGGTCCCGCCGCCATCTGGGCCGTGAAACAGGGCAATGGCGGGGTCACGGTCATCGACTACCCCCACGGGCCGGAGGGGCCGCCCCTGGTGGCCTGCCTCAACCAGACCGCCCACCTGGGTGGGGTGCTGGATCGCACTGCAGCGGGAGCCCTCTAGGTGGGGGGTCTGGCCCCCTGGAATGGGGTGACGGGGAGCTGGGCCCCATGGTGTTAATTGGCCCAAGCCATTTTCTGGAGCAGGTGCACCTGCTCGCAGCGCCCGGCCAGCCGCCGCGGCGCTGCGATGCCCTGATTGAGGCGGGTGCCTTAGCCGCCACCGGCCAAGAAGCCCGTCAGCGAGCCGAGCAGCTGGGCTTGCCAGCCCTCGATGCCAAGGACTGGTGGCTGGGCCCCGCCTTGGTAGACCCCCATTCGGTGCTGGAGCAGCCCCAGGGCGGCCGGGCCGAAACCTTGCAGAGCTTGGCCCGTTCCGCCGCCGCCGCCGGCTACGGCACCGTGGCCCTGCTGCCCCAGGCCCGTCCCTGGCGGGACCGGGCCGAGGCGATGCGGCTGCCCCCCCTGGCCGGCGACCAGGCCGAAGCGCGGATCCTGCCCTGGGGCAGTTTCAGCAACGGCGGTGCCGGCCTGGAGCTGGCCCCCCATCGCGAGCAGCTGGACTGCGGTGCGATTGGCCTGGCCGAAGCGGCAACGATGCCGCCCCTGGCCCTCCTCGAACGGGGCCTGCGCCTAGCCGAAATGGGCGATCGGCCCGTGTTGATCGCCCCCCACAGCGAGGAGTTCAGCCAGGCGGGGTTCGTGCGCGAGGGGGTGGAGGCCCTGCGGCTGGGTTGGCCCCCCGATCCCGTGCTCAGCGAAACCATGCCCCTCGGCAGCCTGCTGGCCCTAGGCCAGGGCCAGCCCCAGGCCAACCTGCGCCTGATGAACCTCTCCACCGCCGCCGGGGTGGCCCTGCTGGCGGAGCGGCCCTCCCAGTCCAGGCCCCTGGCCACGGTGAGCTGGTGGCATTTGGTGGCCGACTCCTCGGGCCTCGATCCGGTGGCGGAAGGCTGGCGAGTGCAGCCCTCCCTGGGCTGCCGCGCCGATCGCGAGGCCCTCATCGCAGGCCTGGCCAGCGGGGTAATCACGGCAGTCGCCGTGCAGCACCAGCCCCTCGATGCCGAAGAGCAGCTGCTGCCCCTGGATCAACGCAAACCGGGTGTGGCCGGTCACCGCTACGTGTTGCCGGCGCTCTGGCAGGAGCTGGTGGTGCGGCGGGGCTGGGGGGCCGCCGATCTCTGGCAGGTGCTCTGCTGGGGACCAGCCCAGGTGCTGGGGCTAGCCGCCCCCCTGCTTTCGGTTGGTAGCCGGGACTGGATCCTGTTCGATCCGGCCCAGCGCTGGCGCCCCTGGCAGGAGGCCGACGCCTCCCTGGCCGCCAACCAACCCTTACGCCACCAGGAGCTCACGGGCCGGGTGATTGCTAAGGGACTGGTTGGCCGTTCCTAGGGACCGTTGCGAGGGGCCGTGCCGCTACCGGTATCGGCCGGGCCCAGGGAGCCGATGGCGTTTAACGGATAGAAGCGCCAGAAGGCCCGGCCGATGATCTCGCTGCGGGGCAAGAAAGCACCGCCCGGCCAGAAGCGACCATCCCAACTATTGGCCCGGTTATCCCCCAGGGTGAGCACGTGGCCCGCTGGCACTACGCCATTAAGGGTGCGGCAGGGGCCCATCCCCTGGCTGTCGACCGGACACCAGTTCTTGACATAGGGCTCCGCTTCGCGGCGGCCGTTGAGGGTGAGCTGGCCGCGGGGATCAACGACAACGTGGTCCCCCGCCACCGCCACAACCCGCTTGATGTAGGCATCGCAGGCAGGATTCTGCAGGCCGGGGATCGAGCCCAGCAGGGGCAGGTTGACGAGCAGGCAGCCCAGGGCCGATGGCCGGTGGTTGGCCTGCAGCACCGGATCAAAGTGATGGGGAGCATGGAAGACCACAATCTCGCCCCGTCGGGGCCCCCGGTTGCGGTAGCTGAGTTTTTCCACCAGGAGGCGGTCCTGGATCTGCAAGCCGGGCAACATGGAACCCGACGGGATATAGCGGGCCTCCAGGAGGACTTGGCGGACGCCGAGGGCCACGACCAGGGTGATCAGCACCCCCCGCCAGAACAGCCAGGGACTCTCCTGGGGCGGTTGCGTGGCTGGGGAGTCGGGGGCCACGGCAGGGG
>Ga0310332_10144_pt1 | contig 19248 bp, 20 predicted proteins | sample LakMicSRFLOrngD5_FD_195546 | JGI IMG/M metagenome (GOLD analysis project Ga0310332, IMG submission 195546) | Enriched freshwater cyanobacterial communities from Lake Michigan, Michigan, United States - MI23.SRFL.Orng.D5 (v2) (version 2) | ecosystem: Environmental > Aquatic > Freshwater > Lake...
GGCCTGGAGGCCCCCGAGGCCGAGCTCAAGGCCCTGCTCAAGCAGCTCAAGGCCCACGCCGGCACCGGCGGCACCCTCAAGGACGGCGTGATCGAACTCCAGGGCGACCAAGTCGCCCCGGCCCTGGCGGCCCTGGAGAAGGCGGGGTATCGGCCGAAGCAGGCGGGGGGATGAATCTCCCCTTGATGGCATGGGTCGCGGCTGGTCTTCTGCCGACCCCCATCCCCCTGGCCATTGGGTTGCCAGCGGTGATCACCCCCGCCGACCTGCTGCTGCAGCTGGGCCTGTTTGCGGCCTCGTTGGTGGCCAACCTGCTGTCGGCCCTGGCGGGGGGCGGCGCCGGGCTGGTGCAGCTGCCGGTGCTGATTTTGCTCGGCTTGAGTTTTCCCCTGGCCCTGGCCACCCACAAGCTGGCCAGCGTGGCCCTGGGCGTGGGCGCCAGCCTCCGCCATGCCCGCGAGCGCTCCTTGAATCCGCGACTGGCGGCCTTCGTGCTGGTCTGCGGCTTGCCGGGGGTGGTGCTGGGGGCCCGGGTGGTGCTGGCCCTGCCCCCCAAGCTCTGCACCCTGCTACTGGGGCTGCTCACCATCGCCCTGGGGCTCTATTCGATCACCAACCCCCAACTGGGCAGCGTCAGCACCGGGCGCCAGCTGGATCGGCGCGGCCTGGCCATCGGCGGCGCGGGGCTGTTCGCCATCGGCTTCCTCAACGGCTCGCTCACCTCCGGCACCGGCCTGTTTGTAACCCTGTGGCTGGTGCGCTGGTTTGGCCTCGACTACGGCCGGGCCGTGGCCTACACCCTGATCCTGGTGGGCCTGTTCTGGAACGGCGCCGGCGCCCTCACCCTGGGGATCGGGGGCCAGATCGCCTGGAGCTGGGTGCCGGTGCTGCTGGCTGGATCCGTCGCCGGCGGTTACCTGGGGGCCCACCTGGCCATCGCCAAGGGCAGCCGGCTGGTGAAGCGCGCCTTTGAGGTGCTCTCGCTGCTGATGGGCGTATCCCTGCTGGTCAAGAGTTTCTGAGCCCGGGCCGCTGACTGCGCCTGGCCCCCTGCCTGGGTGAGCGCTGACCAGGCAGGGCGCCCGCCCCACCCCGGTGGGGAGAATGGCTGGCATCGATTCGGCCGTCGCCCGCGCCCATGTCTGCTCCTAGCCCGACATCCAGCCCTAGCCCCCTCACCACCAAGGGCGCCTCCACCAACATCGTGTGGCACCACTCCTCGGTGGATCGGGCGGCCCGGGCCCACCAGCGCGGCCACCGCAGCGCCATTCTTTGGTTCACCGGCCTCTCGGGCGCCGGCAAGAGCACCCTGGCCAACGCGGTTAATTCGGCCCTGTTTGAACAGGGCCTCGCCTGCTACGTGCTCGATGGCGACAACGTGCGCCATGGCCTCTGCCAGGACCTGGGCTTCTCCGACGCCGACCGCACCGAAAACATCCGCCGCATTGGCGAGGTGGCCAAGTTGTTCGTGGATGCGGGGGTGGTGGTGCTGACCGCGTTCGTGTCGCCGTTCCGAGCCGACCGCGATCGGGTCCGGGCGCTGGTGCCGGAGGGGGACTTCATCGAGGTGCATTGCGCCGCCAACCTGGCCGCCTGCGAAACCCGAGACACCAAGGGGCTCTATGCCAAAGCCCGGGCCGGGGTGATCAAGGATTTCACCGGAATCTCCAGCCCCTACGAAGAGCCCGAGCAGCCGGAACTGCGGGTGGAAACCGGCAGCCAGTCATTGGACGACTGCGTCAGCCAGGTGATCACCTACCTGCAGGAGCAGGGGATCATTCCGGCGGCGGCTTGAGGCTGGAGCTCTGCGGCAAGCCAGGGCTCTGCGGCAAGCCGGTGCCCTGCGGCAAGCCGGGGCCCTGCGGCAGGCCCGGAACCTCGGGCAAGCCGAGCTGGGTAGCCCAGGCATCGAGGAAGGTTTTCAGGCAGCTGGCCACGGGCACCGCCAGCAGCAAGCCCAGCAGCTCGCCCAGGCCCATCAGGCTGCCAAAGCGGGCCCCCAAGGGCAGGCTGACCAGCAGCCAGGCGGGCTGCAGGCCAACGATGCTGCCCATCAGCCGGGGCTGGATCACCTGGTCCACCACCTGACCCACGCTGATGGCCGCCGCCAGCACCTCCAGGCCGGTGCGGGGATCCTCCAAAGCCAGCAGCAGGCTCACCAGCAGGATCGTGACGGCACTGGCGTAGGGCACCAGGGTGGTGAAGCCGATCAGCACGGCAAACAACACTCCATAGGGAATGCCCAGCAGGGTGAACACCACCATCTGGGCGCCGCTGAGGATCAGGGCAAGCACCACCTGGCCGGCGAAATAGCCCCGGAAGGTGCGGCCCAAGGTGGTGAGCAGCAGGCCACTCCAGGCGGCCGGCAGCCAGCGGGCCAGGCCGGCCACGATCGCCTCACCGCCGAGCAACAGAAACACCGCCAGCACCGTGACGATCAAGGTGTTGACCGTGAGGCCAACGGTGGCGCCGAGCAGGCTGAGCAGCCGCTGGCTCAGCTGGCTGGCCACCTGGCTGGTGCGGGTCAACAGGCTGCTGCTGAGGTCGCCGAATTCGGTGGGCAGGCCCCGTTCGGCGGCCCACTCCTCGAGCACCTTGAGCCAGCGCTCCCCCTCGGACAGCCAGCCCGGCAGGGCATTGATCAGCCCCACCAGCTGTTCCACCAGCCGGGGCACGAGCCAGAGGGCGGAGAGCACCAGCAGGCCCAGCGCGAGGCCCACCACCAGCAATACGGCTATGCCCCGGGGCAGGCCGCGGCCGTGCAGCCAGCGGGTGGGAATGTCGAGCAAAAAGGCGATCAGGGCCGCGCCGATGAACAGGGCCGGGAAGGGCGCTAAGGGCAGCAGCAACTGGCGCAGCACCCAGAGGTTGAGCACCAGCAGGGGCAGGATCAGGCCCAGCCGAAGCCAGGGCGGCAGCACCAGACGCTCGATCATCGCGGCCCCGCCATCGCCTCCAGGTAGGCCGCACTGCCCAGCTCCTGCAGGCGGGCATCTTTGCTGGTCACCTGGCCATGGAGTTCGCGGCGGTAAGCGAGCAACTTGTCGGCCAGGCCAGCGTCGGCGGTGGCGAGGATCTGCACCGCCAGCAGGCCGGCATTGACCCCATTGCCAATCGCCACGGTGGCCACCGGGATCCCGGCCGGCATCTGCACGATCGAATGGAGCGAATCCACGCCCGAGAGGGCCCGGCTCTGCACCGGCACGCCAATCACCGGCAACGTGGTGAGCGAGGCCACCATGCCGGGCAGGTGGGCGGCGCCACCGGCCCCGGCGATCACCACCTTGAGGCCCCGGCCGGCGGCCGCCTGGGCAAAGGCCACCATCTCTAGGGGCGTGCGGTGGGCCGAGAGCACCCGCACCTCAACGCCAACGCCAAACCGCCGCAACAGCGCCACGGCCGGCTCCATGGTGGGCAGGTCCGAATCGCTGCCCATCACCACCGCCACTAGGAGCGCCCCAGAGGAACCAGGGGCCTGGTCGCCGGGCGCGGGGGCAGCGCTGGAGTCGCGCGGGGCAACGGCCATGGGACGAAAAGGGCAAAGGAGCGGCGAGGATGGCATTCTCCCGCTTCGGCACCCCTTCGCCCTCCCCCGGCGGGAGTTGTCTCGATGCGCTGGCTCAGCAACATCCGCCTGCCCGGGGGCGGCCCCCAGCTCTGGCGGATCGGCCTCGATGGCCAGAACCAAATTGCCGCCGTGCAAGCCCTGGCCCCCGGCAGCGCCGCGGCCGGAGCCGACTGGCAGGGGGACTGGCTCAGCCCCGGCGGGGTGGACCTGCAGATCAATGGCGGCCTGGGCCTGGCCTTCCCGGAACTGTCCGACGCCGACCTACCCGAGCTGGAGACCCTGTTGGAGCTGCTCTGGCGCGATGGCGTTGAAGCGATCTGCCCCACCCTGGTGACCTGCGCCGTGGCGCCCCTGCGCCAGGCCCTGGCCGTGCTGCGGGCCGCCCGGCAGCGGCACCGCAGCGGCCGCTGCCGCCTGCTGGGCGCCCACCTGGAGGGTCCGTTCCTGGCCCACGCCCGCCGCGGCGCCCATCCCGCCCTCCATCTCTGTGCGCCCAGCCGCCCGGCCCTGCTGGAGCGGATCGGCGGGTTTGAAGAGGAGATCGCCCTGGTCACCCTGGCCCCGGAACTGGAGGGAGCCGGCGAGGTGATCGGGGCCCTCCTGGAGCTGGGGGTTGTGGTGAGCCTCGGCCACAGCGAGGCCAATGAGGCCGAGGCCAGCGCCGCCTATGGCGCCGGCGTGTCGATGCTCACCCACAGCCTCAACGCCATGGCCGGCCTGCACCACCGGGCCCCTGGGCCCGTGGCGGCGGCCCTGTTGGGGGGCGGGGTGCACCTGGGCCTGATCGCCGATGGCGTCCATGTGGCGCCATCGATGGCGGTGTTGCTGCAACGGCTGGCGGGTGACCAGCTGGTGCTGGTGAGTGATGCCCTGGCCCCCTACGGCCTGGCCGATGGCCGCCACCGTTGGGATGAGCGGGAGCTGCTGGTGGAACAGGGCACCTGCCGCCTCCCGGACGGCACCCTGGCGGGGGTGACCCTGCCCCTTCTGGAGGGGGTGCGGCGCCTGGTCCGCTGGGGCGGCGAGGTGGAAGCCACGATCGCCGCCGCCACGGTGAGCCCCCGGCGGGTCTTGGGCGACGACCGGCCGATCGAAAGCCTGCTCGTGGGCCTGCCCCTCGCCGAGACCCTGCGCTGGAGTGGGGCGGCCCCTGCCCTGGCCTGGCAGCGGAGCGGGCCCAGCAGCCAACCTGCCTAGGATCCCGGCCAACGTTGTCGCACCAGCCGTTTCCGATGGCCCCCGAGCAGCTCCTGGACAACACGTCCCAGACCGACGCAGGCGCTACTGCAAACGCCCCAACTCCATCGGCCAAGGACAGCGAGAAGTCTGTGGTGGAGGCCTATTTCAATAGCACCGGCTTTGATCGCTGGAATCGCATCTACAGCGACAGCGAAGACGTCAACAAGGTTCAGCGCAACATCCGCATCGGCCACCAGAAAACGGTGGACCAGGTGCTGGCCTGGCTGCAAGAAGAGGGCAACCTGGCCGAGCGCAGTTTCTGTGATGCCGGCTGCGGCGTCGGCAGCCTCAGCCTGCCCCTGGCGGCCCTGGGGGCCGGCAGCATCCAGGCCAGCGACCTCTCCGAGGCGATGGTCAACGAGGCCAGCCGCCGGGCGACTGAGCAGGGCATCGATCCGGCCCGCCTGCAGTTCAGTGCCTCCGATCTGGAGAGCCTGGAGGGCCGCTACGACACCGTGATCTGCCTGGATGTGTTCATCCACTACCCCCAGGAACCGGCCGAACAGATGGTGGAACATCTGGCCTCCTTGGCCGAACGCCGCCTGCTGGTGAGTTTTGCCCCCTACACGCCGCTGCTGGCGGTGCTCAAGCGCATCGGCGAACTGTTCCCCGGCCCCAGCAAGACCACCCGGGCCTACACCCTGCGCGAAAGCGGCATCGTGGCGGCGGCGGAACGCAGGGGCTTCCGCCTGGTGCGCCGCAGCCTCAACCAGGCCCCCTTCTATTTCTCCCGTCTGATTGAGTTCGAGCGGGCCTAATCCGGTCTGGCCCCCTTTGGGGAGTCCCCAAGCCGGTCCTAGGGCCAGGCCCAAACTCCCTAGGGTCGCGCCCATGGAGGGGTTGCAGGTCGTTTGGTTTAAGCGGGATCTGCGGCTGGTCGACCACCAGCCGCTGCTCCACGCCTGTCGCCGCGGACCGGTGCTGCCCCTGGTGGTGGTGGAGCCTGAACTGTGGCAGCAGGCCGATGCCTCGGCTCGCCAGTGGGCCTTCTGCGCCGAGAGCCTGGAGGATTTACGCCAGGGGCTGGCGCGGCTAGGCCAGCCCCTGATCGTGCGCACGGGGTCTGTGGAGGCCGTGCTGGAGCGGGCCCGCCGCCAGTTCGGCATCGCCGGCCTCTGGAGCCATGAGGAAACCGGCAACGGCTGGACCTATGCCCGCGACCGGCGGGTGGCCGCCTGGGCCCAACGCCACGGCATCGCCTGGATCGAGCTGCCCCAGTTCGGCGTGATCCGCCGGCTGAAGAGCCGCAACGGCTGGGCCCGCCGCTGGGAAGGGCGCATGGCCGAAGCGATCAGCCCACCGCCAGAGGCCTTAACGCCGCTTGGGGGCATCGAGCCCGGCGCCATCCCCAGCGCCCAGGATCTGGGCTTGGCGGGCGACCCCTGCCCCGGCCGCCAGCCAGGGGGGCGCCAAGCCGGTTTAGCCCTGCTGGAGAGCTTTCTGGCCCAGCGGGGCGCCCGCTACCACCGGGAGCTCTCGAGCCCAGGCACGGCCTTTGCCAGTTGCTCGCGCCTCTCGCCCCACCTGAGCTGGGGCACCCTCTCGATGCGGGAGATCGTGCAGCGCAGCCGCGGCCGCCTCGCGGACCTGAAGGGCCTGCCCGCCCCGCAACGGGGCGACTGGCCCCGGGCCCTGCGGGGCTTTGACGAGCGGCTGCACTGGCATTGCCACTTCATCCAGAAGCTGGAAAGCCAACCGGATCTGGAGTTCAAGGAGCTGCACCCGCTCACCGCCGGCCTGCGGGCCAGCGAACCGGAGCGGCTGGCCGCCTGGGCCGCGGGGCGCACCGGCCTGCCGTTCGTGGATGCCTGCATGCGGGCCCTGATCGCCACGGGTTGGATCAACTTCCGCATGCGGGCGATGTTGATGTCGGTGGCGAGCTACCAGCTCTGGCTGCCCTGGCGCGACAGCGGCCTGGTGCTGGCGCGCCTGTTCGTGGACTACGAGCCGGGCATCCACTGGAGCCAGTGCCAGATGCAATCCGGCACCACGGGCATCAACACGATCCGGATCTACAACCCGATCAAGCAGGGCCAGGACCATGACCCCCAGGGGCAATTCCTGCGCCAGTGGCTGCCGGAACTGGCGCGGGTGCCCGTAGTGCACCTGCATGAACCCTGGACCATGCCGTTGTCGACCCAAACCAGCGCGGGCTGTGTGCTCGGGGTCGACTACCCCCTGCCGCTGGTGGACCCGGCCGCCGCGGCCCGGGAAGCGAAGCAGCGGATCTGGGACCGGCGCCAGGAGCCCGGGTTCCGGGAGTGGGCCGCCACGGTCCTGCAAACCCATGGCTCGCGCCGCTCCGGCGGCACCAGAAGCCGCTCAGCGTCTAAGGGTGGGCGGCGGCGCAGTTCCAGTTCCACCCCTAAAGATGACGCCACAAGGCCGCTGCAGCTGGGGCTCGATCTGGATCTGGCCTGATCCAGGCCTGGCTTGATCCGGGGCAGTCTTCAGCCCAACCAGGGATCCAGGAAACCCAACGGCCGGGCCATGGTGGCCGAAAAACCGAGGATGCCCTGGTCAATGTGGCGGTAGAGCAAGGAGTCGTCGGCCTCGAGCAGGAAGGTGCCGCCCCGCTGGGTGAGGAAGTCGTCGCGGGGCACATAGGTGCGCCAATGGCCGAGCACTTCGGCCATGTTCTGGAGGCGCACCGTGGCCAGTTCGAAGGGCCGCAGGAAACCCGAACCACCCGCCCGGGCAAAAAAAGAGCCCTGGATCGGCGGTAGGGGGCCCGCCTGGATCGTCTCGTCGTCGGCGATGCGCTGGGGGGCACTGCGATCGCCGGTGTAGCCGCGCAGCACCTCCGCCAGGGTGCCGGGGGAGCCGATGCCGGCACACATCAGCAAGAGATTGGGCCAGGGTCCGCCCACCTGGGTCAGACCGGCGTAGAGCCCCAGGGCCTGGTGCAGCTGGGGCTCGGGATCCACCAGCAGCCGCTCCCTGGGGAAACCCGTGAAGGCACAGAAACGCTCGCGGCTCTCCTGATTGCCGATGCCGATCGCCAGCAGGGCGATGCCCGCAGCCTCCAGCTGGGGCAGGGCGCTAACCAGGGCCTGGGCGTATTCGAGGCTGTCGAAATCACCCAGCTGGGGGAGCACCACCACCAGCCGGCGCCGGCCCGGGCCCATGCCCTCCACCGCAGCGAGACGCTCCAGCAAGGCCGGCGGGCCCAGGGCTGCCCCAGCCGGGGCCGGGCCTTTGGCTCCATCGCTTGCAGCAACAGCGTTCTCAGCGAAATCCTGGTTGGCGGAATCCCTGTCGGTGGGGGCGGGCACGGGCAAGGCGGAATTCAGGGCGCCACCAGGGTGGCGCGGCTGAGGAAGGCATCGGCGGCGCTATGGAGACGCTGGCGCCGATCCGGTTCGATGCGATCCAGCAGGTGCACCATCATCGAGAGGCGCGGATTGGCCTGAAAAAAGGGGCGGTGGCGTTCGATGAAGCGCCAATAGAGCCCATCCCAAATTTCACACCAAGGGCCGCGTTTGTAGTCCCCCATCTTGAGGATGTAATTGGAGCCGCAGATGTAGGGCTTGGTGGCAAAAATGCCGCCATCACTCATCTGGCCCATGCCATAGACATTCGGACCCATCACCCATTCATAGGAATCGAGGTAGCGCTCCATGAACCAGCGATGCACCTCGCCCGGGTGGATCTCACAGAGCAACATCAGGCTGCTGATCACCATCAGGCGCTCGATGTGGTGGTTGTAGCCGAGCCGGTTCACCCGGCGGATTGCCTGATCCAGGGGCGGCAGGCCGGTGCTGCCCTCGTCCCAGCAGGGGGCCAGCCGGCGCTGGTGGTTCCAAAAATTTGAGCTGGCCTGGTGCTCGCCGTGGACCCGATCGATGCCGCGCACAAACTCGCGCCAACCGATCAGCTGACGCAGGAAACCCTCCAGCGACGCGATCGGCACCGGCTCGGCGCTGGCCTGGCGGCTGGCGGCCTGGGCCAGGCAGGCCCCGATCACGGCGGCCGGCGTCAGCAGGCCCGTGTTGAGCAGGGGCGAGAGCAGGGAATGGTGCAGGGTGTCGTGGCTTTGGCTGAGGGCGTCTTCGTAGGGGCCGAATCCCGCCAGCCGCTCCTCCAGGAAGCTCTCCAGCCAGGCCTGGGCCTGGGGGTGGTCGTAGGGAATCCAGAGGGGGCCGAGCTCGCCGGGGTGGCTGGCGAAATGGCGGCCGATCAGGGCGCGCACCGCCGGCTCATGGGGGCTAACGGGCACCGGCGGCAGGGGCGGCTCCAAGTAGCCCTTCGGCAGGCGGCGCCGGTTCTCGGCATCGAAACTCCAGCGGCCACCGGTGGGGGTGCCATCGGCCTCCAGCAACAGGCCGAGCCGGCGGCGCTGGCGCTCGTAGAAGCTCTTCATCAGCGGCCGGCGCCGCCCCTCAAACCAGGCCCGGCTCTCGGCAACCGATTCCAGGAAGGCGGGCGACGGCAGCACCGTTAACGCCACCGCCTGCTCCTGGCAGAAGCGCTCGAGCCGGGCCCCAAAACGACGATCGGCAATCTCCGCCACCCGCAACTCCCCCAGGCCCGCCAGCTCGGCGGCCAGCCGCTGCCAGAAGGAGCAATCAACCGAAGCGGGCAACTCGAAATAGCGCACCGCTACGCCGCGCTCCAGCAGGGCATCGCGGAAGCTGCGCATGGCCACGAAGGTGTGCAGCAGCCGCAGCTGGTGGTAGCGGTAGGCGGAGGCCACGGCCAGGTCTTCGACCATCACCACGACAGCGCCGGCCGCTAGCTGCAGGGGCGAGGGGCTGAACCAGCCCTGGTGCAGCTGGTCGCCCAGGATCAGGGTGAGGGTCATGGGGTGGGGCTCATGGGCTCAGGACCAGCGCTGGCGGTGGGTTTGCTCGGGGTCGTAAAGACCAACCTGGCGCTCGAGGTCGAAGCGGCGGGGCGAGCCCCCAAAGCTGCGGGGGTCGGAACCCACCCCGGCCAGGTAGGCCCAGTTGCCCGTGTTCAGGGCCGGCTCGGCATCAATCAACCACCACTCAAAGAAGCGGGCGCCCCAGATCCAGGGCAGCTGCAGGCTGTTGATGAAGTGGGAGGCCACCCACTGGCGGCCCCGATTAGAGAGGTAGCCGGTGGCGAGCAGTTCGCGCAGCTGGGCATCGATCAGGGGATGGCCGCCATCGGCGCGGCACCAACGCTCGAACAGCGCCCGGTTCTCGATCCAGGCGGGCTGGCGGTTTTGCAGGCCGCTGGCGCCATGGAAGGCGGCGCCGTGGCGCTGCTCCGACCAAAGGAAGAACTCGCGCCAGAGCAGCTCCTGCTTCAGCCACTCGGAGCCTTCATCGACGCTCTGGCGGGCCTGGTACTCGAGCAGCACCTGCCAAATACGGCGCACGGACAGGGACCCCAGGGCCAAAAAGGGCGAGAGCTTCGAGGAGAACTCCGTGCCCACCAGGCCGTTGCGGCGGGCCTTGTAGTGGCGCAGGCCATCGGAGCCGCCACAGAAGTGCTGGAGGCGGGCCAGGGCCGTGGGCTCATCGCCCCGGAAGGGGAAGGCGCTGCGGGGGTCGCTTTGGGGATCCCAGTAACGCTCTGCCAGGGGATCACCGAGAGACTCCCCCAGGGCATCGACGCCCTCGGCGGCCCCAAGGAACGGACCTGAATCAGCGGCTGGATCCACATCAGCCGGCCGCAGCCACTCCTGGGGCCAGGCCTCGGGCCACTTCGCCGCCGTCCAGCCCAGGCCGCCGAGATCGGGCGGGGGCAAGGGGGCTTCGGGCGGGCGCTCCAGGCTGCGGCGAAAGTCGCTGAACACCAGGGGGAAGCGCCCAGGGGCGATGGGCCAGTCGCCAAAGAGCCGGCTTTGCTGGGCCTGGAACAGCCGATCCGGGCGCAGCAGCGGGCGGATTTCGTCCAGGGCGGCGGCGGTGGTCTGCTGGGGGAAGGCCAGCAGGGGAATGCCCTGGTCCGCCAGGCGCGAGCGCAACGACGCCAGGGCCTGGGCCTCGATGCGGCGCTGGTGGGGGCCGCGCAGGCGCTGGCCCTCGGGCCGGGTGGCCAGCACGACCAGGCGGCTGCCGGGCTGATGGCGGGCCAGGGCCACGGCCTCGTGCAGGGCGGGCTGGTCATCCAGACGCAGCTGCCCCTCCAGGCAGAAGGCGATGCTGAAACCGGCTGCCGCGGCAGTGTCCTGTCCCGAGGGGGCTCCGGCAGGCCCAGAGATGGGGAGGCTTGGGATCAGCACTTTCTCCATCTGCCCGAGCCCGCCTCCACACTTAACGTTTCGTCACACTAGGCTGACGGAAAGCGCGAGTGAGCCGTGGAAAACATCTTGGTTGGCGTTTATCTGATCTGTTTCGCCGTGATCGGTGGCGGAGCCTTTGCCCTGATGACCCAAAACCTGCGCCGAACCGCACCAGCCCCAGCGCCTCGGCCCCAAGGCAGCCGCCGCGCCCGCCATCCCGAGGCACCCGAGCCCGGCGAAGAAGTGCTCTATGTCGATCTCAGCCGCGAGCGGCTGGAAGCGCTCTACCAACAGGCCTCATAAGCCAAACAAAGCCCAAGCAAGATCCCCAGGGATCTCCAATCAACACGGGCGGAACGTCCATCCAATCAGCCAAATAAAAGCCATTTAATTAAGCCTATTGGTGCTTAATTAAATTTTTTTTAATGCAACAGAATCATCAAGACAGCCTGCCACAGGAGATGGTAGCCCGTCCTTAATCTCCAGCAAATTGGCGATAGCCCGTCAAACTGCCTCGGACGCTTGCTACGCGTCCGACACCCCCATTGGGGCACAGTAAAAGTTACTTCCTTTGGCTAAAAGAGCAGCAAAAAGCCCGAACAGCAAAGCTGTTCGGGCCCATTAATCAGCTTCTAAAAATCAGAAATCAGCCGAGGCCGATCTGGGTCAAGATGCCTTGGCCGGTGAGCAGCTCGGTGCCGAGGCCGATCACGAAGCCGAGCATGGCCAGGCGGCCATTCCAGGTTTCAGCGAAGGCAACGAAACCGAAGCGGGAAGCGGGAGCAGCCATGGGAGCGATTCAACTGGGATGATTGTAACAGGTTGTAAAGCCCCCTAGGCCGGGCGGCGGTGACGACGGCGACCCAGGGGCTCGATCCAGCCATCCCGCACGGCGGCGTGGTGGAGCTTGGTGGGCGAAAGGCGGCAACCCAGCTGGATGGTGCCCTGGTCGAGCAGGCGGCCGAGCCGCAGGGCCGTGGCCTCCTCCAGGCGCGAAAAGCGGTCCTGCTGGGCCGTGAGCCAGGAGAGCTCCGACGGGCTGATCACCCCACTGGAGAGGCTGGCGAGAAACAACTGACCGACCGTCATGGCCTTTGTAACGGATTGCTAAGAGTCTGTCTCATCTGGCGGCCGGCTGCGAATTGGGGCCGGGGCCCTTGCCAACCAAACGGTGGGCCTTACCTGGGGGGCTAGCAGGCTCCGGCGCCGAAAGGCCCTTACCAATACTTGGGATAGCGGGCTTCGCGGGTGGCGTTGTTGTAAAGGAGGGCAACGGCTGTCAGCAGCAGGGCACCGGCGATGGTGGGGAACAGCAAAAAGCTCCAGGAAGGCTGCAACAGAAACACAATCACAGGGTTCGAGCCGGCCGGTGGGTGCACCGTGCGGGTGACCATCATCAGCGCAATCGCCGTACCCACGGCCAAGCCAGCCGCCCACCAATGGGGGCCAAATACGGACAGGCAAATAAGACCCACTAACGAACTAATGAAGTGGCCAACAATCACATTTCTGGGCTGGGAAAAGGGCACATCGGGATAGCCGAACACCAGCACGCAGGTGGCGCCAAAGGAGCCCAAGACCAGGGCCACCGAGAGCAGATTGGTGAGCCCGGCAACCGTGGCGATGGCGATAAAGCCACCCAGCCAGGCCAGACCTACGGCCTTCAGGGCAGGCTTGGCGGGCAACGGCGCCCCATCCCCTTTGAACTTCGCCAGAAACGACATCGAAATTCCTTCTCAGGGCAATGGGCTGATCAACAAGCTTGGGGCTGCAGCCGCATGGGCCGAAGGAAACGGCACCAAGACATGGCAACAAAAATGGACAACCAACAAGGGCCCCAAGAGTGGGCCGCTCTGATTTGGAGTCCCCAGAACAAACAGACCAAAAGGCCAGCGAGACCATTGCACCCGGAGGGCCACCCGCCTGCTCCCAGAGCACCTTTTGGCCTCCACCAGATCACCCAAGGCCGAGTTGAGATCCAATGGCTTGCCGCCTGCGCCACTGGCTTGGGCTAAAACCTGCCTTCGAACAAACCATGGCTTGGGCTAAAGCCTGGCTTGGGCTAAAGCCTGGCTTGGGCTAAAGCCTGGCTTGGGCTAAAGCCTGACCTGGCGATTCGCCGGGGCAGCTGAGGGCTTGCCCAGATCAAGGCTGGCTTCAGGCCCGGGCCCGCTTGTCACTGCGCTGCAAAAACAACCAATAAAGCCCTCCCAGCAGCAGGGCACTGAGCAGCCCCACCAAGCTGGAGCCCAGCATCAGGCGCCCCGTGAAGCTGGCCCCCAGGTGGAACAGGTCCCCGTCCTTGAGCTGGCCCAGGGACGGGAAAGCCGGGCCAGGCCCTAAAACCCAGCAGCCAACTTGATAGTTGAACCAGTAGAGCGGCAAGGAGGTGAGCGGATTGCTGATCCAGGTGCCAGCCGCGGCCAACAGGTGGTTGCCGCGCACCAGGCTGGCCAAGCCAATGCCCAGCACGATCTGCAGACCAAAGAAGGGATAGCAGCCGGTAAACACCCCCGCCGCCAGGCCCCGGGCCCGCTGGCCATGGCTGCCCTCCTGGCGCCACAGCCAAATCAAGCGCTGCCGCAGCAGCCGCAGCCAGGTCTGTCGGCGTCGCCGACTGGGGAGAAAAGGTGCCAGGAGCTTGGAACCGGGCCGTCCATTCTGGGAGGTCCGACACGGCAGTTGCCTAGCCGAATCGAAAAATCCCCACGGCAGGCAGAACCCAGGCCAGGCCCCAGCCCCAGCGCATCGACCAGGGGTGATCACGAGCCTGCAGCATCCTCACCGGTGACGGGTAATTGGCTGCGTTGAAACCAATCATCCGGCCCCGGCCGTTGCAGCAAGCGCCGGCCGAGCGCCAGCAGGGCCCAGCCATCAAAGGGGGCCCGGCGATGGGGCCAGAGATTGTCGCGGCGATAGAGAAACCCTTGCAAGTGCTCCCGCTGACGGTGATCGAGCGCCCCCCAGGCCAAACCGATCCCTAGGCCACCTGGGCGCGTTTGCGTGCGAACCAGCTGGACAGGCCACGCACCTGCAAGCCCCCCCGTCGCGAAGGCAAGCTCCAGCTGGGCCCCAGCACTGGCCAACAGCCAGGGGTCTGGATCGCGCAGGTCCAGTTCACAGCCACCCTCGCTGATGGTGTGGATCCGCACGGCGGACTTGGGTCCCTGGCCACGCCCGCTGGGGCCGGGCTGGCTCAAGCTGGCCCCTAGCTGGAGCGTGAACCAAGGGGTGGTGTCCAAACGCTTGCGATCCCAGCAGAGTCGAATCGCGGCCAGCAAGAGCAGGCTGTTGATCCATCCCCAAATCAAGGTCACCTGCAAGGCGCCTCCGCCAGCTGGTCCTGAGAACGATCCGTGGTGGAGCGTGAGATTTACCTGGCTGACCAGCTGAATGGCGAGCAGCAGGAGTAAGGGAAACAGCAACCGCTTCGCCGGTCCAACTTTCGCAGCGGTTGGCATACTTTTGGGGGTGACCTGAAAACCTTGGGGCCGGCCCAGCAGGGTCATCACCACGCTGGCCGCCAAGGGCAGCACAAACACCCAGCGGTAGAGCTCCGGCATCAGGGCAGAGCGGGAGCGGCCACACAACCAAGGCAAGAGCAGCAGTTGGCTGAGGAAGAAGGGGAAAGCTGCAGTCAACAACCCCTGGGAGTCCACCCTGTAGGGCAAAATCCCGAAGAGTCCCATACTGATCGGCGCCAGCAGCAGCACCAGTTGGGGCAGCACCATGGCCCAATGGAGAATGCCTTCGCCATAGGCCAAACGCTGGATCGGAGTCAGCCCCGCAATCGTGAGCGGGTTGGCACCGGTGCGCAGGGTTTGGATGGTGCCACTGGCCCAACGACTGCGCTGCCGGGCCATCGCTTTAAGGGTGAAAGGAGCCAAGCCGGCACTCAACTTCTCCGGCAGATAGAGGCCCCGATAGCCCGCGGCAACCAGGCGAATCCCGGTGGCCAGATCCTCTGAGGCCGTTTGGGTTTCAAAGCCTCCCACCTGGCGCAAACTGGACAGACGCATCACAAACGACGTGCCGGCACAAACCACCGCCCCCAGCCGTTGACGATTCGGCTGAATCCAGCGATAGAAGCTTTCTTCATCGGGCAGCAACCAGCGTTCCAAGCGCAGGTTGCGCATCACCGGATCGGCATTCATGTAGGTCTGGGGTGTCTGCACAAAGCCGACAAGCGGATCCCGGAACAAACCAACCGTGCGTTTCAGAAAACCTCTCGAAGGCACCACATCGGCATCAAAAACAGCGAGCAACTCCGCTTGAAGCTGGGGCAAGGCCGCGTTGAGATTGCCGGCCTTGGCATGGATTCGCTGGGGGCGGGCCTGATACCGGCACCCCAGTTGGGCGCCCAACCGCTCCAGCTCAGGCCTGGCCCCGTCATCGAGCAACCAAACCTCAACATTGGGATAGTCAAGATCTAAACAGCCGCGCAGGCAGCGCTCCACTACCTCCAGGGGTTCGCCGCAGCTGGGCACCAGCACCGCAACCTTGGGCAGGGAACCGGGATCACGGCGCCGATCGGCCGCCAGGGCGTCTGCAGCGGCCTGGATCTCGGCTTGGCCATCGGGCCCCGGCAGGGCACTGAAGAGCAACTGCAGAAAGGCGCTCGCCAACAGCACCAGCTCCGCCGCCAGCATCACCAAACTCAGGACCGCGGCGGCCCTGGAACTGAGATTCAAGCTGCTGCCAATCCGCCAGCTGAGGTAGTGCAGCGCCAGCGCCGCACTCAGGCCAACGGCCAGGCGCCTGGCCTGCAAAGAGTCAAAGAACGCGCGAATGGTTAGGCTCTTGCAAGCCTCCATAGGCTATCGGAATTGCACCGCGGCTGGTGGTCTTTCCCGGCACAGCGCCACGCAGCCGCGACCCAGCCCCAACCCCAGGATTCGGCCTCGCTGCTATCGCCCAGGGAAGCCCAAAGGGGCGACTCAACGGTGGGGGCAAGCGTGCAGCATGCCCAGAACAAACACCGCAAGCACAATCAAACAGCCCACCGAAAACCAATAATTGAATGGTTCCTCGTCCTTTGCAATCACCCGGCGATAGTAGGTTTTACCCGTGAGGATGGATAGGGCCACACCGATTGCCAGCCCATTGCCAAACAGCGTGAGCACGCCCACATTCTCAGGCTCAACCTGGCAGGTGCTGGCGGGAAAAATCGCTGCCAGGGGTAATGAAAGATCCAACTGGGTAGGGAAGGGCGTCATCAGCAAATCGGTTGGGCGATTCCGTGGCGTAAAAGAACCCCACACCTACAACGGTTCTGCAAGCATCATGGCCGCCTGGAGGTGCCGGACCGGGATCCACAGCCGGTCGCATCCATGATGCGGATGCATGGCGGAGATTGGCAGTCCAGGCCATCCATGCCTGAACCGTCCACCGCCTCTTCGGGAATGACTGGTTCAGCTAAAGAAGGATCCTTGCCCTCCCCATCCTCAAACCCAAGTCGTTGAACAGGGCCTCGAATCGGCGCCCCAAGGGAGCCCAGTGGCGTCCTATTCCGTGGCCAGGAGCCAAGGACGTAAGGCGACAAGGAAGAAAGGCAGTACTGTGGGTGGATTGCGCCCAAGGGAGCCCTGGCCCCAGCGTCGGCGCTCCAACGCCCGTGCTGCTATGGACTTAGCCCTCGCCACGATCACGGCGAAAGGACAAATCACCATTCCCAAGGCCATTCGTGACGCCCTGCACCTGCGCCAGGGCGATCGCCTGCGCTGGGAACTGGATGGTGCCAGCGTCAACGTTCGGCGGGTGGCCCCGTTGGAGATCGCCTTCCTCGAGGGTGTGGAAGCGGGGCTGCAGGAATGGGCCAGCGCCGCCGATGAGGAAGCCTTTGCCGACCTCTGATTCCCCCGAAGGCACCAGCCCCGCCTCCCTGCCCCCCTTTTCTGTGGTGCGGGTTCCGTTCCCCTTCAGCGATCGCAAGGCCCAAAAGCGCCGTCCGGCCTTGGTGCTCTCCTGCCCCCTCTTTCAACAGGGGGCAGGCCACCTACTGCTGGCGATGGTCACCTCCGCCCAACAATCGTCCTGGCCCCTCGACTGGTCGATCCAAGAGTTGGCGCCCACCGGCCTCAAGCAGCCCTGCCGGATTCGCCTCAAAATCTTCACCCTGGATGAGCGCCTGCTCCTCGGGCGCTTGGGGGAACTGGCCGAGGTGGATCGCGAAGGGGTTGGCCGCAAGGTTCGGGACCTGCTGCCCTGGATGGGTTGAAAGCCTGGGCCCCAGCTCCCAGCCCACCTTCGCCATCAACAGTTCTCAATAGTTCTCAATAACAGGTCCAATCAACGGCTCCAATCAACAGGAGCAATGAATAGGGCCAACCGGTTGTCCTGATCGGCTCGCTGGCAGCCCTCTGCGCCTCCCGATCCGGGCCCAACCCTTCATTGCCGTTCTCCTCCACTCCGGGAGACAGCCAAAAACCCCAGCGCCTGGGGCGCCTCGAGGTCCAGGCGGCGGCCGCAGGGGAGGTCCAGCTCCAGCCGCCAGGCTTGGAGGTGGTAGCCGCCGTCTCCGGGCAGGGCGCCTGGGATGGCCAGGCCGCCGGGGGCGTAGAGGGGATCCCCCAGCAGGGGCGCCCCGATCGCGGAGCAGTGGATGCGGATCTGGTGGGGACGGCCGCTGGCGATGGCCACCTGCACCAGATCGGCCTGGCTGCCGCGCTCCAGCAGGGTGAGGGTGCTGCGGGCGGAGCGGTCTCCTGGAGCGGAGCGGTCTCCTGGAGCAGAGCGGTCTCCTGGAGCAGAGCCATCGGCGGCGCACCAGAGCTGGCCGAGCTGGGGATGGGCGCGCAGGCCAATCGGCACCTCGATCAGGCACGACTCGCCCGGTTTCAGCGCCAGCACCCCAGGCACCACCAGGGCCCGGTAAAGCTTGCGGCAGCCTGCGCCCAGAAGCGTGGCGGCCTGGCTGGGACCCTGAGCCGTGCTCTCCCGCAGCCGGGCGCTGAGCCAGGCCCGGCTCTGGGGCTGGCGGGCGCAGACCAGCAGACCCGAGGTGAAGCGGCCAAGCCGGTGCACCGGCCGGGGCACTCCGGCGGGGTCGCCTTGGTGGCGGCGCTCCAGCAGACGCAGCACGCTGTGCTCGAGCCAGCCCCCGGCCGGCAGCACGGGCAGGCCGCTGGGCTTGTCGATCACATGCAGGTCGCCGTCATCGAACAGGGGGCCGGGCAGGTCCGGCACGGCGGCCTCCTGCCAGGGGGGCCGCTGCCAGTCCAGCCGATCGCCGGCTGCAAGCGGCGCATCGGCCAGGAGCCTGTGGCCATTGCAAAACACCTCGCCGGCGGCGATGCGCCCCAGCCACACCGCCCGGTCGGAATGGCCGTAGCGGCTGGCGTAGTAGCTCGCCACGCTGGTGCCGCTGGCCAGGCCTGGGCCAGGGCGGTCGCGGTAGGTCCAGCCCTGGTTGAAGGCGGGGGGCAAGCAGCCCGAGGGGACGGGCACGGGGCCCTCGGGATTGGGGCCTGCTGTGCCCTTGGGGGGCCCGCTGGTCACGGCGCTAGGGAGGGCTTACTGCCAAGCCTGGGCCCGGGGCCCGGGCCTGGGTGCGGCTGGGAGCGCGCCTGGCAGGGGACCGTCAAGGGAACGGGGGCTGGGCTGGAGTTACTCAACCAGGCCGTTTTCGAGGGCGTAGCGCACCAGTTCGGTGCGGCTGGAGGTGCCGGTTTTGGTGAACAGGCGGCTCACGTATTTCTCGACGTTGCGGATCGAGGTTTCCAGGCGCCGGGCAATCTCCTTGTTCATCAGGCCCTCGGCCACCAGTTGCAGCACCGAGGCTTCCCGGGGGGTGAAGTCGTGGCGCACCGGGCCGGCGGCCTTTTTGGGGCCACCGGTTTGCAACAGGGAGCGGATCTCGGTGATCTGTTTGGCCATCTGGCCGATGTCGGCGTCGGCGTAGCGGGCCGCTTCGGCCAGCAGCCGTTCCTGGCGGCGCACCACGTTGCGCACCCGGGCCACCAGCTCATCGGGGTCGAAGGGCTTGGGGATGTAATCGTCCACGCCGGCCTGGAAACCTTCGATCCGATCGGCCGTCATGCCCTTGGCGGTGAGGAAGATCACCGGCGTGCCCCCCAGGCGCTCATCGGCCCGCAGGCGCTTGAGCAGGCCGTAGCCATCGAGGCGCGGCATCATCACGTCGCTGAGCACCACATCGGGCAGCTGGGCCTGGGCCTTCTCCCAGCCGTCGAGGCCATCCACCGCCGTGGTGACATCAAAGCCCTCGTCCTCCAGGTAGGCCTGCACA
>Ga0310332_10145_pt1 | contig 19244 bp, 19 predicted proteins | sample LakMicSRFLOrngD5_FD_195546 | JGI IMG/M metagenome (GOLD analysis project Ga0310332, IMG submission 195546) | Enriched freshwater cyanobacterial communities from Lake Michigan, Michigan, United States - MI23.SRFL.Orng.D5 (v2) (version 2) | ecosystem: Environmental > Aquatic > Freshwater > Lake...
GCGCATATCGGTGTAGCCATGGGCATCACTGGCACGGAGGTGAGCAAGGAGGCATCCGACATGGTGCTGCTGGATGACAACTTCGCCACGATTGTTAGTGCAGTGGAGGAGGGGCGACTGGTGTACGCCAATATTCGCCGCTTCGTTAAATACATTCTGGGTAGCAATGTCGGCGAGTTGGTCACGATTTCGGCGGCTCCCCTGATTGGTCTGATTGGCGTTCCTCTAACTCCTTTGCAGATCCTCTGGATGAATCTGGTCACAGACGGGGTGCCGGCCCTAGCGCTGGCCCTCGAGCCGGCGGAGGCCGGCCTGATGGACCGGGACCCTGCTAGGCCGGGTGAATCGATCTTTGCCAGGGGCATTGGTCGCTACATCGTGCGAGTTGGTGTGGTGTTCGGCTTAATGACGATTGCCATGATGGTGTGGATTTATCGCACCCAGGGCGTGGATGGCCCCTGGAAAACCATGGTGTTCACCACCTTGTGCCTGGCCCAAATGGGTCATGCCCTGTCGGCTCGCAGTGAGCGCCCCTTGTTGCAAGTCAACCCCTTTAGTAACCCTTGGCTGCTCTGGGCTGTGGTGTTCACCAGTGGCCTCCAGTTGCTGCTGCTTTATGTGCCCTGGCTCTCCCGTTTCTTTGGTACAGAGCCCCTGGCCCTTGTCGATCTGATGGTGTGCGTTGGGGTGAGCCTGTTGTTCTTCACCTACCTCGAGGCTGAGAAGGTTTTCCGGCAGTGGTGGAACCGCCGCCGGGCTAACACCCCTGCCGCAATGGGTTGATGGCCGAGCTGTCCGCCTTGATGGAGAAGCTTCCCCAGCTTCTCCTGGCGGCGGTGGACGCCAACCCGCTTCTGGGATATGGGGCAATTGCCCTGGTGATGTTGCTGGAAAATCTGGTGCCACCTATTCCTTCGGAGGTGGTGATGCCGCTGGCAGGCTTTCTGATCCAGCAGGGAAGGCTTCAGCTATTTCCTGTAGTGCTTGCAGGCCTGTTGGGCACGGTGCTGGGGGCTTGGTTTTGGTATGGAATCGGCCGTCTAATCAACGAGGAGCAGCTGGAGCAGTGGTTGGCAAACCATGGCCGCTGGTTTGGTTTGAGGCCTGCGGACCTGGCCCGCAGCCGCCGCTGGTTCAATCGCCACGGAGTAGCGGTGGTGTTTTGGGGGCGGATTATCCCCGGGGTCCGCACGCTGGTGTCGTTGCCAGCTGGCATCGAGATGATGCCCCAGCCTTTGTTTCTGATTTGGACTACGGCAGGCAGCCTGATTTGGATCCTGCTGCTAACCGTTGCCGGTCAGACCCTTGGGGCTGGTTACGCAGGTGTTGCAGCTGCTCTTAAACCATTTACCAGCGTTCTAGTTGGGATCCTTTTTGGGGCGGTAGTTGGGGGAATGCTGTGGCTGCTGTTGAGGTGGATTTGCAAGAAATTCCGCTGGCGTTCTTAATTGCTGAATCAAGTGTTCTATCTAGTTTTGCTTAGATCCCAAATTTGCGGCAGATCAGCCAGGGAACAACGATCGCCAGTCCGATGGTGAGTGGCGCCCCGTAGCGCGTCATGTCCAGAAAGCGATAGCGCCCAGGCCCGAACACCATCAGGTTGGTTTGGTACCCGATCGGGGTAAGGAAGCTCTGGCTGGCCGCGAAGGTAATGGCAAAGATGAACGCCATCGGTGGCAGCGAAAGCCCCTGGGCTATGGCGGTGGCGATTGGCATCAGCAATACAACGGTGGTGCCGTTGCTGAGGGCTTCGGTGAAGAGTTGGGCGATCACGAAGACCACGAACAGGACCCCGTAAGCCGACCACCCCTGAAGGCCATGCAGCAGATCCTGCGCCAGTGCCTCGGCCAGGCCGGTTTTCTGCATCGCTTCGCTGAAGCAGGAGAGCGAACCCAGCAGCAAGATCACGTCCCAACGGATGGATCGCTGCAGTTCCCCGGGTCGCAGGCAGCCGGTGGCCACCATCACCACCACTGCCAGAAGAACAGCGGCCATCAGGTTGAGCACTTTGAACAGAGGCAGGATGATCACCAGGGATGCCACCAGAACCGCCACCCATTTGCGGTTGGTGGTGGGCATGTCCTTTTCCAGTTCGTCCAGCAGCACCAGATCGTTGTTGGCCTGCAGGCCGCGAATGGCATCGAGGGGCGCCTGCAGTAGCAACACATCGCCGGCTTGAAGCACGACTTGACCGAGCAATTCACGCAGCACCTGATTGCCGCGACGTACCGCCAGCAGGGTGGCGTTGTAGCGCTGACGGAAGCGAAGGTCTCGCACGCTGGTGCCGGTGATCGTGGAGCCGTTCGGAAGAAGCACTTCCACCATGCGCATGCTGGTGACCGCGGGATGCTTCATTTCCTCAAGGGCCTCCTCTTGCTCCGCCGGCGGTGACAGCACCACCGTGCGCTCCTGCTGGAGACGCAGCAGGGTTTCCCGGTTGCAACGCAGCACAAGACGATCGCCTACCTGGAGGGTGCGGTCGGCCAAGGGGGCGCTGAAGACCTCGCTACCGCGCTGCAGTTCGAGCACGTCTACGTCGTAGCGGCGCTGCAGACGGCTGTTGTGCAGCGATTGGCCCGCCAGCTCGGAGCCCTCCGGCACCAGTACCTCGGTGAGATAGCCCTCCCGGGCGAGGGATCCCAGCAAATCGCCGTCGTCGAGGCCGCGATCCGGCAGGAGCCGGTCGGAAGCCCACAACATGTAGAGCCCCCCCAGCAGCCAGACGGGGATACCGATGGCTGTGAAGCTGAACAGCTCGAGGGGACCAAAGCCGAGTTGGCTACTCACATCGCTGGCCAGCAGGTTGGTGGAGGTGCCCAGCAGGGAGATGGTGCCGCCCAACACCGTCGCAAATGACAGCGGCAGCAATACCTTCGAAGGCGATACCCCTCGCCGGTGGCACCAGCCTTCCACCACTGGCAGCAGGGTCGCCACGATCGGGGTGTTGGGGATAAATCCGGAGATCGGCGCCACCACTGCCACCATCAGGGCAATCATTCGTTTTGGACTGCGGATGGCATCGCTGGCGATCAGGGCTCTCAGACGATCCAGGCCACCGCTGCGGAACAGGCCCGCCGACACTGCAAAGAGGCCCATCAAGGTGATCAGGGCTGGGCTGCCGAACCCCTGTACGGCCTCATCGGGCTTGAGCACTCGGAAGGTCACAAGCAGGGCTGCCGCCAGTAACCCAGTGACTTCAGGGGCTAGCCAGCCGGTCACGAACAGCAGGATCGCCAGGGCAAACACCGCCAGGGTGATGGCCCCAGAGGGCTCCATGGCGGCGGTAAGAAAAGCATTCATAAGGCACAACCCCAACACTCGAAAATATACATCGGTTACTAGATGGGATTTAGGGAGATTGAGGTTTGTTGGCCGGTCTCGGGCGTTTTTGCTCGCTTTCAGGCCCCGACAATTGATGTCATCGGCCAGCCAGCGGGTCTATCAGGCTTCAAGCTCATAGGGTTTGGGTATATCCATGGGCCGCCTGCTGCGCTATGTGCGTTTCCCGCTGCTGTGCTGTGCCGTGGGCCTGGTGGCAGTTTTCGTCAGCCATGGTGGTCTGAGCCCTGCGGGTCTTGAGGCCACCTGGCTCACCCTGGTGCTGCTGGCGCTGGAGATCAGCCTCTCCTTTGATAACGCGGTGGTGAATGCGCGGGTGCTGGAGCACCTCACCCCAGGCCAGCAGCGTTTTTTCCTCAGTTGGGGTCTGGTGATCCCGGTGTTTGGAGTGCGTTTTCTGGGGCCTTTGCTGCTGGTGAGCCTGGCTGGGGGGATCGGTCTGGGGCAAGCCCTCGACGCGGCTCTGCATCACCCCGAGGAATACCACGCGCTACTGGAGTTGGCTGAACCGCGGATCCTCGCCTTCGGGGGGATGTTCCTGTTGATGGTGTTTCTGCGCTATTTCATCGATGAGGCCAAAACGCTGCACTGGGTGGAGGTGCTCGAGGTGCGTCTGAGCAGCGCCGGAAGGGTTCCCTCCCTGGAGGTCGCTCTGGGGTTGATCATTTTGATGGGTGTGGCCTTTGTCCTGCCTGGCAGTTTGCGCAGCGATGTTCTTTTTGCCGGTCTGATCGGCCTGGTGCTGCAGATCCTCAGCACTTCCCTGGCGGAATTCTTCGGCGGGGGAGATCCGGCGGCGGGAAGTATGGCTGCCAAGAGCGGTGTTGCCAGCTTGATCTACCTCGAGTTGCTTGATGCCTCCTTCAGCCTCGATGGCGCGATCGGCGCCTTTGCGATCACCACCGATCTGGCGCTGATCATCACGGGCCTGGGCCTAGGAGCGCTCTTTATTCGGTCGCTCACGGTGATGCTGAGCCGGGAGAAGGCCCTCGACCAGTTGATCTATCTGGAGCACGGCGCCCACTACGCCATCGGCGCGCTGGGGTTGTTGATGCTGGCCGGGATTCCCTTGGCCCAGCACAACGTGCATGTACCCGAATGGTGCGCCGGGCTTATAGGCATCGGCCTGCTCGTCGTAGCTTTCTGGGATTCCATGCGTCAGAGGCAGCGGGCCTGAGACCGCTCGCTCAGGCGCTCACCACGTCATCTGGTGAATGCCATGGAGGGCAACTCTCCTGACTAGGCCAGGAGGATGCCGGTTTTCAGCTGCCCGGCAGTTTGGCCAAGGCTTCACTGGCGCCCATCACCACCAGTAGCTCGCCCGCCTGGAGCACGTGGGAGGCGGGCGGGTTCACCGTGAGCTGGTTGTCAGGCCCGGCGGCCAGCACGCTCACATTGAAGTTCTTGCGCAAATTGATCTCGCGCAATGACTGGCCAATGAAGGCTTCGGGCACCCGAATCTCCTCGATGCTGTTGCGGTCGTCGAGGCGCAGGCGCTCCAACATGTTTGGCCGCACCAGTTCTATTCCTAAGCGTTGACCTTGCATCTTTGAGGGAAAAACCACCCGATCGGCGCCCACCCGCTGCAGCATTTTCACGTGCAGATCACTGGTGGCCCGCGCGACTACCTGCTTTACCTGACTGCCGGGGCTGTCCTTAACGATCAAAGCAGCCGTAACGCTGGCCTCGATCGGCTCTCTCATGGCTATCACCACGGTGGTCATGTCGAGCACGCCGGCGGCCCTCAGGGCTTCTTCGTCTGTGCAGTCCACAACCCGCGCCTCGATGGCTGGCTCGATTTGACGCAGCTCATCAATGGCCCGCTGGCTGAGATCGATCGCCAGCACTTCAGCTCCGGCCTTGATCAGTTCGCTGCATACGGCGGAACCAAAGCGCCCCACTCCGATCACAGCGAAGCCACCTTTGATGGCGCCTTCAGACGGATTCCAATGCCACCAGTTCGTCATGGAGTCAACCTGTTCAGGGGATTCAGATGTAGATCTCTTCGCGGGGATAGCCCACGCGGGGTTGGGGCCGGCTGCCGTAGATCGCCGAAAGGAGCAGCAGGATGCCCAGTCTGCCTACAAACATGCCCACCATCAGCACCAGCTGGCCCCAGCGGTTGAGCTGGGCGGTAACCCCCAGATCCAGGCCCACGGTGCCGAAGGCCGACATGCAGGTGAACAGCTTTTCGAGGAAGTTGAAGGTGGTGCGGGTGGGCTCCCCGGAGGTTGTTGGGCCAATCCCCAGCAGCAGGGCCATCAGAATCACGAAGATTGCCGATGCCATGACGACCCCCACGGCACGCAGCACCACGGTGTCAGGGATCTGGCGCCGATGGATCACCACCTCCTCGCGCCCTTGCAGGGTGGAGCGGGTAGCCCCCATCAAGGTGGCGAAGGTGGTGGTCTTGATGCCACCGCCGGTGCCGCCCGGGCTGGCACCAATAAACATCAGCACGATTAGCAGCAGCAGGCCCGCATCCGAGAAGGTCTTAATCGAGAGCGGCACGGTGTTGAACCCTGCCGTGCGCGCCGAGATCGACTGGAACAGGGTGACTTGAATATCCTGCCACCACTGCAGATTTTCGATTACGCCACCGGCGGCGAATTGTTCGGTGAACATCAGTCCCAGGGCCCCAAACACGATTAACAAGGCCGTGCTGCGCAGCACCAGCCGGGTATGCAGGCTGAGCCGGCGCAGCCCTTGCAGGCGGGCGCGATTGGTCCAGAGGTCGTTGATCACCCGCCAGCCGATGCCGCCCACCACGATCATCGAGGCGATCACGCCATTCACCACCGGGTTGTCCCGGTAGCGCACCAGGTTGTCGCCCCAGAGGCCAAAGCCGGCGTTGTTGTAAGCGCTAATGCAGTGAAAAAGAGAAGCCCAGAAGCGCTCAAGCGGATTGGCGATGTCGGTGAAGCCAAAGGCGTAGAGCACCACCGTGCCGATCCCCATCACACAGAAGCCCGTGATCAGGATGCTGTTGAAGGTGGGGCCGATGCCGCCTACCCCGAATTCATCCAGGGCCCGGCCCTTGTCTAGCCGTTGGCGCAGCCCTGAATTTCCCTGCACGAAGCCCTGCAAAAAGGTGGTGATCGCCATTAGGCCAAGGCCGCCGGTGATGATCAATCCCGCCAGTGTCAGTTGGCCTAAGGGCGTCAGATCGCGGCTCACATCGATGATCGAAAGGCCAGTCACCGTGATTGCCGAGGTCACGGTGAACAGGGCTTGCCATAGCCCCACGTCATCGGTGGAGCAAAGCGGGCTTGCCAGCAGCACCGTGCCGACGGCGATCACCAGAGCACCGGTGACCACGGTGAATTGGGGCACCGTGAGGCGCTGGCGCCAGGTCTTAAGAGCGTTCCAGGGTGTGCTGGTCAGGCTGATGTTGCGTTGGTGATGCCTACCCTAGTCACAGTCCTGTGCCGGGATTTCACCATTGATTCAGCAGTTGATCGACGGGCTGCCAGACCTGATCAGCGCCGCGGTAGAGACCAACCCCCTGATCGGTTATGGAGCGGTTGCTTTGGTGATGCTGCTGGAAAATCTCATTCCGCCCATTCCCTCAGAAGTTTTGATGCCCTACGCCGGCTATCTAGTGCATGCGGGCCGGCTGCAATTGCTCCCCACGGTGGCTGCCGGACTGGTGGGCACCGTGCTGGGGGCCTGGTTTTGGTATGGCATCGGCCGCTGGATAAATGAGGAGCGGATCGCTGGCTGGCTGGCTAGCCGGGGCCGCTGGCTGGGCATCCAGCCAGATGACCTAGCCAGGAGCCGTCGCTGGTTCAACCGCCATGGTTCGGCGGTGGTGTTCTGGGGACGACTGATCCCAGGGGTGCGGACCCTGGTGTCCGTGCCGGCTGGCATTGAATTAATGCCCCAGGCGAAGTTTCTCGCCTGGACAACCGCGGGCAGCCTGATCTGGACCACCTTGCTCACCCTGGCGGGCAGGGAGATGGGCCAGGCCTACGGCCAGGTGGAGGGGCTGCTGGCCCCCTGGGCCGGAGGGATCAAGCTGGTGTTGGAGATTGCGCTCGTCTGTGTAGTGGTGGCTCTGCTGCGGATGTGGCAGCTGCGCAGCCGGGCCGCTGGCAGTGAGAGTTAGGGCCAAAACTCCGATGGACCTGGCTAGTTGATCTTTTCTATTTGAGATTCCCTACTTAGTGGTGTGGACGTGGAGCTAACCATACCTGAAACCAGGGTGTGAAACACAGGCACTCCAGCCACCATCAACACAACCATAAGCGTTGAGAGATGGCGCCACTGGGAGGCAAGCTGATCAGATGATTGTTCGAGTGGGTTGCTGCAATCGCTGCAGATCAGCATCTTCTTAGAGCGCCCCACCTTGGTGAGTAGGCGGCAGCCGCATTTTGGGCAGGCCATGGTTTTTACAAAGTGGAGAAGTTTTTACAGAGTGGAGGAGTTTGGAGCTGAGAGGGACTCCAAGTGATCTCGACGATTGATAAGCACTTCTACTGACACCGATTGGATTTGATCTACTTTTGCCGCCCCAAGCCGATGCGTCTGTTTCTATCGTTACCGATCCGAAGGCGTATTCGTCATCTTTCACATGCCTGAGCCGTTGAGATTTCTATTGCCTGGTTGACACGATGACTGTTGCTCTGCTTCAAACCGCCTGGTTGGTTCCTTTCTATCCCTTGCTGGCGGCCCTTTTGTCGCTGGCCTGGTCGCCTGGGTTGATCTCCCGCACCGGCCCGCGCCCCTGCGGCTACCTCAACTTGGCCATGGTGGCAGTGGCCTTCAGCCACAGCTTGCTAGCGCTAACGGCCTTGCACACCAATGCCGCTGCTGGGGCCCAGGCCCTCTATAGGCCCGTGAGCTTCAGCTGGACCTGGCTCGAGACGGCAGGGCTAAGGGTCGGCTTCGACGGGCTGGTGACCGAGCCAGTGCTGATCGCCATGACCGTGATCACCGGCTTGCACCTGCTGGTTCAGATCTACGCCATCGGCTACATGGAAATGGACTGGGGTTGGCCCCGCTTCTTTGGCTGCCTGAGCTTCTTTGAGGCGGGTCTGTGTGGTCTGGTGCTCACAGATTCGGTGTTCTTCAGCTACGTAATTCTCGAGTTGCTAACCCTGGGCACCTACCTGATCGTGGGCACCTGGTACAACCAACCCCTGGTGGTGAAAGGGGCTCGCGACGCCTTTCTCACCAAGCGCATCGGCGACCTGATCTTGCTGGCGGGGGTAATTGCCCTGTTGCCGGTGAGCGGCACCTGGAATTTTCATGGCCTGCAGGGATGGGCCGCCGATCTCACCAACAACGGCCAACCCCTGCCGGCTGGATTCACGTTGATCCTCCTAGCCCTGATCGCCGGCCCCATGGGCAAGTGCGCCCAAATTCCTCTGCACCTCTGGCTGGATGAGGCCATGGAGAGCCCCCTGCCCTCCACCGTGCTGCGCAACTCGGTAGTGGTGGTTGGTGGTGCCTGGGTGCTGCTGCGCCTGGAGCCCCTCATCGAACTGAGCCCGCTGGTGCAGGCCGTGCTGGTTGCCGTTGGCGGCACCACGGCGGTGGTGGCCTCGCTGATTGCCCTGGCTCAGGTGGATGTAAAGCGAGCCCTCTCCTTCTTGGTGAGCAGCTGGCTTGGTTTGCTCTTTGTGGCGGTGGGTTTGGGTGGCACAGCGGTGGCCGATCACCTGCTGCTCGTTTATCCGCTGCCGATGGCCCTGATCCTGATGTCCATTGGCACCATCGTGATCAGCAACGTGACCCAGGACCTCACCCAGCTGGGTGGGCTTTGGAGCCGGCGGCCGCTGATGGGCCTGGCTTTCCTCACCGGGGCTGCTGGCCTGATGGGATTGCCTCCCTTCGCCAGTTTTGCCGCCTTGCGCGAGCTGCTCGCTCTCACAGCAGCCAGCGGCCACCCCTGGCTGCTGGGTGGCTTGGTGCTGCTCACCAATTGCCTGATCAGCGCAGGCTTGATCCGTGTATTCGGCCAAATCTGGGGCGGTCGCCCCACACCCTTCACCCAGCGCTCCGCCGAGGTGTTGTGGTTGATGGTGTTGCCCACCACCGTGTTGATGGGTATGGAGCTGCACCTGCCTCAATTGTTGGTGCGCAATGGCGTATTCAGCCTCACTCCCCTGCCCGGTTGGGGACCGCTGGCCTGGCCTCTTCTCGTATCCACCCTGGTGGGAGGGGGCTTCTCCGCTGCCTTCTACCTGCGGCCCCACGGCCTGGCCCGGCTGCCCCAGGCCCTATCAGGCCTGCAGGAGTGGCTCGCCCATGACATGCAAACCGAGCGCTTTTATCACCGCACCGTGGTGGCCCTGGTGCTGGCTCTAGCCCGCTTTGGCGCCTGGAGTGATAGCCGCCTGGTGGATGGTTTCAGTGGTGGCACCGGGGCCGCAGCCATGGCTGGAGCCCGCCGGCTAAGCCTCACCACCTCCGGCCGCTCCCAGGCCTATGCCCTCAGCCTGGTGCTGGGGGTGCTGCTGATGGCTGCCTGGCTGTTGGCCAGCCCCGCACCCTTACCCCTGTCCTTGCTGCCGTGACCTCTTCCCCGCTGCTGCTACTGCTGCTGATCCCCGGGGTTGCGGGTTTGCTGCTTTCCCGATTGCCGGAGGGGCGTCCCGCCCTGGTGCGCTCCCTGGCCGCCCTGACCGCCCTGGCCCAGTTTTTGGTTGGGGTGTACTGCTGGCTGCAGCCCCCCGCCGACCTCAGCCTTACCTGGTTGCCTCGCCTGGGCCTTGCCCTGGAGCTCGGTCTCGATGGCATCTCCCTGCCCCTGGTGCTGCTCACCGCCCTGCTTACTGCTATGGCGGTGTTGGCCTCTCCTGCCGAACAGGGCCGCTCGCGCCTCTACTTCTCCTTAATGCTTGCCACCAACTTCGGGGTGGTGGGCGCCTTCCTCGCCCGCAATGCCTTGTTGTTTGTGCTGGCATTTGAACTGGTGTTGATCCCCACCACGCTGCTGGTGGCTATCTGGGGAGGGGAGCGACGAGCAGGAGCTGCCACGCGCTTCCTGCTTTATGGCGCAGTTTCTGGCCTCAGCCTGCTTGGTGGGGTACTGGCCTTCGGTTGGTTGGGTCAGGGCGCGGCGAGCAGCACCGTGAGCTTCAGTTTTGAGGCCCTGGCGGCAACGCCCCTCGCTCCAGCTGCCCAGGCCTGGGTGCTGGCCCTGCTGCTGCTTGCTTTTGGCCTGAAGTTGCCCGTGGTGCCGCTGCACGGTTGGCAACCTTTTAGCTACAGCCAGGCACCGGCTCCGGTGGTGATGTTGCTGGGTGGGGCCGTTTCCAAACTTGGTGCCTACGGCCTGCTGCGCTTCGGTGTGGGCCTATTGCCAGACGCCTGGACCGCTTTTTCCCCCTGGATCGCTGCTGCTGGTGCCGTTAGCGCCGTGTATGGCGCCCTTAACGCCGTTGCGGCTACAGATATGCGCCGCCTGATGGCCTACAGCTCGCTTGGCCATATGGGCTTGCTGGTATTGGCTCTGGCTGCTGCCACCCCCTTGAGCCTGCAGGGGGTGATGGCTCAGGTGATTGCTCACGGCTTAATAGTGGCCCTGCTATTTGCCTGCGTTGAGCTAATCCAGCGCAAGACCGGCACCACCGTTATTGCCGAGCTATCCGGCCTGCTCAACCCGATTCGGGGCCTGCCCTTCACGATGGGTTTGTTGTTGCTTGCCCTGATGGCCGCCGCTGGCATTCCCGGACTGGCTGGCTTCCCTGCAGAACTTCTGGTGTTTGAGGGCAGCTGGACCGTCTTTCCCAGGGCAACGTTGGTGTGCCTGGTGGCCTCTGGTTTTACTGCTGTTTATGCGGTGCGGCTATTCAATCGGGTTGGTTTTGGCCGGCTCGATAATTCCCGAGCTGACTGGCAGGGCACCAGCCTGGGCGAGAGATTGCCGGCCGTTGTGCTCACCCTGCTGGTGCTGCTCACCGGCTTATGGCCCCTAGGCCTCACCGGCTGGAGTGAAACCGCCACCGCTGCCCTTGCCCTCCGCACCCAACTGCCCGTATGACACCCATCGTTTCGACCCCGGGTGTCCGCACACCCCTGATTCCTCCCTCAACCCATCCCTACGCAGAGGTGATCCACCGGCTTGAGGCGGGAGGATCAATGCTGCCTGATACCCCCGAGAACCTGCAGCAGATCATCGGTATCTATAAGGCCTACGCCGTGCCGATGGATTTTTATTGGCGCGATCTTTTGTATATAGCTGAGCGGGTATTTCTCAATCCGCTTCCCGCATTCAAGTATTTTATTTCTAAGGAGTATCTCGATCTCCCCAATAGCTACGCCGGTGATCAATCCAAGCTGCGGATCTGGCGTGGCGGTGAAAAGGCCCATCCGGAGCTGCTGGAGTTTATGGAGCGGGGTGAGACCCGCCGCATGCCCAAGCTGCTGCATCACCTTTGGCACGACCGGGTGAATATGGAATTCGCCGAGGCCTGCATGCAGGCCATGTTCTGGCACCAGGGCATGGGAGGCCGCTTCAACGACTTCCTGGAGAGCGACGTCTACAAGGCCAATGCGGATCGGGCGATCAAGGCCTACTTCAAGGGCAATTTGGTGATGCTGGGGCTCTATAAGCTGTTCCCGGATATGTTTATGGAGCAGGTCAAGCAACTCTCCTTCTACGCCAACCTCGGCCTGTTCTGGGAGGTGATGGCGCCGGTGTTCTTTGAGATGAGCGACCTCTACGACGAGGGGAAGCTCACCTCCGTTCCCGAGGCGATGGACTTCCTCGTCAACGGCATCTTCGCGGTGGCGGGGCGGCCGATCTACCACCATGTGTTCATCCGGGGCGAGTGCTTCGAGATCATTCCCAAGAGCGAGGGCTTCACCTGGCTCTATGAGGCTGCGTTGCCCTATGTGGAGGCGGTGTTTTACCGCACCTCACCGTTCCGCGGCACCAAGAGCTACAACGCCCAGGCCTATCAGGTGCCTGCCGATCAAGCCGACTTCCACTACGGCATCCTCTATGCCGATGTGTTTCCGGTGGGATCCGCCGGCATTCCGCCCACCCTGCTGATGCAGGACATGCTGCATTTTCTGCCCCCCTATCTGCAGGAGCTCTACAAGCAGCATCGCCGCGGCGAAGAAGATCAACTGATCCAGTTGGGCATCACCTTCCAGCGCTCGATGTACAACGTCACCTCGGCGGTGATTCAGGCCCTGCGCTGTGCCCTGCTCTATCCCTTAGACGACACCGACCCGGAGCATCTTGCGGCCAACCGCCGCTTCTTTGAGGCCCAGATGGATCGCTTCCTGCGGCCCGAGGCGCGGCTTGCCGACATTCAAACCCAGGACTACCGCTAGGAGATACGCCATGGCCTCGATTCTTGAAACCGCCCTCGCCGCCGGCGCCTTCAACACCCTGCTGGCGGCCGTCGATGCGGCCGGCCTGCGCGGCGCCCTGGAGGGCCCGGGCCCCTTCACGGTGTTCGCGCCGGTGGATGACGCCTTTGCGGCCCTGCCTCCAGGCACGGTGCAGACCCTGGTAGACAACCCACCCCAGCTGGCGCGGATCCTCAAATACCACGTGCTGGCTGGCGCCCATGGCCGCACCGACCTGGTGGCTCAGTCGGAGTGGCCGAGCCTGGAGGGGGCTCCGATCCCGATCCGTTGCAGCGAGCCGTTTGAGGTGAAAAACGCCACAGTGGTAACAGCAGACATTGCCTGCGACAACGGCATTGTGCACGTGATTGATCGCGTGATCCTGCCGGGCTGATCCACCCTCGCCCCGCTGGCTCCCTTGGGTTCCTCCCTGCTCACCACCCTGCTTCTGTTGTTGGTGGGGGCCCTGCTGGCCCGGTTGACGGCAACCCGGCTCGCCCGCTGGGCGGTGCCGGCGATCGTGCTGGAGCTGGGAGTGGGCTTTGCCCTAGGCAACACCGTGCTGCCATTCGAGCAGATCCGCTCCCTCTCCGGTCTGCTGGAGCTGGGGGTGCTCACCCTGTTTTTTCAGGTGGGTCTGGAGGTGCGCGGCGGCTTGTTGGGCTCCCGGCCAGCGGCAGTGCTGCGCACGGTGTTGCTCTCGGCGCTGACGCCGCTGCTGGCCTGGTGGCCGCTGCAGCAGGGCTTCGGTCTCTCCACGGCCACCACCCTGCTCTTTGTGGCCGTGCTCAGTGCCACGGGCACCGGGGTGACCCTGCGGGCCCTAGGCCAGCTTGGTGCCTTGAAAACCCCCTCCGGTCGCCTGCTGGTGGGGGTGTCGGTGCTCGACGATCTGCCTGCCATCGCCCTACTCACCGGCTCCATGCTGTTGGCGGGCGCCGGTCAGGGTGGTGTTGCCGGTTTGGCCGGGTCAGGTTGGCTGGTGCTGCTCGGTCCGGTCTTGGCCCTGCTGAGCGTGCCGCTGTCGAGCTGGTGGTTGCGGCGCCACGGGCCCTGGCAGCCGGGGCCCCTAGGAATGTTGCTGCTGTTGATCGGCTGCAGCTGGATCGGTGAGGTCACCGGGGTGACCAGCCTGCTTGGGGCGCTCTGGGGTGGGGTGCTGTTCAATCGCCTGGCGCCGATGGGGGAAGGGAGCACCGAGGCCAGCGAGCTGCGGGGCAACCTGGCCCTGCTGTCGGAGGTGTTTCTGCCCCTCTATTTCCTAGGGGTGGGGATGCGCATCCAGGCGGCCACCCTGTTGCAGCCCTCGGCCTGGTGGCTGGCCCTGGTGCTGTTGCTGCTGGCGATTGGCTGCAAGTTGATCTGCGGACTTGGTATCAGCGGCCGGGATCAGGCGGCCGGGGTGGATCGCTGGGTGGTGGTGTTTGGCCTTATCCCCCGGGGCCTGCCTGGTCTGGTGTTTGCCTCCACGGCCCTGGCCAGTGGGGTGATCACCGCCGCCCAGTTCTCTGCCCTGGTGCTGATGGTGAGTGGTACCACCGTGCTGGGTCTGCTGTTGCTGGGCCGGCGTCTGTCGACCCTGCAGGCTGGATAGCTAGGGGGGTTCAGACCGGCGTCAGCGTATCCATCGCCTGCTTCACCACTGAGTAGCAGCGATCTAGCTGGTCTTCGTTGATGCCCAGGGGCGGCAGCAGATACACCACGTTGCCCAGGGGGCGTAGGTACACGCCCTGTTGCAGGCAGTGGCGCTGGATCTGCTTGCCCACGGGATTGAGGTAGCTGGCTTCGCCGGCGTCCACATCCCAGGCCGCCATGGTGCCGACGCAGCGGGGGCGCCGCACCAGCGGGTGTCGGGACAGAACTTCCAGCAGTGGCGTGTGGCGCACCTCGAACTGCTGGAAGCGCTCGGGGTTGGCCTGGAGCAGATCCAGGCTGGCCAGGGCCGCTGCACATCCCAGGGGATTGGCGGTGAAGCTGTGCCCGTGGAAGAAGGTGGCCTCCGGCCGTTCGCTGATGAACCCCTGGTAGAGGCGCTCGCTGGCCATCGTTGCCCCCATTGGCAGGAAGCCACCGGTGAGGCCTTTGGAGAGGGCCATCAGGTCGGGCTGAATACCGGCCCGCCGGCAGGCGAACAGGTCGCCGGTGCGGCCGAAGCCTGTGAACACCTCATCGGCAATCAGCAGGGCTCCGGCAGCCTGGACCCGCTCGGCCACCGCCCGCAGGAAGGCCGGCCGCACCACCCGCATGCCGCTCGCCCCCTGGATCAAGGGTTCGAGGATCACGGCCGCGGTGGGCGTCTCTAGGGCCTGTTCGAGTTGGCGAAGGGCGACCTGTTCTCTTTCCTCCACCGCGTCGTCGCCCCAGTGGCTGTGGGGCCAGGCCACCCGGGCTACGGCAAATAGCAGCGGCTCATAGGGGTCGGTGAACAGAGAGCGCTCCCCCAGAGCCATCGCTCCGAAGGTGTCGCCGTGGTAGGCCCCCTCAAAGGCGATCACCTGGCGGCGTTCGCTGCCCTGGTTGCGCCACCACTGCCAGGCGATCTTGAGGGCTACCTCCACGGCGGTGGAGCCGTTGTCGGAGAAGAACAGCCGCTCGAGGCCCGTGAGCGCACTGATCCGAGTGGCGAGCTGCTCGGCGGGTTCGTGGCTGAAGTTGGCGAAGATCACCTGCTCCAACTGCTGGGCCTGACGGGCGATCGCCGCCGCAATGGCTGGCTCGGCGTGGCCGTGCAGGGTGACCCACCAGCTGCTGATCGCGTCAATCAGGCGGCGGCCATCGCTGAGCTCCAGCTCACTGCCCCGGGCTGAACGCACCTGCAGCGGCTCGGGGCTGCTGGCTACCTGGGTGGTGGGGTGCCAGAGGTGGGGGTGCCAGGTCATGGGGTCAGGCTTCAAGGTGATCAATGAAGCGCACCGAAAGTCGCCGGATCAAGGCATTGTTTCGTCTCTCCCGCCCACGGGCCGTGTCTCGTGTGTCGCCCATCTGCCGGGCCGTGGAGCTCACGCTCAAAGGTTTCCCTGCTGCGATTCCGTAGCGCAATCGCAGCAGCTCGGCTTCCTGTTTTGGCAGTTCATTGAGCAGCTGAAGCCGCCAGGGCATTGTTGATGGCGTCGCGAATCAACCAGGTGGCGTAGGTGGTAAAACGCTAGCCCCGGCTGGGATCGAATCGTTCGGGTGGAGCGACCACGCCGAGATGGACTCTCCTCAGCCGATCCGGGCCACTGCCCGTGGTGCAATCCCTGAGGAATTTCAGCCGTTGCTGGAGTGACCCGGTGCCCACTGCTGGATCAGCTGTTCGAGGCGTACCAGCTGGTAGCGGGTCTGCTCGTTGGGCTGATGGATGTAGGCGCTGCGCAGGTGATCTAGCTCGGCGTCGAGCGAGAGCAGCACGGGGTGGTTCTCGTTCACGGAGCAAATCCAGGACCTACCAGCAAATCCTAAGCCTTTATTAAATTTCGGGGATGGCCGGTCAGTCCCCGATTGGCTCAGGCTCCGATTGGCAGTGGGCCGTCCCGGTCGGAGCGGAAGGTGAGAGGCATGGATGGCACATGTCGCTGAATCAACTCCAGCAGCAGCTTGAAAACCTCGCGGGTGTGGGGGGCGGTAGTGCCCATGGCTTCGCGACTCAGCAGCACCAGCTCCAGCACCTTGCCATCTGCTTTTGATTGCACATCGGCGAAAAGCTGCATGCGCTGGGTTTCACCGCCGCCGCGGATCATGGCGCTGAGGTGGGCTGGTGTGCGGTGCTCGATCTCCGCTCTGAGCCCCTCTAATACAGGCTGGAGGGCCTCCAGCATGGCGGCGGCCTCCAGCGGCACGCCGGGTTTGAGCACCACTAAAAACCGCGCCACAGCCACTCCCTTATCAATTCACGCTACCTGTTGCAGCCTGCCCAGCTGGTTGGTCCGGATCCAGAGGTAATCCCTGCACGGCCAGGGCGAGGCGCCGGGCCAGCAGCAACACCGGGTAAAGGCGCTTTGCTCTTCCAGGTGTGGCGAGGAGCGGGCCGAGCAGCTGCAGCAGGGTGGCGCTGGGCTCCAGCCGGCTGCAAATCCACTGAATCGCCTCGGCTCCATGCAGCACCCGGCCCTCTGCCAACACCACGGCACCCCGGCTCAGGTCCCAGCCCTGCTGCCGCAGCTGCCGCCGCAGTTCGTGATCGCTGCGGCCATCGCGGATCGCCAAGTTCGGGATGCCACTGCGCAGTTCCGCCAGCTCAGCGAAATGGCGGCAGAAGGGACAGCCGCCGTCAAACACCAGTACCGGATGGTCAAGTGCCGTCATCGGCTGCAGCCTTGAAGATCGCTGTCATCCTGAAGGCCTAGCGGTTTAGTTGTTGTGTATGCCCAGTTCGGGCCCGGAATCCATCGCCGTGATCGGGGCCGGGGTATCGGGCTGCGCTTTCGTTGCCCAGCTGCGCCGCTTGGGTTACACCGGAGCCCTCAGCCTTTGGGAGACAGGGCGAGGCCCGGGCGGACGGGCCAGCACCCGGCGCTCCCGCCAGGATCATGGGCTACGGATCGATCACGGCGCGCCCCTGCTCAACATCACTGGCGCAACGGAGCCGCTGTTGTTGCAGCCCCTGCTGGCGGGGGGCTGGATTGAGCCTTGGCCTGGTTTGATCGCCCAGCTCCAGGGGGAAGCGACCCTGCGGCCAGGCCAGGCTGATGCCCTGGGGCTCGGCCAGCTCTACCGGGGTCGGGGTGGCATGGATCATCTCTGCAAAGGACTGTTGAGCCTGGCCGGCGAGGCTGGCGAAGCGTGGCAGCCCCACTACGGCACCCTGGTGCGCTACCTCGATTGGAAGGATGGTCTCTGGCAGCTGCTGGATCGGGAGGGGGAGTTACTGGGGCAGGCCCATTGGCTTGTGCTGAGCAGCACCCTGCTGGCCCATCCGCGCAGCAGGCAGATCTTTGGCTGGGAGGAGGTGCCCCTAAAGCAGGCCGCAGAACGACTGGGCGACCTCCGACTGGAGCATGCCCTCACTGTGATCGCCGGCATCCGCACCGAGGCCCGCAGCAATCTGCTGGTGCTGCTTGACGCAGCCGCGGCAGGACCTTGGGCCAGTCTTCCCTTCAGCTTGCTCCATTTCGATGCTGCAGCCCAGCAGCGCTGGGGGCTGCAGCGGATCACCATCCAGCCCTTGGCCGACGGTCGCTGCGCCGTGGTGGCCCATTCCAGCCACTCCTTTGCCGCCGATCACCTTGATGTCTATGGCACCCATTCCGCCGTGGCCCGCATGCTTCAGCTGCCCCCCGATGAGGGCCGCGAAGATACGGTGATCGCGGCTCTCACCAACGCGCTTGAGCAGGTGATGGCCCCCTGGTTGCCTGACCTTGATCTGGCTTTGGCTGATCGCCAGCTGATGCGCTGGGGTGCCGCTTTTCCCCTGGCTCCTGGACTGCCCTCCGAACTCAGTTGCTGCCCAAGCAGCCGGGTGGGATTCTGCGGCGACTTCATTGCGGGGGTGGGGTTTGGGCGGATTGAGGGTGCCCTGCGCAGCGGCGAACAGCTGGCCCACGAGCTTTGTGCACTTGCCTAAAGCTGCGTGCTGCCGATCATTGCGATAGGTGCAGCCTTGCTACAGATCGCCCAAACGGTGTTGATTGCGATTGCAGCCATTGCTGCGGTGGGGCTATCAGTTGGGGGGTGAGACGTCTTGGATGTCTTGCAGGTGATCACCTTCCCGGACTGCGATGCGGCCCCTTTCACCACAAGCGGCACTCAGCAGTGCTGTTCACGGCCCGCCGCGCCGCTGCCGCAGCCTTCCTGTGGTTCCTGCCCAGCAACTTGAAGTGGTAACTCGGGCTGCCCACTACTTCGCCCATCATTTTTCCGAGCAGATCGAGCTGGAGGTGGTGGCTGATTCGATCGGGGTGAGTGCTGAGTGGCTCGATCTCTGCTTTGACCACTGCCGCGGTAAGACACCGTTTCAGACGCTCCAGCACATTCGACTCAGCCGGCTGTTTGAGGGCATCGCAGCCCAACCGCAAACCACCCTTGATCAGCAGGTGCAACGCTGTGGCCTGGCTTCGGTGATGGCAGCCAATCGGCTGTTTGAGGAGTTGTTCGGCATTGGCCTTGCACCCTTTCGTCGGGTTTGTCGTCGAGCCGAGGCTGATCGCTTGCTGCGACAGCGGAGCTGCTGAATCCTGGGACCTTCCGCCTCCATCTGGATCGCGCTGGCCAGTGGCTGGGGGCTGGTGCAGCCGATCATCGCCAGCTTGCTGGGACTGGGTTTTCCAATTGAGCGCGCTAACGATCCCTGCGATCCCCTGGCCTTTGCGGTGACGTGACCCCCTTTGCTGCTCCAGTTCCTTGAGGGCTGGTGGGTTAGCCAGGCCTACAGAGCCATTGGTGGCCACGCTGCCGTGGCCGGCGAAGTGGTGGAGGATCTCGCCCTGGCTCGGGCGATCAAGGGCCAGGGCTTCAGGCTGCGCTATCTGCTGGGGCCGCGGCCGGGGCTGGACCTGGTGGGGTCGCTCCTTGCACATGTAGCAATAGCCCCATACGTTGAGTGCCCACCGCCAGCGGGGTTTCCCCAGGCATGCCCAGCCCATTCAACGAATGGATGCCCGAAGTGGTGGTGTTTCACC
>Ga0310332_10146_pt1 | contig 19170 bp, 19 predicted proteins | sample LakMicSRFLOrngD5_FD_195546 | JGI IMG/M metagenome (GOLD analysis project Ga0310332, IMG submission 195546) | Enriched freshwater cyanobacterial communities from Lake Michigan, Michigan, United States - MI23.SRFL.Orng.D5 (v2) (version 2) | ecosystem: Environmental > Aquatic > Freshwater > Lake...
AAGGGGCCCATGTCTGGGCCATCGCCGGCCGGGGCCGCCACTGCCACCTGGTGGCCGGCCTGGACCAACCCTGGGGCGAGGTGGACGCCTGCACCTCCTGCGGCCAATGCGTGGAGGCCTGCCCCACCGGCGCCCTGTTCCACAAGGACGACAGCACCGCCGAGAAGCATCCCCACCCGGCCCGGGCCCTGCAGCTGCGCCGGCTCCAGGACCTGCCCCCCAGGCCGGATCGATGACCACGGCCTCTGCCCATGACCCAACAACAGTTCCTGGTGCAACAGCCGTGACTGGATCAACCGCCCCGGCAGCCCGACCGCGCCTGCGGCTGGCCACCGCCTGGTTGGCGGGCTGCTCCGGCTGCCACATGTCGTTTCTCGACCTCGATGAACTGTTGTTCGTGTTGGCCGAACGGGTGGAGCTGGTGTATTCGCCCGTGGCCAGTGACATCAAGACCTATCCCGAGGCTGTGGACATCTGCCTGGTGGAGGGGGCGGTGGCCAACACCGCCAACCTGGAGCTGGCCCTGCAGCTGCGGGCCCGCACGGCCTTGGTGATCTCCTTTGGCGATTGCGCCGTGACGGCGAATGTGCCGGCTTTGCGCAATTTGCTCAACCGCGATGGCCGCGGCGGGGCCGAGGCGGTGTTGCAACGCAGCTACGTGGACCTCGCCGATGGCAGCGGCCGCCATCCCCACGCCCCTGGTCTGGTGCCCGAGCTGCTCGATCAGGTGTGGCCGCTCCATGCCGTGATTCCGGTGGATCTCTATCTGCCTGGCTGTCCGCCTTCGGCCGAGCGCATCGCTGCCACCCTGCTGCCCCTGCTGGATGGCCAGCGCCCGATCCAGGCGGGGCCGGCGATGCTGAGGTTCGGCTGATGGGTCAATCCCCATGAGCCGCACCGTGATCATTGATCCGGTCACCCGGATCGAAGGGCACGCCAAGATCAGCCTCCATCTCGATGACGGGGGGCGGCTCATGGATGCCCGCTTCCATGTGGTGGAGTACCGGGGCTTCGAGAAGTTTTGCGAGGGCCATCCGTTTACGGAGATGGCCGGAATTACGGCCCGGATTTGTGGCATCTGTCCGGTGAGTCACCTGCTGGCGGCAGCCAAAACCGGCGACAAGTTGCTCGGGATCACAATTCCGCCGGCGGCCCAAAAATTGCGGCGACTGCTCAATTTGGCCCAGATTTGCCAGTCCCACGCCCTCTCCTTTTTTCACCTCAGCAGCCCCGATTTCTTGCTGGGCTGGGAGTGCGAACCGGCTCGCCGCAACCTCTTTGGCCTGATGGCCGCCGACCCCGACCTGGCCCGCGCCGGGATTCGGTTGCGCCAGTTCGGCCAGCAGATTTTGGAGTTGCTCGGCGGCCGCAAAATCCACTCCGCCTGGGCCGTGCCGGGGGGCGTGCGCAGTCCCCTCAGCGACGACGCCAAGGCCTGGATCCTGGAGCGGTTGCCCGAAGCGCGGGCCACGGCCCGGCTAGCCCTGGAACGGTTTAAGCCCCTGCTCGATGGGCCGTTGCAACGGGAGCAGCAGGTGTTTGGCCAATTCCCCAGCCTGTTCATGGGCCTGGTGGGGCCCGATGGCGCGTGGGACTGCATCGATGGCCAGCTGCGCCTGATCGCTAGCGACGGAACCGTGCTGGCGGATCACCTCGAGGAAGACGCTTACGCCAGTTTTTTGGCCGAGGCCGTTGAAGACTGGAGCTACCTCAAGTTTCCCGATTACAAGCCGCTCGGTCCTGCCGCCGGCATGTATCGGGTTGGCCCCCTGGCGCGGCTGAATGTGTGTGACCGCATCGGCACCCCCTGGGCCGATGCCGAACTGGCCGACCTGCGCGCCCGCCACGGCCGGGTGGTAACCAGCTCCTTTGCCTATCACCAGGCGCGGCTGGTGGAGATCGTCGCCTGCCTGGAGGCGATCGAGCAGCTGGTGGCCGATCCCCAGCTCCAGGAACGGCGCGTGCGGGTGCGGGGGTCGCTGCAATGCCATAGCGCCGTTGGTGTTAGCGAGGCGCCGCGGGGCACCCTGTTTCACCACTACCAAGTGGATGACAACGGCCTGATCACCCGCGTCAATTTGATCATTGCCACCGGCCAAAACAACCTGGCGATGAATCGCACCGTGCTGCAGATCGCCCGGGAGGTGATCCCCGGCCCCGTGGCCGCCGGCGCCGAGATCCCCGAGGCCCTGCTCAACCGGGTCGAGGCGGGCATCCGCTGCTACGACCCTTGCCTCTCTTGCTCCACCCATGCGGCCGGCCAGATGCCCCTGCGGCTGCAACTGGTGGCGGCCGATGGCCAGCTGCTGGCGGAGCGCAGCCGCGGTTGAGGGCCCGGGCGCCTGGGCCGGGGGGCTGGGCCCACCAAAGGGCTGACAAGGCTTGCTACGCCCAGCCCTGGGCGAGGGGCCCTGGGAACAGCTCCCTGGTGATCGGCATCGGCAACCCCCTGCGGGGCGACGACGGCATTGGCTGGCGGCTGGCGGCCCAGTTGCCTGCCGTGGCAGGCCTGGTAGTGCGTTGCCGCCAGCAACTCACCCCGGAGCTGGCGGAGAAGCTGGCGGCTGTCGAGCGGGTGCTGTTTCTCGATGCCTGGCTGGGGCCCTACGGGTCTGGCGAGGCGTCTCAGCTGGAGGGGGTTGGCGTGAACCGGCCTTCGCTCCGGCTTCCCCTCCAACTTCAGGAGCTGCCCGCTCCTTTCGAGCTGAACCAGGGGAGCGGACCTGCCACTGTCTGGGCGGGGACTGAGCCCTGGGCGGGGGCGGAGCCCTGGGCTGGTGCGGAACCCTGGGGCGGCGCTAGCCATGGCCTCAGCCCCCAGGCGTTGCTGGCCCTCAGCCAAAGCCTCTATGGCCAGGCCCCCCGGGCCCACCAACTGCTGCTGCCAGCCCACTGCTTTGGCCATGGCGATGGCCTCTCTGCGGCCCTGGCCAGGCGCTTGGGCGAGGCCCGCCGCCTGATCGGGGCCTGGATCGCGGCGGGTTCGGCCCTGCAGGGAGGTGGCCATGCATGAACTGGCCCTGATGGAGGCCCTGCGCGAGCGGGCCCTAGGGCAGGCCGAGCGCCATGGCGGCGGGATCATCCGCTCGATCACCCTGCGCGTCGGCAGCCTGGCGGGGGTGGAGCTGGAGGCTTTGGAGCTGGCTTTCGCCGTGGTGATGGAGCGCGACGGGCCTGAGGGGGTGTCTGCGGTGCAGCTTCGGATCGAAGCTGTGGCCGCTAGATGTTATTGCCATCGTTGCGAGTGCGACTTCCCTGCGACGGATGGCTGCTGTGAATGCCCCGATTGCGGCCAGATCAGCCGCGATCTCCTCCAGGGGCGGGAGCTGGACCTGGTGTCGATGGAGTTGGACTAACGAAGCCAGCCAATCAAGCAGGCCAAATATACAGCACTTCTGCTGTTTCCTGGGGTTTGTTCAGCGGCAGAAGCGGTGCAAGTATGTCGAGCAATGCAGGCATGATTGGCTAGCGGTAACGGGCTACCCAAGGCACTGCTGCTATAACTATTGAAGCAGGTAAGGCCTTGGGTGATGCAATCTGTGCAGGCATCAATACGCAAGAGAATTGGTTTCCGCCGGCAGCAATTCCTTGCTCACCCATCGGCCATGGCGGCCCCGCAGGCCCGGGTCGCTCCTGCGGGGCTGGTTCGCTGGCTCCTCGCCCAGCTCCTGGTCCTGGCCAGCCCAACTCCAGGCCTGGCGGCTGGCGGTGGAGCTGTGCTGGTGGATCCTGGCGCTACTACGGGCCAACACTTCCACCCCAAGGGCCAGGCCGCCTCAGCCACCACTATCCAGTTGTGGCAGCAACAACAGACCAGCTTGCCCTTTGAAAACAAGCGCGACTTTGAGGAAGCCAAGCGGGGCTTCATCGCCGCACCAAGCTTCCGGCAGATCAAGCGGACCGATGGGGGCGTGGCCTGGGATATGGCTAGCTACGACTGGCTGTTATCAGGCAAGGAGTTCAAGAGCATCCATCCCTCGCTGCAACGCCAGGCCTTGTTGAACATGGCCTATGGCCTCTATGAGGTGGTGCCCGGCAAGATTTATCAGGTGCGGGGCTTTGATTTAGCCAATATTTCGTTTATCAAGGGCGATAGGGGCTGGATTGTCTTTGACCCGCTGACCTCTCAAGAAACGGCCAGGGCTGCTCTCGACTTTATCAACCAACAACTCGGTGCCCGTCCGGTCACGGCCGTGGTCTATTCCCATTCCCATGGTGATCACTTTGGCGGCGTGCGCGGGGTTGTTGATGAGGCCGATGTCCTTAGCGGCAAGGTCCCGGTTCTTGCGCCCATTGGCTTCATGACCCATGCCATCAGTGAGAATGTCTATGCTGGCAATGCCATGAACCGGCGTCTTTTTTATCACTATGGGGTGTTGCTGCCGCGCAGTCCCTTTGGCCATGTGGATCAATCGATTGGTAAAAATGTTGCCTCAGGCACGTCCGGCCTGATCGCACCGACCCGCATCATTAGCAAGCCGATTGAGGAGCTCACGCTCGATGGCGTGACCATGGTGTTTCAGAACACGCCGGGGACGGAGGCGCCGGCCGAGATGAACACCTGGTTCCCCCAGTACAAGGCCTTCTGGGCGGCGGAAAACATCACCGGCACTATCCATAATATCTACACCCTACGCGGTGCCCTGATCCGGGATCCGCTGGAATGGAGCAAGCAAATTAATGAGGCTCTCTATCGCTTTGGCGGCCAGGCCGATGTGATGTTTGCCTCCCATAGCTGGCCGCGCTTTGGCAATGGCCGCATCCAGGAGGTGATGCGCGCCCAGCGGGACACCTACGCCCACCTGAATAATAACGTGCTCTATTACGCCAATAAGGGCGTGACGATCAATGAAATTCAGAACGTTTATAAATTGCCCGCCAGCCTGCACAAGCAGTGGGCCGCCCACAGTTACCACGGCTCAGAAGGGCACAACAGCCGCGGCGTGATCAACCGCTACCTCGGCTACTGGGATGGCAATCCCACCACCTTGATCCCCCTGTCCCCCAAGGACTCTGCGCCCCTCTATGTGGAGATGATGGGCGGCGCCAAGCCCATTCTGGCCAAGGGCCGCCAACTGATCATGGCAGGAGATTATCTACTAGCGATGGAAATCCTTGATAAGTTGGTCTATGCCCAACCGGGTAACCAGCAGGCCAAGGACCTGCTAGCCGAGGCCTTTGAGCAGATTGGCTATAGCAAGGAAAGCCCTAGTTTGCGCAACAGTTTTCTGGCTGCTGCCCTGGAACTGCGCTCCGGCATCCCTAGCGGTGCCACGCCGAAATCGGCCGGTCCCGATGTGATTCGCGCCATGGGCACCAACCTCTGGCTTGATTTCCTAGCCATTCGCCTGGATCCCACGAAAACGGCTGGAAAGCACTTCAAAAAGAACCTGAGCACCCCCGACAATGGCGAGCGCTATGTGCTGGAACTCAATAACGATGCCCTCACCAATATCAAGGGCTTTACGGCAGCCGATGCCGACTTGAGTGTGACCCTAAATCGCTCCGATTTAGAAACGCTGATGATGGGAACAGCCACTTTTGATCAACTCGTTAAGAGCGGCAAGATCAAGTGGGTGGGCAACCGCAAAGCCATTGATCTGCTCCAGACCATGCTGGTGCAGTTCAGTCCCGATTTTGAGATCATGCCGGGCACTAAGGCTGCCCCGACATTGCCCGGGGTCGTTCCTTCCCCGCCGCCAGAGAGCAGCCACCCCTTCGAGCAAAAACCCTTGGCCAATTCCGTCGGCGGTTGATCGAGCGGAGCCATCGCGGCATCGTCCGTCCCAGAGTCTCCTTTGGGGGATGGTCGGCAAGGGGAGAACGACCATCCCCATCGCTTGGGGCCTTGCGATTGGGTATCCCGCAACTAGCGTAGAGTGCTGGCCCTTAAGTACAACAGAGCCACGATGACTTGCCCCCAAGGAATCGCTCTAGTGACTGGAGCCAGCTCCGGCATCGGCCTGGAGTTTGCCCGCCAGCTGGCGGCCCGGGGCCACGCCCTGGTGTTGGTGGCCCGCAGCACTAGCAAGTTGGAGGCCTTGGCCAAGGAGTTGCAGGCCGCCCATGGCACTGTTGTGACGGTGGCCACGATCGACCTGGGGCTGGCCGGCGGCAGCCAGAAACTCTGGGACTTCACCGAAAGCCGGGGCCTTGAGATCGAAATTTTGATCAACAATGCCGGCATTGGTCTTTACGGCAATCACACGGCTCTAGATCCGGCCAGCGTAGCCAGCATGTTGCAACTCAATATCCTCACCCTCAGTGAACTTTGCAACCGTTATGGCACCGCCATGGGACAGCGCGGCAAGGGTTGGATCCTCAATATTGCCTCCACCGGGGCCTACCAGCCCACCCCCTATCTCGCCGCCTATGGGGCCTCCAAGGCCTATGTGTTGAATTTCTCCGAGGCCCTGGCCATGGAACTGGAGGACCAGGGTGTGGTGGTCAGTTGCCTGTCGCCCGGCCCCAGCGACACGGGCTTCTTCAGCGATATTGACCAGCGCGGCATCGCCGTCGATACCTTTGCTAAGGGGGGCCGCCGCTCGGCCCGGGCCGTGGCCGAGGCGGGCTTGGCGCGGCTGTTCGCGGGCAGGCTCTCCAGCATTGATGGCCGGATGAACCGACTCAAGGCCCTCTCCCTGCGCCTGGTGCCACGCTCGGTGGTGGCCAGATTTTCCAAGACGCTGATGACGTCCAAGCCATCCATTTGACGCCATCAACAGGTCGATCAGCACTTGAATCAAGGTGTCGAGCGAAACTCCACCTGAGACTCCAGGCGAAACATCAAGCGAGACTTTAAACGATTAAACAGCTGATTGGCTAGTGGCTAAGGCGATAAGTCTTGGCGTTCGGGTTTCAATGGTTTGCCAATAGGATCAAATCACCTAGGCTGCTTAAATCAGACTCAATTTGGTCGTCACTGGAGATTTTGTGATGAATGGAACCTAGGCGCTGGTCAAGATGCTTGAAAACCATGGGGTGACCAATGTGTTTGGCATCCCTGGCTCGATGGTCGACAGCCTGTTCATCGCCTTGCTCGATTCGCCGATTGAGCTCGTGCTCTGTCGCCATGAGCCATCGCCCCCATGAATCTGTAGAGGCCATAAACGCTCTTAAAGGCTAGATTAAAGTGTCAGAATAAACATTCGATCATGACAGATATTCAAGGAAAGCTAGTCTATGGAAGCCTGCGTGGCCGTTGTTAGGCTAATCCAGTGCCAACACCCAGCCGAAGAGTCTTCCCCCGATCATCGCGTACCCATCCTGTGACATCTGTCCCTTTGCCGCCGCCTCCCCCACCCAACTCAATCGGTGAGCCCATCGCTAACGCACCTGCCGAAGGGTACCTAAGCCCCTCCGGTGCCGACGACAAACCGAGAGGCCTAACGCCAAGACAAGAGCAGGCCATTCTGGACCTGCTCTCTCAGAGTGAACGACGCAGCGCAGTCCCAGTGACGCTAAAAATCATCGTCACCATAGTGCTGGTCGGGGTACTCATATATTACTGGAAGCTCGTACTATTTATCCTGCTTTTATTCATTGGTCCCTTCCTGCTGCCTAGTAGGCGCCGCGGGCTCATCGGCCTCTTCCTGCTGCCTAGTAGGCGCCGCGGGCGCATCGGCCTCTTCTATCTTATCGAGCGTATCTGCTATTGCGTGGTGATGCTAAGTCGGCTCGCTCAACACCGCCGCAAAGGCCCACTCGGTTACTGCAAGGAAACTCCCAAAGAGCCCTTCTTGGACGATGAAAATCAGAATGCCACGGAGCAAGCCGAAGCAAAAAATTTCATCATGCACAATCAGCTGTAGCAGGTTGATTTAGCAATAAATATCAACCTGACGCGGTGACTGCCTGCTCAATGACGCCGACTGCGTGATCACCGTGGGCTTCGATCCGATCGAATTCGATCCCAGCCTTTGGAACAGCGGCAAGACCAGGCCCCTGGTGGCGATTGATGTGCAGGCGATCGACCAGGACCAGGCCTTCCTGCCCGAGGCGGAACTGATCGGCGATCTCGACGCTAGCCTCGAGGCCCTGGCGCCCCTGCTGCAGGTGCAGGTGGAGGAGGCCTTCCGCCGCAGCGCCGATGCCGATCGAGCCGAGTTGGCCGCCACCGTGGCCGAGGGGGCCCAGCTGGGCGGCATGCCCGTGCATCCCCTGCGGGTGGTCCATGAGCTGCAACAGGTGGTCACCCCAGACACCACCGTCGCCCTTGATGTGGGCTCCCATTACATCTGGATGAGCCGCTATTTCGCCGCCGACCATGCCCGCCAGGTGCTCGTGAGCAACGGCCAGCAGACCCTGGGGGTGGCCCTGCCCTGGGCCATGGCCGCTGGCCTACTGCGGCCGGGTCAGCCGGTGATTTCCGTGTCGGGGGATGGCGGCTTTCTGTTTACGGCCACCGAACTGGAAACGGCCAAACGGCTGGGCAGCCGCTTCGTGCACCTGATCTGGAACAGCGCGTCGTACAACATGGTGGAGTTCCAGGAGCAGGCCCACTACGGCCGCATCGCTGGCGTCAAGCTGGGCCACTACGACGTGGAGGCGTTTGCGGCAGCCTTTGGTTGCAAGGGCTGTCGCATTAGCGATGCCGACCAACTGGGTCCGGTGCTGCGCGAGGCCCTGCAGGCCGATTGTCCCGTGCTGATCGACATCCCCATTGATTATTCAGACAATCTCAAGTTGATGCAAAACGTCCATCAAGACTTCATTCACTGAGCTGCATTCACTGAGTTTCCCCTGCGCGCCATGATGAGCCATCCCGATTCCGTTCATAACCTGCATCTGCGCTTGCCGGCTGGCCTCTGGACCGCCCTGCAAGACCATTGCGCCAGCACGGGCGAAAGCCCTAACCATGCCGTCACCGCGGCCCTGGCTGTGGCCCTCGCTATCGAGCACCACACCCTCTACCAGGTGTCCACGTCCGGCGCCCTCGTGGAGGGGGTTTACCAGGGATGTGTCTCCGTTGGTGATATCCGCCGCCATGGTGATTTCGGCCTAGGTACCTTTGATGGCCTCGATGGCGAGGCGATTTTGCTCGATGGGGTTTGCTGGCAGGCCCGCGGCGATGGCTCGGTCCGGGTGGCCCCCGATTCGGCCCTGGCGCCCTTTTTCGTCGCCACCCATTTTGCCGCTGCCTCGCAGGCCACCTTTAAGGGGGTGGCTAGCTTCGCTGACCTGTGTCAGCGCCTCGATGGGTTGCGTCCCAGCGCCAACCTGTTTGTGGCCCTTCGCCTGCACGGCCACTTCGAGCGGATCAAGGTGCGCACCGCCTGTAAAAGCGCTCCCGGCACGGATTTAGTCAGCGCCACCAGCCACCAGGCGGAATTTGAGTTGCAAAACATCAGCGGCACCCTGGTGGGCTTCTGGAGCCCCAACTATGCCCGCACGATCAACGTGCCGGGCTACCACCTGCATTGGCTCAGTGATGACCACCGCCATGGCGGCCATCTGCTGGAACTGGCGGCCGAATCCCTCCAGCTGGGGTTGCATACGGAATCGAATCTGCACCTGGCCCTGCCGGAAACGGCCGCTTTCCTGGCCGCCGATCTCAGTGGTGATCCCAGTGCTGCCTTGGCCACTGCCGAAGGGAATCGTCGTTAGACGACTAGCGAGACCCATTCAATCTAAGTTTTGATAATGACAATAAAGTTGCCTACTCTGTTGCTGTTGGTCTAGGCATTCCGGCAACTGCATGATTATCTGGAGATGGCAAGCTGCATTGCCCGCATCACTAGTGCCACCTTGTTCTTGACACCAAATTTACTGCGGAGCACCTTGGTGTGATCTTTGACGGTGGTGAGGGAAATGCCCAGTTTGTCGGCAATCAGGATTTCCGTATCGCCGTTAAGCAGCATCGAAAGAATTTCATCCTGGCGATCGGTAAGTTTGATGGTGTTGATTGGATTGGCTGGAGATTGTTGCTTGAGTAGGACCTTCGCTGTGGGGGAGAGATAGGTTTGATGGTTGGCAATGGCCAGTAAACCCCTTGAGACTGGCTGGCTGGGATCGCCAAGATCACCTGCGCAGATAATCGCATCCACATTAGAGCGAATTGCCTGCGCTATATCCGGATTGGCTTCTTCGAGAAGCATGATGATGCGGATATCAGGCACCAGCAGGCGGGCCTGGCGGGCCAAGGAATAGCCATCGCCACCATCGAGTCGATCGCTACAGAGCAAAAGCCCTGGTAGGCCACCGATGAGGTAGCGCAAGGCTTCCTCTTCTGTCGTCATCGCCCCGACCAAGAGTCGGCGCGCTTTGAGGCGCATCGCCGAAACGATTAGGCCGAGCCGATTGGCGGTGACCATCAAGATCTTGAGCCGCAGATCACTCGATAGCAGCGCCTCAAGCACCAGGTTGACCCGGTCTGGCCCAAGGGCCTCGAGGTTGGAGGTTAGGTCCATCCGAGCAAGGTGCTGATCAAGGGGCTGTTGCCCTGCTGGGGCGAAGGAGAGAAGCTACTCCTGGCTTCGGAGTGAATCACTATCGTCGAGCCGTTTGATTGGGTGGGATGGCTCAAGACGACTTGGGCTCGCTATAGCACCTTAGCGCTGATTGCAGGGAAATTGCGGTAACGGCAAGAATGCCCCTGCCTGGCCGGGCTAAACGGCATCCTTGCCTTGATGGCCCACCTGCCCACCTGCCCACCTGCCCTCGGCCCGACTTGTGCCCCTATTGGCAATCTGTTGGGCTACCCATCGTCGTTGGGATCGCCATGGCCCAAGGGCTTGCCGACTTGGAGGTGTTCGCCAAATGGGGATCACCTCCCAATCGCGGTCAAGGTTGCGCAGGCGATGGGCCCTGGTGCTGCTAGCCCGTTGGTTGGTGGCGGTTGTCCTGGTTAAACCGTGGGTGATGCCGAAGGAGCGGCTCCCCGGTTAGGCCTTTCCCCGGTTAGGCCTTGCCCCCCAGGCCACCACGACGGGCGGGCCAAGGTGGGGGGCCGCTTGCCCGTTGCTTAGGCCGAGTTGGGTGGCAAGGGCCCAATCGTCAAGGGGGGCGGGCTTGTGTTGATGCAGTTGGCTGCTCTCTAGACCCGATTGATCGGCGGCAGGTTTGGCAACGTCGCCCATGTCTTGGCTTTGACGATCAACGTGCCGTCGCGATCACAGTGCTATCGCGATCAAAGTCCCGTCGCGATTGTCGCGTGTTACTTGTTATGGCTGGGCCCCATCGGGCCCAACCGCAGATCTGTTCCTGCTGTGCAGCAGGTCAGCCCGCATTAATGACTTCGGCCTAGCTTTGGCCTGACCTGAATCCAGCGTCAACCCAGTCGGCCCTATGGGGCTATCGGGCTTGCTGGCATTCCTGCTGGGAGCAGTTCGTCATGCACTCAACTAGCGCGGGACTTGGCGGTAAAAAGGATGGGGAGAGGCTCGACAATCTTCGCCTTGGTGGCAGCTTGGCTGGTCGCCTCGGGGCCCTCAGCGGCCTGGAGCCTGAGCAACTCAAGGGCCTCACAATTGCTGATATCAATCGGTCATTTCCCTACCTGATCGACCCGAAGATCCTGTTTTTCCGTCAGGTTTGTGGCACGGTGGTGAAGACCGATCCCGCCACGGGCGTGGATGCTCCGGTTCCCTTTGCCACGGTCCAAGTGGAGGATACGGATTGTTCCTTCCTGGGCTACTTTCCGGCCGCCAGTCCCTGGGGCTGGGCCTTCCCGTTCCGTTGCCGACGCGAAGTTATTGCGACAGCTTTAACCGATGCATGTGGTCGCTTTTGCGTCTGGATTCCCCGCTGGGATATTGATTGGATCCTGCGTTTCCGGCGCGAGCGTCGCTGTTTTGGCGTGATCTTTGAGCGTCCTTCGATCAAGGACCTGCTCGATCACCTGCGCCCGCCGGAGCTGCTGCCATGGCCGCCCCGCCCCTTCCCCGAACCCGACCCCTGGCCCTTTCGCTTTCGCCAGGGCGAGTTGCTACGCCAGGCCAGGGAGACCTTCGGCCAGCCGGTGGCCCAGCGCCTGGCGTCTCTGGGGGCCCATGACAGCATCGGCGCGTCGTTAACGCCGTCGCAAGCAACCCTCGCGGCCGTTGCCCCGCTGGCTCACCTGCAGCCGCCCCTGCCGACGGAACTCAAGGCAATTCGCAATCTCTCGGCAGTCTCCGGCAGCAGGGGCGACGCGGCCCTGCGCGAAGCCCGCTCGGCCACCGTCTCCTTGCTGGCCCGGCAGGTGAACCTCGATCCCAAAGCTCTCGAGATCTTCGAGCAGCGCGAACGGGTTGGGGCCCTCAAAGCGCTGGTGCACCAACGGATCGCCGGCGCGACCGATCCCAGCCAGGCCGGCCCCCTGCAGCAGCTGCTCGAGCAGGCCGATGCCCTGGTCAAAAAGAGCGTCTGGCTGGTGGGCGGCGATGGCTGGGCCTACGACATCGGCTTTGGCGGCCTCGACCACGTGCTCGCCAGTGGCAGCGACGTCACCGTGCTGGTGCTCGATACGGAGGTCTATTCCAATACCGGCGGCCAGGTGTCCAAGGCCACGCCCTTGGGGGCCGTGGCCAAATTCGCCGCTGCGGGCAAAGGGGCCGCCAAGAAAGACCTGGGCCTGATGGCGATGACCTACGGCCATGTCTATGTGGCCAGTGTCGCCATGGGCGCCCGCGATGAGCACACGGTGCGGGCCTTTCTGGAGGCCGAAAGCTATCCCGGGCCGTCCTTGATCCTGGCCTATTCCCACTGCATCGCCCACGGCATTGACATGGCCCAGGGCATGGCCCACCAGCAGGCGGCGGTGGAGTCGGGCCGCTGGCTCCTCTACCGCTACGACCCGCGCCGCAGCGATCGGGGCGAGAACCCCCTGCAACTCGACAGTCCGGCGCCGCGCCGGCCCCTGGCAGGTGCGATGGCCCTGGAAAACCGCTTCCGCCTGCTCAGCCACAGCCAGCCCGAGCGGGCCCGGGAGCTGGCCGCCGCCGCCGAACTCCAGCGCCAACGCCGTTGGGCCACCTACCAGGCCCTGGCGGGGCTGGCCCCCGGGCCAGGGGCGATGGCGCCAGGCCAGGCCCTGCCGCCAGGCCAGGAGCTGCATCCATGACCAGCGTTGATCTGTCCACCCACTACCTCGGCCTGGAGCTGCGCAATCCGCTGGTGGTGGGGGCGGCGGCGCCCCTGAGCGAAAGCCTCGCCCAGCTGCAAGCCCTGGAGGCGGCCGGGGCTGGCGCGATCGTGCTCCATTCCCTGTTTGAAGAGCAGATCGAGCGCGACCAGCTGGAGCTGCACCGCCACTCCATCGCCGGCAGCAACAGCTACGCCGAGGCCCTCAGCTACCTGCCGGAAGGCGCCCTCTGCCACGGGGGCGCCCAGTCCTATCTGGCGTTGATCAGCCAGGCCCGCGCCCGGCTGGGCGTGCCGGTGATCGCCAGCCTCAATGGGTTCCGGCCCGGCAGCTGGGTGCAGCTAGCTCGGCAACTGGAGCAGGCCGGCGCCCAGGCGATCGAGCTGAACATCTATTCGGTTGCCACCGATCCCGGCCTCAGCAGCGCCGCGATCGAGGCCCAGGTGGAGGAGATCGTCGCTGAGGTGCGCGCCGAGGTGAAGCTGCCGCTGGCGGTGAAACTCAGCCCCTTTTTCACCAATCTCAGCGCCCTGGCGGCCCGGCTGGTGGCGGCTGGAGCCGATGGGCTGGTGCTCTTCAACCGCTTCTACCAGCCCGATCTCGACATCGAAAGTCTGGAGTTGCGCCCCAACCTGCTGCTCAGCACCCCCCACGATTTGCGCCTGCCCCTGCGCTGGATCGCCCTGCTCCATGGCCGCCTGGAGGTGGATTTAGCCGCCAGTGGCGGCGTGCACCGGGGCAGCGATGTGGTGCGCCTGCTGATGGCTGGCGCCCAGGTCACCCAGGTGGTGGCGGCCCTGCTGCGCCATGGTCCCCAGCGGCTGGCCGGCCTCGAGCAGGAGCTGCGCCACTGGCTGGAGGAGCATGGCTACGCCACGGCCCGGGAGCTGGTGGGCTGCATGGCCCAGGAGCGCTGCCCCGATCCGGAGGCCTACGAACGGACCCAGTACATGCGGGTCCTGAACAGCCTGGCGCCACCGGCCCCCAGCGAAAGCCTGGCCCAGCCCTGGCCCCTGGCGGGAGACGGACCCCCATGACCCCAGCGGTCCCCAGCCCAGCGGGGCCCCTGGCACTTCCTGCCAGCCCAACCAACCTTGCGGCTCCGGTCATACCAACCAATCCAGCTGCCCCAACCACCCCGGCTGCCTTGATTCACCAGGCTGCCCCGCCCAAATCGACGGCCCTAAGCCAGCCACCCAATCCGACCAACCTGGGCGCCAGCCAAGTGGCCGCGCTGGTGGCCGAGCTGGCCGCCACCACCACCCGCCCCTGGACCTTGATGGAGGTCTGCGGCGGCCAGACCCACGCGATCCTGCGCTGGGGCCTCGACCAGCTGTTGCCCCCGGGGCTGCGCCTGCTGCATGGGCCCGGCTGCCCCGTCTGCGTCACCCCCGCCGCCACCATCGACCAGGCCCTGGAGTTAGCCCGCCGGCCCGAGGTGATTCTTTGCTCCTACGGCGACATGCTGCGGGTTCCCGGTAGCGCGGCCAGCGGCGATGGCGGTCTGGGCCTGCTGGGGGACCGCGCCGGCGGCGGCGATGTGCGCCTGCTCACCTCCCCCCTGCAGGCCCTGGAGCTAGCCGGGGCCGAACCCCACCGCCAGGTGGTGTTCCTGGCGGTGGGCTTTGAAACCACGGCCCCCGCCACGGCGCTGCTGGCCCACCAGGCCCGGGCCTGGGGCCTGGCCAACCTCTCCTTACTGGTGGCCCACGTGCGCGTAACCCCCGCCATGGACGCGATCCTGGCCGGCGCGGATGAACCGCTCGGAGCTGCGGCGGGGGCGGCCTTATCGACCGACCGGGACCCAGGCGTGCAGGGTTTCTTGGCCGCCGGCCATGTGGCCGCGGTGCTGGGCACCGCCGACTTGGCCGACCTGGTGCGGCGCCGGCGCCGGCCGGTGGTGGTCACGGGCTTTGAAGCGGCTGACTTGCTGGCCGGAATCCTGCGCTGCGTGCAGTTGCTGGAGGCGGGCACCCCCGAGCTGGCCAATGCCTACGGCCGGGTGGTGCGGTCCGGGGGCAACCCGGCCGCCCGGGCCCTGCTGGAGCGCGTCTTCGAGGTGGTGGACCAGCCCTGGCGGGGCCTGGGCCCGATCGCGGCCGGCGGCCTGGCCCTGGCGCCGGCCTACGCCAGCCTCGATGCCAGGGCGCGCTTTGGCCTGGCCAGCCTGGGCGGTGCACCGCAGCTCGCTACGGGCCTGGGATCCACGGGCCGCGGCAGGGGCCCAGCCCCAGGCAATGCCGCCGCAGCGGCTTCCCTACCGGGCCAGCCCAAACCCTCGGGCCAGCCCGCCAACCCCTGCATCAGCGGCGCCATCCTGCTGGGCCGGGCCACCCCGCCCGACTGCCCGGCCTTTGGCGGCGCCTGCACCCCGGAGCGGCCCCTGGGGGCGCCGATGGTGTCCAGCGAGGGGGCCTGCGCCGCCTACTACCGCTACCGCCGCCATGGTTGAGGTCCCCATGCTTGCGAGCCCGTCCCCTGGCTGGGGGACTGGCCCAGCCGGGACGCGGGTCATCCGTCCTGGGGCCCGGGCCCTCGATGGCGAGCTGGAGCGGGCGCCATGACCGGCAGCGCCGAGATCCCCGCCGCCCCGGAAGCGCGCATCCAGCTGGCCCATGGCGGCGGCGGCACCTTGATGCAGCAGCTGATCGACCAGGAGCTGCGCCGCCTCTACGACCCCCCCGACCTGGTCTTGCATGACGCCGCCCGGCTCGAGTTGCCCCCTGGACCCCTGGCCTTCAGCACCGACAGCTACGTGATACATCCCCTGGAATTTCCTGGGGGCGACATCGGCAGCCTGGCGGTGATCGGCACCGCCAACGACCTGGCCATGGCCGGCGCCCGGCCCCTGCACTTGGGCGTCGGCCTAATCCTGGAGGAGGGCCTGCCCCTGGCCCTGCTGCGCCGGATCGTCGCCTCGATGGCAACCGCGGCCCGGCTTTGCGGCCTGGCGATCCGCACCGGCGACACCAAGGTGGTGGAGCGGGGTAAGGCCGATGGGCTGTATGTCAACACCAGTGGCCTGGGGCCGATCGAGAGTCCCCGCCCGATCGAGCCCCAGGCGATCCGCCCCGGTGACCGGATCCTGGTGAGCGGCGACCTGGGCCGCCATGGTGTGGCGATCCTGGCCGCCCGCCACCGGCTCAGCCTCGATCCCCCGATCCAGAGCGACTGCGCGCCGCTCTGGCCCCTGGTGGAGCAGCTGCTCGCGGCCGGGGTGGTGCCCCATTGCCTGCGCGATCTCACCCGCGGCGGCCTGGCCAGCGCCCTCGAGGAGCTGGCCCAGGCGAGCGGATTCGAGCTGGCTGTGGAGGAGGGCGCCATTCCTGTTCTGGAGCCGGTGGGGCGAACCTGCGAGCTCCTGGGCTTCGATCCCCTGCACCTGGCCAATGAGGGCCGCTTCGTGGCCTTTGTGGCCGAGGCCGACCTGGCTGCCGCCCTGGCCGTGCTGGCCCCCGGCGGTGGCTGCCTGATCGGGGCCGTGGGGGGCAACGCCGCTGGTCGCAGCCCGGGGTCCGGCGCTGGCGGCTCCCGGGGGCGGGTGTGGCTGCGCACGGCCTATGGCAGCGAGCTGCTGCTGCTGCCCACCAGCGGCGAGCTGCTACCGCGGATCTGCTGAGGGCTCCCGCCCCAGGGCGCTTGGGCATTCCAGCAGGGGAGTGCGGGGCTCCAGCCTGGATCGACCCCAGCGAGGTCTCCCCGTCCAAACGCTGCTGAGCTGGCCGCGAAACGGCTGCTCTTAGCTGGGCAGCGGCCAGGGCATCCCTGCCCTCAGGTTTCGTTGCCGCCGAACATGTCGTCGTAGCCCTGGTAGGGCTCGAATTCATCCCAGCCGGGGCTGGCCTGATCGAAGAGGCCGTAGCGGGCGGCTTCATCGTTCATCAGGGTGTTGCCCTCGGGCCGGGTGTCACAGGTGATGCCGCCACCGGCCACGGGCACGCAGTTCTGGAACACCACGTCGGCCCGCGCCGGGCTGAGGCCTGGGGGCAGGCCCAGGCCCAGACCGACCAGAGCGATGCTGAGGGCCAGGCTTCTTGGCAGCGGGCCTGGGCTCCGCGTCAGGGCTGCGGCTGGGCCCTCCGGGCTGGCCGGCTCCTGAAGATTGCTGCCCATTTGAACGGCGGCCATGGCGGAAGCGGCGGGGATCCTGAAATGATGGTCGGTGCCAACGCGACTGCCGTGATGTACACCGATTGGACCGCCGTGATCCTGCTGTTGCTGACGGCGGCCCCCCTAGCCGTGGTTGTGGCGACGGCCGGGTTCTTTATCTGGCGGCAGAAGCGTCAGAAACGCTGATCGCCAAGAGCTGATCGCCAAGGGATTCGGCGGTAGCAGGCTGATCGTTGCCGAGCTGTTTTTCAGTCGATTTGATCTTGCAGCCGGCTTGATTGGGGAGCCGGCTTTCGCTTGTAGGACAGGCAATCTTGCCGGAAATCTGGTCTTTCAGGACAGTTGGTCTTTCAGGACAGTTAGTCCTGAAGTCAGGTCGATCCTGATGGCAGGTTGATTTTGAAAGCAGGTTGATTCTTCGCAAGCCTGATTCTTCGCAAGCCTGATTCTTCGCAACCTTGATCGCGCCCAACAGGCGTCGTCAGTTAGGCAGATCCTGGAACTGCCCCTTGGCGGGAACCTTGGGCTGGGCCGCCCCCCGGGTGCTGGCCATCAGCCGATCGAGGGCGCGACCCCATTGGGGTTGGGGCTCAAAGGCACTGCTGGCGGGCACCACCGGCAACAGACCCTGGCCGGCGCAATTGAGGCAGGTGCGAAAGCGCATGGAGGTCAGCCGCAACACGCCGCTGCCACCACAGCTGGGGCAGGGACGGGAACCACTGGCGGCCCCCTTGATGGGGGCTGGGCTGGGGGCCGGAGCCAGCTCCGGGGCCAGCTCCGGGGCCAAGGTTTGGGGCCGGAGTTCCAAGGCTTCAGCTAGGCCCGACTGGAGAGAAGTAGGGAGTAATGCCAAAATGTGTGTTCATTTGCTGTCACAGCAGTGTGGCGGCTTTTAGGGCCCTTAATTCAGCAGCTTTCCTTAAGTCTGGTGTTGCGGCAAAGTTGCCTTCGTTTGGGCGGCCACAAGGCGCCGTAAAGGCAGTTCCAGGCTTAATTTCTCCCGGCTAGCCCCCGCAAGCTTGCCGTCCCCAGTTTTTAACTCTTGAAGTTTTAAGTCAGGCTCCCTGACTTGCCGTCTCTTGAGCTCGGCCAATAAATCCGCCGCGCTCAACCGGCTGCCCCGCGCCACCAGATCCAGGTCCGCCGCCAGCAGCCCCACTACGGCCGGGCCATCGAGCCCCTGCTCTCGCAGGGCCTCCAAGCCTTCGGCCCCGCTGCGCTTGGCCAGGCGCTGGCCGCTGCCATCGAGCAGCAGGGGCCCATGCCAATAGGTCGGTGCGGGGTACCCCAGGGCCGCCATCACGGCCACCTGGGCGGCCGTGGCCGGCCAGAGGTCGTGGCCCCGCACCACAGCGCTGATTCCCAGGCTGAGCTCATCCACGGCCGTGGCCAGGTGATAGGCCACCAATCCATCGGCCCGGCGCAGCACCACATCGCCCACCTGGCTGGGGCCATCCAGGTCCCCGGTGGGCGCGAGCTGCTCCTGCCAGCGCAGGCGGCCGGTTGGCAGGCGCAGGCGCCAGCTGGGCAGCCGCCCGCCCAAGGCGCCCCAGGCCGGATCCAGGCCCGCGCAGGTGCCCGGATACACCGCCAAGGCGCCGTGGGGGGCCGAGATGTCCGCCAGCAGCCGGCGGCTGCAGCGGCAGGGGTAGAGGGATCTGCTGCGGCGCAGCCAGGACAGGGTGCTGGAGTACAGCCCGCGCCGCTCGCTCTGCAGCAGCGGCGGTCCGTCCCAGCGGAGCCCCAGCCACTGCAAGTCAGCCAAAATGGCTTCGAGCGCCCCGGGCCGATTGCGGGGGCGATCCAGGTCGTCGATTCTGAGCAGCCACTCGCCCCCCTGCAGGCGGGTCACCAGCCAGGACAGCAGGGCCATGCTCAGGTTGCCGCGGTGCAGGGGCCCCGTCGGTGAAGGGGCATAGCGGCCGCGGGGCCCCAGCCGTCGCCGCTGGAGCCCCGCCTCAAACAGTCGAACTAAATGGTCGGGCAGGGGATTGGGG
>Ga0310332_10149_pt1 | contig 19005 bp, 16 predicted proteins | sample LakMicSRFLOrngD5_FD_195546 | JGI IMG/M metagenome (GOLD analysis project Ga0310332, IMG submission 195546) | Enriched freshwater cyanobacterial communities from Lake Michigan, Michigan, United States - MI23.SRFL.Orng.D5 (v2) (version 2) | ecosystem: Environmental > Aquatic > Freshwater > Lake...
GCCCAACGTGCGTTACGGGCAAGAGCTGACTGTTGCAGCCCGGTTTCTGCTGCCCCCCTGGCAGCCCAACCGCGAGATCGTCAGCCTGCGCCTGGCTTGGGAGCAGCCGGGGGGCCACGGGCGCCGCTCGTTTGTTGAGCACATAACCCTGCCAGTCTTGGCAGCGACGGACCTGGTGGGGATGCAACCGGATCACGTGGTGTTGGAGCAGTTCGAGTTGTTGCTAGCCAACCGCCAACGCCGCCAGGCCATCGAGGAACTCGATCGCGGTAACCTGCGCGCAGCGCGGGCCCATCTCGAGGCGATCGATCAGCGCCTATCGCTGCTCCCGCAGAGCGAGGCGATCCAGCGAGAGAGGCTGCTTCTGGAGGAGAAGAAGGCCCTGCTCGACCAGGACCGCAACCTCAGCCGAAAACGGCTGCGGCGCGAATCACTCCGTAGCTCCATGAGCGTTTGGGAGCCAGATAGCGATGATTTGTCGGATAAAGAGATTCTTTCGCTACTGGGCCTCAACGAAGAAGACGGCGACGATCAAGAAGATGACGAAAACATCGACCAGCCGGGCGATGGAAAGATCGCTAATCAAGATTTAAAACTGTCAGATATTCCGGATCCCGATGGACGGATGGCCGACTGGGCCAAATTTGCTCACACCATCAACGGCTATGAGGTAGCTGGAAGTATCGAAGAATGCGCCCGACTAGCTGATAATGGTCGGGCGAAGACACTGACAGAACTTCGCTGCGCCTTGTTTTTCACATCTCGAGCTGAACGACATACGGGTTGCGACTTTTCTAACTCTCCGGAGCTCCACAGCTTGCTGCGCAAGATTCGAGCCAAGGTGATCGCTCGCGAGTTTGAATGAGACTCAAAGAAGGGGCAAGTCCAGTTGCCTGGAGGATTACAGGAGAAATAGACTGAATTGCAACGTTGTTACTCTAGAAGACAAACAAATGAATCAAATAGAATGCCTAAGTCGGCAGACAGCTGAACAGCCGTTTCGAAGAAATTCCACCGTGGTGGCTATCGGCGATATCCATGGTTGCGCCACCCTGCTGCGAGACACGATCCGCCCCCATTTCGGGAGCGGTGCTGAGTTGATTCTCTTGGGCGATCTGATCGATCGCTCTCCAGAAGCCGATGGCGATCGGAAGGTGATTGAGCTAGTGCGGGAGCTGCAGACCAACCCTGGGGCCTATGGACTCTCAGGTGTAACAGTACTGCGGGGCAATCATGAGCAGATGCTTTTGGATGCCTTAACGGAGGACGAACCGGGCGAGGCCACCGACCTTTGGCAGTGGAATGGCGGTGATCCATCGTTCCTAGAGACTGCTCAAGAGCATCAGGATTGGCTCGGAACACTGCCGCTGTATGCCATCCGGGGCCGCTATCTGTTTGTGCATGCCGGTGTGCGGCCTGGCCTGGATCTAGAGGATCAGCAGGAGGACGATCTGCTTTGGATCCGCCGACCGTTTTTGCAGAAACCACATGGCCTGCCATACACGGTGATACATGGGCACACATTCAAGAGCGACTACAGCATCACCCGCCTCCCCCATCGGATCGGCATTGATACAGGGGCGTTCATCAGCGGGAAGCTGACTGCCCTGATACTCGATCCAACTGCAGGTGACTATCAAGGCACCGGGAATGCTCGCGACTTGGAGCCGGCATGAGGGGGATAAAACCAATTAATCGTGGTGAGCGCCTGGCCTACATCGATCATTTCCACACTGTTCGAGATCTGGCAATTGATAGCCCCTTCCATTATTTGCTGTTTGATGAGGATTTATCACCTGTTCTCCAAGCCTTGACCTTGGATATGATTCTCGCAATCCATCCCACGGATGCTCCACTTAGTCAGCGAGTATGGTGCTGTGGGGATGTGGCCGACTTCGTTCGCAACAAATACGAATTGTGGCTTCCGACTGGGGTGCTCCCTCAGCTGTTTAGACGCACAGGAACCTTGATGTTGGTGGTGCCACCATTGGATTGCAATAACAGCCGAGAGCCAGGCGTTTGGGAAACAGTTTACAGGCGTTAAGAATCCATCTATATATTTTGCTTGCGCCAGCAACTAAGCCGATTACATTGGTCAGCAGACTCATCTATTCTAAAGCCAAAATCAATTCAAAGACATGCCACGCTATCGCTTTTAGTGGGCCAACATCAAGCATTATCTCATTCAGGTACTAGCCTCCAGTTTGAAGCTTGAAGATGATGTTCATACTAGCCTCTAGCTAGAGCAGAGAGTTGCCTCCGGCTTCTTTGATGCCTCCGTGCGGGGAGTTACGACAGGCGGGGAAGGGCAACAGTCGGGAGCCTATCCATAAAACATATAGTTTATTTTATCTTGCTGGCTCTCGTCTAAGTGGTTGCTTATTTTGTGGGAAATTGCAAAGCAGACATCAAGAACCTTTTTTTCTTCCTCCAGAAATTCAGGATGCCGCCTTAGGGTTTTCTGCAGTCCAGCAAGGTGTTGACATGCTCCAACCAAATACTCCAATGTCTCTTTGTCGTATTTTGCTACAGGGAAATCTGACGGCTCTTGATCAGATTCAATGCTTGAATTCGAGGTGTTAGCTCTTTGGCCAGACACTTGTATTACAGGCGTAATGCTGATGCCACCGCCCTTTCTGTGGTGGGCAACAAAGATCCAGGTCTCCCCTCGATGGCTAGGGTGATAGTAGGTGCCCTTGAAGGTTGCGATTTCGTCGGATATTTCGAAGTCAATAATTTCATCTATGCCGCAAGTGAGGCAAGCATGGGTAACATTGGAAAGGCAAGGAGCACCGGACATCTAGGATAGCTCCCTTATTCAGGCCTAGTTTGTGGAACTATTGTTCAGCATACTTTAAAATGCTGGATTGGCCGGGCAAATCAGTAACAAGTTAATACAAGTTAATTAAGGCGGCCCCGTGGCGGCACCAAGTCTCCACTTCTGTCATGATTTAGGGATTTTAGTGCTATGGCTAAGATTGCTTTCCTCTTTTTCCAAGAGACTAATTGTGATCAGTTAGCAGGCCCGTCAGAAGTTCGATCACCTTTTGCGTTTCTGCTCCTGCGTTTTCAAACCAGTCAGTTGACCAAATTCTATGGATTCGCCAACCCTGGCCCTCAAGGACAGATTGCCGATATTTGTCCCTGTCTCGTGCCGCCCGAGCTGCGTGATAAGTCGCGCCATCGCACTCTACCCCCAATAAATATGTTTCAGGCTTGCTTGGATGGCGAATCGCTAGATCAATGAAATATCCTGCTACCCCCACTTGGCAATCCACCTCAAAGCCATGTTTTCGAATGGCTTCGGCAACTACAATCTCAAAAGGACTGTCAGGTTCACGGCCTGAGGGTTGTCCCCATTCAAGCATCTTTGTTTCAGCAAACTTGAGATAGTCGCGAAATGCTATTGTCCCTTTGCTATGTGAATTATCGATCTGTAGCTGTTTGTACTGGATAGATGTGATCAATTCGATTGCGTATTTAGCACGAGTAAACAAGACATTAAGGCGCCTCTGGCCGCCTTCTTTGTTGATCGGACCAAAATTCATTGCCACAGGCCCATCTGCTTTCGTAGGGCCATAGGTTGTAGAAATAACGATCGTGTCTCTTTCATCACCTTGCACCTTTTCCAGTGACTTAACAAATAGCCCCTCTCCGGTATCCTTAATATCAAGTCGACGACGCAGCTCATCGTGGTAGTGAGCGCGTTTATCTAGCTCACAATCAATTTCGGAAGCCTGTGCTTCGTTCATCGCGACGACGCCAATGCTGCGGTTCGGGTATCGCAAAAGTTGCTCGAGTACAACATCGCATACAACCGTTACTTCTGGCAAATTGACCCCCTTGGTATAGCATGGATTAATCACTTCGTGTCGATGCACTGCGAAGTCTCGATCACAGGACGGAAATATCGTTAGGTCGTTATTGTAAAACTTCTTATTGGAGAAGGCGATCAGGCTTCCATGGCGCGATCGATAATGCCACTTCAGGCGACGGACATGATTAAAAGTTTTCGTGCACAAATCGAGAATAGACTCTTCGTCGAGCACTTCATAGTCGACTTCATCGTCTATTTGGTCATCCTCGCTCCCATCAGTGCGCTTGAAAAATGAAGTAGGAGGCAACTGCTTGGGATCACCGACTACAACACATTGGCGGGCACGACTAATCAACCCTAAAGCGCGTTCAGGCGGCATCTGGGATGCCTCATCCACTATCACAAGATCAAATTGTTCGGCGCCTTCGCGTGGAACAAGTGAAGCCAGGGTTCCTGGCGAAACCATCCAACACGGTTTGAGTCCACGCAAAGATGATCCAGCGAATTGGAATAGATGACGCAAGGGCCTATGGCGCTTCTGTTTAACACTTTCGTTGTTGATCAGCGCCATCTCGGTGAAGTTACCCTTGAGCCCTTTATTCACACCATGTGGAAGATCACTGGGATCACGGTGAATCGCTGCTATCACCGCCGCACGATCCAACTCGCGGAGTTTTTCTTCCATGTGCTGAAACCGCTTCCTCCGAGCCACTTGTTCATGACTTTGTAGTTGCAGTAACTCAGGAATCGCCTGACCCATTTGCCTGAGCTGGCTGCGAACAAGTGTCCAGCGATAGAGAAGACTCCAATGCACGCCGTTAATCGCAGAGGCGAGAAGTTGCTCGGCTAAGGACCGCGCACCATCAGCTGGTAGTTGTTCTAACAACTGATGGCGTTTCACCCAAGTGGGGAAGTGCTCACGGCTGACGTCCACAGCTTCCAACCACTCCTGGAGAAGCTGGACCTTCACATCAGTGATCCGTGACGTACCCCCATCACCGATCAGAGTTGGTTGGGGTTCAGCGGTTGCAAGGAACTGTTTTGAAGCGGTTGCTTCTTCATTAAGAGCATGGCGCAAATTTTCGGCTAGCTCTCGCCGTCCAGTGATGAATTCGGCGGCGCCTGGCTTGAGGCAGCAATCCTCTTGATCCGCGGGTAAGCCTGCGTGGCGGACTTCAATGATCCAGCTCATTACCTGACGCAGGTACTCCGGGGGTGTGCCAGCCACCTCCTGGCCTACTTTCTGCTGGAATCCGGCTAATGCCTGGTTGACTTCTTCACGTCGTCGATGTGCAAGAGCCAAGTCAATCGGCAGTTGCAGTAACTCCGCTAGTGAAACCTCCGGGTTGAGACCAGCGTCTTCCCATTGCTGCAGCAAGGTCTGGTACTCCTTCGCGGCCTCTTGAATCTCCTGTGCAATCTGGCGTAAAGAGCGCTGATTGGCATCAGCGGATATGAAATCGGTTTGCGCCATCAGCTCCTGAACCAGTGGGTCAAGCTGGTGTTGCAGGGTGAGTAGAGCCTGGCCTAGTGCGGCCTGATCAGCAGCCATTAAGGCGTCGCTCTGTGCTCCGAGTCCGGAACTAGCCACGAGCTCCCGGGTGCGTTCCGTCGCTGAAAGCACGGTGTCGATTTGATCAATGACCAGGCCACCTGCCAACAGAGTGTCCAATTCTTGTTGCGGAAATTCCTCAATGCGTTGATTACAACTTCGAACTTGCCGCAGCCAGTTCACCATCGCCTCCCCGTCGCCAAGACCGGCAGCTCTTGCCCAACAGGCCACCGGTTGCACTTCAGCCAGTAAGTCCTGGTCTTGGCGGCGTTCTTTGAGCCTGTCCTGCAGGGTGTTTAGGTTGCTACTGAGAACGGGCGCTTGCCACACGCGGTGCCCAACCAGTGCCTGCAACGTGCTCTCCACGCCTTGCTCATAAACCGAGAGCGCGGCCTGCAAATTTGAGGGCGGTGTTTCCCGCAACCAGCTCCCCCAGAACTCCCAATGGGTTGATGTTTCAAGAACCCGCTTAAGAGATTGCAATTGCTCGGCCACCGGGAGCAGCCTCTCAGATGGCAACTCCAGCGAGAACATGCGTCGCTGCCAGCCAGTTCCGTATTCCTCGCGGAGCTCCAACACTTTGGCTACGTCTCGCAATGCTTCTGAACGATCTTGTGGGTTAAGCGCTCCAATCTCACGAGCCAACGACACTGCGCGACCTTTAGTGCTCGAGATCCGGTTAACAAACCTTTGCAATAAAGCCTTCACCTCGAGTAGCTCAGCCGCTTCACGCAATTCACTGGCGCTGTGCCCTACAGCTACTATCAGGCCCGCTTGATCAAGGGCCTGTTCACGTCGCTTGAGATCTCGTTCGCCATCCAATGCCACGCAGATTGCCTTCACGTCGACGGACCAAAGGGAGCTGGATCGGAACTCAATCGCATCTGGGTCCAAGGCCAAAACTAAGCGCAACAGCTCGGCCGCATCCAGCAGTTGCTCCAGGCTGGCGTTTTCCAGAAGCTGGCTGGGCAGACAGACGGTCAGAGCCGAAGCAGCCTGTTGAAATAATGCCTCAGCTTCATCGATCTGTTCTACCAACAGCTGAGAGGCATTGGCTTGCACCAGAAAAGCCCCGAGACCTCGATCGCAGCAAAGCTGAAGCAGCTTTAGTGATTGATCGAGGTTGACTTTTTCAGGCTGCTGAGCAGCTGCTTGATCCAAACATAGATGGGTACGTAAATTTTGCAGTGTTGTGTGCTCGTGAAGCAGCGCGCGGGTCTGTTCAACATCCGCATGCCAGATTGCTTGACTGCGCTGTCTCAAGACCCAATCTGGTTGTGCGCTGAGGTGCTTCACGAGCGGCAACAGTGCTTTCAGGCCTGAGGGACTGAATCCTGCGAGCGGTAGCCCTGTGGTGGAAATATTCAGCAGGACCTGGAGGCCCTCCGCTGTCTGCGCTGCTTTTTTTAGTCGTTGCCGTAACTGCTCTCGTTCTTTGTGTTCGTAAGCGATGGCTAGACTCCCAACTCGCCACTGGCTCAGCGCGGATACCAAAGCCTGAGTGGCCTCGACCTCGGGCAGTGGATCCGGCTTGCTAACAAAGCGTCGGGCCACGATGGTCTCTAATTCGCTGTGCGCTTGGATGGCATCTAGCAATCCTTGGGCCATACCGGCGATCGCAGGCGATACCAGGAGAGGAAGGAGAGTTTCCCCATCCGCTGAAAGAGGATTTGGCAAGCGAGAGGCGACTCCAACAGCCTCCTGAGCGCACAAGCGCAGCTGCTCTAGGGACAGCCCATCGCATGGGCTGAATTGGTGGAGCTCTGCTTCGATCTCCCGCAGGGATGCCGCCCACACTGCAGCTTGATCCAGAACTTTCTCCTTACCTAAAGGGTCATCAGGCAGAACTCCTAGGGGGCGGAAACTAAACTCAAGTTTGTCTCGATCTAGGCCCTCCAGCAGATTAGCCAGATCATTAAGGAGCTGACTGTTGCGCTCGATGAGTTGACTACTTTTGGAGCAAGCATCGGTGATCTCGATTTCGAATGGGTTCGGATCCACTGAGGCGGCGGTCAGCTGAGAGCGCATCTGTTGTTCTTGCCAAAGCAGATCGTGCTGGCTTTTTTTCTCGTTGCCATAGGGCTGATTGAGTAGTGAAGCAAACCGATTTAGCTCATGACGCAACTCGGTAAACTCCTTAAAAACGCCATCACGGTGAGGGCGTGTCGGTGTGGCCAAATCTATTCGTTCTGCCAGTTCGTCGTAGATCTGCTTCTTGTTGGCTTTGTCGGATTCGATCCGCAGACAGTAGGGTTTCAGTCCAGCCTCAGACAGGCGGTGATACACAACATCCAATGCTACTTTTTTCTCAGCTACAAAGAGAACACGCTTGCCTGCATATAGTGCATTGGCAATAATATTCGTAATTGTCTGACTTTTTCCCGTACCCGGCGGTCAATCGATCACCATCGAACGACCGGCCATTACATCCGCAACTGCCGCGAACTGACTTGCATCGGCTTGCGCGATCAAGACCGGCACGCGATTAGCAATCTCAGGTAGATCAACATTCAGATCTGCCGCCACAATAGGCGAATTGTCGACCTCTTCGTCACCGCCCACTTCTGCAGACAGCAACTGCTTAACTATCGGCGACAATGCCATTTCTTCCGGCCTTAGGTCTTCATAAAGCTCAAGTCCGCCGAAATTAAATAGTGCAAGGTTGAGATAATTCTTGGTGCCCCAATCGGTTAGATCTGATATGCATTCGGCAACTTGATTGAAGTAGGCTTCGAGCTGCAAAGATTCGGTCAAGAGATTTGGCATCGGCAAATCAATACCGAAATCACTACGCAGTCGCTCTTTTAGGGTGACATTGGGAATAGGTGTTTCATCTAATGCGCCGATATAAAAAGTTTTAACGCCTCCTTTGCCTGCCGTTCTAGTTATTTCAACGGGAAGTAGAATTAGAGGTGCATGAAGCAGCTTTTCCTTTTCTTTCCATTGCAAGCATCCGAAGGCAAGGTATAATATATTATTACCAGTTTCCTCGATGGAGCTCTGAGCCTGCTTGCGAATAGACTCGGCTATTTTCTCCATCCTCAGAACCAGCTGAATAACCTGCAGAGCCCCTTTGGTTGACCCGGGTCCGCTTTCAAAAGCTAGTGAGTAAGAAGGGTTGATTCCGTGCTTTTCCGCCCAGGCAGCCAGATCCCTGCCTGATTGAGCATTCCTGACTCCGTTTCCTAGTTCCTCTATCTCAGACGTTCTCAGCCCATCATCAGCCTGGATAGATGCAGGCTGTGTGTGCTCATCGTCACCTCCGCCCGTAAGGTTTTTTTGATACGGAGGGTCATCGGCTTTGGCTTGTTCCAGTGCTGCCTCAAGAGTATCGCCGTCATCTTCGTGATGCTGACCCTTCGGCAATTCTGGTAACGCGCTGATGCTGTATTGGCGACCGGAAATTAATCCATCTAGGACTGTTTGGGGGTCGCAATCGACAAATCGGAGCAATCTCAAAGACTTTTGCTTTGAGAACTTGAGGTCAAGTAGGCTGTTTCGCCAAGTTGATAGTTCAAGGAGTTTCTTGCGAAACCGTTCCAACGTTGGTAGAACGTGTGCAGCTTCGGCGGCTGGGGTAACGGTCATGGCTGCTTGAGGTGGTTTTGGCGCTAGCGCTTGCCTTATTTCTACACCGTCAAGGAGGTCCTGTGGGCAGGCCATAAGCTCCCGAAGAAACTAGGTCTACCCCGATTTCGTGGACAGGCCGATAGGAGGCATGCCATGTCCCTCAGACTGCCCAGCGATGACTGCCCCAACCAAGACCAGGCCCCGGTTCACGGTGCTGCAGATGCAAGAGGCTGCTGAGCTCTGCTTAGTCGAAGGCCCTATCCGCAGGGCTGTTGCCCAGCAGCTGGGCCCGCCCGGCAGTATCTTGGTCAGGTCGTTGCTTAAGACCCGCATCGATCGCGGTGACCTCGCAGCCACCGAATACGACCAGCATAGGAGAGACGAGCGCACTGAACTCAACCGGTTGCGTTATGAAAGCCTTGAGCTCTAGTGGGAAATGGATATTCAAGCTGGAGGCAGCGAACTTTACCAAGGAGCAGCTGCCGCCGAGATGTTTCGCTTGATCAGCCAACTCCCTGACCGGCTTACTGTTGGCTGCCTCTGCAGCCAGTTGTGTGCGTCAAAATATAAACTGTGTCAGAGTGGCTGGATCTCTGCAGATAAGTGAATAGTTCATGGGCTGTGATGCTCATCCAATAATCTATTGAATTATCTAAATTTGGATTCAATCTATAATAACAAGACGCAGCACAAGGAATGGTCGGACCTCGCTAGAGCGTAAGCCGATAACAAGACTTTAACTGTTCAGGAGTTCATGAATGAAGGAAGGGAATACGCGGCAACTGCGTGTCAAAGCTTCTCAGTCGATACTATTGCAGGACTTGGCAGCCAAGGTAGTGAGAAGCAGGCAATCAATATTCAGTGAATGGGGGTATTTTCTGAATGCAATGGAAGGCTTGGCTGTCCGAATTCAAAGCAAAATCTTCCACTACGAGTACAGCAACTATCCGAGGAACTTATAAGTGCGCTTTGACGGGAAAACTATTACCAAGCTCTGCCCTTTTGCTAAAAGTATTGTTAGCCTGCAAATTGGCTGCAACTTGTTCAGGCGGGATTGCGCAAACTTCATTCAGGGTGAGTATTATATATGAGCACATGTGCTGAATTCGCCAAAGCGATACGAAAAAAATCAGACTTGACTGCAAAATGGCAAAAAGCTTGAGCAATGAGTGCCGCTCATATAAGTTAAATTTTCAGCAATGATTTTTGTCTCTCTGAATGATGCGGCATAGGCGATTGATTTGCTCTGCATCCTCCACCGTCTTGGCGATGCCCGTTGCCAGTCCTGGCGATCCCACCACGATTGAGAGGCACTGGGCCCGGCTAATGGCCACGTTGAGTCGGTTGGGCTCTAGCAGGAATCCCAGGCCCCGTGGTGCAGCATCGCCATCGCTAGCCGTTAGCGAATGAATGGCGACAGGTGCTTCCTGCCCCTGGAACTTGTCCACCGTGCCCACCCGCGCCCTGCCTTGGAGACGCTGTTGCAGGCGGTTGACCTGAACGTTGTACGGGGCGGTCACTAAGATGTCATTGGGGCCAAGAATCCCTTGGTTTTGGCCGCCTGCTTCTGCTCGGACGTAGCGGCTACCAAGCAGGTGTTCGACGATCTGGGTGATTCGCTCAATCTCCGCCTCACTGCAGACGCTGCAGCCGCTGTGGGCCAAAGGATCAAACACCAGTCCTTGGCTGGGCAACACCATGCCTGCTGAGGTTAAGCATGGTTGGCGCCACTGGATCCCATTGATCTGGTTGGCCGGATGGGCCCGCAGGCGTCCGTCATAAAAAAGCTCCGACACCATGGCCGTCAGCGTTGGTTCCATCCGCCAGCTCGTGGCAAGGAACACACCCCGATCAGCTGGCACCACATGGGCGCCCTGCATCAGGTATTCGAGAGAGGAGAGGCCTGAGTTCCCAGGGTGATCCGCCTGGGACGGCTGGGCGAGTTGCTGCTGATCTCCCACCAGCAGGATTGTCTTGGCACAGCGGGCCATCACCAACAGGTTGGCCAGGGACATCTGGCCGGCCTCGTCAACAACGAGCAAATCGAACTGATCAGCGAGCTCCTCGCGGCAGAACATCCAGGTGGTGCCACCCACCACAGCCATCCCTTCAGCCAACTTTGATGGGGCCACTAGGGCGACCCCGCATTTGGTGAGCGTTGGCTCATCCTTGCTGTTGCTGCACTTCACCACCACCTGGCCCAATCCCCGTTTTTGGCAGGTGGCCTGGGCTTTGAGCAGCAAATTATTGATTGCTGCGTGGCTATTGGAGCTCATGGCTACCCGCTTGCCCTTGGCCACTAGCTCGGCGATCACAGTGCCTGTGACGGTGGATTTCCCTGTGCCCGGCGGCCCTTGCAGTGCCATGGTGCAACCGGAGTGGCTCACCAGAAACTCCGCCAGCTGCTCTGCCACAGCAGCAGGCTTCGCCTCAATTGCCCTATTGAGAGCCGCTAGGCCCTCCACTGGCCGCCGCTCCAACAGTTGCTGCATGGCAGCGGGGATTGGCGGTTTGCCAGCTAGCCATTGGCTGGCCTGCTCCAGCAAGCTCTCCCGTAGCTTCTCGCTGATGTCGGCTGGCACCTTGATTAGCGAGGTCGCCCCCTTGGGGATGCCTTCGGGCAGGCCATTGGCCTGGCGTTGATCGCGTTTACTCCAGGGGTACTTGAGGGTGACGCGGCCCCGCTCAGCATCGAGGGAGTCAACGGCCAGCTTTAAGCCCGTTTCAGGGATCTCCAGGCTTAGGCCGCTATCCCCTTGGCCCGCGTGCAGCTTGAGGGGCTGGCTTGGATCAAAGCCAAAGGTATGGAAGTCGGCCCCCGTGCGCTTGCTCTCGCGGGGCTGCACGCTCAGCCACTGGGCAGCTGCAATGGCCTCGCCGTCATCGACGAGCTCCGTTGGGCTGAGCTGGGCCTTGTTGCGCCGATCGAAATAGGCCCACCAGGCCACCTTGGCTTCCCGGTGGTGGAACGGAAGCAACTGGGCAACAAGGCGCTGCACCCGCCAACTCATGCCCCTGGGCCCTAGTTGCTCCTGTTCAGCCAGCAGCTCCTCACTGGCATTGGCAGGTGGATCGCTTTGCAGAGCCTCCGGGATTTCTGCAATTAGCTGGCTGGCTAGAACCTCCAATGGAGAAGGCTCCTTGGTGGGCTTCTCATCGTGCAGCTGCTCGAGGGGCTCTTCTGGCAGTCCTTGCTCCTGGCGCAGCTGCCGCAGCCAGTCGTGCAACAACACCGTCGACTCGCAATCCTCTCGGTTGTAGTTCTCAATCGCCAGCAGCTGGGGGCTGCCCTCTGGCAAAGCTCCTGGCAAAGGCGGCTCCTCAGAACCCATCCAGTTGAGGTAAGCCACCACCGAGTCCCCTGCATTGGTCACCTCGGCTTCCCTACGCTCCATGTAGAGGTGCTCAACCTTCTTGATCGAGTAGCTGGGCTCGCCCAACACGATGGAGCTGGTCACGATTGGCAGCAGGTCAACAAGCAGACCTGAGCGCAACCACTCATCAATGACCGCTTCCCGGGTGGAATATATCTGCGCCAAGTGCCGCATTGCTGTTTTCTCGTAGCTGGCGTAGTGGTAGACGTGTAGCCGTGGATAGCTCAGACGCCGCTGCTCCACCCAATCAACCCAGTCTTCAAAGGCCTTCTTCTCCTGCTGGGGGTCATGGGCCCACCAGGCTTTAAACACCGGTTTGCCTTTTGGCCTCTCACGGTGGCAAACACCAAAGAGGTATTCGAGCTTGGTTGCAGCGACTGAATCCTGGAAGCCTTCCATGTCGAACCAGAGATCGCCTGGATCTGCAGCTGGTAGGGCTGTGAGCCCCTTGCCTTGAACCACAGGCCGCACCCGGTAGGCGGGCCGGCCATTGGCATCGACAGGAGTGAGCTGAAGTTCTGCCTGCTGCCGCAACTCATGCAGCGCCTCCGAATTGAGGCCGGCAATCGCAGTGCCCCCTGCCAGGGCGGCCAACTCTTCGATGGTGTTCACCCCTGCAGCCTTGAACTTGAGGCGTTGGGTTTGGCGCATGCCCGCCACTAGCATCAGATCGCGCTTAGCCTCCAAGCGCTGCTCGATGAAAGCCGTCCAGCCGCTGTGATCCCCCGGGCAGTCCTCGGGGATCGCGGCTGGATCAAAGAACTGACGGAAGTCGCGGTAGCGGCTGCGCAGGAGTTGATACCAAGCCCAGAACTGATCGGTGGCATAGCTCTTGAAACGCCCGCCACCTAAATACAGTTCAAAGCGGTTCGGTCGCTCGCCCAATAGTGGCGTAAGTAACTCACAATAGGCTGATGCCTGCACTAAAAAAGTCGTTTTGGGTTTGGAGGCGAGTTTGCACTCGATCGGGATGTAGCTCCACTCCCCCAACCTTGAGGGTTGTTCGATGCGGCGCAGCAGGTCTGCTGAGCCACGCATTTCATCGTTGCAAAGGGAGGCTTGATGGATGAACTCATATCCCTCAGCCATTGCCGCCTTGGTAGCGCTGTAGTCAGCCTCTGTCTGCTTGCCAGGTAGCCGAGCAATGCGATGGCCGATTGCTTCTAGTTTGCTGAGAAGGACCTGCTCATGGCGCAGGCCGTCGGCAAACAGTTGCTTGTCCAATGGGCTGACCTCGGGCTTATAACCCTCAAAGAGGCCGCGTGACTCCAGCTCGTCCCACCAGGCCCCAATTTCTGGGCTGAGGGAGAATGTAGAGAGCTTGCTTGGTGTTATCAGCATTGAAGATTTTTGCATCGTAAGACAATCAACTGGTTTTCTCTTTTAACCAATGGATTAGGCCAGAGTCAACGACTAAGCTCGCAAGACGGTTGCAGTCGATAATCTCAAGGCTTTCTTGCGCCTCAAAGCCTTCTAGTAGTTCTGCCTGATCAGGAGTATGGAAAACGAAGTAGAATTTTTCATAGCGATTTAATTGCTCATCTTTGCAATATTTTTTTATTTCTTGAAGCGTTGTTTCTGATTTGACTTGAACCGCAATCATACGATCAGGGTTTAGGGGGTCTTCAAATGTGATGTCTGTGAATTTGACCGCTCCACCGGCTTTGCCAACCCTGCGCCATGAGCGAGAGAAAATAATTTCCACAAGAAGTTCAAAATCCTTTGGTTGAAGGGTCTTGATGGCACTTTTTACTGCACTTACCATTTTCTCTCTCGCATCGTCAATCTCTACTATGTAATCTGGAACTTTTCCTGAAAGCCTTGTAATAAGATAGGAACACTGTTCATTGCTAAGAGAAAAGCTAGTACCTTGAAAGCCTTGAACTTTGGTCAGATTCCCAGACAGGTTTTCGACCTTAAGCTCTTTGCCATTGGCATCTTCGCAGTACCAACCATTTTTCAAAGTACGGATACGCCCTCCCAATTCAGATTCTTCTTTTGGAAGGCTTTGATTAGAAAATGAACCATAATGCAATAATCCTCCGTAAAATGTGATCCAAAGTGTTTCGTCGCCTGCCTCGAAGAATGCCTTGACCTGGTTGGTCGCTTTTGTTGCATTCTGCTTACGAGCTTGTTCGGTCCCATTTAAATCTCTTTCCAAATAAAGCGCTTTAAAAGCATCCCATTGCCCTATTGATGCGAGTCTGTACAGCTCATTTTCAGCAGTGCCAAAACCTATATATACTATATTTCTGGCTATGCACTCCTGATCCACTTTGGATCCACGTGAGCCCAGCTTTATGTATCTGATCTGCTTGCAGCCACTTAAATCCATTTGAGGTTAGAAATAGTTTACAAGTATAAGCTTGTGCACTTTGTCGGCACGGCCAAGCGTTGAGTCATACATTAAAGTTTACAGCGGCCCCCTTCGATGACAGAATTAGGGCTGAATCTATATTCGACCATTGGAACTTGAATCTAGGCATTGGACTAGAATATATAGATTATATCTAGTTGGCGTGTTATCCCCTGCGCAATAGTGAAGCAATGCTTCATATTTGCAGCGTATATAGCTTCTATTGGTTGTTTCGTCGTTTGGCAGCCTCAGTGGCCTGCCATGGCACCACCTGCCGAAGAGTTTAGGCTCTAGTGAGGGAATCGTCATTGCGAGCTTCATCAAAGGTTTCTCAGAGTTTCTTCAGGGTGCCTTCCACCTGCACCAGATACGCCTCAACCCAGTCATGGTGCTGCTTCTGGGTAATCGCAGCCGTCACCGAGGCCCCATTAGCTAGGAGGAACCGCTGCCTGAAGGCCGAGACAAGTGATTGTGGCTGGTATTTCCCCGGGCCGCTTCGAGAAAACAACTGGATACGGTTGGAGAGAGGGCTTTCAATCCTGATCTTTGCAGCTGCCGAGGAGTGGGGCATCTTTTACGGGGCCCTAGGAGTTTTGGGCGATGCGTTTTGTCTTGCTGTGGAAGGGCTTTAGGCGTGTGAAGGTAGGGGAGCCCGAGCCATCGGCTAGAGCCCCGTCACCACTGGGGCGGGCAAGGCCTCCAGCCCTGCTTCCGCCGTTCACCCCACAACTGAACAGCTTCTTTACGGCTCAGCTCCCGGCGGTGCTACCGCTTCGCGGAAGGCTGCGCCTAGAGCAGGGGGATCGGTTCGCCTGGCAGCAGTTCGCCGCTGATGATCTCCAGTCGCTGGCTGTAGTGATCCCAGCGAACTGGTCGAAACCGCAGCACCAGGCGGCCATCACTGAGCCACCAGGTGCGTGAGGTGTAGGGAGGCAGCGGGCTGGGTTCCTGGCTCATCCCGCTTCCGGTGCCCAACTGTGCGGGCCTGTCGTCACGCCACTCCAGCTCGGGCAACGGCGTGTGAGGTGCTCGCCTTGGCCGATCAGGCCCTGGTGGAACTGGCAGGTGAGCAGGGGGATCTCGTCGTCACTGAGGTGATGGCGAAACGAACGGCAGGTGAGGCAAACCTGCTTGCTGCGGCTGGGGATCAGCAGGGAAGAATCAAGCTGGGGCCAGCTTTCGGGGGCATGGAGGAGCGATGGGGCCATGGCCGGGCATAGGCGATGCGTACTGCTGTACTAGCAGGGAGGGGCGGCGTTTGTCTGTTCGGCCCCGGGCGCTCGTAGTCCCAATGCAGGATGGCGGCGATTAATCAGCGGCATGCCGCCATCAAGTCTTCGTTTATTGAGTCACCACGGCTTCTACTTGGTCTATGAGTGTTTGCACTTGCTGGTTGAAGGCTATGCGATCTAGTCCTAATGGCATTGGATCTGCGTCATAGCGGAATTGGACGGCGTAGTCAGTCAGTTGATCCAGCTCCAGGAACTTTGCTATTTCAACATTCTGCTCCAGCAATAACTTTAATAGCCTGGTCAAATCGTGGGAGAGGGGTGGTGTGCTGCCTAGTGCGAGCAACCAGGCTTTTAGGGCTTTCTCTACGGACTGCTGTAACCAGAATCCCCACGCCGTTTCTCTGAATATTGTCGGGTCAGATGAGGCGATCGCAGTTTCCAGATCGGCTTTGGCGATCTGGAGCATATTTTGGGCTTCAGGTGTGGCCATCGATTCTCATCCCTTCCCGGTAAGCACGGGCGATCACATGATTAAGCCAATCTTTGCGCTCTAAGACTTCACTGACGGAATACAGCAGCAGATCAAGCGAGACATCTGACCTGCTTAACTGTCGCCGCAACTCGGCGAGCACCTTGTAGCGATTGTGGGTCTGCAACCAGCTGTCGGGGGCTGTGATCAATAGGTCAATGTCGGAGTCTGGGCCGGCGTTTCCCCGGCCCCGAGATCCGAACAGCCGAACTTCTGCGCCGGGGATTGCCGCGGTGATCATCCCTGCCATCACTGGCAAGCGGGCATCAAGAGGCAGGATCGGTGCGCTGGTCATGGGTGCATTCTGGACGGAGTGACCAGATCTGTGCAGCCAAGAGCCCTCACGACAGCCGCTGCCGTTGGCTCTCCACCTGTACCAGATACGCCTCAACCCAGTCATGGTGCTGCTTCTGGGTAATCGCAGCTGCCACCGAGGCCCCCTCCGCTAGCCGGAACCGTTGCCTGAAGGCCGTGACCAGGGTTTCCAACTGGGGTCGTGACAGGCTGCGGACCTGGGCGTGGAGCAGCTGGATCACAGCCGGAGAGAGGGCCGACAGGGCAGCGTCCGATAGTTCTGCGGGGGATTGGGCCTGGCTGAGGATTTCCATCTGGGGCTTAACCGCCCTTGCTTCAACGACCTGCTGGGCCTGCCCCCCCTGACGAGCGACGCCCTGCGCCTGAGGAGCCCGCTCCTCCCGCACCGAACTGGTGACCTGCCGCTGCTGCTTGTCGTAGAGCGCCAGCCCGAACGGGTTGCCAAAGGTCATCAGGGCGCGCTTCATCGCATCGGTTTCGGCCTCCTTGAGGGCGGATTCGTGTGCCAAGCCCAGATCAACGTCGATGCCATGGCCGGCGCCACTGCCTTCCCGCACCAGGGATGGGGCCCCACTGGCTTGGCTGCCGAGGCGAATACGCACCCGGGCGATATAGGTGACCCCCCATCCGGGCTTTTGCTCCCGTCCAATGGGGCGTTGGCTTTCGGCGACACAGCGCAGCTCGATGGTTTCCCGCTGCCAGCCGTCAAAGCCAAAGATCCGGTTTGCCTCTCGGATCGCTACCCAACCCTCCAAGTAATTAAGGGAGCGGCCGGCTTGGGAGCGGGTCTGCACATTTGCCCGGTTGAGGGGAGCGGCCAGTGCGGCGGATTGCTCAGGTGAGAGCAACCCTGCGGGAGCTGCGGATGCTGTGGCTGGGATGTCCGGGAGCTGGGCGCTGGCAGGCCGATCGACTGCAGGGATGGCAGGAGCCTCGGCCTGCGGTCGGCGCAGGAGTTGCAGGCTGCTTGGTTGTGGGCTCGCGGTGCGAACAGGAGCGGCTGGCCTAGATCCGTTGGTGGTGGGGATGGTGCTGGTCATGGCCTGGTTCGGATGGATTGGCTGTAAGTGGATCGGAAGGGAATGGGCCTGGCTTTCTCGCCAGGCCCTGAATCGAAACCCCCTGTGGGGGGGGTCAGTGGATTGACCAACTGCGCCGCGATACCAGCTGGGCGCCTTGGATCTGCTGGCCGGCCTTGAGGGCTGCCTTGATCGCTCCCTTATCGGGAGCCGTGGCCGTGGTGATGCGCAGCCACTCAGGGGCGAGGTCTTCTTCTGCGCTGATCTCGACCGCCTCGCTGCGACGGCTGGTGAGCTCGTGGTGGGGGAACGAGAAGCGGGTTGCCGCCGGCTGCAGCCGGGTGAGCACAAACACCAGGGTGGTTTCAAGGGCATCGGCCCGGCGCTGATCGCACTTGGCCAGTTCCACCAGGCGTTTGGCCTGTTGCTGGCGGTAGTGGCCCTGGGCGCGGAGGTGATCGATCACCCAGCAGGTGGCATCGGCCTTACGGGCCAGGGCCTCCCGGTTGCCTTCCTCAATGAGGAGGGCCTCCTCAAGAGTGGCGATAGCTGCTTGCTGTTGCTCGGGCTCATCGGCGTCTAGTTGATCAGCCAGGCGGGCGATGCGGGCGGTGAGCTCCTGGGCCTCGATGCCGAGGTGCCAGAGGCTGGGAGTTAGCTGGACTGGTGCTGCCGGAACTGGGGCCGGAACGGCTACGGGCATGGCAGCGAGTGGGGCCAGGGCGGCGGGAGCGGTGCGGGGCATGGGCTTAGTGCAAAGGGCTGGAAACAAACGACGTGCAGGAAGGACCTACGGGGCCCATGGGCCATGGGGCCCTCAGGGCTGGATCTCGACCAAGGCGATCGGCTCGCCATCGGCGGCGATCAGGTGACGGGCCTGGCGCACCAGGGAGGCGGTGCCTGATGCGCCGGGGAAGGCGACCACCAGCACTGAGGCCTGGGCTGGGGTGGCCACTTCCAGAGCACGGCGCAGCAGCAGGCCATTGCGCAACGGACCAGCGGCGCGGCCGTAGCGGCCCCATTCGGCAGTGATGACCTCCACCGGCCAGGCCAGAGAGCGAGCGGCCTGCTCGATTAGGCGATCGGCACCGCGGGCACCGCCATGGAGCAGGTGCAGCACGGGCCTGCCGGCAGTGGCCTGGACAAGGGCAGCGCCAATTCGATCAAGCGGCCAATCGAGGGATCGGCCGCCACCGGCCACGATCACCAAGGGAGCTGAATGATCGGCAATTGGATCACAT
>Ga0310332_10153_pt1 | contig 18842 bp, 19 predicted proteins | sample LakMicSRFLOrngD5_FD_195546 | JGI IMG/M metagenome (GOLD analysis project Ga0310332, IMG submission 195546) | Enriched freshwater cyanobacterial communities from Lake Michigan, Michigan, United States - MI23.SRFL.Orng.D5 (v2) (version 2) | ecosystem: Environmental > Aquatic > Freshwater > Lake...
ATTGACATCGGCAGCCACGATGCCGTGTGTCGGGGTTGAGGGGTTTGTCGTGCATTGAGCTCACAACGGCGTGTTGCCGGTGACCCAGGCGCTGCTGCCATCGCGGCGCCATTCGCGCTTCCAGAAGGGCGCCTCGTGTTTAAGAGCTTCCAGCAGCTCCTGGCAGCAGCGCTGGGCGGGGCCGCGCCGGTCGGCGCCGATGGCCACCAGCACGATCGCTTCGCCGGGCAGCACCCGGCCGATACGGTGCTGCACCAGGCAGCTGCCGGCTCCATGCCGTTGGCCGCAGGCCGTTGCCAGCTGCCGCAGCTGGCGTTCGGTCATGCCCGGATAGTGCTCCAGCTCCAGGGCTACAAGGGGCGCGCCATCCGCAGCTGCTGGGCGCACTCGGCCAATGAACAGGCTTTCGGCGGCGCTGCCGGGGTAGCCCTGGACCGCGAGCTGGCGCTGCCACTGCTCCAGGCAGACCAGGGGTTCGAAGGTTTCTGGGTGCAGGTCGATCTTCAGGTGCATGGCATCACCCTCAGCCTCCACTGATCGGCGGCAGAAAGGCCAGTTCGTCGCCGGGCTGCAGGGGCGTGTCGGGCTCGGCGAACTGCTGGTTGATGGCGATGCGCACGCTGTCGAGCGGCCCTGGCAGCTGCAGGGCCTGCCAGAGCTGGCGCGGGGTCAGGGTCGTTGCTGTCACCGCAGAGGCAGGCCAATGGCGCTCGCCCCAGCCCGCCTGCTCGCGCAGGCCGGCAAACAGCAGGATCCGGATCCTGTCGACCGTTGGTTCACCCATGGCAGCAACCGTAACCAGCGCGGCGGGTCTCCTTTTGCCACGATGCCCCTACTGCCGGCCGCTCCGTCTTGAGCCTCGCCATTGCCCTGCTCACGGTCTCGGACACCCGCACCCTGGCGGACGACCGTTCCGGTGATGCCTTGCAGCAGCGCCTGCAGGCCGAAGGGCATCGGTTGGTCGATCGCCGTCTGGTTGCCGACAACCGCTACCAGATCCGCGCCGAACTGAGCCGTTGGATCGCCGATCCCGCCGTGCAGGTGGTGATCACCAGCGGTGGTACCGGCCTGACCGGCCGCGATGGCACCCCCGAGGCGGTGGCGCCCCTCCTCGACAAGACGATCGAGGGGTTCGGTGAGCTGTTTCGGGTGCTGTCGTTCGAGACGATCGGCACCAGCACCCTGCAGAGCCGCTGCCTGGGCGGGGTGGCCAACGGCACGATCATTTTTGTGCTGCCGGGTTCGCTCGATGCGGTCGAAACCGCCTGGGATCGCCTGATCGCGGCCCAGCTCAACCCAGCCACCCTCCCCTGCAATCTGGTTCAGCTGCTGCCGCGGCTCACGGAGCCGGCGATGGAGCCGGCAGGCAGCCGTGGTGTCGGCGCTTGAGTGGGCGATGGTCGTGTGCTTGTTGGTGCTGTGATCAGGGAGTGGGGACAGGCCATCCAGCGCGAGCGCCAGCGAGGCCGTTCTTATCAGCCTCGGTTTCGGCGTCGTCAGATCGCCGCCACCTCTTGCGGGGCGCTGTGTGCAGTGGCCCTGCTTGGCCTGGTGACGCTCTGGAGCGGTCAGGTGCTCATCGCGGCGCCCCTTGGAGCTTCCTCGGTGTTGTTGTTCGGCTACCCCCGCAGTCCGCTGGCGCAGCCGCGCAATCTGGTCTTGGGCAATGGTCTGGGTGCCTTGGTCGGTCTGGTGTTGCTGAGCCTTGGGGCCCATGGACCCCTGGCATTGGCGTTGGCAGTGGGGGTCACCATCGTGCTGGGTCAGCAACTGCGCTGCCTGCACCCACCTGCCGGGGGTATGGCCTTTCTGGTGGTGTACGTGGGCGCTGGTTGGGGGTTTTTGCTCTTTCCGGTGCTGAGTGGTTCGTTGGCGTTGGTGCTCCTGGCCTGGTCATTCAGCCGCTGGGTGCCTGGCGCCATGGCCTATCCGCAGCATTGGTTGTGAGAACCCCTAGCGTGAAGCGACGGTCAACGCACCCACCCAACCGTTTTCACCACCGGTGATTCCCTGGCGGCAACCTCAGGCGTTGCCAGCGGTGATCGACCTGGGACCAGGGCTCGACCAGGCTCTGCTGCAGCCGGCGCTCGAGAAGCTGCTCAAGGCCTGGATTGTGCTGGATGATCAGCAGTCGCCACGCAGCCATGCGTTGGCTGATCTGGCGCTGCTGGCCAATCAGCAGCTCGAGCCCTGGTTGCTGGCCCTGCAGGTTGATGCCGTTGAGGCCCGCGACGAAGAGGGCCCCTTTCCGTTGCCGGCATCGCGGCAGGATGTGCTCGCAGCCCTTGAGGCGCTGAGGCTGCGTTGCGCACAGGCCATCACCCAACGCAACTGAGCTTCATCCCCCCAGATAGGCCATTTCGGCGTGGCGCACTACGGGGCTCATGGTCCTGCTGTGGCGCTCCTCGCTGTAGCGATCGGAGCGCTTCAGCCATCGCTGCTGCAGGGCCAGGCGCAGCCCGGCAGCGTTGCTGCCTGGGTGAAGCCAGGGTTTGAGGTCGAGTCCGCTGCTGGGATCGGCAAACAGGCAGGTGTAGGCGATCCCATCGGCGGTGATTCGCAGGCGGTTGCAGTCGCCGCAGAAGGGCTCGCTCACCGACGCCACGCTCGCGACCGAGCCGTTGCCATCGCGGTAACGCCAGCGACTGGCGGTCGCGTGGCCCGCCCGGCCCATGGGCTCAAGCGGCCATCGCGCGTCGATGGCCTTCACCATCTCGGCTGCTGGCACCACATCGGTGGGGCGCCAGCCGTTGCGGGTGCCCACATCCATGACTTCGATCAGGCGCAGCTCCAGGCCCCGTTCGCGGGCCAGCGCCGCCAAAGGCAGCAACTGCTCGTTGTTACGGCCCCGTTGGATCACGGCGTTGAGCTTCAACGCGCCGGCGCCCGGATCGAAGCCAGCGGCGCGGGCATGCCCGATCGCCCGCAGCACCTGATCCAAGACCCGCGCGCCCGCGGCCTCATCCGCCAGGCCCGCCATCTGCGCCACGCTGGCGGCGGTGGTGCCATCGAGGCTCAGGGTGAGTCGATCCAGGCCTGCGGCCTTCAGGCGCTGGGCGCGCTCGGCACTGAGCAGCTGCCCGTTGCTCGTGAGCGCGATGTCGCGCAAGCCGTGGTGCCGCAGCGGTTGCACCGCGCTGATCAGGGAATCGAGCTCAGGGTGCAGCAGGGGTTCGCCGCCGGTGAGCCGCAGGCTGTGAACCCCCAGGTCAACCGCCGCCTCGATCACCCGCAGCCGCTGCTGCTGGGTCAGCAGGCCGGGTGGCTCCTGGCCATCGGGCAGGCAGTAGGGGCAGGCCAGGTTGCAGCGCGCTGTCAGTGACAGTCGCAGGACCCCCAAGGGGCGACCCAGCTGGTCGAGGGGCTGCTGATCAAGCATGGATTCAGGCTATGCAGCTCCTCCGCTCGGTTGATGTTGCGCAGGGCCTGCGCATCGAGCACCACAGGTCGGCAGTCTTGGCCAGCCAGCCACAGCTGCAGCCTGCGCTCGCCGGCGCTGACCTGGCTGACAAGGCTCCGTCGTAGGCCGGGGGTGCTCGGATAAACCCCCAGCAGCGGCTGGCTGCGCTGGCCGTCATGGGCCAGATGGATGGCGCCGGGGTCCTGCTGAGCAGCGCTCAATAGGGTCTCCAGTGCCGTCAGGGTCAGCTCGGGCATGTCGACCGGGCACAGCAGCAGGCGCTGATCCGGGTGGTGCTGCATCAGCCGGGCCAGTGCCAGCAGTGGGCCTTCGTGGGGCGGTGGTTCGGCCAGGGCGGTGTGGCCCAGGGCCTGCGCCACTTCCAGGTGCTGGCGGTGGCCGCTCAGCAGGGTCACGGGTGCATTCAGCCGGGCCAGCAGGCCCAGCGTGCGCTGCAGCCAGGTGCCACCTTCCGGGTGTGCCAGCAGGGCTTTGTCTCGGCCCATGCGGCGGCTTTGCCCACCGCTCAGCAGGCAGCAGCGCAGCGGCAGCAGGACGCAGCCGTTTGGTAGCAACGGCTGCCTGAGGGGGCCCTGCTGCTCCGTAGGGTCTCGCCGCTTTCCCCTTTGTGCCATGGCGCCCGCCGCTCACTCTTCTGTGCTGATCGCGGCCAAGCGGCGCGTGGGTCTCAGCTTCGCCCAGCTGGGCGAACGGCTGGGGGTTGACGAGGTGTGGCTGGCCAGCCTGCTGCACGGCCAGGCCACCGCCACCCCGGCCGAGGCCGAGGCCCTGCTGGCAGCGCTACAGCTGGCCGATGGGCCCGAGGCGCCGGCGTTGCTGGAGGCGCTGACCACCTATCCGCTCAAGGGGGCCCTGGATCCCCAGGTCCCCACCGACCCCCTGCTGTACCGGTTCCACGAGATCCTGCAGGTCTATGGCCTGCCGCTCAAGGATGTGATTCAGGAGAAGTTCGGCGACGGCATCATGTCGGCGATCGATTTCACCCTCACCGTCGATCGCCAGAGCGATCCCAAGGGAGATCGGGTGGTGGTGACCATGAACGGCAAGTTTCTGCCTTACCGCAAGTGGTGACGCCTGCCCCGGCCACGCCGGAACCGACCAAGGCTCAATGTCCCTATTGCGGCGTCGGATGCGGGCTTGAGCTCAGGCCAGCGGGCGAGGTTGCCGCGCCCCAGTGGTCGGTTCGCGGTGACCGCAGCCATCCGTCGTCACTGGGTCAGGTCTGCATCAAGGGGGCCACGGTCGCTGAGACCCTGGACCGCAACCGCCTGACGACACCCCTGTGGCGTGAGCGTCTCGACCAACCGTTCACGCCGATCGGTTGGGAGCGGGCGTTGGGGCTGCTGGTGGAACGCATCCGCGCGACCCTGGCTGGCAAGGGCCCTCAGGCCCTGGCGATGTATGGCTCCGGGCAGTTTCTGAGCGAGGACTATTACGTTGCCAACAAGCTGTTCAAGGGAGCCCTGGGCAGCAACAACTTTGATGCCAATTCGCGGCTGTGCATGAGCTCGGCCGTCGCCGGCTACAGCCGCAGCCTGGGCTCCGATGGACCTCCCTGCTGCTACGACGATCTGGATCTCGCCGATCTGGTGCTGCTGATCGGCACCAACACGGCCGAGTGCCATCCGGTGCTGTTCCAGCGACTGCTCAAGCGCAAGCGCAGGCAGGGGTCAGCGCTTCGACTGGTGGTCGTGGATCCCCGCGCCACAGCGACGACGGCCGCGGCGGACCTGCATCTGCCGATCCGGCCCGGAACCGATGTGGTCCTGTTGTGTGGTGTCGGTCACCTGCTGGTGGAGCAGGGAGGTCTGGATCACCCCTTCATCGCGGCCCATACCGAAGGCTTCGGCGACCTGTTGGAGCTGTGGCATCGCTGGACGCCGGCTCAGGTGTGCCAACTCTGCGGGATTGACGAATCGGACCTCAGGCTGCTGGCTGACTGGTGGGTGGAGGCCGCCGGTGTGCTCAGCCTCTGGTCGATGGGGGTGAACCAGAGCAGCGAAGGAACGGCCAAGGTGACCTCGATCATCAATCTGCACCTGGTCTCCGGTCAGATCGGGCGGCCCGGCTCGGGTCCCTTCTCGCTCACCGGGCAGCCCAATGCCATGGGCGGTCGCGAGGTGGGCGGCCTGGCCCAGCTGCTGCCCGGCTATCGCTCCGTGGCAGATCCGTCGCACCGGGCCGAGGTCGAGCGGCACTGGGGATTTGCGCCGGGCTCGATCGCGGCGGCTCCCGGTCTGTCGGTCTGGGAACAGATCGAGGCAATGGAGCGGGGCGACCTTGATCTGTGGTGGGTGGCGGCCACCAATCCGCTGGTCAGCATGCCCTCGCTGGATCGGGTCAGGGCGGCGATGGCCCGCTGCCCCATGGTGGTGCTGAGCGAGGCCTATGCCGGCACCGAAACCGCCGCCATGGCCCACCTGGTGTTGCCGGCAGCCCAATGGAGCGAGAAGGCCGGGGTGATGACCAACTCGGAGCGGCGGGTGACCTTGTGTCCCGCCTTTCGCCAGCCCCCCGGCGAGGCCAGGCCCGATTGGGCTGTGTTGGCCGAACTCGGCCGCCGGCTGGGCTTTGTCGAGCAGTTCAGCTACGACTCAGCGGCTGCTGTTTATGCCGAGTTCGCCGGGCTTACCGCGGGTCGCGTCTGCGATGTCAGTGGTCTGAGCCATGCGCTTCTGGCTCAGCACGGTCCGCAGCAATGGCCGTTTCCAGTGGGGACCGAACCCGGCGGTGGTCTGGCACGTCTCTACGGAAACCACGCGTTTGCCACGGCTTCAGGCCGTGCCCGGCTGCTGGCAACAGCGCCCCTGGGTCTGGCTGAACCACCGTGCGAGCAGTACCCCCTGGTGCTCACCGTGGGCCGTTATCTGGGCCATTGGCACACGATGACCCGCACGGCCCATGTGGCCCGGGTGGTGCAGCAGCACCCCGAACCCCTGCTCGAGGTGCATCCTGACGATGCGGAACATCATGGGATCAGCGAAGGAAGCATGGCCGAGGTGCGGTCGCGGCGGGGCAGCGTCAGGGCCCGGGTGCAGATCACCGCGTCGATCCGACCCGGCACGGTGTTTCTACCGATGCACTGGGGGGCGAGTCAGGAGCAGGCTTGCGAGGCCAACCGTCTGATGCATGAGCAGGCCTGCGGCCACTCGAAGCAGCCCGAACTCAAGGCCGCGGCAGTGACCCTGCAAAGCTGCTGAGCACTCCAGGTGCTCCTGGGCCCGGCTCAGTCGTCTTGATGGGCATGGCGTCGGTACAGAAAGTCGAGTGCGTGGTTGCGCAGTTGGCCGTAATGAGGATCATTTTGGATCGCTTCGTAAGAACGCGGTCTTGCAAAGGGAACGTCAACGATTTCGCCGATCGTGGCTGATGGTCCGTTGGTCATCATCACGATCCGGTCGGCAAGGAACAAGGCTTCGTCAATGTCGTGCGTGATCATCAGCACGGTTGGTTTGTGTTCCCGCCAGATCGCCAGCAGTTCCTCCTGCAGTTCCTCTTTGGTGATGGCATCGAGAGCGCCGAAAGGCTCATCGAGCACCAGAACCTCAGGTTGCACAGCCAGGGCTCTGGCGATGGCCACCCGTTGACGCATGCCTCCGGAGATTTCACCCGGGCGTTTGTGGCGAGCCTCCAGCAGGCCCACCATCTCCAGGTGATGATCCACCACAGAGGCCTGGGCCTGTGCCGTCAGTTCGGATCGGGCGGCTTTTACGGCCAGGGCCACGTTCTGCTCGACCGATTTCCAGGGCAACAGTGAATAGTTCTGGAACACGACCATCCGGTCCGGGCCGGGGCTTTCGATCGGCTGGTCGTGAAGGGTCACCCGGCCGCTGCTGGGGGTCAGAAAGCCCGACACCATGTTCAGCAGTGTGCTTTTGCCGCAACCGGAATGGCCGACGACGCAGATGAATTCACCTTTGGCCACCTGCAGATTGATATCCCGCAAGGCTTCGAAAGGGCCGTTTTTGGTCTGGAACACCTGCCCCACACCCTCAAAACACAGATAATCCGGGTCGCGTGCCAGATCGCGATCAACGGTTTCGAGGCTGGATGAAAGGGTGGTCATGACGCTGGGGTCTCCGTGGTCGTCGTGGCACGCTTGGCGGTACCGCTCGGCAGCGGCATCACGGCAATGGCTGTGTTGTGGGTGAAGGGGAGCGCTTCGAGATAGCTGAGCGGCTCGTCCTGGTCGAAGGGCCCGCCGCAGGCCAGCTGAATCGGCTGCCGATCGGGGCTCAGGGCTGCCAGCCCCTCCTGCTCAAGTGCGGTGCTGCAGAAATCATTGCGGTAGACCTGCCCCAGCAGTTCAAGGCGGTTGCGCGGAAAGGGGCTCCATCCCCAGCGACTGAACTGGGTCAGGATCCAGGCGCCTTCAGCACTGTTGGCCACATGGGCTCTGTCGCTGTGGTAACGATTGAGCGGCAGCAGGTTGGAGGTGGCTTGGCCGTTGCCCAGGTTGAGCTGCCGTTGCAAGGCAAGGGCGGCATCGTTGCCGAGCCACTGTGGTCTGCTGAGCAACCCGATGAGTCTGTCGCGCTGGCCGCCGTTTTCGCAGATCTGGCCGCCTCTGATCAGCGCACCGCAGACATCGAGCAGCAGCGCTTCGTTGTTGGCAGCCCAGGCTTCATGGCAGGTGAGCACCTTTTCGGGGTGACCGCTCCAGATGTCAAGGTCGGTGGCCAGCACATAGCCCAGCCCTGCGTCCATCGCCTTGGCCACCCGATAGCGGCCGGCGATGAAGCCGTCGATCTCGCCATTGCGCAAGGCCGATTGAATGGCCAGGGGCGACAGGATCTGGAAATCAACGGCTTGATCAGGGTCGATGCCACCGCTTGCCAGCCAGTGACGCAGCAGCAGGTCCTGCATGCTTCCCTGCTGACCGATGGCCAAGCGCAGGCGTGAACCACGGTCGTCGAGCAGTGCAGCCAGATCAGACAGGCTGTGAACGTTCAGGTCGCGAAAGCGTTGTGCCAGGCAGATCGCGTTGCCACTGCGGGTCACCGTCATCGGTGTGATCGCCGGCCAGCTGGGCTGGCCGTGCTGCCCCAGGGCCAGGGCCAGGGGGCTGGTGGCCGAGGTGATCGCCAGTTGCAGGTCGCCGGCTCTGAGCTGTTCCTCCATCTGCTGCCAGCGGTGAAACACCACAGGGATCACCTGGATGTTGCGGTCGCTGAAGAAGCCCCGGTCCAGGGCCACTGCCATCGGCGCAATATCCAGTCCTGGCAGGTAGCCGATGCGCACCGTGCGCTGGGCCATGGCCACCGCCTTGGGAGCCGGTTGCGGTACAGACGGGCTCACCACACTGGTGCCGAGCTCCTGGCGGTGCTGCTTGAGCCGTCGTTGCTGCTGCAGGAAGTTGATCAATTCGCCCCGCAGCCGGTAGTAGTCGGGGTGCTCCATCACCTCGAGCCGCTCCCGTGGACGCGGCAGGGTCACCTTGAGGATCTGGCCGATACCCGCAGCGGGACCATTGGTGAGACAGACCACACGGTCAGACAGCAGCAGCGCTTCATCGACCGAGTGGGTCACCATCACGGTGGTGACGCCAGCCTGCTGGCAGATCTGCATGAGCTGCTGCTGCAGATTGCCGCGGGTGAGGGCATCGAGGGCGCCGAACGGTTCATCCAGAAGCAGCAGCCTGGGTCGGATCGCGAGGGCGCGAGCAATGGCTACCCGTTGCTTCATGCCGCCCGAGAGTTCGGCAGGCAATTTGTCGGCGGCGTGGCCCAGTCCTACCAATGCAATGCTCTGTTCCACGCGCTCGCGACGCTCGACCTGGCTCGACTCGCGCATCACGTTGTTGACCGCCAGGGCAATGTTCTGGCGCACGCTCTGCCAGGGCAGCAGCGAGTAGTTCTGGAACACCACCATGCGGTCGGGACCTGGATCGGTCACCTGGCGGCTGTCCATCAGGATGCCGCCTGTGTTGGCCTGATCGAGCCCCGCCATCAGGTTGAGCAGGGTGGATTTGCCGCAGCCGGAATGTCCGATCAGAGAGATGAACTCGCCTTCGGCAATGTTGAGGTTGATGTCTTTCAGCGCGACATAGGTGCCGCCCTTGGGTAGGGCGAACGATCGCGTGACGTTGTCAACGGTGACCATGGCCCTGTCCATCACTTGCCCCCCTTGGCCACCAGGGTGCCGACGGCGCCCACCAGGCGATCAAGGGCCAGTCCTACCAGTCCGATCACCACAATGGCCAGAATGATCTGGCTGGTGCTGGTGTCTCCGCCTGCGTTGTAGGCATCCCAGATGAAGAAGCCGATGCCACCGTCGGCCTTGAGCATTTCAGCCGCCACGATCGCTAGCCAGGCCAGGCCGATGGCGATGCGCAGACCGGTGAACACGTATGGGGCTGTCGCCGGCATCAAAATGTCGCCCAGGTAGCTGCGCTTCCTCAGTCGCAACACACGGGCAACGTTGGTGTAATCCTGCGGGATTTCATTGATGCCGACAGCCGTGTTGATCACGATCGGCCAGACGGCGGTAATGAAGATCACAAAAATAGCCGCTGAGTCTGCCTGCTGAAACAGCAGCAGTGAGATCGGCAGCCAGGCCAGAGGCGGAACCGTGCGCAGCACCTGGATCAGCGGATCAAAGCCCCGGCGTAGAAAACGGTTCAGGCCGATCGCCAGACCAGCAGCGATGCCGATCACAGCAGCCAGGCTGTAACCGACGGCCACCCGTTGCAGCGAAATCAACAGTTGCAAACCCAGGCCTTTTGATGTGCCACCATCATCGAAGAAGGGATTGATGATGTACGGGTCCCAGGTCTGGCTGATGACTTGAATCGGTCCCGGAAACCCCTCACTGTTGAATTGAGCCAGAAATTGCCACAGGCCCAGGGTCAGGCCGATGCAGACCACGGGGGCCTTGATCTGGTTGGCCAGGGGTGAACGCAGCCAGCCGACCGCCGGGCGGCGTTTGCTGCGGGAGGTGGCAGAAAGGCTGGTCATGGATCGGCGCAGCTGGTGAGCAATGAGCAAAGGGAGTTGGGCGGTGAAGTCATTTCACCGCCCATGGTCAAACAGGCTTTCCCGAGTCGATGGCGGTCCTGCTGGGTTGTTCCAGCTGCCGCCTACCGACTCACTTCATCGCCTTGATTTTCAGCCCGTTCAGATAGGCCTTGGGGTTGTTGGCATCGAACTTGACGCCGTCGAAGAACACTTCGACCCCGCGTGAGTCACCGGCCGGACCGTTGCCATAGCCGTTGGCTTTGGCAGCCTGGCGCCAGAGATCGCTGCGGTTGACCTTGTTGACCAGGGCTTTGATATCGGTTCCTTTGGGCAGATAACCCCAGCGGATGTCCTCGGTCACGAACCAGGTGTCGTGGCTCTTGTAAGGGAAGGAGGCATTGTTGGCCCAGAACTTCATCTTGTAGGGCGAGTTCTTGACGATGCGGCCGTCGCCATAATCGACGGTTCCCTGCAGGCGTGGCAGCAGGTCAGCCACGGTGGCCTTCACATACTTGTCCTCGGCCAGGATGGTTGCCAGTTCAGTGGTGTTGGCGGGATTGTCAGCCCACTTCTGGGCCTGTTGCACCGCCATCAGCAGTCGCAGGGTCGCGTTGGGGTTCTTCTTGACCCAGTCGGCCCGCATCGAGAAGGCCTTTTCGGGATGGTCCTTCCACAGTTCGCCGGTCTGCAGGGCGGTGTAACCCAGCTTCTTGTTGACCAGCCTCTCGTTCCAGGGTTCACCCACGCAGAAGGTGTCCATGGTGCCGGACTGCATGTTGGCCACCATCTGCGGCGGCGGAATCACCACCAGGTCGGCCTGCTTGTTGGGGTCGACCCCATTGGCTGCCAGCCAGTAGCGCATCCACAGGTCATGGGTGCCGCCCGGGAAGGTCACCGCAGCCTTGAACTTGTCACCAGTGCTGTTCTTCTTGGCGACCACCTGGGGCAGGTTGGCCGATTTGACCTTGAGTTTGGCCGCCAGGAAGTCCTTGGAGACCGAAATGCCCTGGCCCTGGGTGTTGAGGCGCGCCAGAACTGCCATCGGCACCGGTTTCTTGCTCTTGCTGATCGCGCCGGTGGTCAGCAGATAGGGCATCGGCGAGAGAATGTGGGCACCATCGATCCCTCCGCGGGCACCGCCCAGCTCAAGGTTGTCGCGGGTGACCGCCCAGGAGGTCTGCTTCTTGAGCTCGACCCCGGTCATGCCCTGCTTGGCGAAGAAGCCCTTTTCCTTGGCAATGATCAGGGGCGCAGCATCGGTCAGGGCGATGAAGCCCAGCTCCACACTGGTGGTTTCCGGTTTGCCAGGGGCAGCCTGAACTGGGCCGGCGCTCAACAGGCTGGCGATGCCGCCGAATTGAACGACCACGCCGCTGGCGACGGTGAGTCCTGTGAGCAGCGCTTGACGTCGGGTGAGATGGGACATGGGTGTTGGGACAGATGAAACATTGCCCTGGACCGCATCGCTTCGATGCGTCAGGAATGGCTTGTTGAGGGCGTGATGGCCGAACGCCTGGTGTTGCAGCGGTTAAGGCCGCTCCGCATGCAACGGGGTGCGTTGGCGCTCAGGCTGACCAACGGGGCTAAGAACACCACGCAGCTGGAACCCAGCTCCGTCGCCGTCGTTACCAAATGGCAGACCCGGGGTCGGCTCAGCGACGCAACCGTTCCAGTTGGTGCAGTCCGGCTTGTGCCTGCAAGAGAGCCCGGGCCTGGGCGAGGCCGGCACTGAGGCTCTCCAATGACCCGGCCAGCCACAGATAGGCCCCGAGATTCCAGAGCAGGGCGGGCGCCAGCGGACCTTCCCCCCGCAGAGCCAGCAAGGCTTGCTCCTGCCAGATCTCCAGCGAGATGAAGGCCTGTTCCTCGGCGTGAATGCCGTGCTCGCGCGGGTGCAGCAGCAGTCGCTCAGGTTCACCCCCACGCAGCCTTGAGCAGATGCCCGCCCTGGTTGTGGGCAGGTCGGTGGAGCCCTCCAGACCTTTGACCATCAGCACGTTGGGTTCCTCGGCGGCCCGCAGCGCTTCCCAGGCCCGGGCCTCGGTCGGAGGGTGCACAAAGCCGCTCACCAGCAGATGGGGCCCCTGATGGGGGGTCCAGAGCAGTTCCAGGCTGGCGACCGGTGGCCGTTTGCCGATCTCGGCGCGGATCGGAATCAGGCGCGCGGCCGCCCTGAAATGGCTCGGCAGGTGGGCCAGAGCCAGCCCGTGGTCGTCGAGGCGCTGCTGCACGGCCGCCAGGTCTAAGCCGCGCCAGTCAACCCCCAGGGCGGCAAACAGCTCGGCCAGGGTGACGCCGTATTTGACCGGCATCGGATCACCCCCATGCAGGACCACCGGCACTTCGCTGGCGCTCAGCAGCAGCGCCAGAAGGGGCAGGATCGGGGCCGTGCGGTTGCGTCCGTCGTAGGGCACGCCAAAGCACAGGGCCTCGCGACCGTTGCTGTGCAGGCGCGGGCCATGCTCCCGGTAACTGTCGAGCATGCCCGTCAGCTCCAGGGGGGCTGGCCGGCGGATGCGATGGGCGATCAGAAAGGCCCCCAACTGCGCCTCACTGGCCTGGCCGTCGAGCATCAGATCCATGGCCTCGCGCGCTTCCTCGCGGCTGAGACCGGTGCTGGTGTGCTCACCGCTGCCCACCTTGCCGATGAAGTCGCGGAAGCGGAGTTGCTGTGCCGTCAAGTCAGCCCCAGGCTTCATATTCGGTAGCGACGGCAACACGTCGGGGGGTGGTCGGTTGCGCACCATTCTCAGCTCGCATCGCGCACCGCTTTGATGGCTGCCACCCTGAGCAAGATCGAGCAGGCCAAGGCTGAGCGCTGTGGGCTGGATCTCGCATCCGAACTACCTGCGCTGGCCGACCAGGGCTGGGAAAACCTCCATGAAGCCGACCTCACGATCCGGCTCAAGTGGCTCGGCATCTTTTTTCGGCCGGTCACACCGGGTCGGTTCATGGTGCGGCTGCGCCTGCCCAATGGCGTGATTCAGGCTGATCAGCTTGAGGTGCTGGCCGATGCGATTGATCGCTGCGGCAGTGATGGATCGGCTGACATCACCACGCGGCAAAACATTCAACTGCGTGGTCTGCTGCTCGAAGACATGGCTCCGTTGCTGCAGGCGATGGAGGCGGTGGGGCTCACCAGCCGCCAATCGGGCCACGACAACCCCCGCAACATCACGGGCAATCCTCTGGCCGGGATCGATCCCGAGGAGATCATTGACACCCGTCCGCTGGTGTCAGCCATTCAGTCGCGGCTGCTGGCTGCTGACGCGCCGCGCAACCTGCCACGCAAGTTCAACATCGCTGTTGGTGGGGCCCCCGACAGCTTTCTGCTGCACAACGATCTCGCCTTCCTACCGGCCCACCGCGATGGTGAGCTGGGCTTCACGGTCATGGTCGGGGGGTTCTTCTCGGCCCAGCGCAATGAACTGGCCATTCCCTTGCAGCTGTGGCTGAGGGCCGAACAGCTGGCCGGCTTCAGCCTGGCGGTGCTGCGCCATTTCGAGCGCTGCGGCAACCGTCAGGCTCGCAACAGGAGCCGTTTGATGTATCTGGTCGACGAGCTCGGTCTCGATGGCTACCGGGAGGCTGTCATCACCGAGTTCAAGGCCCTGGGTGGAGAAGCGTTTGCCCATGACGGCGCCCATCTGGTGAACCGCGCCCCCCGCTCGGCACTCGGTGTCAATCCCCAGAAGCAACCGGGTCTTCAATGGGTGGGGCTGAGTGTGCCGATGGGGCGCCTCGATGCCGAGAGCATGGCCGGGCTCGCACGTCTGGCCCGCCGCCACGGCAGCGGCGAACTGCGCCTCACCGAAGCCCAGAACGTGCTGATTCCCGATGTGCCGGATGCGGCGCTGCAGGATCTGTTGGCCGAACCGCTGCTGCAGCGCTTCAGCCCCGACCCTGGGGCACTGATGGCTGAGGCCGTCAGCTGCACCGGCAACCGGTACTGCAGCTTTGCCCTGATTCCCACCAAGACCACGGCCCAGTCCGTGGTGGAGGAACTCGAGCGGCGGCTCGAGCTGCCCCACGCTGTGCGCACCCACTGGACCGGCTGTCCCAATGCCTGTGGCCAGCCCTACATGGGTGAGATCGGCTTGATGGGCGCCAAGGCCCGTCATGAGGGTCAGATGGTGGAGGCTGCCAAGATCTTTCTGGGCGGTGCCATGGGCGACGACCCGCGTCTGGCGGAGCTCCACGACAAGGGCGTGCCCCTCAGCCAACTGGCTGATGTGCTCGAAGACCTGTTGGTCGAGCGCTTCGGTGCCCGGCGCCGAGCCCAGGCCGCCTGAACCAGCCGGGGCGCACCCTGGGCCGGTGCTGAGCCCGCCAGCGGTCGTCGAGGGGTCGCAGCGCTTCGCGGTCGGTCACGTCCTGACCGCCGTAGAGCAAGGCGGTGATGCGCTCCGGGTCGATCTCCAACGCGGTCACCTCATCCCACAGCCGTTGGGTCATGGGGGCATTGGCCCATTCGAACTGGGCGGCAGCCAGCTGGCGCACCAGCATGAACACCAACTGCTGCTCCTTGCATTCGGCAAAGGTGCCCTCAAAGGCGTGATCCATCGCTTCCCGCTCTTCCCAACCGCTTCTCCCTTGTTAGGTCAGCCCCAGCCCTTCGCCAAGCACCGGCGCCCTGCCAGGGTGGACAGACAACCCGCTGCGGCAGGGGTGGCGACGCAACCGCCGAGATCAAACGTCACCGTTGGCCTGGGAGAACCCGGCAGTGAACTCCGCTGGCAGCAGCTGCAGCAGCTGCGCCGTGGGCTGGCGGATGCCGAGGCTTGGATTCAGGCTCTGGTTGACCGAACGCTGGCGCCCGAGCCCGATCTGCTGGCGGCACTGATCCCCCTGCTTGATCGCTCTCAGGTCGAGCGCCTGTTGGCCGCCGACGTGGGATGTGACCCTGCACCACTGCTCGAGGCCGCTCTGCCGGAGTGGCCCTCGCTTGCGGCTCGAACGGCCTTTCGTGAGGCCTGGTTGGAGCCCTTGCTTCACCACAGCGCCGCGGCGACGCCCATCCAGCAGCTGGGTTGGTTGCAGCTGCTGGGTTTGTTTCGAGAGCCAAGGGTGGCGCAGTTGTTGCGCCGGGCGGTGCAGGACCCAGCAACGGCAGAGGCAGCGTTGCCCCTCCTGCCTCTGCTCGGCTGGCAGCGGCAACCACAGGATGGGGCCCTGTTGATGCGTCGGGCTGTCGAGCCAGGGCCCTTGCAGTGGCGGCATCAGGCCCTGGAGGGCCTGGCTCTTGGGCTCTCGGCCTGGCCGCAGCCAGCGTTGGCTTCGGGCCTGCGCACCCTCACCACCGATCTGGATGCGGCGGTGGCTGCCAAAGCGGTCGATCTGTTGGCCCGACTGCCCGCGGGTGCCGATGCGTTGCGCCAGTGCCTCACTGAGGCGCTGGATTCGGCCGTTCTGGCCAGGGTGCAGCGGCGGTTGCGTTGCAGCCCGTTGGTGCTGCTGGTGCATGGTCGTCAGGGCGGCCACATTCCCCGGGAGCTTCAACAGCTGGCCGCCGACGTGGCCGCCCGCCGTGGTGCTCCGGTGTTGCTGCAGGCCCTGACCGCTCCTGAGGTGCGTCCAGATCCAGAGGTCTGGTCAGCAGCCCAGCAGGCCCGCGCGCTCACCCTGGTGCCGTTGCTGTTGCTGCCGGGGGGGCATGTGCGCAGCGATCTGCCGCGCCTGGCCCGCCACTGGCAGTCGACCGCCTGCGCCCAGGGTGTGGCGTTGCAGCGCCGGCCGTTTCTGGGGGCCTGGCCAGCCTGGCAGGCAGCTCTGGCCCAGGCGCTCTCCCGTCGCAGGGGCATTGGGCAGCGGCGGGTTTTATGGCTGCATCATCCGCTGCAGGGCCAGCTGCCCCAACGTTTCGTTGGCCATCTCAGCGCCGTGTTGGGCTGCCCGGCGGTCAGAACCCCCTATGAAACGCCCCTGCTTGGTCTTGCTGATCAGTCGCTGGAGCAGACCTTGCTGCTGCCGCTGACCTTGGCCGCCAATCGCCTGAGTGAGACGCTGGACAGGGAATTGCGATCCACCACATTGGCCCAGCATCAGCCAGCGCTGCTGCCACCGCTGCTCGCCTGGTCGGATCTGCGTCGCTTCCTGCTGACCTCCCTGGTGCAGCTGCCATGACCACCCCCGGCACCGTTTACCTGGTGGGCGCCGGCCCCGGCGACCCCGACCTGCTCACGGTCAAGGCCCAGCGGCTGCTGCGACAGTGCGATGCCCTGGTCTACGACTCGCTGGTGCCGCGCCAGGTGCTCGAGCTGGTGAGCGAGGCGGCCGAGAAGCATTTCGTCGGCAAACGCCGCGGCCATCACTCGGTGCCCCAGCCCAGCACCAATGCGGTGCTGGTTGAGCTGGCCGGTCGTTGCCGCTGCGTGGTGCGGCTCAAGGGGGGGGATCCGTTTCTGTTCGGCCGCGGCGGCGAAGAGGCCGCCCACCTGGCACGGCACGGGGTGCCGGTGGAGGTGGTGCCCGGGGTCACCGCCGGCATCGCTGCGCCGGCCTATGTGGGCATTCCGGTGACGCACCGCCGCGCCGGCAGTTCGGTGACCTTCGTCACCGGCCACGAAGAGATCGACAAAGGCCGCCCCGGCGTCGACTGGCGCGGTCTGGCCCGCTGCAGTGACGGGTTGGTCATCTACATGGGCCTGCACAACCTGGCCCACATCTGCGCCGAGCTGATCGCCGGCGGTCTCGACGGGGCCACGCCGGCGGCAGTGGTGCAGCAGGGCACCGTGCAGGGTCAGCGCCAGCTGGTGGCGCCGCTGGCCGAGCTTGCCGCCCAGGCGCTGGCGGCGGGGTTTGCCTCGCCGTCGATCGTGGTGATCGGCGAGGTGGTGAACCAACGGGTCGAGGCCTGTGCGCCCGAACCGGCGGCGGTGGAGATGCCGATCCCGTTCTGAGCCGGCCGTGGGCTCGGCTGCAATCAGTTGCCGAACTGGTCTGTGGAAAGCGTGATTCGGTAACCCGTGACACGGTGAGACGCCTTGGCCGGCCGGTTCACTGGGCGCTCTCTCTGCCGCTGCGTCGGGGCGTTCCGTCCTGGCCATTCCCCGTCATGCCCGCCACGCCGCTTCATCAGGATCTGTTGCCCCGCGAACGCCGATCGGCTGAGCCCGCTGCCAGCGCGGCCCGGGCTCCGATGTTTGAACTGATCCCCTACGAGAAGTTTCGCGATACCCCTGCCGTTCGCTTTTTTGACATCACCGTTGCCGAGTCGAACGCCCGCGATCTGGTGATTCACGCCGGACCGGCGGTGAGCCCCCCCGATGAGGAGAAGACCGGAGCCTGGCAGTTCTATCTGCACCCCCACCAGGAGGACAACCTGCTGGCCCTGCATGGCGGTCGCACGTTCTACCTGGTGAACTTCGGCTGGAATTACCCGTATCACATCGTTCGGCTCGAGACCGGCGGCGACATCCTGCGCATCCCTCCCGGCACCTTTCACCGTTCGGTCTCGGATCCCGACGGCTCGGTCGTGCTCAACCAGGCCGTGCGCGATGAGGGCGCCAGTGTGGTGCGTGAGTTCCGCGTTTACAACAGTCGCCGCATCCCAAGGCTGTTTGCCACCACCTTCAAGACGGCGCCGCTGCCGAAGCTGCACGGACTCAACTGGTAGCGCTGAGCGAGGCGATGGCGGCGTCAAGGCTCAGGGGTCTGCTGAACAGGTACCCCTGGCCCTGCTCGATGCCGTGCTCCAACAACCAGCATCGCTGTTGCTCGCTCTCCACTCCCTCGGCGGTGAGGGTGATGCCCAGGTCATGGCCGACCGCCACCAGCGTGTCGAGCAGCTGATTGCTCGACTTGGCGGGTGCGTTGATCCGCTGCACAAAACTGCGATCCACCTTGATCGCGTTGATGGCCAGATCGTGCAGCCGGCTCAACGACGAGTAGCCGGTTCCAAAGTCGTCGATGGCGATCAGCACATGGCGATCGGCCAGCTCCCGCAGCAGATCGTCGAGACCTGTCTCGGCGTCGGCGAGGGCTTCCTCCACCAGTTCCAGCTGCAGCTGGATTCCGTCTTGTGGCTGATGGTCATCGATCAGCGACAGCAGCTCCCGGCGGCGGCAGTCGCTTTCGATCAGCTGGGCTGAGATGTTCATCGAGAGCAGCAGCGGCTGATCGCTGCGGCGGGCCTCGGCCAGGCGTGGGGCGGCCCTGAGGCCGGCCGCGATCACCTGCAGATCCAGGACGGCCGTCAGACCGGCGGCCTGGGCCTCGTTCAGAAAGTGCTGTGGGCTGAGCACCCGGCCATCGGTGGTGAGCCAGCGTGCCAGGGCTTCGAACCCCAGTGTGCGTCGATGCCGCAGGTCGACGATCGGCTGCAGATGGGCCGTGAACTGCCCCTGCTGCAACGCCTGCATCAGCTCCGCCTGCTGGCGGTACAGCTGCTCGGCCTGCTGCTGCAACCGGGGGCTGGCGAGCACCCATTGGCTGCCCGGGCGCCTGCAGGCCTGGTGCATGGCCAG
>Ga0310332_10156_pt1 | contig 18690 bp, 16 predicted proteins | sample LakMicSRFLOrngD5_FD_195546 | JGI IMG/M metagenome (GOLD analysis project Ga0310332, IMG submission 195546) | Enriched freshwater cyanobacterial communities from Lake Michigan, Michigan, United States - MI23.SRFL.Orng.D5 (v2) (version 2) | ecosystem: Environmental > Aquatic > Freshwater > Lake...
TGTCGCTCGACACCATCAAGAAACAGGAACTGATCAATAGCCATCAGACCCACGGAACGGACACCGGCTCGGTGGAAGTGCAGGTGGCGATGTTGAGCGAGCGCATCAGCCAGCTCAGTGGACACCTTCAGAAAAACATCCACGACTTCTCCTCCCGGCAGGGGCTGCTGAAGATGATCGGGCGCCGCAAGCGGCTGCTCGGCTATCTGCGCAGCAACAGCGAAGCGCGCTACAGCAGCCTGATCCAGAAGCTCGGCATCCGCGGCTGAGGCCCGATCCCATGGCAGCAAAGGGCATCCGGCCCAGCGGATCCGGCAAGGCGGGCGGCCCAGGCAAGCCAGCGGACAACCCCAAGGCTGCCGGCAACGGGCCTGGGGCAGCCAAGGGCCTGGGCTCCAATCCCGCCCCAGCAGCCCAGAAAGCCCCTGGGGTTGACAAGCCAGCCGCGAAGGGCCTTGGCACCGCCACCAAGATGGCCGCTAAGGGCAAAAGGCGCTCCCAGCCGATTCCCGAGGCTGTAACGAACCGCATGGCCCGGCGAATCGCCGTAGCCATGGGGGTGCCAAGCCTGCTGGGCATGGCCAGCTTTGTGGTGAGCTACCTGCTGGTGAGCCGCGGCATCCTCGACATCCCGCCGGCGATCACCCTGGTGACCTCCGGGGCTTTCTTCCTGCTCGGCCTGGTGGGCCTGAGCTACGGCCTCTTTTCAGCCAGCTGGGAAAGCCAGCCCGGCAGCCTGCTGGGCTTTGAGCAGATCGGCGTCAACATCTCCCGGCTCAAGCAATCGCTCAAGCAACCGCCAGCGGCGAGCTGAGGCTGGCCTTGAAGGCCTGGCCGTTGAGGGTGGTGAGGGCGGCGCCGGCGTCGTTAACGCAGAACTGGTGGCCCAGGCGCACGTAGCGCGATTCGCTCTGGTGCAAGACCCGGGCCACCACCGGCACCCGCATGCCCCCCTGCTCCAGCTCATTGCGGTGCAGCTGCAGGCATTCGCGCAGGCGATGCTGCACGGCAATATCGCTGGCCTCTTCCGCCAGCAAGTCCACCATCAAGACCTTGAGGTCATCGATGGCGCGGCAATCATCAACAATCAGCTGCACCCGCTCATCGCGACGGTCGACCGAGCCCCAAACCACCAGGCGGGCATCGACCATCAGGTGGTCGGCCAGGCGGGCATAGGTTTTCGGAAACACCACGGCCTCACAGTTGCCACTGAGGTCTTCGAGTTGGAGCACGGCCATGCGGTCGCCCTTGCGGGTGGTGACCTGGCGGATTTCCGGCACCATCGCCACGACGCTGACCCGGGCCTTGTCGGCCTGCTCTTCGAGGCTGCCTAGGCCAATGGCCGAGAGCAGGCGGATCGGCCGACCGAGCTGCTTGAGCGGATGGTCGGAGAGATAGAAGCCCACCAGCTCCTTCTCCAGCCGCAACTTTTCAGTTGGGGGATAGTCGGCCACCGGCGCCGCCTTCGGGGCCGTGCTGGTGTCGCCCGGGCCGCCATCGGCGGTTGCGGCGGCCGCACCGCTGAGCAGGTCAAAGAGGTTGCCCTGGCCGCTGGCCCTGTCCTTCGCCCGCGAGGAGGACCAATCGAGGATCAAATCCAGGTCGGCCATCAGCTGGGCCCGGTTGGCCTTGGGTTCGAGGCTGTCGAGGGCACCGGAATGGATCAGGGATTCCAAGGCGCGGCGGTTGAGGGTTTGGCCCGGGATGCGATCGCAGAGGTCGGCAAGGGAGCTAAAGGGGCCATCGGCCTCGCGGGCGCTGATCAGGTTGCGGATGGCGCCATCGCCCAGGTTGCGCACCGCCGAGAGGCCAAAGAGGATGCGCTCGCCCGTGGGGGTGAAATCAACGCCGGAAGCATTCACATCCGGTGACATCACCTCAATGCCCATGGCATTGCAGTTGGAGATATAGCGCTGCACCTTGTCGGTGGTGCCGGCATTAACCGTGAGCAGGGCGGCCATGTAGGCCACCGGATAGTGGGCCTTGAGGTAGGCGGTCTGGTAGGTGACGGCGCCGTAGGCGGTGGAGTGGCTCTTGTTGAAGCAATATTCGGCAAACAAAACCATCTGGTCGAACAGGGCATCGGCGACGCTGCTGGCGACGCCCCGCTGGCTGGCGCCATTCACAAACAGGTCGCGATGCTTCTGCATCTCGGACACCTTCTTTTTACCCATGGCGCGACGCAGCAGGTCGGCCTCACCAAGGGAATAGCCGGCCAAATCCTGAGCGATCCGCATGATCTGCTCCTGGTAGACCATGATCCCGTAGGTTTCCTTGAGGATCGGCTCTAATTTGTGATCGACAAAATCGATCGCCTCGCGGCCATGCTTGCGGTTGATGAATTTGGGGATCAGGCCGGCATCGAGGGGGCCAGGCCGGTAGAGGGCCAGGATCGAGGAAATATCCTCCAGGGATGAGGGCTTGAGGTCGCGCACGATCTGGCGCATGCCACTCGATTCCAGCTGGAAGATGCCCTCAAGATCACCGCGGGCCAGCAGGGCATAGGTGCCCTCATCGTTGGCGGGCAGGTCGTCGGGATCGATGCGAACCCCAGAATTTTTCTCTACTAGATCGATGGTTTTCTCGATCATGGTGAGGTTTTTGAGGCCGAGGAAGTCCATCTTCAACAGCCCCATTGATTCCACGTCCTCCATGAAATATTGGGTGATCACCTGGCCGTCATTGTTGCGCTGCAGCGGCACCAATTCATCCAAAGGTTCGGCCGCAATCACCACACCAGCAGCATGTACACCAAAGGTTTTGTTAGTGCCCTCAATACGCATCGCCATGTCGACCCAGCGCTTGACGTTGGCATCTTTTTCATACTTCTCACGGAACTCCGGCGCCGGCGATTCAGCGCCGATCATCTCCTTGAGCTTGGCCGGTTTACCACGCACCACTGGAATCAACTTGGCGAGCCGATCGGCATCCCCATAGGGAATATCGAGAACCCGCGCCACATCCTTGAGCACCGCCTTGGATGTCATGCGGTTAAAGGTGATGATCTGGGCCACCTTGTCCTCGCCGTAGCGGCGCGTCACATAGTCGATCACCTCGCCACGGCGTTCGATGCAGAAGTCGGTATCAATATCCGGCATGGATTTACGTTCCGGATTGAGGAAGCGCTCAAACAGCAGGCCATTGACGACCGGATCAATGTTGGTAATCCCCAGGGCGTAGGCCACCAGGGAACCGGCGGCCGAGCCCCGGCCTGGCCCCACCGGAATGCCGTTCTCGCGGGCGAAGCGGATGTAGTCCCACACCACTAGGAAATAGGTGGGGAAACCCATCTGCTCCATCACCTGCAGCTCAAAGGCCATGCGATCGCCGTAGGTGGGATCGATCGGATCACCAGCGCCCAGCCGCAGCCGATCGCGCAGGCCCGCTTCGGTGACCTCGGCCAAGTAAGTGACCGGCGTGTGGCCCTCGGGGATTGGGAAGCGGGGCATCTGGTAGCGCCCGAGGATGTCGTAGTCCTCCACCTTGTCGGCTACTAGGGCCGTGTTGGCCACCGCATTGGCCACCACCTCGGGCTCCAGGTGGTCGGCGAACAGGGCGAGCATCTCGGCCTCGCTCTTGATGTATTCGGTGCCGGTGTAGCGCAGCCGCTTCTCATCGCTCACGAGCTTGCCGGTGAGCACGCAGAGCAGGGCGTCGTGGGCTTCGACGTCGTTGCGGGTGAGGTAGTGGGCGTCGTTGGTGGCGATCAGGGCAATCCCGAGTTCGGTGGCGATGCGCACGATCTCGGTGTTGACGATGCGATCTTCCGGCGAGCCGTGGTCCTGGATTTCCAGGTAGAAGTCCTCGCCGAAACACTGCTGGTACCAACGGGCCACCTCCCGGGCCACGTCGGGGCGTCCCTTGAGGATCGCCTGGGGGATCTCGCCACCCAGGCAGGCGGTGGCCACAATCAGGCCTTCGCGGTGCTGCTCCAGGGTGGCCTTATCAATGCAGGCGCGCGCAAAGATGCCGCGGCCGCGCATGCCCCGCAGGTGGCTAATGCTGGTGAGCTTGACCAGATTGCGGTAGCCGGTGGCGTTCTTAGCCAGCACCACCAGGTGGTAACGCCGCTCCTTCTTGGGCTGGGGATCGTCGATCGAGCCGTTCACCACATACATCTCGTTGCCGATGATCGGCTTGATGCCGGCGCCCTTGCAGAGCTTGAGCAGCTCGATGGCGCCATACATCACACCGTGGTCGGTGAGGGCCAGGGCCGGCATGCCCAGCTCCACAGCCCGCTCCACCATCTGGGGCAACTGGGAGGCCCCATCGAGGAGGCTGTAGTCGCTGTGGTTGTGGAGCGGAACGAAGGCCAACGACGGGATCCAGGGTGCACCCACGCTAAGGCTCAGACGCAAGATTCAGGGTCCTAGGCGCCAAAAGCAGGCTTTGGCACACCACATCTGGTGGAGGCCCCCTGTCCAGGGCAGAACCGTCAAGGCAGCCACCGGGAGCCGGCTAGGCAGCGGACTCGCCCTGGACCCCTAGGGCACTAGGGGCGCAGCGGGCCGGGACGCCATCACCTGGGCCGCCTGCTCGTAGTGGTGGGCCACCTGCAGCAGGCGGGGCTCCTGCAACACCCCGGTGATCAGCTGCAGGCCAATCGGCAACCCCTGGCCATCAAAGCCGCAGGGCAGGCTGATCGCCGGCAGGCCCGCCATGTTGGCGGGGATGGTGAGCAGGTCGGCCAGGTACATGGCCAGGGGGTCCTCGGCGTGGGCGCCAAAGGCGAAGGCCGTGGTCGGCGAGGTGGGGGTGAGCAGCACATCAACGCCCTGGAAGGCCGCATCGAAATCCCGACGGATCAGGGTGCGCACCTGCTGGGCCTTCTTGTAGTAGGCATCGACGTAGCCCGCCGAGAGGGCATAGGTGCCAATCAGGATGCGCCGCTGCACCTCATCGCCGAAGCCCTCGGCGCGGCTACGGGCCGTCATCTGGGCCAGGCTGTCACCGGCCGCATCGCTGCCGCAGGAGCGGTAGCCATATTTGACGCCGTCGTAGCGGGCCAGGTTGGCCGACGCCTCCGAGGGGGCGATCACGTAGTAGGTAGCGATGCCGTCGTTAAAGCGGGGGCAGCTGACATCGACCAGTTCACAGCCCAGGGCCTGGAGGGTTTCGGCGGCGGCCATCACGGCAGCAGCCACCTCGGGGGCGAGCCCATCGGCGCTGAAGCATTCGCGCACGATCCCCACCCGCAGCCCCTTGATCGGCTGCGCCAGGGCGGCGCGGTAATCGGGCACGGGCGCCGTCAGGCAGGTGGCATCGCGGGGGTCGGCGCCGGCAATCACCTGCAGGAGTTCGGCCGCATCGGCCACGGAGGTGGTGAAGGGCCCCACCTGGTCGAGGGAGCTGGCAAAGGCCACCAGGCCCCAGCGGCTGACCCGGCCATAGGTGGGCTTCAGGCCGACCACGCCGCAAAACGAAGCGGGCTGGCGGATCGAGCCGCCGGTATCGGAGCCCAGGGCGCCCATGGCCTCGCCGGCGGCCACGGCGGCGGCACTGCCGCCGGAACTCCCCCCCGGCACCCGTTCCGGGTTCCAGGGATTGTGGCTAGCGCCAAAGGCCGAGGTCTCGGTCGAGCTGCCCATGGCGAACTCGTCGAGGTTGGTCTTGCCCACCAGCACCGCGCCGGCGTTCCAAAGGCGCTCGGTGACGGTGGATTCGTAGGGGGGCACGAAGTGTTCCAGCATGCGGCTGGAGCAGGTGGTGCGCACCCCCTTGGTGCAGAGGTTGTCCTTGATCGCCAGGGGGACGCCGGCCAGGGGTGGCAGCTCGTCACCGGCGGCCCGGGCCGCATCGATGCGATCGGCATCGGCGCGGGCCCGCTCGGCCGTCACCTCCAGGAAGGCATGGACGCTGGGCTCGACCGCCCCAATGCGCTTGAGGTGCTGGTCGGTGAGCTCCCGGGCGGACACCTCGCCGCTCCTGAGCTGGTCGCGCCACTCGGCGATCCCCATCAACCTTCCCTTCAGCACGGGCAGTCCCAGACGCTATCAGCAGGCCTGGGCAGGCCCGGGAGTCCCTAGGCAAGCCCCAGTCCAGGCCGATGCCTGGGACGCTGAAGGGACGCGCCTAGGCAGGGTGCATCAGCCCTGGCGGCCGTCGATCGTCAGCGGTTCACCGCGGCGGGCGCGCAGCACCTCATGGTCGAGGGAGCCGGGCGCCTCCCTGCGCAGATCATCCAGGAAGGGTTGCAGGGCCGCATCAAGTTCCTGGCGGCGCACAAAGGGCCCAAACCAGTAGGTGATCTCGGGGTCATGGGTTTGCACCCGCGCCCACCAGGCCATCCCAAGACCGTTGGCAAGACTCCGCAGGGGCCAGAGCAGCGGATTCATCGGATCGGTCCGTTGAACGCCCATTGTGGACAAGCGAGGGGACCCCGGTCCATCCATCCGGCCAAGTGATGCGTTGCCCGGCCAGCCCCAGCAAGGGCGCCGGCATCGCCCCCGACGGGACCAGGGCCGGGGCCAAAGGGCGCGATCGGGGCCAGGGCCTGGACCCGATCAGAAGCAATCGCCCGCAAGGGGAGCCGCAGCGGCGGCCGGCTCACAGCAGGATGTCTTGATCAAATCCGCCCGTTAGCCCAGGGGTCTGGCCTTGGACCAGGTCCTGGGGGGCCTGGCTAGCCGAGTCAGGCGAGGCGGCTGAATCGGCCAGGGCCTGGGGCTCGCCTAGGGCAGGGGTGCCTGCCTCGGCGGGCCCCGCAGCGCTGGCTTCGTCATCGACCAGGGCGTCGCCGGACTCCAGGCCCCCTAGGCGGGCTTCCGCCCGGCCAGGGAGATTCGGCGCAGGGGCCCCGGGCTCCAGCAACGGTTCGGGCCCTGCGGGCTCGCCTCCGAGCCGATCCACTTCAGCCGCGGGAGCCAGGGGGACGGCACCAGCCAGGGCGGGCTCGAGCTCGGGTTCCGACACCTCCTCCGACACCTCCTCCGCCACCTCCCGCCGGCTGGGGGCGGGCAGGTTGGGGCGCACGATCCGCGGGGCGGGCGAAGAGCCCGTGATCGTCTTCATCCAGCCCCGGCGCGCCACCTCATAGAGCAGCAGGGCCGTGGCCACGGAGGCATTAAGGCTCGGGGTGGCACCGCGCAGGGGGATGCGAACCAGCTGGTCGCAATGGCGGCGGGTCAGCATCGAGAGGCCACTGCCCTCCGACCCCGTCACCACCACCAGGGGGCCATCGAGATCCGCCTCAGCCAGGGTGACGCTGCCCTCCTCGGCCAGGCCCACCACCCGGTAGCCCTCTTGCTTAAGGGTTTCGAGGGAGCGGTTGAGGTTCACCACCCGGGCGACCGGGAGGTATTCCAGGGCGCCGGCGGCCACCTTGGCCACCGAGCCGGTGAGGCCGGCACTGCGGCGCTGGGGCAACACCAGACCATGGGCGCCGAGGGCCTCGGCACTGCGCACGATCGCCCCGAGGTTGTGGGGGTCGGTGAGGCCATCGACGGCCATCAACAGGGGCGGCTCGCCAATGTCACGGCAACCGCTGATCAGGCTGTCTAGGTCGAGGGTTTCGGCCGCCGCCGCCTGCAGGGCGATGCCCTGGTGCACGGCGCCGCCGGTGAGCTGGCCCAGGCGGGCCCAGGTGACCTCCTCGACCAGCACCCCGGCCGATTTGGCTTCGCGCAGCAACTGCAGGAATTTGGGGGTGAAGCGCATCTCGGCGGTGCACCAGATGCGGTGGATCGGCCGACCGCTCTCCAGGGCTGCCAGGGCAGGGTGGCGGCCCCAGACCATGTCATCGGCGGGGGAGGCACCAAAGCTTTCGGACTCGCCGGTGGGGGCATCCACCGCCACGGGTCGATCGGACCGGGCCGGGGGGAAGGAGCCGCGCGGGCCCGCTCCGCCGGGGCGGGAGAAGGCAGGACGACCCGAGGAGGCACCGCCAAACGCCGGGCGGCCAAAGGACGGACGGCCCAAGGAGCCCCGGCTCGCACCGGCGCCCGCAAAGCGACGCCCTTCCGGGCGCGAGCCACTGAACCGGCCTTCGGGGCGCGAGCCACTGAACCGGCCTTCGGCCGAGGGGTCCGCCGGGCTGAAGGCACCGGGACTGCGCTCGCGCCGGCCGGCGCCATCGGGGCGACCGGCGAAGGGACGGCCCGGGAAGGGTCGGCGTCCGCCAGGGCGGCCATCGCCCATGGAGCCACTTCCGTCAAAACGCTTCGCGCCCGGGCGGACATCGCCGGAACCACCCTCGCTAGGGCGGCCCTCGGGCCGGCCGCCTTCAAAACGGGGCTTGTCAAAACGGGGGCCATCGAGGCGGGGCCGGCCGGGCCGCGCCATACCGGGACGGGCGCCACTAGGGCGAGGGCCGGCCGGACGGCCGCCCTCAAAGCGGGGGCCCTCACTGCGGCCCGCTTCGGGCCGGCCACCCTCAAAACGGGGACGGTCGGGCCGATCCGAGCCGAAGCGATCGGGGCGGGGCCGGTCCGGCGACGGCCGGCCGCCGGTGGACCGGCCTGCAGCGGAACGACCTGCAGCGGAACCGTCAAAGCGGGGACGGTCCGAGCCGCCGGCCCGTTCTGGCCTTGGCCCGCGCTCGGGACGGGAACCCCGCTCCGGCCTGGGGCCCCGATCGGGCGGGCCATCGGCATTCCATTCCGGCCGGGGACCGAAGGAGCGGGAACCCCCACCCCCCGAGAACCGGGACGCGCCAAAGGACGGCTTGCCGGGGCGGGCCGGGCGACCGGCACCACCGCCGCGGGAGCCCCCCCCAGCGCCGGAACCGGACCCGGAGCCAGAGCCCTGTCCCTCGTCCCGGCGGCGATCAAAACGGGGGCTCATGGCAAACAGGCAAAGGGTTATCGGGCGTTCTCCTCCAGTTGATCCAGCAGCTCGGCAAGCCGAGAAGGATTCTGCAAAAAGAGCCAGCCCACCATTGTCTCAAATCCCGTCGCCCGGCCATAGAGCCCGGCCTCGCCGGCCCGGGGTCCGCGGCCAGCCCGGTTGCGGCCGCGCCGCACCCAATCGAGCTCCTGGTCACTGAGTAGGGGTTCGAGCTGCTCGAGGGCCAGGGCCTGGGCATCGGCGCGAACCGCTGCCACCACGGCCCGATGCAGGTCGGCGCTGCGGCCAGGGCGCTGGCATTGGCGCAGGCGCTGATGCAATTCCCACACCGCATCGCCCAGCCAGGCGAGCTGGAGCGGTCCCAACGCCTGGCCGGCCAGGGCGTGTGGCAACCCTGACAAGCCCGCCAACCAGGCGGCCGTGGAAGGGCCAGGGGATGCCCTGGCATCAGGGGAAGCGGCGAACGCTTCACTACCAGCGATGGCGCCACCTGCCCGATCAGCCTCAGCCATTGTCTTGTCAACCATGTGCTGTTCAACCATGACCTGGTCAGGCCTGTTCCGTTCAAGCCTGTCCTGTTCAAGCCTGTTGCGTTCCAGCCTGTCCCGTTCAAGCCCCTAACCGTCAGACGCTTGATGACCGGGCCCGGCCAGGCCGGCTGCCTGGGCCAGCGCTGGAACCGCCGTCCCGGTTGGGCCTAGGCCGAGAGGGCAGCCAGGGCGGTCTCGAGATCGGGCTGGAGATGGAGAAACTCCTCAAGCCGCACCAGTTTCACGGTCTGGACAACCCGGGCATTGCCCACCACCAGGAAGCGGATGGCCGCGTCCTGGCATTGCTTCGCCAACTGCACCAACACCCCAAGGCCGGAGGAATCGATGAAATCAATGTGGCTGAGATCGATCACAACAGGCAGGGAGCTCGTACCTCGCTGCTCACCGATAAAGGCGAGAAAATTCTTGTCGGAATAGGCATCCAACTGGCCCGTAAAGCGGAACAACAAGCAACCCGCCTGCTGCTCAGAGCCGCCCCGCAGGGACACGGTCAACCTCTGCAGATCAATGATCGGTCCTGCCCCCAATAGATCGAGCGCTCGAAGTGTAGGCAGCGATTCGAAAACGGGGGAGTTCGCAACAAATGTGCTGGGCCGGGTCCGTCGATGCCTCCCTTGGCGAGCGCTCCAACCAAGCGCAGGGCCAGCTCAGGGGCGGCGCTGCCGCATCAGGGCCACGAAACGGCCGAAGTGGTGGTCGGCGTCGTGGGGTCCGGGGCTGGCTTCCGGGTGGTATTGCACGCCGAACAGGGGCTGGCTGCGGTGGGCCAGGGCGGCCACGGTGCGGTCATTGAGGTTGTAGTGGGTCACCTCCACCAGCTCGGCCGGCAGGGAGGCCCCATCGAGGGCAAAGCCGTGGTTTTGGCTGGTGATCTCGACCAGGCCCGTGCTGCCACAGGGGTGGTTAAGGCCCCGATGGCCGTAGCCGAGCTTGTAGGTCTGGCCGCCCAGGGCCAGGCCCAGGATCTGGTGGCCCAGGCAGATGCCAAACACGGGCAGGTTCACCTGCTGCACCAGGCCCCGGGCCAGGGCGACGCCACTGGTAACGGCCGCCGGATCGCCAGGGCCATTGGAGAGGAACACCCCCTCGGGCTCTAGGGCCAACACCGCATCGAGGCTGGCCGTAGCCGGCAACACCGTGACGCTGCAGCCGTGGGCCACCAGCCGCTCCAAGATGGCCCGCTTGATGCCGAAATCAATCGCCACAACCTTGTAGGGGCGCTCCGGGCTGGCCACGGTGCGCTGGTCAAAGGCAGCGCTGCAAAGGCTCTGCCAGGGGTAGGGCTCCTTCGTGCTCACCAGAGCCGCCAGGTTCAGGCCTGCCATCGAAGGGGCGGAGCGCACGCTCTCAAGCACCTGCTGGGGCGACCTGCCGTCGCTGCAGATGGCCCCGTTCATGGCGCCGGCCTCACGCAGGTGCCGCACCAGGGCCCGGGTGTCGATGCCGGCGATGCCAACCACCCCATGCTGCTGGAGCCAGGCGGGCAGGCTCTGCTCAGAGCGCCAGCTGCTGGGCCTAGGGGCCAGCTGGCGGGCAATCACCCCGCGCACATGGGGTCGATCAGCCTCCTGGTCCTGGGGGTTAACGCCCGTATTGCCCAGTTCCGGATAGGTAAAGGTGACGAGCTGGCCCTCATAGCTCGGGTCGGTGATGACCTCCTGGTAGCCGGTCATGCCGGTGTTGAAGACCACTTCACCAATCGCGCAACCGCGGGCCCCAAAGGCCTCACCCCGCAGCACGAGGCCATCGGCCAGCACCAGCAGGGCCGCGTCAGGGCCGCTCTGGGGGGAGCCCTGCTGGGCCTCGGCTTGGGGGGATGGCGCCAATTCCATCAACACGTCCAGTGAGACGATCATCACCCAAGGCTGGCCACCTCAGGAGGGCCCAGCCAGGGCCTGCCGCAGGGCCACCAAGCGCTGCCAGGGTTGGCCCGCCGCCAGAGTGCTGCCGGCCTGGGCCACCCCATCGGCGAGGCGGTCCGTCAGGCCAGCGGCCCAGAGCACGAGGGCCGTATTGAGGATCACCACATCCCGCTGGGCGCCCGTGCCACCGCCCTGGAGCACGGCCTCGAGGATCGCCCGATTGGTGGCGGTGTCACCGCCTTGGAGAGCCTCGAGCGGGGCTGCCTCGAGGCCCAGGGCCTGGGGATCGAGCTCCTCGCTGCGCAGGGCGCCGTTCTCCAGCAGCCGCAGCTGGCTGGGCCCCGACAGGCTGGCCTCATCCAGGCCGCCGTGGCCATGGACCACCACGGCCCGGCCCTGGCCGAGCCGGGCCAGGGCATCGGCCATGGGATCGAGCAGGTCGGGCCGGGCTACCCCGAGTACCTGGGCATCGGGTCGCAGGGGGTTGACCAGGGGCCCCAACAGATTGAAGACGGTGCGCACCCCCAGGCTGCGGCGCAGGGGCACCAGGCCCACCAGGGCCCGGTGCCAGCCCGGGGCAAACAGGAAGGTGACACCCGTTGCGCCCAGGGCGGCCACCACCTGCTCCTGGGGCGCGGCCAAGTTCAGTCCCAGGGCTTCGAGCACATCGGCGGAGCCAACCCGGCCGCTGGCGCTGCGGTTGCCGTGCTTGGCCACGGTGGCCCCACAGGCCGCCGCCGTGAAGGCCACGGCCGTAGAGATATTGAAGCTGTCGGCGCCGGAGCCACCGGTGCCGCAGGTATCGACCAGACGGCCCTCGGGGCGGCCGGCGGGAAGGGCACAGGCCTCGAGCAACACCGCTGCCATCGCCGCCAGCTCCTCGCCGCTGGCCCCCTTGAGCCGCAGGGCGGTGAGCAAGGCGCCGGTCTGAACAGGCTCAATCGTTTCCGCCAGCCAGCCCTGCATCAACTGGGTGGCCTGGGGGGCGGAGAGGGCCTCGCCGGCCAGTAACTGCTCCAGCAGGGGCGTCCAAACGGCTGGTTGGGTCACGGCAAGGCTTGGGGATCAGGGGGTTCCCAAAAAAAAGCCCGGGTGCAAGACACGCCGGGCCGAGTGATGGGGACTCCCCCACTATCACCCCGAATGGGCCCTTCTGAACATCACTCCGAATGGGGGAGGCCGCAATCGTCCGCCGATCGCCTAAGGGCTGTCCTGATCTGCCGTATCAAAGCCTGAACCCACGGCTTCTGCGACCGGTTGGGCGCCGGGCCGGTAACCGCCAGCCCAGATCGCCCGGGTGCGCCCGTGCAGCTCGTCACGGCTGAGGGCCCAGAGGCGCAGGGTCTTGGCCAGGTCGTCGCGCAGGTCGTCGGCCCCCGGGAACCCCTCGTAGCGGCTCAGCAGCCGGGCCAGGTCCACCAGGTGGCCATCGGCGGGTACCGGCACGGCCAGCAGCTGGTCGACCAGGTCCCGATCTTTGGCGTACAACGGATGGGCCTGCTGCAGCTCGGCCATGGCGGGATGGGCGAATGCGGGGAACCCCAGCTTGCCCCAGGCTTGAGGCGAGCCTGGCCTGGGAACCCCAGGGGCACCAGCGGGCCGCCAGCCCCCGGCCTGGACCCGGGCTCCGTAGGTTGGCCCCACCTTGCCTAGACCCATGGCCGCCCTGCGCTTTGGCCTGATCCGGCGCTACCTCCGGCCCTACCGCCGCCAGGTGGGCTACGGAGTGGCGGCGCTGGTGGTGGTGAACCTGCTCAGCGTCAGCATCCCCCTCCTCGTGCGCGGGGTGATCAACGACCTCAATGGCGGCTTTGCCGAGGTGGATGTGCTGCGCAAGGCGGCCCTGATCGTGGCCCTGGCCACGGCGATGGCCGCCATGCGGCTGCTCTCACGCACCCTGGTTTTCGGCGTGGGCCGCCAGGTGGAAGCCAATTTGAAGCAACAGATCTTCGACCACATGCTCCGCCAGGAGCCGGGCTGGATCCAAAGCACCGGCAGCGGCGAGGTGATCAGCAGGGCCACCAGTGATGTGGAAAACGTGCGGAGGCTGATGGGCTTCGCCGTGCTCAGCCTCACCAACACGGCCCTGGCCTATGCCCTCACCCTGCCGGCCATGCTCGGCATCAACGCCTGGCTGACGGTGGCGGCCCTGGGGCTTTACCCGTTGATGCTGATGACAGTCCGCCTGTTCGGCGGCCGGATGATGGGCCAGCAGCGGCGTCAGCAGGAATCCCTGGCCCAGCTCAGCGACCTGATCCAGGAGGACCTCTCCGGCATCAGCGCCATCAAGATCTACGGCCAGGAACGGACCGAGCGCCAGGCCTTTGCCGAGCGCAACCGCAGCTACCGCAACGAAGCCCTCAACCTAGCCCGCACCCGCAGCACCCTGTTTCCTCTCCTGGAGGGCATCTCATCGGTGAGCCTGGTGTTGCTGCTTGCCCTGGGAAGCGGCGAACTGGAAAGCGGCCGCCTCAGCATCGGCGACCTGGTGGCCCTGATCCTCTTCGTGGAGCGCCTGGTTTTCCCGACCGCCCTGCTGGGTTTCACGCTCAACACCTTCCAAACCGGCCAGGTGAGCCTGGAGCGCGTCGAAGACCTGCTCGCGCGCGAACCCCAAATCCAATCGCCGGCCCATCCGGCCGCCCGCCCCAGCGGCGCCAGACCCGGCTCGGTGGTAGCCAACCACCTGAGCGTTCGCTATGGCGGCGCCAACCGGGAAGCCCTGCGGGATGTGAGTTTCCGCCTGGAGCCGGGGGAGCTGGTGGCGGTGGTGGGTCCGGTGGGCTGCGGCAAAACCACCCTGGCCCGGGCCCTGGGCCGGATGGTGGAAGTGCCGCCCGGCCAGCTTTCAGTCGGCGGCAGCGATGTCACCGAGCTCGGCCTCGAAGACCTGCGCCAGCTGGTGGCCCTCGTCCCCCAGGAGGGCTACCTGTTCACGGCCAGCCTGGCGGACAACCTGCGCTACGGCGACCCGGAGGCGGGCCAGGAGCGGGTGGAGACGGCCGCTGGCCAGGCCCGTCTGGCCGGGGACATCAAGGGCTTCCCCGAGGGCTACGACACCCTGGTGGGCGAACGGGGCATCACCCTCAGCGGCGGTCAACGCCAACGGGCCGCCCTGGGCCGGGCCCTGCTGGTGGATGCGCCGATCTTGGTGCTCGATGACGCCTTAGCGAGCGTCGACAACAACACGGCAGCAGAGATTCTGCGCTCCATCCGCCAGCAGCAGGGGCGCACCATCTTGATGATCAGCCACCAGCTCTCGGCCGCCGCTGCCTGCGACCGGATTTTGGTGCTGGAAGACGGCCGGCTCGTAGCCGAAGGTCACCACGATCAGCTTGTCAACCAGCCAGGCACCTACCGGCGCCTGTGGGAACGGCAGCAGGCCGAGCAACAGCTCGAAGCGGTTTAGCCGTCTGCCCTTCCTGGTCCGGGAACGGGCGCCAGGAAGCGGAAGGGCTCGGGCCCGTTCCCTTGACCTGCTGAGTGGGATGGCAGCCTCGATTGGGGCAGGGCTCTTGGGCCCCGCTGGGCAGCAGAGCTTCTGGACCCTGCAGCGGGACCCAGTTTCAAGTGTTGTTGAGCAGCCGGATCGGCGTCACCAAAACTCGCTTAGCTACCTCGAGTTGCAGGCCAGGCCGAATGGGGAGCGAGAAGGGCTACACACTCCGCTGCACGCTCACCTTTGGGGACATCTACGCCCAAATCCTGATCTGGATCCTGGTGATCATGGCCAGCCTCGCCGCCGGCCTGGCCCTGATGGGGGCGACCAAACCGGTGCTGGCCCTGGTGGGGGTCGGCCTAATCCTGGTGCTGTCGTTGCCCTTCCTGCTCTTCGCCTTCACCACCACCCTGCTCAACCACATCAGCCTCGATCCGGCGGGCTAAGGGGAAGCCAAGGGCGGGAACCCAAAGGACAGCCCCGCCGCGCCAGCAAACCAGCAGGGGCAGCAAACCAGCAGGGCCAGCCAACCTGAAGGGCCAATTAAAGGCCGCATCGACGCCGGGTCCAGCCTTCCTACCCTTAGGGCCATCTGCACCTCAAGGGCGTGTTCGGACTCTTCAGCGGCCAGGCCGCCAACAAAGCCAGCCTGATTGCGCCCGAGGCAGCCCTTCCCGGTCGCCCCAACCCCATCGCCACAGCCGAGCGCCATGTTGTGTTGGGAACGGCCTTGAAAGCCCCCCTCAGCACCAGCCAGCAGGAGGCCCTGTTTGGCTGCGGCTGTTTTTGGGGAGCCGAGAAGGGCTTTTGGCGCTTACCCGGGGTCGTGTCCACAGCCGTGGGCTACGCGGGGGGATACACACCCAATCCCAGCTACGAGGAAGTGTGCAGCGGCCGCACCGGTCATACGGAGGTGGTGCGAGTGGTTTGGGATGTTAACGCCATCGATTTCAGCGACCTCCTAAAGCTCTTCTGGGAATGCCACGACCCCACCCAGGGCATGGGCCAGGGTAATGATCGCGGCAGCCAATATCGCTCCGCAATTTATAGCGATGGGCCGGCCCTGATCGCCCAGGCCGAGGCCAGCCGAGTCCACTATCAAGCAAAACTCAAGCAGGCTGGCTTGGCGGCGATCACCACCGAAATCGCCAGCGACAAACCCTTTTATTTTGCCGAAACCCATCACCAGCAATACCTGGCGCGGCCAGGCGCCAGGCCCTACTGCTCAGCCCAGCCCACTGGCATCAGCCTGGGCGACTTTGCCGGGGCCAGTTACAAATTGGCCGCCCCAATTTGGAGCCACTACGACTGGACGATCAGCCACTGCATCCTGCGGGGCGACAACAGCCCGATCCTGGGAGCCTGAGGCAAGCCATGGTTCCCCTCTCTGATCGGGTCGTGATCGTTGCCATCGCCTGCACCCTGGGGGTGGTCGCGGCCCTGGTCTTCTGGTTCGTGCGGCTCCATCCCAGCCAGGAGCTGCCGCTGCTGTGGCGGGACACCCCCGCCCTGGAGCGCCGTCCCCTGATCAAAACCTGAGCCAGGGGCTCGTCGTCGACTTTTGCTGGACAATGCAGCAGCGCCTGCCGCGGGGCCCAATCCCGCCCTTTGCATCCCCAGTCACCTTGGACCCAAACCCGAGCCCGCCAGAGCAGCGCCTGACCGCCCGCCAGCTCCATCCCCTGCCCAAGGGGCTCGTTGAGCTCTACGGGCTGCTGGCGGTCCTTTTCGTGTTGGTGCCCGAATGGATGGCCGGGGGAGCCCTGGTGGGGTTCAAGGAGGGCCGCGATGGCAGCCAGCTGCCGGTCACGGCCTCGGCCTGGCGCCGGGTGCCAGAACTGCGCCTGGCCGCCATGGGGCTGGCAGAGCTGCGGCTGCTGGCCAAGGCCCTGCGCATCCAGGGCTACGCCAGCCTGCGCCGGGACCGGCTGACGATTCAGCTGCTGAAACGGCTGCAATGGCTGCAGAGCCTGCCGGCCTGGCTACGCCGCAGCTGAGCAGGGACCCAAGCGGGAGCAGCAAGCTCAAAACCAGCTCCGGACAGAGGGATTGGCGCTGTGATAACTTCGTTTTGCCGGGGCGTAGCGCAGCTTGGTAGCGCACCACTTTGGGGTAGTGGGGGTCGCAGGTTCAAATCCTGTCGCTCCGATTCAATATCAACGGCAAATACCAGTTCCCAAGCCGCTTCTCCCCGGAAGCGGTTTTTTACTGGGCTGACCACAAGGTGACTGCCGTGCTCCAAAATCCAGCGAGGAGAAGGGCTGGAGCAGGGGGAGCCAGGTAGAGGGCTAGGCAGAGGGCTATGGGCCGGCACCGGCAAAGCCCATGGGCGGGGAATCGCCAGAGCACTAGCACCTTGCCTTGAAGGAGCTTGGACATTCTCCAACCAAAGGGTTGGCAAGGATGGGCCTAGACGTCGTCAGCGCCGTAGCCCCAAAAGCGCCGCAGGGTTGCACCCATTTGGGCTAACAGACTCTCTTCGAGGTCGCGGGTTTGGGTGGCCGTGAACGCCTTGAGACCAGCTTCCCGCTTGGCGATCAATTCAACAATCCCCTCAAGCGCCTTTTCATTGTTGACAAAAATCTGCTGAATCGAAGCTTGGGATATCTTCAAAACAGACACCGATGTTTTCGCAACGATACAAGCGCTGCGAGGACTATCCGTAAAGGCAGACATTTCGCCAAACAGGGTTCCCTTAACAAGCGTCGCCACCTGGCGCAAGGGGCTGTCCTCATGGTCGCCGCTCACCATCACATCACATTCGCCAGAGAGCAACACGTACATGGATCGATCAGAATCATTTTTAGAAATAATAAATTCGCCTAAGCCATACAAAATAACAGGCTCCGAGAGGGCCAGCCGTTGCAACTCCTGATCGGCAAGCGGTGACAACAGGGCAAGGGAGCGCAGGGCCGAGAAACATTCCTGCCTCTGGTTGGAGAGCTCTGCCTGGGCCAGCCGCCGCTCCGTACTGATAGGCCTCAGATCCACGATCGGGAATGGGATCGAGAAGCCTCGTCGCTGCACCGCATACCAGACACGGGAACGCACGTCAGTGAGCACTTGACGGCGCAAAGCATAGTCGCGGATATAAAAGTATAATTCATAGTCTATTGATGAGGCACCAAATGCCTTCAGCACAACTTCGACGGGCTTGGCCAATAGGACACTGCCATGGGATTGAACGGCCTCCACAAGCAACTCATGGGCAAGCTCGGGTCGCATTTCATAGGGCAGGCCCACAGCAACATGGACCCTAAAGGCCGGCGCTGCCTTGGAATGGTTAACAATGATGGTCTGGTCAATCGTGGAGTTGGCCACAACAATCGTGCGGTCAGAAAGATCGTCAAATAGGGTGGTATTACTCCAGGAAATGGATGATACTTGACCCAGAAACCCATCAAATTCAACCCAATCGCCAACCACAAATTGCTTTTCAAGCTGGATTGACAAGCCCGAAGCAAGATTTTGCAACTGGCTGCTTGTACCAGGACCAATCACAAATGCCAACACGGAGGCGCCTGCGGCCGTACCCCAGCCACTGATTGCACCGGTGGTATAGAGAGAATAACCAATAATCACCGATAAACCCGAGATAAAAAGCAACTCTCGGAAGATTTTTGGTGGGGTATTACGCGCTCCGCCCAGTGCAAACATAATCAGCCAGACATAATCAATAACCAGGTCCAAGACCAACAAAGACAGCGCTACACCATTAATTAGGTTCGTCCAATTAACGAGATCAGAAGAAAGATGAAGATATTCAACTTCAATGAGATTAGCAATGCGAGCAATAAGTACTAAGCGCACAATGCGCATACTTGGCAACCAACGAAGACGCGAATCCTTGCCTCGAGATTTCGCCTTACCAAGCGGGAAGGTCGCAATTAGCAGGAAAAACAGCAGGGCAATTCGCAGGGAAATCATTGGAGCACTGATTTTCCGTATAATAGACGCAAACCTAGCCCAAGGGAATCACGGCATGTTGCCACCAGGCAAACCGGCAATAGGCAATACGCCCAAACAGGGGAGTGATCTCGCCGCACTCCTACGC
>Ga0310332_10157_pt1 | contig 18597 bp, 18 predicted proteins | sample LakMicSRFLOrngD5_FD_195546 | JGI IMG/M metagenome (GOLD analysis project Ga0310332, IMG submission 195546) | Enriched freshwater cyanobacterial communities from Lake Michigan, Michigan, United States - MI23.SRFL.Orng.D5 (v2) (version 2) | ecosystem: Environmental > Aquatic > Freshwater > Lake...
CCCCCAGGCAGAGCTGGGTGACCAATTCCGAGGTCACCCAGCTCTGCCTGGGGGATGAACCGATCTTTCGCCTGCCGGCCTACGAGGTGCGCTCGCCCCTGGAGCTGCCCCTCTACCTGGGCCTGGGCCTGGTGGCCAGCCTGATGTCCTGGGCCCTGGTGGCGGTGCTGGCGGCTGGGCGCAGTGATGGCATTCAGCGCCAGCTGGCGCGCCTGCCCGCCTGGCTGATCACGGGACTAGGAGGGCTGGGCGTGGGCCTGCTCGCCCTCGGCTTTCCCCAGGTACTGGGGGTCGGCTACGACACGATTGAAGCCTTGCTGGGCAGCAACGGTGGCATTGCCCTGACCACCTTGCTCGCCCTGCTGCTGGTCAAACTGCTGGCCACGGGCCTAAGTAGTGCCACCGGCTTTGTCGGCGGTGGCTTTGCCCCTGCCCTCTTTCTGGGGGCGGTGCTCGGCAATTGCTACGGCCAGATCCTGGGCGACAGCGGCTTCCACTTACCCGTGGCCGAACCGCCGGCCTACGCCATGGTTGGCATGGCGGCGGTGCTGGCCGGTAGCGCCCGGGCGCCCCTCACCGCCCTGCTGCTTCTGTTCGAGCTCACCCACGACATCCGCATCGTGCTGCCCCTGATGGCGGCGGCCGGCCTCAGTGCGGCCCTGGTCGAACGCTGGCAGGGACTGGCCGATCCGGGCCTGCTTGGGCCCGATCCCCTCGAGGAAGAGCGACGGCGCCACCTGGCCGGCCTGACCGTGGCCGAGGCCCTGGAGCCGGAAGCGCCCCTCGTCCTTGACGCCAGCACCCCAGCCGCCAGCGCCCTAGACCAGTTGCTCGCCGCCCATGGCCACTGCCTGCTGGTGGAGCAGGACGACTGGGTCCTGTCCCTGGTCACCCTCTCGGATCTGCAGCGGGCGATCAGCGCCGAACCCCAGGAGGGACTGGCGCTGGCAGCCTGCCGGCGCAGTGATCTGGTTTGGCTACCCAGTGGCGCCAACCTGGCCCAGCTCGAGGACCAGCTCAGCCCCAATGGCCTGCGCCAATTACCCGTGTTTGACCTCGACGCCCCGGCGCCAGCCGTCTTGCCCGTAGGGATTCCCAGGGGCGGCCTGCCCCTTTCAGCCCTGCGGGGCCTGGCCAGCCGCGATGGCATGGCCCGGGCCCTGGCCCGCAGTCGTCGTCAGGCCCTGGATGCGCCCACCAGTCCAGGCGCCCAGGGCCCTGAAGTGATCCAGCAAGGGATCTGAGCCTGCCGTAGCTGATGGCAGGTTCAGGGCAGGCGCTCAGTGCACGGCCTAGTTGACAAGCTTGGCTTCGATCGTGTCGAGATAGCGCTGCTCACACTGCTTGATGATTTTCACAGCCGACGGCACATCTAGGAAGCCATTCACCTTGCAGGTGCCGGGCTTTTTGAGATCCTTGTAGTGCTCCCAGTAGTACTGGGTTTCAGTTTTCCAGTGGGCACCGAGTTGCTCATAGCTGGTGATGTGATCCATGCGCTTGTCATCAGCCAGCACGGCGATCACCTTGTCATCCACCTCACCGCCATCGTCAAAGGTCATGATGCCGATGATGCGCGCCTCCACCAGGGATCCGGGCACCAAGGCCTCGGTGACGCCAACGATTTCAATATCGAGGGGATCGCCATCCTCATCCCAGGTGCGGGGAATACAGCCGTAGGCAAAGGGATAGGCCAGGGAGGAATAGCCGACCCGATCGAGCTTGAGGTGGCCGGTTTCGGTGATCAGCTCGTATTTATTGATCGTGTTGGAGTTCAACTCAACGATGGCGTTGAGACGCAACTCGCCCTCATCGGCGAAAGCAGGCAGCACGTGCAGCAGGTTGAGCATCGTGCGGCTGGGGGCGTGGTCAATGTTCGCCATGGCGGGCGGGGGCCTCAATGGAGCTGGGCGGCATCCTACGGAGTGCCCCTGGGCCGCTCCCCTGGCGGGCTAGCCCCGAGCCCCCAATCCCTCAGCTCCAGTGCAGCTCCATCGCCACGGCCCCCTCCAGGCTTTCCTTCACCGGGCAGCCCTCGGCGGCGCGCTGCAGCACCGCTTTGGCCTGATCGTCCAGCCCTTCAGGCCACTGGATCCACACCTCCAGCTTGGCGATCTTGCGCCGGCCGCTGGTCGTCATCGTTTTTTCGACCCGGGCGCTGCACCCGCCTAGGGACCAGCCGTGGCGCTCGGCCATGATCCCCATCACCGTCAGGATGCAGCTGGCCAGGGCCGTGGCCACCAGATCGGTGGGGGAGAAGCGCTCGCCCTTGCCCTGGTTATCGAGGGGGGCATCCGTTTCCAGGCGCGAGTGGGAGGGGCCGTGTTCGGCCTGGCAGCGCAGGCCGCCGGTGTAATCACAAACGATCGAAACCATGGCACCGGGAGGCAAGCTGGTCTGGGGGGTTCCAGATTGGCAGGAGCGGACCTGGTTGGCTGCTGAGCTGGTGCGTTGGGTTCCGGGCTATCCCTGGCCTGGCTCGCTTCTGGCCTGGCTCGTTCCAATCCAGGCCCAATCCTGTCCTGATCTCCCGTCTGGCCCCTCCCTTCAGCCTGCCCTTGGTCCCCGTGGCCCTCTCCCACCTGATCAACGCCGAGGCCTTGCTGGCCCTGGTCAACCTCGCTGCCCCCGGCAGTGCCACCAGCACCGCCAGCGACCCCGCACCGGTGATAGGCCTGGCCCGGGCGATCCAGTTGTCGGTGGCGCCCGTGTTCCTGGTCACGGGCATCTCCGGGCTGCTGGGGGTGCTCACCAACCGGCTATCGCGGGTGATCGACCGGGCCCGCACGCTCCAGGACCAGCAACTGGACAGCAACCTGGCCCATGCCCGCCGGCTAGCCCAGGATCTGAAGATCCAGAAGCGGCGCATGGGCCTGCTCAACCGGGCGATCCAGGCGGCCACGGTCACGGGCCTGCTGGTGGCAGCCGTGGTGGCGGTGACCTTCGTCAGTGCCATGGCGGCCCTGGACCTGGCCGCCATCGTGGTGCCCCTCTTTGTGATTGCGATGGGGAGCCTGATGGCCACCCTGCTGCTGTTGCTGAGGGAAACCCAGCTCGCGACGGGCCAAATCAACCGGCGGTTCTAGGCCAGCTGGGTCCGAATCCCGGCGGAGTCATGGCCGGATTCCAGCCTGTCGGTCCGGATCCAATGGTCCGATTGCCTGACGTCCCTTCCCTGAGTCCCCAGCCCTAGCTCCAGCGCCCTCAGCCCAGGGCGGTCTCCAATTGGGCCAAGAGGTTATGGATCAGGCGCCGACCGCTGGTCGCCACCGCCTCGCCCCAGCGGTCGGCCCCGTCGCGGATCCGCTCGGCCCCCTCGGCTCCCAGGGCCCCGCGCACGTAGTCGGCGTCTTCGCTCAGCCAGGCCCCAATCCCCGCCGCCTCCATCTCCACATGGAACTGCAGGCCCCAGGCGTGCTGGCCAATGCGAAAGGCCTGTTCGCGGCAATGGAGGCTGGAGGCGAGCAACACGGCCTCGGGCGGCAGCACGATGCGGTCTCCATGCCAATGGAGCACGAGCTCACTGGTCGCCAGCCCAGCCAAGACAGGTTCCCTGGTCGCCGGGGCCGTGAAGGTCACGGCCCCCCAGCCCACCTCCCGCAGGGGCCGGGGCGGATCGCCCACCAACAGGGGCTGGGCGCCACCACCAGCCGCGGCAGCCAGCAGCTGGGCACCTAGGCAGATACCAAGCACCGGAGCCTGCTGGTCGAGGCGCTGGCGCAACAGCTCGAGCTCGGCGGCGAGCCAGGGGTAGGCCGGATTGCCCAGATCGCCCACCCCCATCGGTCCGCCCATCACCACCAGAATCTGGCCGGGCACCCGGTCGGGCGGCAGGGCCGCACCGCTGGAAAGATCCAGCTGGCGGATCGTGTGGCCCCGCTCAGCGGCACAGGTCGCGATCAGGCCGGGACCCTCGAGGGGCAGGTGCTGCAGCACCAGCAACTCAGCCATGGCAGAACGGGATCAGCAGGCCAGCCAGCCTGGAGCAGCGCCCCTATTTCTTGCGGCAGTAACCGCCACCCACATTCATCCAGCCCTCCAGGCAGGCCTTGCCCCGGGTCGGCGCCACCGTGTAGGTCATCAACCCCAAGGTGGAGCACTTGCCGTTGAAGGTGTCCACATAGCCCATGGGACACAGCACCTGGAGCTTGGGCACGACCCTCTGGGCCTGGGCCGGGGGAACCAGGGCCACGGCGGCAACGTTGCTGGCCAGCAGGAGGGCCCAACGGGATAAGGAACGGCGGCCCATGGTGTCGCGGAACTCTGGTACGGGTCGAGTCTGGCCCGATGGAAGAAATCGGCAAGGCAAGGGATGGACCCAGCACCCCGGGGGCCGCTCAGCCGCTGCCCCTGGGGCCGTGGCTCCCAGGGCCCCTGCGCCCACAGCCGCAAGCGATCCTTTGCGCGAATCCCGCCAGGCAAGATGGCTCCACCCCGCGCCCCTGGTGCTATGGAGCAGTGGCGCCCCGAATCTGCAGCGCCCGAGGCCGGATTCCAGCGGCTCGTCGAGGAACTGGCAGGCCTGCGCCAGGATCTGGCTGGCCTGCGAACCACGGTGGCTGAATTGGTGGCGGCCCTGGCGGCAGCTGGCCCCCCAGCACCGGCCCAGCCCCAGGGTGCTGGGGATCCCCTGGAGCTCCAGTCCTCCGCTGCAGCTGGAGCCGCACCAGGGACTGAAACGGCACCGGTCCCAGGCGAGGTCCGGCCGATGGGAGCCAGTCCCAGCGCCCTCCTGGCCCGCCGTAACGCCGAACGGCTGGCGGGGGAGGTGCAGCGCCGCGCCGCCCTGGCCAGCGATCCAGGCGACGACACCGAACTCGACCTGCTGATCGATCGCCTCCATGAGTTGGCCCTCACCAAGGGCTCGGGGCCCGCGGGCTAGTCCGCCGCTACTGGGCGACCAGCGGTCTTTGCTGGAATAGCCCCAATCGCCTGCGCCCCATGGCCAGCTTGCTCAGCGCCGAATCGGTGGCCGGATTGGCGCAAAGCGTTCCCGGCTGGCAGCTACAAGCAGGCCGGCTGCACCGGAAACTGGTGTTTGGCGATTTTGTCGCTGCCTTCGGCTTCATGGCCCAGGTGGCCCTAGTAGCCGAAGCCCTGGGCCATCACCCCGATTGGAGCAACAGCTGGAACCGGGTGGTGATCGACCTAACCACCCACGATCTCGGCGGCCTCAGCGACCTGGACCTGGACCTGGCCCAACGCATTAACCAACTCCTCGAGACCAGCCCCAACCAGGCCCGGCCTTAACCCAGCCCTGGGCTGGCGGGCCCGCTCAGGCAGAATCGGCTCCGCGCCCCGAGTGAGTTGGCGTGGATCCAGGGGCCCATGGGCCGAATCGCCCAGCCAATGGCTGACCCAGGCCCCGAGTGATCGATCCCTTTTGTTCATTGCCTTGCCCAAACCATGCCGTCGCTCAAAACAGCCCTGATCACCGGCATCACGGGCCAGGACGGCAGCTATCTGGCGGAGTTGCTGCTGGAGAAGGGCTATGCGGTGCATGGCATCAAGCGGCGGGCCAGCAGCTTCAACACGGCCCGGATCGACCACCTCTACCAAGATCCCCACGAACTCGATCCCCGGCTGGTGCTGCACTACGGCGATTTAACCGATAGCACCAACCTGATCCGCATCATCCAGCAGGTGCAGCCCGATGAGATTTACAACCTGGGCGCCCAGAGCCATGTGGCCGTGAGTTTTGAAGCGCCCGAATACACCGCCAATTCCGATGCCCTAGGCACCCTGCGCATCCTTGAGGCGGTGCGGATGCTGGGCCTGAGCGAAAAAACCCGGATCTATCAAGCCAGCACCAGTGAGCTCTACGGGCTCGTGCAGGAAACTCCCCAAAAGGAAACCACCCCCTTCTATCCGCGCAGTCCCTACGGAGTAGCCAAGCTCTATGCCTACTGGATCACGGTGAATTACCGCGAGGCCTATGGCATGTATGCCTGCAATGGCATACTTTTCAACCATGAAAGCCCGCGCCGCGGTGAAACCTTTGTGACCCGCAAGATCACCCGGGGATTGGCGCGCATCGATGCCGGCCTTGATCAATGCCTCTATATGGGCAATCTCGATTCCCTGCGGGATTGGGGTCACGCCCGCGACTATGTGGAGATGCAGTGGCGCATGCTGCAACAGGAGAGTCCCCAGGATTTTGTGATCGCCACGGGCCGCCAGGAGAGTGTGCGGCGCTTCATTGAGCTGGCGGCCCAGCAATTGGGCTGGGCCGCCAGCGATGGGGCCATCCCAGGGCCCACGGATGGCGCGGCGATCCTCTGGAGCGGCGAGGGCCTGGAGGAAACGGGTCGGCGCGCCGACACGGGCGCCGTGGTGGTTCGCATCGATCCGCGCTACTTCCGGCCCGCCGAGGTGGAAACCCTGCTGGGCGATCCAACCCGGGCCAAGGAGGCCCTGGGCTGGACCCCCACCACCACCTTGGAAGAGCTGGTGGCGGAGATGGTGAGTTGCGACAAGGAGGAAGCCGCCAAGGAAGCCCTGCTGCGCCGCAAGGGCTTCAACGTGGTGGGGTCGATGGAAAATCCACCCACCAACCCGGCGGCGGTGGCCGCCGCCGGTGAACGCAACGGGGGCCAGGCCTGATGGGGCCGCACCAGACGGAGCTGTTGATCCAACCGGGCGATCGCATCTTTGTGGCCGGCCACCGGGGCATGGCGGGCAGCGCCATCGTCCGGGCCCTGCGGGCAGGCGGCTACGCCAACCTGCTGACGGCCGAGCGCAGCAGCCTCGATCTGCTCGATCCGGTGGCGGTGAACGGATGGTTTGAGGCCCACCGGCCCGATGTGGTGGTACTAGCAGCAGCCAAGGTGGGCGGCATCCTGGCCAACAGCACCTATCCAGCCGACTTCCTGCTCGACAACCTCAAAATCCAGAACCATGTGATTGAGGGGGCCTGGCGCCATGGGGTCAGGCGGCTGCTGTTTCTCGGTAGCAGCTGCATCTATCCCAAATTCGCCGACCAGCCGATCCGCGAAGAGGCCCTCCTCACCGGTGCCCTAGAGCCCACCAACGAGTGGTATGCGATCGCCAAGATCGCCGGGATTGAACTCTGCCGTGCGCTGCGCCAGCAGGTGGGCTTCGATGCGATCAGCCTGATGCCCACCAATCTCTATGGCCCGGGCGATAACTACCACCCCACCAACAGCCATGTGTTGCCGGCCCTGATCCGCCGCTTCCATGGAGCCCAGCTGGCCGGCGAGCCAAGCGTCACCTGCTGGGGCACCGGCACGCCCTTGCGCGAATTTCTCCATGTAGACGACCTGGGCGAGGCCTGTGTGTTCGCCCTCGAGCGCTGGCAGCCCGCTGCCGCTGACCTCCAACATCTCAATGTGGGCACGGGACTCGATCTCTCGATCAAGGAGCTGGCTGAATCCGTGGCCGAGGCCACCGGCTACCAGGGCGAGATTCTCTGGGACACCACCAAACCCGATGGCACCCCAAAAAAGCAGCTGGACGTGGGCCGCCTGGCGGCCCTGGGCTGGCGGGCCCAGATTCCCTTGGCCCAGGGGTTAGCCAGCACGGTGGCCCTATTCCGCCAGCAGTTGGCCAGGGGCGAACTAAGGCTCTAGCCAAACCCCGACCAGCCAGCCCAGCCCGTCCATCCTTCCCCGTCGCCCCTGTTCCGTGGCTTCCCCCAAGCGCAACCTGATCACCGGCGGCGCCGGCTTTGTTGGTTCCCACCTGGTGGACCGGCTGATGGCGGCAGGAGAAGAGGTGATTTGCCTTGATAACTACTTCACTGGTCGCAAGGCCAATGTGGCCCAGTGGATCGGCCATCCCAACTTCGAACTGATCCGCCACGACGTGACCGAGCCGATCCGCCTGGAGGTGGACCGCATCTGGCACCTGGCCTGCCCGGCCTCACCGGTGCACTACCAGCACAACCCGATCAAAACGGCCAAAACCAGCTTCATCGGCACTTACAACATGCTGGGCCTGGCCCGCCGGGTCGGGGCGCGGCTGCTACTCGCCAGCACGTCCGAGGTCTACGGCGATCCCGAGGTCCATCCCCAGCCCGAGAGCTACCGCGGCAACGTCAACACCCATGGCATCCGCGCTTGCTACGACGAGGGCAAACGGGTGGCCGAAACCCTCTGCTTTGACTACCAGCGCATGCATGGCGTGGAGATTCGAATTGTGCGCATCTTCAACACCTACGGGCCCCGCATGCTGCCCGATGACGGCCGGGTGGTCAGCAATTTCATCGTCCAGGCCCTGCGCGGCCAACCGCTGACGCTGTACGGGACCGGCTCCCAAACCCGCTCCTTCTGCTACGTGGACGACCTGGTGGAGGGGCTGATTCGCCTCATGAACGGCTCCCATCCCGGACCCATCAATATCGGCAACCCCGGCGAATTCACCATCCGCCAACTCGCAGAAAAGGTGCGTGAACGCATCAATCCTGCCCTCGAACTGATTGAGCAGCCCCTGCCCGCCGATGATCCGCTGCAACGTCAGCCGGTGATCGACTTGGCCCGGGAGCAGCTCGGCTGGGAACCCACCATCAGCCTGGACCAAGGGCTGGAGCCCACGATCGCCCATTTCCGCGCCGCCCTCGCATGAGCAGCACCCCTGCCGGTCCCACCCCTGCCAAAGGGGGTCCGATTCGCTCCATTTGCTGCCTAGGCGCGGGCTATGTGGGAGGACCCACCATGGCCGTCATCGCCGACCATTGCCCCGCCATCCAAGTGACGGTGGTGGATCTCAACGAGGCCCGCATTGCCGCCTGGAACGACCAGGATCTGGCCTGCCTGCCGGTCTATGAACCAGGTCTCGATGCGGTGGTCGGCCGCTGCCGGGGCCGCAACCTCCACTTCACCACCGCCGTGGAGGCGGCGATTGCGAGTGCCGACATGGTGTTCCTTTCGGTCAACACCCCCACCAAAACCCGCGGCATTGGGGCCGGCCAGGCCAGTGACCTGCGCTGGATCGAGGCCTCAGCCCGCCAGGTGGCCGCCTGCGCCCAGGGCCACACGATCGTGGTCGAAAAAAGTACCTTGCCGGTGCGCACGGCCGAAACCGTTAAGGCAATCCTTACGGCTGCCCAGGGGGCCGGAGGCCAGAAAACCTTCTCAGTGCTCTCCAACCCGGAATTCCTGGCCGAAGGCACCGCGATCAGCGATCTGGAGAAGCCCGATCGGGTGTTAATCGGTGGCGAGGAGCCGGAGGCGATCGATGCCCTTGCGGCGATCTACGGCCATTGGGTGCCGGCGGAGCGCATCCTGCGCACCAATCTTTGGAGCAGTGAACTCTCCAAACTCACCGCCAATGCCTTTCTGGCCCAGCGCATCAGCTCGATCAATGCGATCGGTGCCCTCTGCGAAGCCACCGGCGCCGATGTGCGCGAAGTCGCCAAAGCGATTGGTAGCGATAGCCGCATCGGCTCAAAGTTTCTCTCCGCGGGCCCGGGCTTTGGCGGTAGTTGCTTCCAAAAAGACATCCTCAACCTGGTCTATCTCTGCGGCCACTACGGCCTGCAGGAGGTGGCCAACTACTGGCAACAGGTGGTGGAGCTCAACAGTTGGCAGCAACACCGCATCGCCAACCTGGTTGTGCGCTCCCTATTTGGCACGGTCACGGGCAAACGGTTGGCCGTGCTGGGCTTTGCCTTCAAGGGCGACACCAATGACACGCGCGAATCGCCAGCCATCCGCATCTGCCTGGACCTGATCGAGGAGGGAGCCCACCTGGCGATCTATGACCCCAAGGTCGCCAGCGCCCAGATCACTGCCGACCTGGGCCAGGCCGAGGCGGGCCAGGACCAGGGCCCGCCCCAACCAGGCCAGGGCGAGGGCCGCTGGCAGCTAGCCCCATCGGCCCGCGAGGCCGCCAGCGGCGCCGATGCGGTGCTGATCCTCACCGAATGGCGTGAGTTTCAGCAGATCGACTGGGCTGGGTTAGCGGCATCGATGCGCCAGCCGGCCTGGCTGTTTGATGGCCGGGCCATCGCCGATACTGCGGCAGCCCGGGCCGCCGGCCTGAATGTCTGGACCGTGGGAGAGGGCTGAGGCGATGCAGGTTCTTGTGACAGGTGGGGCCGGCTATATCGGCAGCCATGCGGTGCGGGCCCTCCAGCGGGCCGGCCACCAGCCGGTGATCCTCGACAACCTCGTCTATGGCCACCGGGACATCGCGGCCACCCTGGGGGTGCCCCTGGTGGAGGGCCAGGTGGGCGACCGGGACCTGCTCGATGCCCTGCTCTCGGGCCAGCATCCCGCCCTAGCCGGCACGGCGTCGGCAGGCCAACCGATCGGAGCGGTGATGCACTTTGCCGCCTATGCCTATGTGGGCGAATCGGTGGCCGATCCCGCCAAGTACTACCGCAATAATTTGGCTGACACCTTGGTGTTGCTCGAGGCCCTGATTGACCCGCGCCACCATCGCCCCCGCAGTAGTCAGGTGGGAGGGGCCAACGGCACCCCGGCCAGCGGGCCGATGCCGATCGTGTTTTCCAGCACCTGCGCCACCTACGGCGTGCCCCAGCAAATTCCCATCACAGAAGACCATCCCCAGGCGCCGATCAATCCCTACGGCCGCAGTAAGTCGATGGTGGAGCAACTGCTCCGCGATTTTGGCTCCGCCTACGGGCTGCCCAGCGTGATCTTCCGCTATTTCAATGCCGCCGGCGCCGATCCCGATGGCGATTTGGGTGAAGACCACAACCCGGAAACCCACCTCATCCCGTTGGTGCTTGATGTGATGGCGGGCCGCAGCCCCTACCTACAGATCTTCGGCGACGACTACCCAACCCCCGATGGCACCTGCATCCGCGATTACATCCATGTGAGCGATCTGGCCGAAGCCCATGTGCTCGGCCTTGGCCGCCTGCTCAACCAGGCCCCCCAGGCCGAACCGCTCATCTACAACCTCGGCAACGGCACCGGCTATTCGGTGCAACAGGTGATCGAAGCCGCCAAGGCCGTCACAGGCCGGGGCCTGCTGGCCCATGTGGCTCCCCGCCGCCCCGGTGACCCGGCCCAGCTGGTGGCCGGCGCCGAAAAGGCCCGCCGGGAACTGGGCTGGCTACCCCGCTATCCCCAGCTCGAGGTGATCCTGCAGCACGCCTGGGCCTGGCACCAGGCGAGGCATGGGGCCTAACAAGTCCTGTAGCCAGTTAGTAAAAGCAAATTAATCCCCGCTCACACCCCGATAGCGACTAATCAGCACACCCATCACCAGGGCCAAATAGGTGGTACCAATCAAGGACACCGCCACGCTGAACATCTGGGCCTGGGGCGTCAGTGGAACGATGTCACCAAAGCCCACGGTTGTGAGGCAGACAAAAGCGAAATAGTTGAGCCGCATGAAATTAATTTTCCACACCGAACTGAACACATCCTCGGCCCCCGGCATCAAGATGATCGCCGCGCCAGAGCCGTTGGCACTAGTAAAGCTGCCAGGCACCACCGTTTCCAAGGCACTAAACAACAGGCCGGCGGTCAGGCCCACCAGTAGGTAGCCGGCCAGGGCCCCCATCAACACCTTTTCACTCACCTCCGGTTCCTGGGCCAATCCCCGAATCAGCCGCAGGCTGCTCCAGCCCACAAAGCCACCCCACAGCACCAACATCAGCACGCCTGTGCCACGCATGGTCACAGGGGTCAGGGTCCAGACCAACGAGGAGAGGAACGCCGCAATCCCCAGCAGCCGAAACAGGCGATGGGGCACCCGGCCAAAGGGGCGCTGGCCAAACGGTTCGCCCAAGCCGCGAATGATCACCAGCGGCAACAAGTTGTAGCCCACCAGGCCGATCCAGTTCAGGCCCTTGGGCAGGGCAAAGGTGACCATCACCGCCAGACAGATGGCCAGCAATTGGGAATAGCAGCGATGGCGCCGCATCACCCCGCTTAACTCTGACGGCAACGGCCCCCCATCCCAGTGGGGCTGATTGTGGCCGAGGGAGCCGCCAGCCGCACGGTCTAAACCGGTCTGGACTGCAGCAGAGTTGGCCAAGGGTTTGCAGCAGAGCCTGGGGGCATCACCAACCCGTCCGATCGACCTAGCCATGGGGGCCAAATCAAGGGGCACCCGCGGGAGGCAGCCAGCTAGTTGAACAAGGGCAGCTGGGCACTTGAGCCCTGGATGACTGGCGGCCGCAAGGGGGGATCCATCTCCCAGCCCGCCGGATCCCAGCCCCCGAGGAGCGGCTCTAGGTCCCGCAGGCCCGGGCCATCGGCGGGGGCTAACCAGGCCTGCTCCAGGCCATCGGGCAGCAGCACCGGCATGCGGTCATGCAGGGGACGGATCAGACCATTGGCGGCGGTGGTGATCACGCAGCAGCTCTCCACCTCACTGCCGTCGGGGCCGATCCAGCGGTCCCACAGGCCCGCCAACCAAAAGGGGGCGCCATCTCTGCGGCGGATCAGGCGCCCCTTCTCAAAGAAGCCATCAGCGGGCAACAGGCAGCGGCGATGGCGCCAGGGGCCGCGGAAGCTGGCCTTCTCAGGCACGGTTTCGCCACGGGCGTTGAACGGACGGTGGGCCGAGAGGGCATCCTTGCTCCATTCCGGCAGCAGGCCCCAGAGCATCAGCGCCGCCTCCGGCCGGCCATGCTCCTGGCGCAGGGCCAACACCGGTTCGCCAGGGGCGATCAGCTGGCGCGGGGCGTAGTGCCGATCCAGGCCCGGCGGCAGGGACACCCCCAGCTGGCGGCCCAGGGTCCCGATGGGGATGGTGAGGCTGAAGCGACCACACATGGTTGGACCAGTCTCGAGCGGGGGCAGACCTGGATCTAGCCCTGGCGATCGCCAGCAAGGGCCGGGCGTTCGGTTCTCACCCTGCCAGGGGGGCTCCGCCAGGGGGCGGGCCACCTAGTTTGGGCCCACCGACCCGCCATTCGCCCGTTCGCCCCATGGCCATCCGTCAGGACGACACCCCCCCGAACCGGCGTTTCGGGATCATCAACCTTGTTTTGATCGGTTTCGGCGTGTTGCTGCTGGTCAGCAGCTTCTTGCCCAACCAGGCCATCCAGCAGGTGCCAAGGGTTCCCTACTCCCTGTTCATCAACCAGGTGGATGACGGCGCCGTGAAGCGGGCCTTCATCACCCAGGACCAGATTCGCTACGAGCTCAATAACGCCGAAGAAGGCGCCCCTGCGGTGCTGGCCACCACGCCGATCTTCGACATGGAGCTGCCCCAGCGGCTCGAGCTACATGGCGTTGAATTCGCGGCTGCCCCGCCCAAGCGACCCAGCTTCATCACCACGGCCCTGAGCTGGGTGGTGCCGCCGCTGATCTTCATTTTGGTTCTGCAGTTCTTCGCCCGCCGCTCCATGGGCGGCGCCCAGGGGGCCCTGAGCTTCACTAAATCCAAGGCCCGGGTCTATGTGCCCGATGAGGAATCCCGCGTCACCTTTGCCGATGTGGCCGGCGTGGATGAGGCCAAGGACGAACTAACCGAAATCGTTGATTTCCTTAAGACCCCTGAGCGCTATACGGCCATCGGCGCCCGCATCCCCAAGGGTGTGCTGCTGGTGGGCCCTCCTGGTACGGGTAAAACCCTGCTCTCCAAGGCCGTGGCCGGCGAAGCAGGGGTGCCTTTCTTCATCATTTCCGGTTCGGAATTTGTGGAGCTGTTCGTGGGCGCGGGTGCGGCCCGAGTTCGCGATCTGTTTGAGCAGGCCAAACAAAAGGCCCCCTGCATCATTTTTATCGACGAACTTGACGCCATCGGTAAGAGCCGCTCCGGCTCCATGGGCGTGGTCGGCGGTAACGATGAACGGGAGCAGACCCTCAACCAGCTGCTCACTGAGATGGATGGCTTTGCCTCGAAGGACAAGCCCGTAATCGTGCTAGCCGCCACCAACCAGCCCGAAACCCTCGATGCCGCCCTCCTGCGTCCCGGCCGCTTTGATCGCCAGGTGCTGGTGGATCGGCCCGACCTCTCCGGCCGTCGCACAATTTTGGACATTTACGCCAAGAAGGTGAAGCTCTCGGAAGGCGTCGATCTCGATCGCATCGCCCAGGCCACCAGTGGTTTTGCCGGTGCCGACCTGGCCAACCTGGTGAATGAGGCAGCGCTGCTGGCCGCCCGGGCCAAACGCACTTCCGTGTTGCAAGCCGACCTCAACGAAGCGATTGAACGGGTGGTTGCAGGCCTGGAGAAAAAGAGCCGGGTCTTGCAGCCCGATGAAAAGAAAGTGGTGGCCTATCACGAGGTCGGCCACGCCATCGTGGGACATCTGATGCCCGGTGGCAGCAAGGTGGCGAAAATTTCGATCGTGCCCCGGGGTATGAGCGCCCTGGGTTACACCCTGCAACTCCCCACCGAGGAGCGATTCCTAAATTCCAAGCAGGACCTGGAAGGCCAAATCGCCACCCTGCTGGGCGGCCGCTCGGCCGAGGAACTGGTGTTTGGCTCGATCACCACCGGCGCCGCCAACGACCTGCAACGGGCCACCGACATCGCCGAACAGATGGTGGGCACCTACGGCATGAGCGATACTCTCGGCCCCCTGGCCTATGACAAACAGGGCGGCAGCCGCTTCCTCGGCGGCCCCAGCAACCCGCGCCGGGTGGTGAGCGATGCCACGGCCCAGGCGATTGACAAGGAGGTGCGCCACCTGGTGGACCGGGCCCACGACCGGGCCCTGGCGATCCTGCGCGGCAATCGGGAACTGCTCGAAAGCATTGCCGAAAAGATCCTCGAAAAGGAGGTGATTGAAGGTGATGACCTCAAGGGCTTGCTGGCCTCCAGCGTCATGCCCCAGGAGGCAGCTGCCTAACCCTGCAAGATTTAAGACCGACTTGCCCTGGGCCAGTTCCAACCAGTCTGAGGGGGGGCCTACTACGAAACCCCTCATGCCTGCTTGACTCAGGCTCCGCCAGGGCCATGATCCCTTGGCAAGCAACGTCAGCGTTAGTGGGCGCCACAATGCTCAACCAAGCCATCGATCACCTGCTTGTCCGTTAGGTAGAGCTCGGCCAAGCGGGCCTCCCGCTCGGTCAAATGCTGCTCCTCGGGATAGCCTTTCACGGTGGCCTCTATTTCTGCATCCAGACTTTTATCAATCAGGGCAGGATGGTCCACCACAGCAAAATCAACCAAGCGCCCCTCATTGTCCCGACCAGCCACACAGGCTTGTACCAAATGCCAGGCTTCATGGCGAATGGTTGACTCCTTGGAAGTGTCCCACGTGTTGCCATGAATCGCCGTACAAATCACCAACTGATTGGAGTCTAAATCGTAATAACCATAGGTATCGTCACAACCGGAATGCTTAATCAGCACCTTGGTGCTGGTGGACTCAACCGATGCCAGAATGGGGTTCTGCATGATGGTTCGATCCTCGGCGATGCGGTAGGCCCCATAGCAGCTAATCGGCAGCACAACGACCACAAAGGAGGCCAGGCCAAGTCCCCGCCACCTGCGGGCCGGCCCCGGGGCAGTCGGCAGCATGGAAGCGACGTCAACCGAACCCGGCTCGCGGGATTTGGCATCCAACCGCAGCAGGCGGGCCGCCTGCAGGCCCGCCAGGCCAGATGCCAAACCGTAAATCAGCGGCGTCACCAGAGCTTCTGCCCAGGAGTCTTCATAGGCGTATCCAACCGATTCGCAGCCAAAATAGATGAGGGCAGAAATGGCAAATGCGGCCACAAATGCTGCGATCCAATTCAGGATTGGCCGCCATGAGCGACAATAAATGGCGTAACCAGGCACGGCAAAACAGGGAATGCCGATAAAGAGAGCCATCCAAACGAATGGTCGCGCCTGAAGGCGGCGCCTCAAGAATGATTCGCTGGAGACTTTTGCGGCCGATGTCATTGCAGAAAATCCATTAATAGGGAGCAAGCCAACGCCCCAGCTCCAGCCAGTGGTGGAAGCAGGCAATTAAACTCACTTGCAGTAATAGTCAATCCAGGTTTGAGCCTTATCCTTCTCTAAACCCTCCACCTCGATTTCATCTCGCGTGGCACAGGAGCCCACAATACTTGCCTTACCATCCTGCCAATAGACGGCCAAATAGGTCTTGTCCTGCCCATACTGGGCACGGCAGACTTGCACCGGATCCCCTTCGTCATCCTGGTCCGACTTGCATTGATCATCACGAAAGTCATCACCGGGCTTCCAGTCCTTAGAGCCTTCAGCGACCACCGGCGGGGTGGCCACCTGGGCCTCAGGCGCCTTGGCCGAGGGGCCATGCAGACGCAGCTTGGGCGCCAAAATACAGCCCTGCAAAGCAGCAATCAGTACGAACGCCAGCAGGGATGATGGCCTTGAAAAACGCATTATCTCCAGGCCTAATGGCATGGCTAAGGCGGTTTGACCCTACTAGAGCTCCTGGCGGCAGCATGCATCAGACAAGGATCCGGGAGCCCTGGGCAAACTCAACAGGACGATTCAGGCGGGGTGGCCCTCACCGATTCAGACGATTAGCCAGCAGCATGGAAGGCCTAGGTAGCCATCACGCAGCAAGCCTCAGCGGCGAAGGCGAGGGGCCATGAACGAGCGGTCTAAGGCGACCACGTAGACGATCCAAACCCCTTGGGCAATAGCCATAGCTGTCAAGTCACCACGGAATCAAGCCTCAACGGACAGACGCCGCATCAGTTGCCTCAGGTGCCTTTGCTAGGAAGCGGGGATGATCCAGGATTAGCCAGGTTGGCTTGGGCCAACCTCGTCATCACGGGTTGCCGGCCACGAAAAATCCAAAGCGCTGTCGATGTAGACGGCTGTCATAAGCCAGTTCTCTCCAACTCACCCCCCAGGGAGGAGTCTCTTTGGCCACCCCCCACCGGTTAGGCGCACCACGTTCGCCGCGACCGATCCCGGGGCTTTGCCTAGACAGGTCGCCGGGTTTTCGCCTACAAGGGTTCTTTAAAATGGGTCCATGGGCTTCCAGCTCAGTTCCTATGCCGATCTGGCTGGCTTAGCCGGCCGTGATCTGCTCTCCTCTGCGGATCTCAGCGGGGCCGAGACCCGGGCCCTGATCCAGCTGGCCACGGACCTCAAGGCGGGCCGCTGCCAGGTGGACCTGGCCGGCAAGGTGTTAGGGCTGATCTTCAGCAAGGCCTCCACCCGCACCCGGGTGAGCTTCACCGTGGCCATGGCCCGGCTCGGCGGCCAGACCCTTGACCTCAACCCCCAAGTCACCCAGGTGGGGCGGGGCGAACCGGTGGCCGATACGGCCCGGGTGCTGAGCCGTTATGTGGATGCCCTGGCGATTCGCACCTTCGCCCAGGCCGAACTCGAGGAGTACGCCCATTGGGCCTCGATCCCCATCGTCAATGCCCTCACCGACCTGGAGCACCCCTGCCAGGCCCTGGCCGACTACCAGACCCTGCAAGAAGAATTCGGCCAGCTGGCGGGCCTAACCCTGGCCTACGTGGGCGATGGCAACAACGTGGCCCACTCCCTGCTGCTCACTGGCGCCCTGCTGGGGGTCAACGTGCGCATCGGCTGCCCCAGAGGCTTTGAGCCGATCCGGGAGTTGGTGGAGCAGGCCCGCTCCCTAGCTCCGGCAGGCTGCAGCATCGAGGTGGTGCACGACCCGATCGCCGCGGTGCGCGGCGCCCATGCCCTCTACACCGATGTTTGGGCTTCGATGGGTCAGGAACAGGAACAGCTGGAACGGGAACAGGCCTTTGCCGGCTGGTGCCTAGACGAGGCGCTCCTGGCCGAAGCCAATAGCCGCGCCATCGTGCTGCACTGCCTGCCGGCCCACAGGGGAGAAGAGATCAGCGCCGGCGCCATCGAAGGTATGGCCAGCCGGGTGTTTGACCAGGCTGAGAATCGCCTGCATGCCCAACAGGCCCTACTGGCCGCCCTCCTGGGCGCTTGAGCCTTGGGCCTGAGCGGCGACAAGCAGGGCCCGGCCCAACCGACAACGGCATTGGGGCCTGCGAAGCCAGCCATCCCTTGGCCTACCGCACTGGACAAATTGGCGCCGCCATGACATCAATGGGGCAGTGGTTCATCCGTATTGCCGGTGATTGCCAGGTCCCCCCGCGCCAGCCTGTCCAGCTCCGGTCCCCAGGCCGGCCTAGGCCGCCCAGCCCACGCCAGCCGTAGCCCTGGGGGAACGGCCCCTGGACTGGCCGGTGAAGGCGAGGAGCTCACCCCCGCCCAACAGGAGCTCTATGACTGGCTGGCGGACTACATCGGCAGCCATCGCCATAGCCCTTCGATTCGCCAGATGATGGAGGCCATGGGGCTGCGCTCGCCGGCCCCGGTGCAGAGCCGGCTGCGCCACCTGCAGCAGAAGGGTTGGCTCACCTGGCAGGAAGGCCAGGCCCGCACCCTGCAACTCCTCGGCGGCCCTGCGGCAGGCATCCCCCTGCTCGGAGCCGTGGCGGCGGGCGGCCTGATTGACACCTTCGACGACGTCCAGGAGCGGCTGGACCTGGCGCCGGTGCTGGAAACCCGCGGCCTGTTTGCCCTCACCGTGAATGGCGATTCGATGGTGGAGGCCCATATCGCCGATGGCGACGTGGTGCTGCTCGAGCCGGTGCCTGATCCCCTCAGGCTCAAGGAGGGCACCATCGTGAGCGCCCTGGTGCCCGGCAGCGGCACCACCCTCAAGCATTTCCATCGCCAGGGAGCCCAGGTGCGCCTGGAGGCCGCCAACCCCAACTACGCACC
>Ga0310332_10160_pt1 | contig 18524 bp, 19 predicted proteins | sample LakMicSRFLOrngD5_FD_195546 | JGI IMG/M metagenome (GOLD analysis project Ga0310332, IMG submission 195546) | Enriched freshwater cyanobacterial communities from Lake Michigan, Michigan, United States - MI23.SRFL.Orng.D5 (v2) (version 2) | ecosystem: Environmental > Aquatic > Freshwater > Lake...
GACCCGTTCCATTGTTCCTGCCATTTTGCTTTTAGGCGCAGGCTTGGCTGGCACCATCCTCTCCACCCCTGGCGCCCAAGCCGCCGAGCGGCCGATCCGTTGGAACACGGGCGGCGCCGTTTGGTCGACCCATCAGCAGCCGATCACTACATTCTTGGCCACAGGTGAAATTACTGATCGCGGTTTGCTCGATGGCATCCATCTCTCAGGTTGGACAGCCGATGAAATTCGAGCTGGCATGAATAAGCCCTATCGGGTTGATTTCCTTGGCGTAGCAAACTTTCTCTATTCTGCGGCAGGCGTCCAATTCCTTGATGATCAAACCCGCAGCTATGTTCCCTATTGGACGTTGAAGCAGGATGCCGTTGTGGCCCTCCGCTCGGCGATCATGGCGGATGCCCTTGATGGGTCGATCTCCTCTGCTGGTATTTTGGCCGCCTTACCCGTTGATTTTCGGCTTGCCGATACCGATCGATTCGATGGTAAGCAAAATGTTTGTGATCGGGTTCTAGCTACCACGCCGGCCCAGTCCACCTCGCTGTTGTCTTGGTATGTGTTCCTGCCTGCCTGCATCCAGGCTAAGCAAGTTGCCGTTGCCAGCCCAAGCCAGGCGCCCACCAGCGGTACACCCAAAAGGCCTGTCAAGGGAATGTGGTGAAGCCAGTTTAGGTAGGGTTTGTCTTCACGATCCTTCGGTTGTCGCGGTGGGCTTGACCAAGGAGATCAGTCCAGGAGCTCCTATGAGCTTTGTAGGGATTTTTCTGATCCCCATGGTTCAGCCCATCGCCCAGGGAGGCGACCTTGGCCTAGCCAAGCTGTTGCCATTGGTCGGCTGCTAAGGCCCTGCGGTTGCCCCGGTCGCAACGGCAAGCGATCGGGGTTGGCAGGTCGGGCACCAATTGCTCGCTAGTCAGTGCCAGTTCGGCGCAATTCAGGGGGATCGGTTTTGCGATGGGACCCGCACCAAACGCTTCGGTGTCGCGCAGGTCAATCAGCACGGCAACCTTTTGGAGCCAGTTGCGCAGGGTCCCTGGGACCAGTTCCACAACTCGGCGACGGGCCTCGGCAACCAAGCGTTCATCGGCAGCTCGGCCTACTCCATCGCCCTGATTGAATCTAATGGCATCACTTGGTCTCCTTACCAGCATCCTCAGGACCGGGCCCGGCCAAGCGGGGACAACGGGGCTGCCATCGGCTCGGCAGAACTGACGGAGCCCTAGCAGCAGGATGGGACTACCTAACAATAGGGGCAATAGAAAGCTACCTCCAATCATGAATAAGCTGGGGCCAAGGTTATTCGGGGTGGCGCCGATGGGGACCAATGGATCTAGTTTCGCCATGGGTTGATCCCTGTTTTAAGCCATGGTTCAAGCCCGATTAGGTTGACCCCGTCATTGAAAACCACAGGCTTGGTCCTCCCCATGGGCGACGCCCTCCCGATGGACCAGGCCATGACCTAGCTAGGTACCCACCCCTGGCTGAGGACGGTTGGCTGGCGTCCACCTCCTGCGCCCTACGGGCGGCCCTCGCTTAGCCCCGTTAAGCTGGTTCTATGCAGGTGGCTTAAGGGCCTGCCCTTTTGGATCTATCCGCTGACCTTCACCGACTTTCAAGCGCCGGGGACGGCGACTCGCCCGCTGCGGCGCAGCGATTTTGAGCTTGAGGCCTATCGCAAGAGCGATAACCTCCGGGCTGCTCTGCAGGTGGCCAGCACCTTGGCTCCCATGGCGCTGCTCTGGTGGTTGGTGCCCCAGGTGATGGCAGGACCGCCAGCGTTGAGGCTGCTGCTACTGCCGATCCTGGTCCTGCTGGTGCTGTTTTCCTCGCGCAGCTTTTCGCTGATGCACGATTGCGGCCACCGATCCCTGTTTGCTAGCCGCTGGCTGAACCAGGGGTTTGGTTTTGTCTTTGGCGTCGTGAATGGGATTCCCGAACATCCCTGGTCAAGGGGCCACGCCTATCACCACAAGCACAACGGCAACTGGGATCGCTATCGCGGCCCTTCGGCCTTGCTCAGCCTGGAGCAATACCGCTCCCTCTCCCCAACCAACCAACGGCTCTATGGCTTGAGTCGGCATCCGCTGATGTTGCTACCGGGTGGATTTTTCTACCTCGTGATTAAGCCCCGGCTCGCCCTACTCCAGGCGCTGGTTGATCTTGTTGGTTCTATGTTCAAGAGTCGCCCGGCAACGCCTAGTAAGCGTTACCAGCCTACGAAGGCGGAACTCGCTGATTTATTTGCAAACAATGTGCTTGTCATCGCCAGTTGGTATGCCATGGGCCAGTGGCTTGGGTTTGGTCTCTTTTGGAGTTGCTATGCCGTGGTGATGACCTTTTCGGCGGCAATCTTCATCTGCATCTTTTTTGTCCAGCACAACTACCCCGGTTCCTACGCCAGTGGCGATGAGGGCTGGAGCTACCTGCAGGGGGCTGTGGCCGGCAGCAGCAACCTGGAATTGCCTTGGATTTTGAATTGGTTTTCAGCCGATATTGCCTTCCATAGCATCCACCATCTCTGCGAGCGGATCCCCAATTATCGCCTCCGCCAGTGCCACGAGCGCAACGCCCACTTGCTTACGGCAGCTAAACGTCTAAGCTTGGTCGATATCCCCAGCTGCTTCCGTTACATCCTCTGGGATTCCAAGGACCTGCGCCTGATCTCCCTAGAAGAAGCTGCAGGATGAGCTTTAGGGTCAGCAAGCCTGGGAAGATTCATTGAAAATAGATTGACAAATTGCCACTGGTCACTACGTCTTTAAAGACGTTTTGATCAGGCGCTAAAGGATTTGGGCGAGAAACTGACGGCTTCTTTCGTGTTGGGGATGGTCAAAGAAGCGCTCGGGCGCGGCCTCTTCCACCACCTGCCCGTCTGCCATCAAGACCACCCGATCGGCCACCTGGCGGGCAAAGCCCACCTCATGGGTCACCACCACCATGGTCATGCCATCGGCTGCCAATCCCTGCATCACCTCCAGCACTTCGCGCACCATCTCCGGATCGAGGGAGCTAGTCGGTTCATCAAACAGCAGGATGCGGGGCTCCATGCAGAGGGAGCGGGCGATCGCCACCCGTTGTTGTTGGCCGCCAGAGAGCTGGCCCGGAAACTTATGGGCCTGTTCGCCAATGCCAACCCGCTCCAGCAGGGCCATGGCCTGGTTTAACACCTCCCCCTTGGGGCGTTTGCGCACTAGTACTGGCGCCAGGGTGAGGTTGTCGAGCACCGAGAGATGGGGGAACAGGTTGAACTGCTGGAACACCATCCCCACCTCGCGCCGGATCGCATCGATTTGGCGCAGGTCGTCATTGAGGGCGATGCCATCCACCGTGATCGAACCCTTTTGAAACTCCTCCAGCCCATTGAAGGTGCGGATAAAGGTGCTCTTGCCCGAGCCCGAGGGGCCCATGATCACCACCACCTCGCCCCGGTACACGCTGAGGTCCACGCCCCGCAGGGCGTGGAAGCCATTGGGGTACCACTTCTCGACCCCCCGGGCCTCAATCATGGCGGGACTGGTTGGCTCGATTGCGGCGGCGGTCATGGGCTAGGGAGAGGGCTTTTGGACTGGGGCCGGGTTCGTTGCGTGGACTGGGCTCGGATGGGCTGGGCTGGGACTTGGGACTGGGCCTTTGAATCAGGCCCGCCCTAGCGGCCCAGGCTGGGTGGGTTGAGGCGCCGTTCCAGGGCCCGGCTGCCCAGGCCTAGGGCCGCGCAGCAACACCAGAACAGCACCGCCAAGGTGAGATAAACCTCGGCGTTCTTACCTAAATACAGCGGGTTCGCCATCACGCTCCGGGCCGTTCCCAGGAGATCGAGCAAGCCGATGAGGGACAGCAAGGTGGTGTCCTGCAGCAGCGAGATGAACTGGCCGACCGTGGTTGGCAGGGCAATTCGCAAGGCCTGGGGTAACACCACCCGGCTTAGGGCCTGGGGCAGATTCAGGCCAAGGGAGCGGGCCGCCTCCAGTTGCCCCCGGGGCACGGCCGCCAGGCCAGCGCGCACGGCCTCCGCCAGGTAGGCGGCCGAAAAGAAGGTGAGGATCCAGGCTGCTCGCCAGATCCGATCAGGAGCCAGGCCCCCTGGCAAAAGGAAGCCCAGGATGTTTTGGCCTAGGAAGAGCAGGGTGATCAGGGGAGCTCCCCGGATGAACTCGATGTAAATAATCGAGCCCCAGCGCAGCAGGGGGAGCGAGCTGCGTCGCCCTAGGGCCAGTAACACTCCTAAAGGCGCGCTAAGCAGGATCGCAAAACTGGCTTGGATCAGGGTGAGTAGCAAGCCCCCCCACTCATTAGCTCCCACGGTCACCAGCCCCAGCCCGCCGCCAATCAGCACCATGCCGGTGAGATAAAGCAGGGGCCAAAGCAAGGGGACGCCCAGGCTGGCTGCCTGACCCAACCGAGGGGCATAGCGGCCAGCCAGCCAGCGCCCTAGCAGCAGGAGGCCCGTGAGGGCCCACCAGCGGGCCTGGATCGCCAGGGTCAGCCCAAGGGCCGCTGGTGCCCAGGCGGCCAGCAGCACCAGTAGACCCGCCGCCAGTCGGTCGTTGCGGGGCCAGAGGCCCTGGATCGGCCGATCCCGCAGGGGCAGGCCGCGCAGCACCCCCCAGCTCAGGCCGGTGGCGGCAGCGAGCAGGGCCACCAGCAGCCACAGGCGCCATTGCTGCTCAATCGGGTAGCGGCCCACCGCAAACAGGGTGCTATTGGCCTGAATCACGGCCCACTGGGCCTGGTGCCAAGCCCAGTCGATAAGCCGGTAGCCGGCTGCCGCAAGGCCTGTGATCAAGAGCACAGTCAGCAACCCATCGGCCGGGCTGTTGAACAGTTCTTTGCGCAGGGTTGATGGCGCTGTTCGTTGGATCGGGCCCATTAGCGCTCTTGAATCTGGACAAGCCGGTTAAGGCCATTCATTACCAGGGAGATCACCAGATCGATGGCGAGGTAGGCCGCCAGCAGAATCACGATCACCTCAATCGCCCGGCCAGTTTGGTTAAGGCTCGTTTCCGCCACCGAATAGAGATCGGTGTAGCCGCAGGCGACCGCCAGCGAGGAGTTCTTGGCCAGGGAGATGTACTGGGTGTTGAGACCAGGCACGATCACCCGCAGGGCCTGGGGAAGGATGATGCGCCGCAGGCTAAGGAGGGGCCCGAAGCCCAGGGACGTGGCGGCTTCCCACTGACCTTTGGGAACGGATGCAATCCCGCCGCGCACCACCTCGGCAATGAAGGCGCCGGTGTACACCACCAGCCCCGTCAGCAGGGCCCCGAATTCGGGCGTAAAGCGCATGGGGGCCTGCCAGACCCCATCCACGAGGCTCGGTCCAGTCCAATGCAAGCCGGCTTCAAAGCCCGGCAGGAACAGCCCCGATTTAGCCAGCACAATCCCAGGCAATTGGATCGCTGCGGCCCCATTGGGTAGGGCTAAAAACACGACGAAATACCAGAACACCAACTGCAGCAGCAGGGGGATGTTGCGGATCACCTCGACGTAGATGCGGGCTAGCCGTTTGAGCAGGCCATTGCTACTGAAGGAGGCACTGCCCACCAGGGTGCCCAGCAGGGTGGCCCCCACCAAGCCCAGACCTACCACCCGCAGGGTGTTGACCAGGCCAGCCAGTAAGCCACGCCAATAGGGCTCGGAGGCGTCGAAGGGCAGCAGGGATTCGGCAATGTCAAAGCTGGCCGGTTGGCCCAACCAGCGCCAGCTGAGCAACAATCCGGCCGCGCTCAGGTTGCGCACCAAGTTGCCCAGCAAAAAGGCGATCACCACGAGAATCCCTAGGCCCACGCTCCCCTGGACCAGCCAGGGCAGCAGGCGCCGGTTCTGCCACCAGGGGGGACTAGCGCTTAGGCGGCCAGCCATCAGCGGAAGGGCGGCGAATAGATCAGGCCGCCCTGGCTCCACTGGCGGTTAAGGCCCCGGTCCAGCTTCAGCTTGGAGCCAGGGCCAACATTGCGATCGAAAATTTCGCCGTAGTTGCCCACCGCGGCAATTTCCTTGACGACAAAGTCAGCCGGTAATCCCAGGGTCTTGCCAAAATCCCCTTCCACGCCGAGCAAACGGCGCAGGTCCGCCTGGTTGGGGTTGGCCTTGGCCTGGGCCAACTTGGCGGCCACATTGGCCTTGGTGATGCCCAGTTCCTCGGCCTGCATCAGGGCGTAAATGCTCCAGCGCACCGCATCGGACCAGACCGGATCGGCGTTGGTGGTGGCGGGGGTGAGGGGCTCCTTACTGAGCACTTCGCCCAGCAGCAGGTGGGCGGAGGGGTTGGGGAAGCTGGTGCGTTTGGCAGCCAGCTGGGAACGGTCGCTGGTCACGGCCAGGCAGCGGCCCTGCAGGTAGGCGGCGTAGGTCTGGTCGCCGGTCTGGAACTTGAGCGGCGTGTAGGTGGCCTTGAGCTCGCGCATGCGGTCGGCCAGGTTGAGCTCGGTGGTTGTGCCGCTTTCGACGCAGATCGGCTTGCCGGCCAGGTCCTTGAGGCTGTTGACGCCACTGCCGGCGGCCACCATTACCCCCTGGCCGTCATAGAAGGTAGTGGGCGCAAAGCTAAGGCCGTTACCGCCGGCGGCATCGCGGGTCAGGGTTGCGGTGGTGTTGCGCGAGAGCAGGTCCACCTCACCGCTGGCCAGGGCGGCGAAGCGCTCACTGGAGTTGAGGTCGCGGTAATCCACCTTGCTGGGATCGCCCAGCAGGCTGGCCGCCACCGCCTTGCAAACATCCACATCCAGGCCGCTGTAGGCCCCATCGGAGCCCAAAAAGCTGAAGCCGGGCAGCTTGCCATCGACGCCGCAGATCAGCTTGCCCCGGTTTTTGATCAGGTCGATCTTCTGGCTTTGCAGGCCACCACTCTCGGAGGCGCAGCTCACCAGCAGCAGGGCCAGCCCCAGCGTGCTGGCTAGCGAGAGTTTGGGAAGCAGCTTGCGGAGGAAGGGCATGGACCCGAACGAGGTTGGCCGCACTTTGCCAGCAATCCGCCCGGCAGGCCCGTGGCAGATGGCACGAATTGGCTGACTGTCGATGTCGGTTGGGCTTCAACCCAAAAGCGCCTGCCGGACTTGCTGGGCTGCCATGCCCGCCACCTGGATCCATTTGCTGCGACTGGTCAGGCCCCGTACCAGGGTCACGTCCCGTTGGGGCACGCCCAATTTGTGGGCGACAAACTTGATCAGGGCCCCATTGGCTTCGCCATCGACGGGGGGCGCCTTCAGCCGGATCAGGATCGCTCCCTGGCGCTCTCCGGACACTCCATCGCTGCTGCTGCGGGGCCGGACCCGAATCGCCCCAGCCCCGCCTGCCGCCGCTTCTAGGGTCATGACAGCTTCTAGCGGGGATGTCGCACGATGGCCCATCCAGTCCCGGCCCAGCAGAACGACCCCCAGGCCCCAGAGACCAGTCCAGGCTCCCGTGCCACCCCAGGCAAGAGCCTGCAGCTGCGGCGGCCCGACGACTGGCATGTGCATCTGCGCGATGGGGCCATGCTCAAAGCGGTGGTCGGCGCCACGGCCCGCCAGTTCGCCCGGGCGATTGTGATGCCCAATCTCAGCCCCGCTATCACCACGGTGGCGGCCGCATCGGCCTACCGGCAACGAATTCTCTCGGCCCTGGAGCCCGAGGCCGCCTTGGCCTTCCAGCCGTTGATGACGGCCTATCTCACCGAAACCCTGGATCCAGACGAGCTCGTGCGGGGCCAGGCCGAGGGAGTTTTTACGGCCGCCAAGCTCTATCCAGCCGGCGCCACCACCAACTCGGCGGCGGGGGTGCGCGACCTGGCCGCGATTGGGCCGGTGCTCGAGACGATGGAGAGGATCGGCCTGCCCTTGCTCGTGCATGGGGAAGTGACCGATCCGGCGATCGATATTTTTGATCGCGAGGCCGTGTTTTTAGAGCGCCAATTGGTGCCCCTGCTAGCCCGTTATCCGGGCTTAAAGGTGGTGCTCGAGCACATCACCACCGCCGAGGCAGCGGCGTTGGTGGCCGAGGCCGGCCCCCAGCTCGCGGCCACGATCACGCCCCACCACCTGCACATCAACCGCAATTCCCTGTTTGCCGGTGGCCTGCGGCCCGATTTCTACTGTTTGCCGATCGTCAAGCGGGAACGCCATCGCCTCGCCCTGCGCCGGGCGGCCACCTCGGGGGACCCCAGCTTTTTCCTTGGCACCGATTCAGCCCCCCACAGGCGCGAGGCCAAGGAAGCCTCCTGTGGCTGCGCCGGGATTTACAACGCGCCCTTCGCGATTGAAAGCTATGCGGCCGTTTTCGAGCAAGACGGAGCCCTGGACAAACTCGAAGGCTTCGCCAGTGAGCACGGCCCCCGCTTCTACGGCCTACCCCTCAATCACGACGTGATCACCCTGGAGCGTCAGGACCCTGCCAGCGAACAGGCCGAGACCGTGCCCCTGACCCTGGAGCTGGGCCGCGAGGCCGGCGCTCCCCTGACCCTGGTGCCCTTCCACGCCGGCGAAGCCTTGCCCTGGCGCCTGCTGGCCTAGGTATGGCCGCCCAGCAGAGCCACCTGTTCTGGGTTCAAGCGACCCGCTTCCCGCAACACGGCCGTGATCTGCTCGATCGATAGAACAGCCCTGGTGCGGTAGCCCGCATCGGCCAGCCGCTGGGCGGCAGCACCGCCATGGTCGATAAACACCACGACGTCTTTGACGCGCAGGCCGGAACTTTCCAACTTGCCAATCCCTTCCAGCACGCTGCCGCCGGTGATCAAGATGTCATCCACCACCAGGGCCGTTTCACCCTCCTGGAAATCCCCCTCGATCAGGCGGCGTGCCCCATGGGCCTTCACTTCCTTGCGAGGGTAGATCAGGGGCTTGTGCAGCAGCAAGGACAGCCCTGTGGCCGTGGGCAGGGAGCCATAGGGAATGCCGGCGATGCGATCAAAGTTCAGATCCCCCAACAGGCTGCTGTAGGCATGGAGAACCCGGTGGAAAATATTGGGGCTGGAGATGATGCGCCGCAGGTCGATGTAGTAATTAAAGAGGGCACCAGAGGCCTGCACGTACTCGCCGAAAAGGAGGCAGCCAATATCAAATAAATCAACAATTAAGCTGTCGAGTTCATCGCTTCTTGCCTGCGGTAGCCAGAGGTCACAACGGTCTGCGGCGGGCTGGCGGCCGTTGATCACCCGGTCCCGCAGGGTCGTGATTTGGCCCTTGAGTTCTGCTACGCGCTCGCCGAGACGCTCCTCCATCAACATGTTCTGGGGGACGGGCAACAGCAGGCCATCGGCGGCGTTACCCAGGCCCGCCTGCAGCAGGCTTTCGAGCCGTTCCTCCTCGCCCCAGAGGCTGCGCAGGATTAACACATGGTCCGGTGCCAGGTTGCGGACTCGCGAGAGAACTTCGGGGTCACTGGTTCCCACCTCCAGCAGCAACTGCTCCGGGGTGGCCCAGAGCCGACTTTCGGCCACGATCCTTAGGTAAAGGGGATTGGCCTCGTTGGGGTGGTGCTGGAGGATCCGGGAGGCCGGGCTGGAGCTGTGGCAGCTGATCACCACTGCCCGGTCGGTGTGCAGCAGAAAGGGAGCCGCCAGGTCGTGGCCCGCCAGGGGTGACAGCGACACCGCATCGACATTGAGTTCATCGAAGACGTAGTGGGCCAGGGCCGAAGCGGAGTTGAGGTCGGCGTGTTTGGCATCAAGAATCAGGGGGATCTCCGGCGGCACCAGCTCCCGCACTTCCCTCAGCAGGTCGAGGCCCACGGCCCCCAAGGCCTGATAGAAACCCAGGCTTGGCTTGAAGGCGCAGACGTGGTCAGAGGTCTCCTCAATCACCGCCTTGATCCAACGGCGCGATTGGGAGAGAAATGAACCCGCTCCACCACCGCGATGGCGGTTCCAGCTCTGCAGCATCTCCGGATTGGGATCCAGCCCGGTGATCAGCAGCGATTGGCGGCTGGCGATCGCTTCGGTGAGCTTGAGGAAGAAGGTCACGCGATTGCTGGACCAGGCACCGATGGCCAGGGCAAGGGCCCAGGCTGGCATGGCCGCCGGCGATGCTGGACCCAAAGCGCCAACCGCGATCGAGATCACCGCTTTCGTTGCCCCTAGGAGGGCCGCCAGGTCCCTACGCCCGTGGGGGGACCATCGGGATGGGGTTCAGCCCCAGTCGCCGCGGACATGCCGATGACGAACCATTCCCAACCGGTTCTGCTTGCCTAGGGGCAAACCAACCCAGGCCCAGGGGAACTCCTGTGCAACCAAGCTTGGCTCAGCAGGTGGGTTGGCACCCTCGGGTTCACGCCGATGGCACGCCCCAAGTGTCCACACTCTGGGTTGGCTGGCCTTGACCCAGGGGCTGGTTCCATTGGCCCGGGCCCCATGGCCGGCCCCCCCTGCATTCGGTTAGGGCGGACGCTCAGGAGCCCAGGGCTGCGCCCTGCCAACCGGCCAGGTGGGAGGCTCCGCTGGAGCGGGCCAGGGCCCGGGCCGAGGGCAGGGCCGGCTCAAGCCGCTCCGAGCTGAAGGGGGGCAGGCTGCGGCTGCGCAGCCAGGCGCCCCAACGGAATTCATGGAAGGGGATCAGGGGCGCCGCCGCAATCACCCGCTCCCGCTTCAATTTCCAGACCAGGCTGCGGTAGGGATCGTCCTGGGTATCCGTGAGCTTCACGGGCAAGGCACTGGGAGGGAAGGGGCCCAGGCCCCTGCCATCAAATAAGTAGAGCCAGCCCCTCTGGCGAAGGACGTCCAAAACCTGATGGGGATCGCGCAGGGGGAGATCCAGGGCCACATAGCCAAAGGCCGTGGCGCCAGGGTCCTCCTCCATCAGCCCCCGCAGCCGGTGGTGACGATCAACCATCCAGAGGTCTCCGGCCTGGCTACGCACCAGGGGGGTGGGTTTTTGGCGCAGGTACCGCCGCCGCTCCTCGGGGCTGTCCTTGGCGAAATCACCCTGGCGGCTACGGATCTCCGCCATGCCCACACACATTTGGGTGGGGCGCAGGGCGGAGAGGGCAATTTCCAGCAACTGGCTGTCGCTCGGGGGTGGCGGCAGGGGCTGGAAAGGGGGGAGTCGCAGGGCCATTCAATGACCCTAGGTCGATTGCAGGCTGTGGTTTGTTCAGCCAGGGACAGGTTGCAATCCATAAACTTCGCCGTTGGCGGGCTTAGTGATGCCGAGCCGCTGGCGCCACGTTTCCACAGGCCAATCCCAGCCCTCTTCCCAGCGGGCCAGCCAGAGGGGTTCAGCGCTGAAGCCGATGGTGTTGCCATGGGCAATGGCCCGGCCCATCAGGGCAAAACTCTCGGTTTTAAAGCCAAAACGACTCACCTGGGCGGCGTTATTCAGCATCACGTAGGCGGGAAAGCCGATTTGGGTGGCGGTGATCGCCAGCACCCCGCTTTCCCCCTCTGGCGTTGTGCCAAAGCCACTCACCACATGGTTGATGTCGTGGGTAGTGGCAATGCGCTGGGTTAGCCAGTGGGCATCACTGCGCAGCGGCCTCGGGCGAAAGAACTCCGGGTCATAGCCCCGGCTGACCATCAGCTCGGCATAGGTCCGGCCCAGGCTCCCCTCAGGCATCGAGCCCAGAAACGCCATATCTGGCTGCAGGGGCGGATAGCGCCCATCGATCATGGCGGAGCCATTGGGCTGTTCCCGGCAGCGGCGCAGACAATCGAGCATCTGGGGCGAATCGATCAAGCTGTCGACCAGATCGGCGATCGCCTTTAGATCGCCACCACTGCGGGCTACCCCGACTAGGGCTACGAGATTTTTGAGAGTTGTTATCAGTTGATTATGTAGGGCCACGAACAATAAGTATTACTCGTTATATCCTAGGCGTTATCCGTTTAAAACCAAGTCCCCTTGAGGGGATGGTTAGCCATTGCCCCAGGGTTTGGTGGCTGGGGCTCTGTGCCATGGGCAGCCTGGGTCCTGCCGCCTTGGATGGCAGCCACGGTTGAGCCACCAATCGCTGACAATCGACTCAACTGCCTGGTCGTGCCCGTTTGTCCCTCCCCACCTTGGTGGCCGGCGCCAGCTTGATCCCAGCCCTCCATAGCCCAGCAGTCCTAACCACCGCCCTGGTGACCAAGTCGTCCCTGTTTGGCATCGGCATTGCCTTCAGCCCCCTGCACATCGCCGTGGTGGCCTTGTTGCTCCTCGGGAAGGCTCCCTTGCAGCGGGCCATGGCCTATGTGGGCGGTTGGGCCCTGGCCAATGCAATGGCGATCGTGGTGCTCACCCTGCTGGGCGAGACCTTTTCGATCAGCCTCAACCATGGTGAACGGGAACAGGTGCTGATTGATTTGCTCGGCGCCGGAGCCCTCGTCGGCCTGGGCCTGTACCAGCTCACCCCCCAGGCCAACATGGGCGAGGAGGGCATGGCCCTGCGGCTCATGAACCAGCTGCCCGACTTCAATACCACCACCTTGGTGTTGATCGGCGCCTCCAGCGCCCTGCTGACCCCCGAGAACCTCGTGTTCTATCTCAAGGAAGCGGGGTTGCTCCTGATCAATGAACCCGGTCTCCAGGCCGATGCTGAAATCACGGGTTTGTTCACGTTGGTGGCCAGTTCCCTGCTGCTGCTCCCTCCCCTGGCCTGGCTGGTCAGCCGGGGTGCCATCCGGGAACCGATTGCCCGGCTGGAGGACTGGTTGCAACACAAGGCCGAATGGCTCGTTGGGGTGTTGGCCCTAGTGCTTGGCGCCTATCTGCTTTACGAGGGTCTGCACGGCCTCGACCTGATGCGGATGGTCTGATGCGGACGGTCTGATGCGGATGGTCTGATGCGGACGGTCTGATGCGGATGGTTTGATGCGGACGGTCTGATGCGAACGGTTTGATGCGAACCGTCTGATGCGGACCAACACGATCAGACCGTCTGATCCGGGCGCTCTGATCGTGTTGGTCTGAGGCGGATGGATGCCCATCGGTGGGGCTGGCTAAGGCAGATCGGCAGAGGCAGGCTCTCTACAAGCAGGCTGCCTGAGGCAGGCCAACTGGGGTGGACCCATGGCTCAGGGGCCTCCGTTTCGAACGGATCAGGTGGTCATCAGCCGGAATGGGCGACCCAGCTAGCCCCCTTGGCTGTCCGGGTTTGCCAGACCCCTGGCGGAGCGGATGGTCCCTTGGTTTGCGGCAACAGATTTCGGCTATCGAAGCCCCTGCCGGGTAGGGGGCTGGCCTGGCGGCCCTGGGGCGGCTCGAGCCAGGCAAGCCAAGCCCCCAGGGCTAGGAGGGCGATCAGGCCCCACCAGCCAGGTGAACGCTGGGTTAGGGCGGGGATGGTTTGCTTGAGGCTGCGGCGCTTGCTCCTGGCCCGGCGAGCTTGGGCGCCATTTCCGCCCAGGGGGCATCCACAGCGGCCACACACCATGCGACCGGCCAGGCTTCGGTCGGAACGTACGGACCAGCTGCCGCAGTTGGGACAGGCCATGGGCTAGGGAAATGGGGGGGCGCCTAGGGCGCCGGCGGATCGAAATCGTATCGGCAGGATCTAGCCGGCGATGCCCCAGGCTCCTAGGGCCAGGCCACCAGGGCCACAGGTTCGTATTTGGTGAAGACCACCCGCCACCCCCGCTGGGCCAGGGCCTGAAGACTGGCCAAGAAGGCCTCGGTGTTGCCATCGGCCAGCCAGCGGGCTTTGAGCCCAGGTAGCTGGTCACTCATTTCGGTAAGGGGAATCTCAACCAGCAGCAGGCTGGTTTCCCCGCAAGCCCGCTGGAGGGGGCCTTCATCACTGCGTTGCCATAGGCGCAGGAGCAATTCCAAGGCCAGGCCGAGCCCCTGCTGGCCAGGATCGCCAAGGCGTGCAGAGGCCCCGCCTTGGGAGCGCCCGGCAATCGGCAGGCTGCGCTTGCCGTTGAGCTCCACTAGGGCCAGGGCAACCAGATAGGGGGCATCAGCCATGGGGAGAAGCCAAGGGCCCACCACCATGGCCCACGGTCATGCCTGGGGCGACGTTGCTCGGGGAATAGAACCCGTTGAAGGGCTGCATGGTTCAAGAGCGCTGCAGCTCGGGCCGCTCCTCGGGCACGATCGCTCCGGCCACCGGGCAGACCTGCAGGCAGATGCCGCAATCAATGCAGGTGTCGAAATCGATCCAGTAGAAGGCTGTGCCCTTGCTGTTGGCGCCGCTGCCGGGGTTGATGCAGGCCACTGGACAGGCATCAACGCAATCGGCCACACCCTCGCAGACATCGGTGAGGATTGTGTGGGCCATCAGCTGCTCCAAGCGACCGTGATCCTAGGCAGCGGCTCAGGCGATCCAAAGGGTTGAACTGCAACCCCGGCGGTTGGCCTCCTGTTCCGCCTCGGCCGCCCAGGCGCAGGGGCGGCTGAGAAGTTCGGCGGCTTGGCCCTGGCTGTGCAGGGCTTCGAGCTGGTCGAGGGCCTGGGCCAGTTGGTTGGCTTGGCCATAGGCCACCAGGATCGGCCCCTGGGCTGGGCTGCTCCCTAAACCACCCCGGGCCGACGACTCGAGGAGGTCCCGAATGGGCTCGACGGCGAAGCTGAACCCCATCCCGGCCGCCGTGGCCTGGCCTTCAACAGCGCAGAAGCGGCCCACTAGGGCGTCATAGCGGCCGCCGCTGGCAATTTCCACGGGGGCCGTGTCCGTTCCCCGGCATACCACCTTGAGCACCAGGCCGTCGTAGAGCGCGAAATGGGGTTGGAAGCTGGGATCAAAGCTGAGGGTCACCCCCTGGGCTGCCGCAGTCGGCGCCAAGGTCGCCAGAGTGGTGGCGAGGTTGTCCAAGAGGGCACAAGGCCCTAAAAGTTGCTCGAGTTGGTAGAGCACTGCTGCTGGCTCGCCCCGCAGCCGCATGAGCCGCTGCAAGCCCTGGCGTTGGGCTTCCGGCAGGGGCAGGGCAGCAATCGCCAGAAAATCAAAGCCCGTCAGGGCCTGTCTGGCCGCCGTGCGTTGCCCGGCAGGCACCTGCTCCAGCAAGGCCGCCAACACGCCGTGGTGACCCAGCAACAGCTGGGTGTGGTGCTTTTGAGCCAAGCCCAAGCTGCGCAGGCAGGCAAGCAACAGGCGCAGTAGTTCGCTGTCATCGGCGGCGCTGGCTCCCCCGAGCAATTCCACGCCGCTTTGCAATTCTTCGACGATCTGTTGGCCGCCACCGGTGCAGCCGCCATCGGACTGGCGGCTGCGGTAAATCGGGCCGTTGTACCAAAGGCGCAGGGGGCGGCTGCGGCCCGCCATGCGGGTGCCGGCCGCCCGGGCAATCGAGGCTGTCATCTCGGGCCTGAGGCCCAGGGCCTCTTCCGTGGCCAGCCGCACCAGTTCGCGGCCATCAATGCCTCCGCCAGCCTGGAGGGTTTCCAGCCGTTCGATGGTCGGCGGCGCGACCTCCTGGTAGCCCCAGAGGCGATAAACCGTCGCCAACTGGCTGACCAGGGTGCGATTGCCATCCACCTGTTGGGGATTGAGGTCCCTGGCGCCGGCGGCGGGTTGCAGGGCCATGGGACTGGGGTCAGCGGCGATCTGTTGCGGATCCTATGGAGCCGGGGTCACGGCTCCAGGCCCATGCCCCCGGGGGTTCCGGCTCCTGGACCATGGTGCGGGGTCACGACTCCAAGCCCATGCTCCCGGGGGCCCGTGCCCGGGGTCCCGGGAGCATGGGCCATGGCTCCAAGATTCAAGCTTTGGTCTGATCGAGTTCCGGGGCGCCATAGCTGGAGCCGGCCAGGGGCGAGCAGGCCGCTAGCCCTTCGATCAGGGGCTCCCGCAGGCCGGGGGCGCAGGCGATCAGCCGTCCTTCGGCCAGATCGATCACTCCGCCGTCGTAGGCGCACACCAGTCCGCCCGCCTGCTCCACCAGCACCACACCGGCAGCCAGGTCCCAGGGGGAGAGGCCCCGCTCCCAGTAGCCATCGAGCCGGCCGGCGGCCACAAAGGCCAGATCCACCGCCGCTGCCCCAGGCCGGCGCACCCCGCGGCTGCGGTGGGTGAAGTAGGCGAATTCGGCGTAGTTGTTGTCCAGTCGCGTGTGGCGGTCGTAGGCGAAGCCCGTCACGAGCAAAGAGGAGCCCAGGTCCTGACAGTCACTCACCCGGATCGGCTGGTCGTTGCACCAGGCGCCTAGGCCTGGCGCAGCCCAGAAGTGTTGGTCCAGCGCGGGTACGGTCAGGGCCCCGAGCAGAGGCCGGCCCTGCCAGGTGAGGCCAATCGAGGTGGCAAAGAAGGGAAATCCGTGGGCGAAATTGGTGGTGCCATCGAGGGGATCGACGCACCAGGCCAGGTCCGATTGGCCCTCCTTCCAGCCACTTTCTTCGGCTAACACCCCGAATTCGGGTGTGTGGCGATGCAAGACCGCCAGGACAGCCGCCTCGGCCGCCTCATCCGCTTCAGTGACCAAATCGCCGGCGCGCCCCTTTTCGCGGATGCGCTCGAGGTGGCCGAAGTGCTGCATGAGCTGGTTGGCGCCCGCGCTGGCGGCCTCCCTGGCGACGGCCACCAGCCGTTGCAGCTCGGCAGGGTCCAGGTTCGAGTCCCTCAAGCTGAGGTCGGAGCTGCGGCTGGGCTGGCTCATTCGTCGTCGAGGGGCAGGCCGGCACGCACCTTGCCACGGCCAAAGAAACGGCCGAACTGGAGGTCGTACACCTCGTCTTCGTCCTGGGTTTCCACCTCGAGGGGCCCTTGGGCCCGGGCGACGCAAAGCAGGCCGTAACCCTTGCCACGGACATCCTTGGAGAGGCCCAGGGATTCACGCTGGTCGATCTCTCCGGCCAACACCCGCACGGCACAGGAGGTGCAGCAGCCATTGCGGCAGCTGAAAGGCAACGGTTGGCCCTGGGCTTCGAAGCTGCGCAGGATGTACTCGCCTTCGGGCACGTCCAGGCGGATGGTGCGCTGCTCCTGGCGCCAGTGCACCGTGATCGGATAAAGCTGCGCCATCAGGGGGCCTGGAGGGTGACTGCTACATTCTCACCGTTGCCCCACCAGCCCCGAACTTAGGGAGAGGTGGCCGAGTGGTCGAAGGCGCAGCATTGGAAATGCTGTATAGGGGCAACTCTATCGAGGGTTCGAATCCCTCCCTCTCCGTTGAAAACCGGCTTTTGCCGGTTTTTTTATGGCTACTTTTCAGCCCTCGCCACCCGTCCCCAGCCCAGCCGGTTAGCAGGACGGCCGTTTTGGCTAGGACCAGGGCTTGTGGGCCGGTAGTTTGGGGATTCCATGCGCGGATCCATGGGGCGGATCGTTGGCATCGATTTGGGCACCACGAATTCCGTGGTGGCGGTGCTGGAGGGCGGCCGTCCCCAGGTGATCGCCAGCGCCGAGGGGGGACGCACGACTCCCTCGGTGTTGGGCTTTAACCGGGACCAGGAGTTGCTGGTGGGCCAGCTGGCCCGCCGCCAATTGGTGCTCAATCCCCGCAATACTTTCGCCAATCTCAAGCGCTACGTCGGCCGGCGCTGGGATGAACTGGAGGAGGGCAGCCTGGCGGTGCCCTACACGATCCGGGCCAACGACCAGGGCAACGTGCGGGTGGTCTGCCCGGCCACGGAACGGGAATACGCGCCAGAAGAGCTGGTAGCCAGCCTGCTGCGCAAGCTGGTTGACGATGCGGGCACCTACCTCGGGGAGCCGGTGGAGGCCGCGGTGATCACCGTGCCGGCCTACTTCAACGATGCCCAGCGCCAGGCCACCCGGGACGCCGGGCGGCTTGCCGGCATCAGCGTTGAACGGATCTTGAACGAACCGACCGCTGCGGCCCTGGCCTACGGCTTCGATCGCAGTGCCGTTAAACGGGTGCTGGTGTTCGACCTCGGCGGCGGCACCTTCGATGTGTCGGTCTTGCGGATCGCCAATGGCGTTTTTGACGTCAAGGCCACCAGTGGCGACACCCAGCTAGGCGGCAATGACTGGGATCGGCGCATTGTCGATTGGCTGGCTGAAGCCTTTTTGGCCCAGCACCAGATCGACCTGCGCCGCGACCGCCAGGCCCTGCAACGGCTTACCGAGGCGGCCGAAAAGGCCAAACAGGAGCTTTCGGGGGTGCAGAGCACGCCCATTTCCCTTCCCTTTATTGCCACCGCGGACGCCGGGCCGCTCCACATCGAAACCACCCTGGAGCGCCGCACCTTTGAAGGCCTCTGTGGTGACCTGCTCGATCGGCTGCTGCGGCCCGTGCAGCGGGCCCTGCGCGATTCCGGCCTGGCCGCCGAAGACATTGACGATGTGGTGTTAGTGGGCGGGGGCACCCGCATGCCGATGGTGCAAGCCATGGTGCGCACCCTGGTCCCCCTCGAACCCTGTCAGTCGGTCAACCCCGATGAGGTCGTGGCGATCGGCGCCGCCGTGCAGGCCGGCATCCTCACTGGCGAATTGCGCGACCTGATGCTCAACGACGTCAGTCCCCTTTCCCTGGGCCTCGAGACGATTGGCGGCGTAATGAAGGTGTTAATCGCGCGCAATACGCCGATTCCAGTGCGCAAATCCGATGTGTTTTCCACCTCAGAAGCCAATCAAAACTCGGTCGAAATCCACGTGCTCCAGGGGGAGCGCCAGATGGCTGGCGACAACAAATCCCTCGGCCGCTTCCGCCTCTCCGGCATTCCGCCAGCCCCCCGGGG
>Ga0310332_10165_pt1 | contig 18106 bp, 14 predicted proteins | sample LakMicSRFLOrngD5_FD_195546 | JGI IMG/M metagenome (GOLD analysis project Ga0310332, IMG submission 195546) | Enriched freshwater cyanobacterial communities from Lake Michigan, Michigan, United States - MI23.SRFL.Orng.D5 (v2) (version 2) | ecosystem: Environmental > Aquatic > Freshwater > Lake...
AAGCTTGCTGCAAAGCAAATGGAGTTTCCATTCCAGAGGGTTTACGCCTAGTGCTCACCCATCCAGATCAACCAACACTTATTCGCGAAATACCCAGCACATTGGCTGCGGGCTCATTTGAAAAAACAGGTGTTACTCCTCAGCTAAGGGAGCCTGTTGTTTACAATGGCACAACAGAATACACTGAAACTAACACAACAACAGTTGCTGAGGCTGAGACGGTTGAAGCTGAGGCCACTAGTACTTCCACTACAGCCGAGGCTGAAGCTGAAGTTGTGGTAGTTCTTACTTGATAGACTTGCTTCAACTCCATTAACTTTGTAATTTCAGGACTGTAGAATACCAATCATTTGGTATTCTACAGTCCCTTTTTTTGTATACACTTTAATAAGCGACAAAGTTAATCAGCAAAAGTTTAAAGATATTTTTGTCTTATTATTATGAAATTTACCTAAAGTTATAACTGAAATGGAAATTCAAAGCCAATCGTCCTTTCTTGAAGAGTTAACATTCAGTATGAGAGATGTACGTAGCCGCATGTTATCTGGAAGTTAACAAAATAAGGCTTTGAAATCTCTGCTATACTAACAAAAGAGTTACTTAACTCGATCACTGCCATGACTACAGCATTTTCAGCTACTGGCGAATGGACCCTTGCCCTAGACCTGTTAGTAGCACGCTCGGTTTTGGATGCTGCCTTGAGAGCAGAACTTTTGGCAGATCCAGAAGTTTGTTGCAAAGCAAATGGCGTTTCCATTCCAGATGGTTTACGCCTAGTGGTCACCCATCCGGATCAGCCAACACTTATTCGCGAAATACCCAGCACATTGGCTGCCGGCTCATTTAAAAAAACAGGTGTTACTCCTCAACTAAGGGAACCTGTAGTTTATAATGGCACAACAGAATATACTGAATCAACTTCATCTATGGAGGTTGATGCAGCTAATGCAGGGGCTGGTGAAACTACTGCCGAAGTTGAAGCTGAAGCCGAAGTTGTGGTAGTGCTTACTTGATAATCAAGAAGCCAGGGCTGCTTTGCGGCCCTGGCCATATAATTATTATTTTTTGTATGTTAATGATACAAGAATAAAGAACACTGCAAATGAGGCAATCAAAACAGTTAAGCCTATAGTAACTTGTGTAGCAGCGAAAATTAAATGAACAGCCAATACAATGGCAACAACCAACAGAATTAATAAAAGCCATCCTATTGGATGATTTGGTGAAATACCAAAGCCATGACGTTTAGGGCCGAACCAAATGGGTCTTGTCATACTAATTTGATGAAGAGGAAAATTAATTTACTATTATGGTGGATTTTTTAGCTGTATCAATATGATCCTCATCAAAGATACCCTGATCAAACAGCTGATTCAACGTAATAGAGGTATATAGGCTATCAACCCCTCTCTGTGAACGTTTAGCACAGATCTCACTAACAGTTAGGGAGCCATTTTGAAGATATTCAGCAAATTCACCGGCATATGAAACTCCCGGCAAAGATAAACTATACCCATTTTTTGTTGCAATTAATGTAGAGTCATCTTTTGAAGAGAATACTATGCCTCGATAGGGTATCAACGCGTCATCAGCACATAATGTATTGTTCAAGCACGAATCAAGCATCTTATGAATCAATGGGTCAATGTCATCAACAGAACTGAAATTAGATTCACCAAGCACTCTGTAGCCCAGAGGCCACCGCTCACTGGCATTACAAGGGGTAATTATTTTGAGGCTCTGTTGTACAAGATTGATAAGGAAACCGCTTACACATGCTATTGATCCTGTAAATTCAAGATTATGATGAATTTGAATAGGCTTTTGGCTAGAGTTGCGTTGAATAACAAGATCTCTTACTCTTCCAGAAGTGGCTTTTGGGGACAAGCGATCATCATATTGGGGTATAAGTTCACAAAGAAAAAGTTCTTCAGGAGAAAAATACTCATGAATGGCATCAAAATCACCAGAACGGATCATTGAACATCTCTGTACAAAGGCGTTGCGATTTTTTGTATGCTCTAACAGCGCTCTCATTCGAGGAGCATGCTTCATTACTTGTGCAGTAGTTGTTTGGGGCCAATAACCCAAAATGGTATGAAATTCCTCCAGAAACCACTCGTATTCTGGATGATCAAAAGGATCAGTAGCCCAGTAACAAAAACCATGCTGGGCAGACTCAATTCCACAAACTGAACGAAATGTTTCTAACAACTTACGCCAAATAGCCTCTGTATAAGGAGTGAGTTCAACAGGTTTTTGAAATTTTTCTGCATCTACACCGCAAAACCAACAACCAACTGTGCAACCTTGAGTTAACTCGATTGAAAAAGGCGCATGAACTAATTTAGAGTGTTTTTTTGGTCCATCTCGCCAAAGAGTTGAACCAATCATACGCTTACGCCATTGGTTCCAGCGTAGATGCATTGGATGAGAATCACGGATCTCAACGCAATGACTCCTCTTGGAGTTGATGAAATTTCTATATTGCTCAACTAAAACTGGTGTACCTGAATGACCACTGGAATACTGTTTTGCAAGTTCAGGGTCGCTCAGTATCTGCAATGAAATTGGATCAATGTTTAAGCCGCGATCTTTCAAACTTTTTTGTGGGTTATCTTCAAAGTTTTTACGGAAGTGAAAGTCATTCACCCAACGCTCAAGGCCACGCTTTAGTAAGGGAAGTTCACTGTGATAATGGGAGGGATCTCTCCAAAATTCCCAGCTCTGTTTAGTTGAATTGGAGGAGGTTGCTAATGTCATGGCATTGACAAGAGTGGCGAAAGGCTCTTGAGCGAGTTAGCTCAAACCACCTAAAAGGAATAATTCAATTTTACAAGGCTAGGCCAGCTGTGTCAACCATAAGCCATTCCATATATTTCACCAGGGATTGATTGAATATATTTAGGCATTCTAAATTTGTCATAACAACAAATCCAGCCTTAGATTTAGGGCAGAATTGAAGAACGGCATGATACCCAGGATTAGTGCCTGTGTGTAGAAGTACTTTTTCTCTATTAATAGAAGTTAGCAATAAACCATATTGGTAACCATAACAAGAAGGGACTGCAATAAGATCTGATAAACGAACAAGCAATTTTGCACCTTTAGAGTTAGTAAATTTCGGTTGAAGTAGATGTGAAATTAACAATCCCATATCAGCGGCAGATGACCATACCCCTGCAGCTGCTTCAATACCCTGAAAATGTCGCCAACCATAAGCCAGAGGCTTTCCTAATGAGTCATGTCCCCAACAAGCAGTACTATCCGTGGTTTTTGGGGAAGAACTTGTAGTAGCAGTTAAACCTAAGGGAAAACAAAGCCAACGCTGTAGTAGTTGTTCGAATGGTATTTCTAATCTCCACTCTATTATTTTTTGAATTAGCCAATAGCCCCAAGTGCTGTAGTGATATTCTCCAACAGTTTCTGTTTGATGTAGATGTGATTTATTATTCTGCCAATATTCAGTTGTCCAGAATGGCCTTGAGCCATCTATAGTGCCTAATGTACCTGCCGTGTCTATAAAGCCGGCTCGGTGCGTCAGTAGTTGACCCAAAGTTACTGGAACATTAAGAATATTATGAGGGGGTTGAATTTGCTCATCTAATTTCAATTTACCACGAAGACTCAACTCTAAAACCAGACAAGCTGTTATAAACTTACTTATGGAAGCTAGTTGGAATTTGGTATGTTCATTAATGATAGGTTGATGAATAAATTCTGGTGAACCAATGTATCCAGAGCTAAATGAGGCTACTCTTCCTAATGAATCGCAGCAGGCAATCGCAATACCTTCAGATGTAGTTGATAAATGTAATGCATGAATATGCGATCTGATAGGCTCCCACCAAGGAGTAAGGCCATGGATAGTAGTCACTATTGCGTTTGTAGTATTTTCTTTTGTTGTTCCACTAGGAGACTAATATTTTTCGGCCAACGAGCAGAATAACGATACAATTCAGCCACAGATTGATTAAAAGTTTGTAGAGCACTAATTTGCGCTTCTTCAGCTTGGCCAAGAAGTTGCATAGATTGAACCAATGAAGTTATATCGGCAAGACCAATATTAAAGCGTGCACGATTTGCTTTTAAAGTATTATTTGCCGCTAACAGATTTGCTTTTGCACTCTCTAATGAAAGTTGTGACATTTCATATGTTGAATATGTTCTCTGAACTTGTGCCCGCACAACAAATTGATAATATTCAGCTTCATTCCTTGAATTTTTAGCAGCGGCCTCTAGAGATTTTGATTGTGACGCCGCAACTCCGCCATCAAAAATGTTCCAACTAATTCCCAGTCCAATTGATTTGAAATCATATTTACTCTCATAATTTACAAGTGAATCTGCTGAGCCTTTGTTGTATATGCCATAGTAAACTCCCTGTAGGCTTAGTATTGGTAAATATTGACGTATAGCTGCTCTAGCACTCCATATGGATGATTGTTCAGATTGTAAATAGCTTTGAATTTCCTCTCTTAGCATTAATGCCTCAGATACGGTTTGCTGTAAAGTATCCGGCCATAATGCAGCTTGTTCAAGATTATCTTTAGGTAGCACAATCTTGTCACCTGGTTGATTTAAAGACAAGGACAAAGATGCAGATGCCTGAAAATACTTCTCGTAGAATGAGATTAGTTGATTTAACTGAGCATAAAGTTGTGTTCTTGCTTGCTCAACAGCGCCAATATTTGTAAGGCCTGCCCGCTGCCTCTCCTGAATATAGTTCAGCTCATCAAGATTTAATCTATAAATTCTTTCAAACGAATCTATAAGAGCTTTATTGGCCTGCAGTGTATAGTACGCCTGCTGAATTTGCAATACTGCACTTCGTGCAGTTACATCAAATGCTAATCTTTGTTTCTGCACCAGAGCAGCAGCGGCATTAATTGATGCAGGTAGAGAGGGCTGAAAGAAAGACCAAGTAAGTGTGAAATATGGCGCAAATTGATTGTAGGTATTAGTTGATAGGCTTGCCAATTGATTGTTTGTAATTTGAGTTGTTCCATTAGGATTGACAATTACCTGTTGGAATTGAGTTTCTGAGGATCTAGTTTTAACACTGCCAAGAAAAGGTGGCAGCGAAGTGAGATTAAGACTTGGTAGGAATTGTCTCTTTATGCCAATTAGGGAGTATTCCTGCTCTTGGATAGATGCATATGATGCCGCAAGGAGTTTATTTTGGCTTATTCCTAGCTCTATGCATTCTGCCAATGTTTTACGTACACTATTTTCTTTTAACTGCTGTCTGTACTTTTTAAGTTTTTCAGTTATTGAAATGGCAGCTTCTGGTTTGAAAGGAGCAATAGGTTCTTCTTTTGGAGAAGAAGATGGAACATCATGAGGAGTTGTGTGATTCCCAATTGGTAGTGCTTGAGCAGGTAGTGCCAAAAAAAACAAATATAGGGAACCAAAAGAAAATTGTATTATTTTCATAGTTATGCCGAACTAGATGCAAGAGAAATATTTGAGCTGAATAAATCTACTATATTTGGATTATCAGTTGTAGCAGCGAGGATTATTTTATTTTCCAAACAATGCAATATTATGTTTTTTGTTAAATCCTGTGGTAGTTCGTCAAGGGCTTTATCAATAAAAATTGCATCTGGTTTTCGATAAAGAGCACGAGCTATAAGAATTTTTAAGGGTATGCTTGAAGCTTCATGTTGAATTGGTGTAAAACCAGTTTGGAGAGGGCTATTCATCCATTTCTGGTCATTTTTCAGCATACATATATTAAGACAATTGTCAAGCCACAGTTGATCTGGGCTACTTAAGTAGCCCGTAATATTCTCCTTCACAGTACCTGCAAGAAGCATAGGTATAGCTCCAATAAACTCTACACGGCGTCGATAAGCAGGAAGGTCTATTGCAGTTATAGGATATTGACCATTTATAAGCAATTGTAGTGATACCTGTGACCTTAGCCTTTCGGAGTTTTGGCCAGCACAAAAGCGTAGTATCTGAGTACTTAGATCGGAGTTGTTAGAAATTAATACAACAGACTTTTCGAAGCATAATTCTATGTCAGGAAGCAAAAGATGACTATTTTCTTGTGTTTTCATACTGTTAACTCGAATACTAACGATCTTTTTAACTGCTAGTTGTATGAATTTATCATCAACTGGGGTTGATTGCAGTATGGGGCGAAATCTAATGGCATCGGGTATAACCTTAACTAATGTTAGCAAGCTTGTACTTAAACTTCTAACTGCGCCATTAATTGTTGAAAATGCAGACAATAATAGAATTACTATTCCTTGGCTAGGCATTGCCCCGTTGGTATCCGTGGCTACGCCTAACATTGAAAGTGCAGATGGTGATGATATCAAATAAAGCAAAAGACTTATCACTAAAGCATTAAGGCTTAATGTTAAAGCACGTAGCGAAGATTTTAATAGTCCAATTTTTATAACTAGTCTAGCGATTCGATACCTAAGTTCGCTAAATTTTTCAAAAACTTCACTCTCTATTGCAAGTGATCTAACAGTTTGTAGTGATTCAAGTGGGAAAAGAATAGCATCTTGCAGATTCCCGGAAATGTTAAGTTTGCGTATGCGAAGAATACTCTCTATAACGGCCATAATAGTATCAAAAAAAGGTCCAATAGCTGTCGCTGCCAATAACAAAAGACATAATTCAATAGAGTATGTTTGAAAAAATATAAGCACAATATTCAATAGTATTACGAATACAGCAGTTATTACTGTTACAAATGATTGCTGTAGTGCTCGGCGCACAGCATGCGCTGAATTCACTCTTTGCTGCAAATCTCCAACATTATACTTAGTGAAGATCGATATTGGAGAAATGAGTAGCCTGTGCACAAGCAGTGCAGTTGTTGTTAAACCAAGAAATAGCTCTAGACGTAATCCTACAAATTGATTAAAAGCCTTAAGGCTATTTGATGTAAGTTTTAGGCAGAGTAAAAAGGCTGCAATTTGTACCATTAAAAAGCTCTGCCCACTTGGCACTACATTGTTAAAAATGTAGGCCTGGAGCCATGTTGGTCCGAGGCTTATGAGCACAGCGATGAGAGCAATGATTGCTATTATCAACAACTGTAGAAAACGACCAGTTAGTATCCGCCTCATAAGAGCTATAACTCCGACAGGCTTAACTGGTAGGGTGTGAATTAGCATTACCAATTGACTATCGTTATTTACACTAATCTTGCTTCTTCTAAATCGAGCTGGATAAATTACTTCAATTCCGTTGTTTTGACAGCACAACAGTAGCCCAGAGTCACCACGCATAGAATTTGGTGAATTCCCAAGTGAAATGTCAACTATTCCATAATCTTCACGCAACTCTTTTAGCAAGTCTGAAAGACTCAGAGGCGAGTAAGGAGTACCTTGATTTGTACAGCCAAAAAAACTAAGAATTGAATTTCTGAGCAATCCCATATCGGTTTCAATATGAGCCTTGCGTTTTGGTGCAAATGGCCAGGCCCTCTCTAACAAATACTTTTCAAATTTACTGAGCTGAATATTTGGCCGTTCAGATTTGTCTGTTGACGGCAGGAGTTGTGGAGTATCTTTCATATATTTTGTACTCTAGCTCCTAAAAAGTGAATAATTTTTTAACATCCTAAGATCAAAAACTACTGGCCAAAGTGAATCATTAGAACCAATCCATGGACTCAAACGAATTAAATCTATACCAAAGGGCTCAGATAATTTAATTAGCCGTTTGTGAAATTCATACCTGCTGGAAGACTCCTCTTCAGGTAAATCTGTAATTATTAATGCACGAGGTGCTCGCCAAAGGGCCCGAAATACACCAATGCGATGTAGATCATTAGCACTAGCATTTGCCTGAATTGAACCTTGTTGCAAAGATTTTATTGAAACTCCAAGATGTTCTGCTATTGATTCTGCCTCCCCCAAACTAGCTAGAGGAGAATCTAGTTGACCAAGTGTTAAATTTTGCCTAAGACTTGATGAATATATATATGGCTGACTACGTGCTACTAACAATTCTCTTCGACCATCGATGCATAAAACTGACATCTTTATTTGATCATGAAGAAGATTGTCGCCTGCGATTATTGCTTCTAGATCTATTGAGCTTTGATAATCATCAGTTAGTAGCAAACGCGAAGGCCCCCCTTGCATTAATATTATTTGATTTTCTTGTATTTTGGAATTTTTTTTATTTATATTCTCTTCCTCTAACTCATCTTTGATCTGTATTACTAATAATTCGTTATTGGCGGTTGATTGAATTCCATATTTATACTGGAGAGATGATTCCTCTATAACATCAAGAATCCTCTCGTGAGTAGTTCGTATAGATTGTAAACTTGAAATGAATTGTGAAATGCTTTTAACCGGTGCTAAAGCTAAGCTAATTATTGCAGAAAAAGCTACGTATTCTCCTAATGTTATTTGTCCATTCATAATAAAAATAGCTGCAATTGTTAGCATGATAATTGACTGAAACGTATCGATTACTGTTGATCCGTATTTTACCATTAGGGAGTAAGTACTTGTCTTCTGCTGGGTGCGGATGCGTCTATTAACAACAAGTTGATGAACTCGGAAAGCATCTAATTGCCTACGTTGATCTCGCAGAATATCTATACCTTTGAATAATTTGACAAACGAAGTTGTTTCCATCGCTGAATCCTGTTGTAAGTGGTCTATTCTGGTTTTTAGTCCTGGATTTGTTTTTATTACAAAGCCAAATGCTAATACCTGAAAACCTATAAATATAAACGCCAGTGGGATAGATGTAGAGAATAGTACAAATGCCAATAGAACTAAATTTAACATTGACCCAATTAATTGAATTTCATTTGTGCCAATAAAAGAACCAAGTTGCTCACTGCTTCTAACTCGATTCATTAGATCACCAGATGCACGAATCTCTATATATTCGAGTGGTACTCTCATCAGAGCAGTAAACGCATTAAACGACCACTTTAGTGATAAGCGTGTGGTCAAAAGCAAAGAAAGTGCAGTTGCGCTTACAAGCAAGATGCCACCAAGAACAGCTACAATGAAATATAGTATTGATAAGGTTCTTGCCCAATCTAGAATGCCCATTTGGACAACATTAGTAAAATAAATATTTTTTATAACAGGATCCAATAGTACTGTTAAGCCCTTCAGGAATGATAGTATAATAATAATAATTCCCAAATTAAAAAGAGTTTTATCGGCTAACAGTGTGCTCCAAAGAAATGAGGGTTTTACCCTTTTGTTGAATTTAATATTTGATTGGCCTAAGCAGAGGACATGACTAGTCGCAGCCTGCATTTTAATCTGTGCAGGTGTTATATTCATCCAACCTTTGCTTGGATTATTAGCCCAGAAATTTCTAAAATCACGTTCAATAATAACTGTACCTATATCTCTTAATTCAACAATAAATGGCTTGCACCTATTCCTATTTGTTAAAATGCTATCGATATCCATGGGAATCAAGCTAAATCCGAGTTCCTGAGCTATAGCTGGTAGTGATGTATATTGGCATTTTGATAGTTGTCGACCCTGTCTAATTTCAGAAGCGCTAACATTGAATCCAACTGTTTCTAACATTATCGACAGGCAGGTTATTGCTTGTTCTGCTGGAGAAAATGCAATTCGAGATACTGTTTCTCGCCCGTTTCTCAGGAATTTTTTCATCTTAAAAGTTGCTTAATCCTGTTGCATTTTTAATCCAAGGAATCACATATGTTATTGGTAACCGCGATTGATAAATTACCTTAACCTCGGCAACGCTACCTGAAACAATTGGCCATGGAGGTCCACTTGAGCCGGACCAGGCTAAATTTGCATTGGAATAAACAGGATCTATTTGAACTAGAAAAGGTAATTTCGACTCTTGACTTGCGAAAACCAGCTGAGCAAGACTTTGGGAACCAATTAGTGATCCAAAGGCAGCCTGATTGGTTGGAAAAGGTGAAACTTTTCTTACAATTCCTTTGATGTATCCAAAACGTTGCGGCGGCGCAGATGATGGTGATATGAGTGCCTGATCACCTGGCTTTATTCTTCCGGCATCTGATCCTGTTATAAGAAATGATGTTGTAAGTTTACCTTTTTTTTCACTAAGTACAAATAATTCTTGCCCCTCTTCCACAACGCTACCTGGCCAAGTTGTTATCTGTACAACCGTTCCGTTTATTGGCGAACTTAGTTTTCTTGCCATTTGTAATCCATAGCGACGAACTTTAGCTGTAGCGTTTGCATTGGCAAGAGTTGATCTAGATGCATTAAGGCTATTAGCTAATTCGCGTCGATTACTATCACGCTTAGCGATTAAACTATTTAGCTGTGCTTCAGATTGACCTATTGTATTTTCTAATGAAGCTGCTTTCTCTTGGTAGGTTAGCAATTCAACAGATGAAACATATCCGTTTTTCGCTAGTTTTTTGTATTCGGTAAGGTTCTGCAGCTGCTTATCAAGAATTGACTTTTGCTGGGTAATATTACGTTCTGTATCGCCTAGTTGTTTTTTATTTGAGTCTATTTGCTGTTTTAGCTCTTTGGGTATCAGATTTGATGCCAGTGAGCTGTTGGAATTAGCAAGTGCTTGTTGTTGCTTGGCTTCATAAAACATTACTTCTTCCTTATTTGCGTCAAGTGTGGCTAATTCAAAGCCTTTATAAACCTGTGAGCCAATTGAGGTATTAAGTTTAGTTAGTCGCCCGCTACTTGCCGCATTTACCGCAACTAGTTGTGGACCTTGATAAATCAAACCTGCTCCACTAGCTGTAATAGGTAACTGATATGTTACTGACCAAACAAATAGGCTACTCACTCCTACGCCGAGAATGCCTAACGCTATAATTATGGGTGGAGAGATTATTTGAGGTGTATCGTAATCAACCGCATTATTTGTGCTGATTAGCTGTTCTGGCTTGAGTCGCTCTGATTTCTCTTCAGGGCCTAATTTTTGAATGTTCATCTTGATAAAACAGTAAGTGACATAAGAGGTTGATTGCTTGCTAGTTTTTGCAATGTTTTGAAGCTCTGTATGGGAATTTTTGTGGCTTTTAATGCGCTAAAATGATCGTCTGCTGTTAACAAGTATTGACAGGATAAGGCATGGGCTAGATATGCTGGCATTAATGGTACAGTCTTTAAATGAGCCTTAACAATGGATGGTGAAACAATGTGAGACTCCATAAATATAAATGCCGCATTTGGCAGGAGCTTGTACCAATTATTAATTAGATCAACCATATCAGCGATAACTCTATTGCGCCCAACAAGTGACCAATCTTCATTTCGATATACAGTATTAGGATTTTCATCATTACACATTTCTTCTTTGACGTAATATGTTACTTTAGATTTCTCTGTTGGTGGTTCTGCTAGCTTTCTATCATGCAAAGCTGCTTTAGCCAATACTATTACTCTATCAAGTGGTATATTGAATTCTTGCATTTTTTTTATGATTAATATTGGTTCCTCAATAGAGCCATCTATTACATGAATGCTTACAGAGGATAGTTTCTCAAAACACTCTTGGCATGCTTTTCTTGCTATAGGGCTGGGGTCAACAGCAACTAAGACTAAATGATGACCTTGATTTTGTAGAAATTGTGCGGCATCAAACAAAACTCTTCCGCCCCCTGCGCCGATATCTACTAGCACTAATGGTTTACTTTGGTTAAAGGAAGAACCAGCTAATTGAAGTAGTGCTTCAGTTAGAGGTATCCGAAAGTTATGCTCATAAACAGCCTCACTTAATTTAAGATCTGATTCACGATCATCTATATGTTCATCAATCCCTGCACTTCGCAAGTGATCAGGATTACTGAGGAGTCGTGAGTAGCAGTTAAGCATAGCAGCAGGGTCCTTAGGGTTATCTATTGATTGCTGGGTTGCAAGTAGTTTTGGAGCATTTCTACAGATATACCCCAATTCCTCATGCCAGGTATTGGAAGGATTATATTTTGTTTGCAGCCAACCTTTTCGGAATGATGCTTTGTTTGAATTTACTCCTAAACATGCATATGTCCATTTTGTTAATGCCGATAGTGTTTGTGTTTTCAGGGTAGCATGTACTTCTATTTCGTTCGGATTTACATTTTTAACTTCGTTTTCATTAATTAATCTTTGCGACTCGGACCAGGACAGTATGCCGTGGCATGCAGCGCAATTAACAATTAATATTTTCGGCTGGGAGTGAGAATTAAAAGCAACCATCGGAATCGATTCCCTTGTTTTTAATGATTAAAGTCTTTTGTTCCGTTCATTCTAGGCTACTAGGCTGATTTGCGCAACTGCTGTTTGTACAGATTCTTTCGAATCTCGCCCGCTATGCTTCTCTGAGTTTACTTAAGTAACCCTAGATGCCCATATATTCAATATCCATAATTACAGAATTTTTTAAGTTACAAGCCTTGTTACGAGCCGTTGCTTTGCAAATTAGATCTTTATTGTTTTGAGAGGTAAAATTAGTCGCCTTGAATGCTGCAGTTTTCATGAATAATTTCAATCATTAATTTTTTTTCTCTTAATTAGCATACCTCCGGCGAATTAATGCCAGAAGATCTTGAAACTGTTTTAAAGGTACTACTGGGATCTGGTGATTTAAACATAGAAGAATTTAGCTTTTTAGAGCCGCAAGCAACCTAATTACTATCAATTGCATTAGAATAAAAGCTGTGGTTTTTTTATAAAACCACGTAAAAGCTGGTTTGGGCAATTAGCATTATCGAATAATTGAAATTACTAACCATTGACAACACATCTGCAACGCTTACAGCAACATCTCCACCAAACACGCCTGCTTGGGTCGATCAGTAGCACCATCTACTACGACCAAAACACATCTATGCCAGCCGCTGGTGCCCCCTGGCGCGGTGAACAACTGGCTTTGCTTGCGGGGCAACTGCACACACGCCAAACCAGCAGTGAATATGCAGAACTGCTGGATGCAGCTGAAGCCGAACTCGGCGCCGAGGCAACCGAGGAACAACGGCGCAATTTGCAACTGCTACAACTTGAACTAAAACGCCAGCGCTGCCTAGATCCGCAACTGGTGAGTGCGATCACGCAAGCTCAATCGCGGGGCAATGCGATTTGGCAAGCGGCCCGCGCCCGCAACGATTTTTCAGCCTTTGCACCGGCACTAAAGGAACTTATTAAGCTGCGCCAACAGCAAGCAAGCCAATTAGCTAGTGCTGAATCAATAGCCCGCAGCCCCTGGGAAATCCTGGCCCAACCCTTTGAACCAGATGTGAGCAAAGCAAGGCTGAATCAACTTTTCACACCCTTAAAACGCGAGCTGCCAGTTCTGCGGGAGAAGGCAGCAGCAAAGCCGCAAATCCCCCCCTCTGCCCAGCTATCTGAAAATTCACAAAACAAGCTTTGCGCCAAGCTTTTGCAAAGCTGGGGTTACAACGAAAGCTGTTGCCAGCACTCCCGCTCTGCCCACCCCTTTTCCTGCACATTGGGGCCCCAGGATTTCCGAATTACCACCAGGGTGGTTTCAGGGCAACCGCTCTCGGCCTTTCTTGCCACAGCCCACGAATGGGGCCACTCGCTTTATGAGCAAGGCTTACCGCGCTCTGGTGATCACTATTTCCCCTGGCCCCTTGGTGATGCCACCTCGATGGGAGTGCATGAATCGCAGTCGTTATTTTGGGAATGCCGTGTGGCGCGCAGTAAGGAATTTGCTGGGCGCTGGCACCCTAATTTTTGTGCTGAACTTGGCAGCGATCCATGGAATGGCAGCACAGGTTTTTGGCGCAGCCTTAATCCACTCCAGCCTGGCCTGATTCGAGTTGAAGCAGATGAACTCAGCTATTGCTTACACATTGTGTTGCGCTTTGAGCTGGAACTTGCCTTGATTGAGCAGGAGCTGCCGGTGGAAGACTTACCGCAACACTGGAATCAACGCCTAAATGAACTGTTAGGCATTAAGCCAGCAAATGATTCCGAAGGTTGCTTGCAAGACATTCACTGGGCTGAGGGCCTATTTGGTTATTTCCCTAGCTACGCATTAGGGCATCTGATCAGTGCCCAATTATCGGAAGCAATGGAGAAGGCACTGGGCGGTGATGGTGCAATAGCTACTGCGATCAGCGCCGGCCAGGAATCAACTCTTCTCCAATGGCTAAACCAAAATGTTTACCCCCTCGGCCGCAGTGTTAATAGCGAAGAACTTGTTGAAAAAGTTAGCGGTTACCCCCTTAGCGCAGATCCATTTCTAAATTATTTGAGAAATAAATTTGAGCAGTAAATCTGAGGAATAAATTCGCTGATAATTAATTAATTATTTATTTAATTATTTTGCTTTGGAACAGCAGCATCGCTGTGATTGTGACGGTGATGCACATCACATGCATGGGGATGTTCGTGCTCAATCTCAACATGTTCATGGCCATGGGAATGCCAAAAAGCTTGCCCTAAAACCTCTACTTCATCTTCAGAAGAATGATCATGAATGTGGTGCGGATCAGCGCCGGATGGGTTGTGGTAATGGCGATGGGCGTGGCGCAAAGCACTATGGCGATGCCTGTGGGCATGGTTTTCCTTCAGCAGCACAACAACCCCCAACAGCATCAAGGCTGAAGCCATCGCCATACCGTTGGAGAAAGGCTCAGATAACACAACCAAACTGAAAATCAAACCCACAAAAGGTGCAGTTGAAAACACAAGCGCTTCACGGGCAGCACCCAAGTGGCGCAGCGCCAGTAGATCCAGCCAAATCGACAAGCCATAGCCCACACCGCCGATCGCAACCAGGATCAATGAAAGCTGCCAACCCGGAAACATCCCACCTGTTATCAAGGCCAGTAGCACCATGGGAACCGAGGCACCTATGGCCTTGAGCAGGGAAACCTGGAGGGGATCACGCAGGCTTAGGCGTTGGCTCAAGTTGTTATCAATGCCCCATGCCAAACAGGCAATCGCAATAAACAAGGTGCCGTATAGGGATGCACCACTCCAGGAGCCATTAGTGAGCAAAACCGCTCCAAAAAGAATTAAGAAGGCTGCAACAAGGCCCCGGCGGCTGAGATGTTCACGGCCAATTAACACAGCTATCAACAACGTAAACACCGCTTCCAGGTTCAACAGCAGCGAAACTGAACCGGCAGAGAGCAGGCTGAGGCCTTGCACTAAACAGATCGGCCCCACGATCCCACCAAGGGCAGTTAGCCCAAGTAAGGATGGAAGATCACGGCGCTGAACCCCGCACTCCCCATTGCTTTTGGGTACAACCAAGCGCACAAGTAGTAGCGCGAGTCCGGCACCGAGGTAGAGCAGAGCTGCAATCACGAGCGGTGAACTCGAACGGCTCACAAGGCTGATTAATGGCGCTGATAGTCCGAACGAGAGAGCGGCCAGAAGGCCAGCAATCAATCCCCAGCGTTGTTGGTTTATTAAGTTCATATAAAAAGATTTAACTCAGGTCGCTTGAGAAGATCATTGAATATCTTGAGGTATTAACATGCAATAGTTTATTACAGGAAGAGGAGCTATTTGATGGATATGGAATTTAAGGGATCCCTGGAGGAGCTCAAAGTCTTGGTTGCCCAGCTAGGGGTGCAAGTAACTTGGCATCACAAAGGAGCGTTTGAAATGGCCGTTTTTGAAGACGGTGTAAGCAACCTGAAGCTGAATTGGTGGCCGCGGGAAGGAACCCTGCGCCTAGTGGGAGATCCAGAGGTTCGCAACAAGATCCAAGTAAAACTTGAAATGCTACTAAGCGAATAACTCCAGCTTAAATATACCTCTCAATAACACCTGGCGGATGTTCATTTTTGGGATAACTAGCTAACAAGCTGAAATCAGAAAAACAAAAACCAGGCCCCACGCAACAACTAACTAAACTCCATTCACCAGTGCTTCGTGCCGCTTGCCACCAGCCGGCGGGAATTACGGCAACAGGCTTCAATTCGGCATCCGCAAAGGAAAAACCCAGTAGCTGTTGAATTGTTGGGCCACCATCAGGCGACAGGCTAAAAAGTTCCAACGCATCACCGGCAATGAAATGCCAAGTTTCATCAGCTGCTGCCACCCTATGCCAACGGCTTATATCTCCGCTTTGAAGCAGAAAAAGTATCATCGTTAAAGCAGATCTTTGCTCACCGTCACTGCGGTTTACAGTGTGATCACTGCGATGCAGTTCCCGATACCAACCGCCTTCAGGGTGAGGGATCAGTTGATAGCGTTCAATCAACTGATTTGCTGCGGCATCTGAAATATTCATTTGATAGTTTCTGTTGATGGTTTCCGTTGTTTTATTAAGAAGTAGCCGTTGCCTTTGCCACATTATGCTCTGGTACGAGCTCTAATTTCAACTGCTTAAGCAGGCCCACTGCCATCAAACGAATTTCCAATTCCGCTAGGGCTTTGCCAAGGCAAACCCGTTCACCAACACACCATTAGCTTCAGTTTAGCAGTAACAATGCTTTTGCTGAATCAATAGACCTAAGCAGGAATGCTTAGCCAGAACTTTATGATTAAAGGCGAAATGGCCAAGCTTACATAGGCGAGCTTGCCGTAGATACCACGGTATTGGCCAGTATCACTGAACAAGCAAGAGAGCAGAGCATCCGTGAAGGCCAGTATGCAAACCACATAGGCGATCAGAAACATCAGATCCATACAAGTAACATAAGAAACCCTAGGAAGATTCTGCCCAAAAGTATTTTGCAAAAAAATCAGAGAAAGGATCGCAGCCGGCGGCGAAGTAATCTTAACCTCCCGATAATTGAGCCCTAAACCTACTACTGAAACCGCAAGAAAGGATACAACGGTGATCGGAAGAACGTTTTCAAGGATCGCGGTGAGGGCATTCCTAGAGATGAAGATATTGAATGCTGCTTGACTTTGAGTATCAGCAGATCCGTCTTTAAAGGAGACCTCAGATGAGTCTTCAAAGTTACTGGTATAGATCCTAACTTGATCGGCATAGCTGATGCCATCAAGCCTATAACCGGAAACATTAAATAGGTTGGGTGGCAACCTAAATTGCTGGATTCTATACATTAGATCCTCGGTTTCATGCACAGGATCGGTAACAAGAATACTGAGCCGCTGTCGATCAAAGGGGTACTTACTTAGGTTGATCGATGGCGCCGAAAGCTTAACATCAAATGCAGTTTCATTCCAGTAAAGAGGTTTTCCGGTCTCATCAATATCAATAATATTCACCTTCGACGAAATCTGCTGAACAGGATTACTTTGCTCCAGATAATTAAAATTAAAAGAACCCATCTGACCAGGATCAAACTTGCCCTCCACGAGGGGTGTCTTGGTCCAGTTGTACCAAAGCCAGCCGCGCGCCTTAAAGGTAAGCTTGCTCATATCAAGATCGTAAACGCTATCTAGGTAGAGGCCCAGATCAATAAAAGCTGCGGTTTTCTTGATTTCCGGAAAAGCTTTGATGAATGATGAGGCGGGAATTACCTGCTCATTTGGATTATCTATATAGGCCTTATTGCTTCTTTGATAGACACCAGAAAATATAACTAGAAGCAAAAGTGTGAGAAACAGCAACACAAAAAACCGCGTTGGCGTCTCGACCAGCCCCGATAAACGTCTCGGCTTCAACCTACGAAGCAGGTTCCCCATCTTGAACAGACTTCTGGTTTGCATCTTTGACGCAGTGCTGTGTTCCATAACCTACCTACGCATGCCAATGCCCAGGTTTCTTAAACAGCTTTTCATTACTGAAGCTGCGCACGCGATGTACCTTGAAGGCGTGCTCGCTCTGGCAACAAGCCTCCATTCCCATAATTAGGGGAATGGATCGGGCTCCTTGCGACCCTCTACCCAGTTCCTGTTGAAATAAATTGAATCCCTAGAACGATAGGCAGAAGAGGGATCAAGAAAGCATTACTTATAAGTTGAAAAAAATAAGAAGATGTATCTTTTCAATGGTCAAAGAGCTCGACCGGTATACAACAATTGTAATTCAAATGAAAGTTTTTACCATATTCAGCTGTGCTTAATTTTTTTCAGCCCCCTTGCTGTTGAGGCCTAATTAAAACCTGCCAATGCTCCTGATTATGGGGCAATAGGAAATTAATTTGGCGGTATCTATCAGCAGAGCTGTCCGCTTTTAATACCATGCATTACATCTTCAATCGCACAACATGCATCATGAATATCCTGAAAATAGGCGGATATAT
>Ga0310332_10166_pt1 | contig 18072 bp, 14 predicted proteins | sample LakMicSRFLOrngD5_FD_195546 | JGI IMG/M metagenome (GOLD analysis project Ga0310332, IMG submission 195546) | Enriched freshwater cyanobacterial communities from Lake Michigan, Michigan, United States - MI23.SRFL.Orng.D5 (v2) (version 2) | ecosystem: Environmental > Aquatic > Freshwater > Lake...
AGCCTGGTGACCGACAGCAGCAATGCCCATGGCGTTCTTGATGTAAACCTGACGCTCGACCAGGTGCTCCTTGAGATAGAGGCGATCCAACAGATTCTGCAGCCTGTTCCAGAGGTGATCGGCAGCTGCCTGATTGTTGGGGGTGTAAGCCAGATTGATGGCACCATCGGTTGTGATCGTGACCCGGTTATCAGGATCCGGCAGATCTTCGGTGGAGACCCAAAAATCAAGGGAGTGTTCAGCGATCTTGTCCATCGACCAATTGGGCATCAAAAATGTTTCCAATGGCGCATAACCCTTCATGATCGCGCCCCGCGTTTTGCCGGTCATCTGAATGTTGCCCATTGGATAGTCAAAATCGGCATCACCGAAATACCAATCGTTGACGGAGATCGTTTTCTGAAACACCGTCGGGTTGGGCTCATGGGACAGGGCAACAGCAGCCTTGCTGTTGTGGAACATGTAATTGCGACCGACCTGGTCGCTGCCATTGGCCAGGCCACGGGGATGCCTGTCATTGGCGGATATCAGCAACAGGCGTGCTGTGTTGGCAGCTCCGCAGCTGACCACGACCAGATCGCCACTGACCCGCAACGGCTCACCATCACGGATCAGATGCACGGCCTGAACCGTCCGGCCACTGGGATCGGTTTCGAGCCGCCTGACCTCGGCCCGCGTCAACAGGGAGACATTCGCTGCAGCCAGTGCGGGCCTGACGCCGATCACGTCGGCATCGCTCTTGGCATGGACGAGGCAGGGGAACCCATCGCAACTGTTGCAGCGACGGCAACGGCTGAAGGGCAGATTGGCCTCATCCAGCATCACCCCGCTAGGTGCATGGAACGGATGCAATCCCGCTGCGCGCAGATCATCGGCAAGCCTGGCGATTCTGGGTTCATGCGAGATCGGCGCATGCGGGTAAGGAGCACTGGCCGGAGGCTCGGTTGGATCCTCACCCCGCAGGCCATGAACGTGATACATCTCCTCGGCCTTCTGGTACCAGGGCTCGAAGTCGCTGTAACGCAGGGGCCAGGCCGGCGAGATCCCGTCCACATGCACAACCTCTTCAAAATCGCGGGCGCGCAGGCGAAAGTGGTGGGCGCCGTACATCTTGGTGGCGCCGCCGACAAAGTAATGACTACCGGGCTGGAATGGCTTGCCGTGCTTGTCGGTCCAGGTGTCCTTGGAGAGGTAGCGGCCCTGCTGGAACACCGCCTCAGCATCCCAGTTCTCGGGCTCCTGGGGTAGCCAGTCCCCCCGCTCGATCACCAGAATCCGCAGACCTGTGGGGGCCAGCACCCGCGCCAGGGTGCCGCCGCCGGCACCACTGCCGATAATTACGACATCAAAGTGGTCACCGTTGCTCACCTGCAGCTGCCCAACCTTGGGCAAAGGCGAGGAGGTCCAGGACGGGCCGCTGAGTTCCTGCATGACGCTTGGCAATCAATAGGGGGGTCTGAGCTATCCCGTCGGATAGCGGCTGAGCTGGTTGATCATCTTGGCCACCATCGCCGTCCAGCCGGTCTGGTGCGATGCGCCAATGCCGCGACCATTATCACCGTGAAAATATTCGTTAAACAGGATCAGATCGCGCCAGTGGGGGTCGTTCTGAAACAACGCAACGTCACCGTTGAACGGACGTCGTCCGTCAGCATCGCGCCGAAAGACATTGACCAGGCGCTGCTCAAGCTGCAGAGACACCTCCCACAGGTTCAGCCAGTTGCCAGACCGCGTCGGGAATTCAACCTTGAAGCTATCGCCGTAGTAGTGGGCGAACTTCTGCAGGGATTCAATCAACAGAAAGTTGGTGGGCATCCACACAGGACCGCGCCAGTTGGAATTGCCACCGAACATCGCCACAGGGCTGTCTGCCGGCGAATAGGCCAGCACCTCATGGTCAGAACCCTCGGTGAACTGGTAAGGATTGGCGTCGTAAACCTTCGACAGGGCCCGCAGGCCGTAAGGCGAAAGAAACTCCTCTTCGTCGAACAACCGCTCGCAGATGCGGCGCAGTCGCTCTTCAGGCACCAGGGTGAAGAGCAAGCGATCGTTGCGCCATTGCCCCAGATTGGCGGCCAACCAGGTCGGGGAGGTGCGCTCGTGCACGAACCAGCCCATGCTCTTGAGCACATCCAGAACCGGCAACCTTGAGACGGTCTCCACATCGAAGCTGGCAACGGCCAACAACGGAATCAGACCGGTCAACGAGCGCGTTCTCAGATAATCAGTTGTGCCATCGGGACGCTTGATGACGTCATAATAAAAACCATCCTGCTCATCCCAGTTGACGTATCCCCGTTGCCCAGGGGTGTTGAGGGTCAGGGCAAGCTGCACAAAGTCATAAACAAAGCGCTCACACAGATCAGCGTATTCAGGCTCCTCGGCCGAAAGCTCAACAGCAATCGCCAACAAATTGAGACTCAACGACGCCATCCAGGCCGTACCGTCGCACTGCTCAATGCGACTGCCATCAGCCAGATGGAAGCGTCGATCAAAGATCGCAATGTTGTCGAGGCCGAGGAAGCCACCCTCGAACACATTGTCGCCGGAACGATCATTGCGGTTGGCCCACCAACCGTATTCCAGCATCAACTTTCTCAGCGATGAACGCAAAAAAGCAAGATCGGCCCGATCATGATTTTTGCGCTCAATCTGATAGATCCGCATCGCCGCCCAGGCTCCGATCGGCGGGTTCGGATCCGACAGCGCCCATTCGTACGCTGGTGTTTGCGCATTGGGCGCCGTGTAATGGGGCGTGCGCAACAGCATGCATTGCTGCTTGGCAGTCTGGGGATCGACGATCGCAAAGGCGACCGAGTGAAACATCAGATCCCACTGACAGAAATAGTGATACTCCCAACAATCCGGCATCGAGATCACGTCGTGGGCGTGCAACCGGCTCCAGTGGGCCGTCTCCGTCTGCCAGCGGTTTGCCGGAGGGGGAGGCTGGGTGGGATCGCCTTCGAGCCAGCGCGTCACACTCCAGCCGTAATACTTCTTGCCCCAGAACAAGCCAGCAATCGCCGCATGATGAATCAGACGATCATCGGCGCAGAGATTCGGGACGGCATGCTCCATGAAGCCCTGCCACTCGCTCTCCCGTTGCGCCAACAGGTGTTCAAAGTCATTGCCAAAGGGATCCCGACTTGCATGGTCATCGGAGCGCAGGCGCAAACGCACCTGCCACTCCTCACCGGAAGACAAGGTTCGTTGCAATACACGGGCAGCCTTTGTACCCCGTTGAGCTGGGTTAACGGCGCCCTCTTCACCATCAATCAGATAGCGATGAAAACCGTCTTTCTGATAAGGAGCTGTGTTGGGCTGCCCATAGAGTCGCTCCAGGTTAGTCTCGTTATCAGTGAACAACCAGGCACCGTGTTGATCACACTCAAGACCGTAAACACCAAGCCCGGGCATATCAGAGGTCTGCAGCCGATCGCCTTGCAATGACAAAGGCAATTCCCGTTCATCGGGATAGCCCCAGCTCCAGGTGTTGCGCAGCCATAGCGTGGGCAGCAGGGTCAGGGGGGCCGCATCGGGGCCACGGTTGATGACGCGGATGTTGATCAGCAGATCGGTCGGCGAAGCCTTGGCGTATTCAATGAAGACATCAAAATAGCGACTCTGATCAAAAACACCTGTATCAACCAATTCGAATTCGGGCTGATCACGACCACGGCGAGCGTTTTCGTCGATCAACTGCTGATAAGGGAATGCAGCCTGGGGATATTTGTAAAGCCCACGCATGAAGCTATGGGTGGGGGTATTGGCGAGATGAAAGAAATACTCTTTCAGATCTTCGCCATGGTTCCCCTCAGGATTACTGAGACCGTAGGGCCTCTCCTTAAGAATCGGATCCTGACCATTCCACAGTGCAAGGGAGAAACAGAGACGACACTGCTGATCACAAACACCGAGCAGACCATCCTCTCCCCAGCGGTAAGCCCGTGAGCGGGCGTGGTCATGGGGGAATGAACGCCAGGCATCACCATCGCTGGAGTAGTCCTCACGCACAGTTCCCCATTGACGCTCTGGCAGATAACTGCCCCAGAGAGACCAGTCGCGGTGTCCATGGTCCCGTTCGGCCAGACGCCTCAACTCTGAAGGCGCATCAGCCGGGGGTAACGGCACGGATGACGACATCGATGTCGAGGTCATTGCAGGGAGCCCGACACGGCTTCGGCGATGCGCAGGGCGTTGGCGATCACCGTCAGGCCGAATCCCATCATCGGGCACGAAGGAAAGATGCTGGCATCAGCGATGGTGAGGTTGATCAGCTCATGGCTACGGCCCTGCAGGTCCACCACCGATGTGGCTGGGTTCTCACCCATGCGGCAGGTGCCGCAGGCGTGACCGACCGCCGACAGGGGCGCTTCGCCGCGGGGATGGGTGGGCGCCGCCTTGACGACCTGGGTCAGGGGATCGGCTTCGACGGCCTTGAGCACATCGATCCAGCGGTACACCAACCGGTCATGGGCTTCCCGGTTGTTGGGCTCGTAATTGACCTGCAACATCCCGTCCCGCAGGGTGACGCGGTTGTGGGGCTGGGGCAGCACCGGACTCATGGCCCACCAGGTGATCGAACGGGAGGCGAGTTGCTGCAGGCCGAAATCGGGCATCAACCGGGTCACCAGGGACAGGACCGGTGGCGACTCGGCAAACAGGGCATCCTGCAGGACCCCACCCCCGTTCTGGATCGCCCCAAGTGGGAACGAGACGTTCTGATCTCCCCAGAGGAAGTCGGTAATCCCAAAGGAACGGCCATAGCGACCGGTGTTGGCGGCAGCGGCCAGCTGCAGGATGGAGGTCAGCTGCAGCTTCATCAGATTGCGGCCGACCTGATCGGATCCGTTGGCCAGTCCCCGCGGGTGGCGTTCACAGCCAGAGCGCAGCAGGATCGCCGGGGTGTTGATCGCACCGGCAGCCAAAACGACCTGATGGGCGCTAAACAACCAGGCCTGGCCATCGATCGTGGCCTCAACGCCCCTGACCTCATGGCCTGCTGGATTGACGTGAAGGCGGCTGACGCGGGCACCGCCACGCACCACGACCGATGGGCACTGGCGGGCAGGATCGACACCGAACAGCTCAGCATCGCCACTGGGATCGACCGGCGACTCTGACCAGCTGAGCGGCAAAGGATAAGGATGCACATCCTGGCGAGCCAGGCATCCCTGCAACTCGCTGAAGAAGGGTTCAAGCGGCCGGGGCGCATGGGGATAGGGCTGTCCCCTGTGGGGTGCCTGGGGGTCCGCACCCTGCTGACCATGAACGCGATACAGGGCTTCGGCCTTGTCGTACCAGGGCTCCAGTTCCGAGTAGTCCAGCCCCCATGACGGCGCCCGGCCCTCCTGCAGGGTCAACCCCTCGAATTCACGGGCCCGCATGCGCTCGAGCACACCGCCCCAGATCTTGGTGTTGCCTCCGAAGGCATAGATGGTCTGCGGCGAGAAGGGATCACCATCGGTGCCGAACCACTGTTCAGCAGGGTGATAACGGTCCTTGCGGAACAGATCGACATCAGCCACATTTTGATCGACCAGTGGCATCGGGCCACCCCTCTCCAACAGGAGAACCCGATGGCCCCGCTGCCCCAGATCACTGGCAACGGTGGCTCCGGCAGCGCCACTGCCGATGACGATCACGTCGTAATGGCTGTCGTCAATGATCATGATGAGTGCGGGATCAGGGTCAGCTGCGTTGCCAGACGTAGATGAGAAGGAACAGAATGATCCAGATGACGTCAACGAAGTGCCAGAACAGGGATGTGGCCTGAACTCCCTGTTCGCCGCCTTTGTAGTTGCCTGGAATGAAGGATTTGATCAGCATCAAGGTCATCAGGAACACGCCGGTGGCGACATGCAGACCGTGGAAACCTGTCAGCAGATAGAAGGTGCCGCCAAAGGTCCCTGACGTGAAACCGAACTTGAGGCTGCTCCACTCGACCGCCTGGCCATAGAGGAAATAGGCCCCCAGCGCCATGGTGAGCAGCCAGAAGGCGCGAAAGCCCCAGAGACTGCCTTTGGCCATCGCCCGTTCGGCCAGATAGATCGTCCCTGAGCTGGAGACGAGCACAATCGAATTGATCAGCGGCATCTGCCACTCCAGGCCGTCAACTCCAGGGGGCAGCCAATCGAGGGCGCTGGTCTTGAGCAGGGCGTAGCCACTGAAGAAGGCCAGAAAGATGACGCTCTCTGAGCAGAGAAAGATGATGAAGCCGGTGAGGTTGTGACTCTCGTGGCCCTCAGCATGGTGCCCCTCTGGAGCGGGGGTCGGCGTCGGATAAGCGGTGGTCATCGTGCGGCCTCCAGTTGTTCAGCCTGGGTCAGGGCGGCTTCGATCTCGGCCTGATGCTCGACGAGAGGCTCACCGCTGCCATAGCCGTAAGGCCTGGACACCACGACGGGAACGTGTTCGCCGAAGTTGTCCTCAGCCGGTGGCGACGGCAGCAGCCATTCCAGGCCAATGGCATTCCACGGATTGTGGGTCGCCCTGGGGCCGCGAACCCAGGAGCTGACCATGTTCAACAGGAAGGGAATCACCGAAACACCGAGCAGGAAAGCGCCCAGACTGGCGATGACGTTCCAGAAGGTGAATTCGGGGTCGTAGCTGGAGACGCGGCGCGGCATCCCCATCAGGCCGAGGGGATGCATTGGCAGGAAGTTGAGGTTGGCCCCGACGAAGGTCAACAGGAAATGCACCTTGCCCAGCCCCTCATAGGGCATGCGACCGGTGAACTTGGGGAACCAGTGATAGATGGCCGCAAAAATACCCAGAACAGCCGCGCCATAAATGACGTAATGAAAATGGCCGACAACAAAATAGGTATTAGAGACATGGATATCGATCGGCACCGTCGCCAGCATGATGCCTGTGACGCCGGCAAAGACGAAGTTGAACAGACCACCCAGGCAGAACAGCATCGGTGTGGTCAGCCTGATCTTGCCCCGCCAGAGGGTGCCCAACCAGGCAAACACCTTCACACCGGTGGGAACAGCAATCAACATGGTGGTGAACATGAACAGATTGCGCATCCATTCAGGTACGCCACTGGGGAACATGTGGTGCACCCAGACGACCAGGCCCAGACCAACGATGATGAACGAAGCCACGGCCACATAGACGTAACCGAACAGCGGCTTGCGGGAATAGACCGGGAACAGCTCAGAGAAGATGCCGAAAACCGGCAGAATGATCACATAGACGGCCGGGTGCGAATAGAACCAGAAGAAGTGCTGGTAGAGCACCGGATCACCACCACCGGCGGGGTCATAAAAGCTGGTTCCAGCAACAAGATCCATCAGCAGCATGATCGCGCCGCCGGTCAGGGAGGGCAGGCCGATCAACTGCAGGCTCTGGGCAGCCAGGGCGGTCCAGCAGAACACCGGCATGCGGAACCAGCCCATCCCGGGGGCGCGCATGCGAATGATCGTGGTGACGAAGTTCACCGCCCCCATGATCGACGAGACACCAGAAAGGGCCACGGCCGTGAGCCACAGACCCTGGCCACTGACCAGATGGCCCAGGGGGTTCTGAATGCTGACCGGCGGGTAGGACCACCAACCGGAATAGGCCGGTCCACCGGGCACAAAGAAACTGCTCATCAGCAGCACGCCGAAAATCGGCACCAACCAGAAGGCCACGGCATTGAGCCGGGGAAACGCCATGTCAGGCGCACCGATCATGGTGGGAATCAACAGATTGTTGAGCCCATTGAGCACCGGAAAGACGAACAGGAACAGCATCACCGTCCCATGCATCGTGTAGATGCCGTTGTAAACGGTGCGATCCACCAGATCGGCTTCGGGCGTGATCAGTTCACCGCGAATGATCATGGCCAGCAGGCCACCGACCAGAAAGAAGAAGAAGGCCAGCACGATGTACTGGATGCCAATCACCTTGGCGTCGGTGTTGAACGTGAAGTAACGGGTCCAGGAGGGCTTGGGCTCGCTGGCCGGGAAGGTGGCAAGGGTCATGGCTCAGCCGTCGTGGGGCAGGGTGTTGGATCCAGGCACATTGACCTGTGGTGGCGGAGCCGGTGGCACCGTGGCCCAGCCAGCCTTGGTGGATTGGCCACGCTGGGCAAATTCACGCGAGGCATCGCTGATGCCGCTCTGCAGGGGTTGGCGGGCGGCAGCCTGCAGCCAGGCCTGATGGTCAGCGGCGCTTTCCACCACCACATCGGCCTGGTTGGCCGCAAACCAGGTGCCGCTGAACTGGGAATCGCGCAGCCGGTAGCGGCCCTCGCGCGTCGGGGTGAGATTGAAGTCGATCGCCCGACCGGGGATCACGTCCTGCTTGACGCGAAATGCGGGGATGTAGATGCCGTGCAGCACATCGTCGGAAACGAGCCGGAACGTCACCGGCTGGTTGACGGCCAGATGCAATTCGGTGGCGGCGACATCCGCACCTGGGTAGCGGAATTCCCATGACCACTGGCGAGCAATCACCTCGACCTGCTCGGCGGGGAGACGATCGCCGGGATAACCACCCGCGTCTTCGACCGGGCTGCGCAGGTGAATGTGCTCCATCGGGCCGAGCATGCCCAGGGTGGTGTTGACGCGCATGGCGTAGACCGCGATCGCCATCACCAGAACCAGGGGGATGGCGGTCCAGATCACTTCAAGCCGGGTGTTGCCCTCGATCGGCTCGGCATCACTTTCGTCGTACTTGTCGGCGCGGTGCATCAGCAGCACCCAGGCCATGACCGAGACAACGCCGCCGAACACAAAGGTGCCGACGGCGGTTTCAAAACTGAACAGCCCATCCACCAGGGGGGCAGCGGTGGACGCCTGGACGGGGAGCCAGCGGTAGGCCTGCTGGCCCATCCAGACGCTGAGCACGACGAGCAGGGCCACCCAAGCGGCCAGAGCCACAACGGACAACGGGCTGAACCGGGGACCCTGGGCCTGAGACGGAGTCATGGCAGGGCCTCCTTGAGATCGACACCGGAAGCCAACAGTTGGTCAGCGGTGATATGCACACCAAACTCACCGGCCAGTTCGGCACCGAGGGTGCCGTGCAGCCCGATCACCAGAAAGAGACCGAGCCCGACCAGCAGATAAAGCCATTGCACCTGGCGACCCATGTTGCGGCGCCACTGAAAGCGCTGGTAGCCGCGCCAGATGGTCATGGCGACGATCACCAGCAGGATGGCGACACCACCGACGCCATGCAACAGCATCGTCTCCATGCTTTGCAGGCCGATGGTGCTGGTGACCCCGGGCAGGGGCTCGGCCAGCAGCATCTCGTAGAAGCCGGCGGCCACGGTCAGAAACGTGACGGCGGCACAGGCCAGCAGGTTGTACCAGCCCACATCGTGAAAGCCGGCTCGGGTGATCGGCAGGGCCAGCAGCCGAAACACCCGCTTTTCAAGGGGGTAGAGGGCGCCGGCAATGTCAAAGGCGATCGCAATCACAAACAGGCCGATCGTCAGATGGACCAGGTTGGGGTGGATCGGCACGGCATAGGGCAGACCATTGGCGCCGAGCTGACCGCTCAGCTGCTCGATCGGCGCATCAGGAGTGACAAACAGCGTTGATACCATGGTTCAGACCAGTCCTGCGCGGGCGGCTTCGACAACGGGCACCGTGTGCAGGCCGTAAACCCAGATCAACTGATTGCCCAGCATCACCTGCACGACAATCAGGGCCGAGAGCACCCCACCGGCCCCCAGAAAGCTGAGCGGCAGCTGCTGGGGATCGCGACTGCGAATCACGTAACGCCAACCCGAAAGAAGGGACAGCACACCGGCCAGGGACCAGCCGATGGTGCTGTGCAGGTTGAGGATGTCGCTGGAGGCGCCATAGGGGTTGGCCAGGCCCGCCTCGACTTGGCCAAAGATGATGGCCACAAAAATCGCCACCGTGGCGAAAAGAAGGTTCCAGAAGCTGACCTCAAACAGCTGCACCTTGCGAAAGGCGACGCCGATCAGATCGAACACGAAGCTGATCAACCCCATCGCGATCACAAAATGGACGACGATCGGGTGAATCGTGTCCATCCAGGGAAGGTTGTGATCGTTGAGCGGCGGCAGCAGCTCGATCATCGCTCCTGAACACAGGCTAGCCAGCACATCCTGGGGACCCCTGGTTAAGGCTGCGCCGCTCTGTGATGGATTGCCACAGAAGCGATCAGCAAACACGCACCGATCAACTGGAGACCGGTGCCGACACCAATGCCACTTATGGTGAGCCCCGTCTTAATCCTTGAACTCACGTGTCGGTTCCGGCCTCTCCCACCCTGCGCTGGCTCACCGCCGCCCTGCTGTTCGCGGCCGCTGGGTTGTCCATCGTGGTGCCCTTTGTTTCGGCCACCTTGCTGACGATCGCCATCGGGGCTGTGGCCGTGATCGCTGGAGTCAGCCAGGTGCTGCGCCTCACCGGCGAAAACGACCTCAAGGGCAAGGTCTTCCGGCTGCTGTCGGGGCTCCTTTATCTGGGTGGCGGCGTCTGGGTTCTGGCGTTCCCAGTCGACAGCGAAGTCAGCCTGACCCTGTTCGTGGGCTTTCTGCTGGCCTTTGAAGGGGTGATGGAACTGGCCGCCGCTGCCACCGGCAACGGTCCTGCCCGTGGGCTTGTGTTGATCGACGGCATCGTCACGGCCGTTCTGGGGGGGATGCTGATCGCCGAATGGCCCACTGACAGCATCTGGGCCATCGGCACGCTGTTCGGCATCGGTCTGGCGTTCTCGGCGATCAACCTGATCTCGGCACCTCAGCCCGGGGCCAATCCGTAACCCCCTCCTCCGGGGGTCTCGATGCGAAGACCGTCACCGGGCTGCAGCTCCAACGCACAGCAGCCCGGCAGTACCTGCTCGCTTCCATCCGCACGCAGCAGCAGATTGAACCCGCACTGCCCCGGCTGTCCCGCCGCCAACCCCAGAGGCGGCACCAGCCTGGAGCCACTGATCAGCGACAGCGCAACGGGCTCCAGAAACCTGAGCTGACGAACCACCCCGTCGCCACCAGACCACTGCCCCCGCCCGCCTGAGCCCTGGCGGATGGCAAAGCGCTCGAGCCGCACCGGCAGCCGCGTTTCGAGCACCTCCGGATCGGTGAGGCGCGAATTGGTCATGTGGGTCTGCACCGCCCCACAGCCATCGAAACCCGGCCCCGCTCCCGCACCGCCTCCGATCGTTTCGTAGTACTGAACCCGGTCGTTGCCGAAGGTCAGGTTGTTCATCGTGCCCTGGGCTCCGGCCATCGCCCCCAGGGCCGCAAACAGGGCATTGGCCAGAGCCTGAGAGATCTCGACATTGCCGGCGACGACCGCTGCCGGCGCTGTCGGGTTGAGCAGCGATCCTGACGGCACCACCAGCTCAATCGGTTCAAAACAGCCGGCATTGAGCGGAATCGACTCGCCCACCAGGGTGCGCAGCACATAAAGCACCACAGCCCGGGTGACTGCCAGCGGAGCGTTGAGATTGCCCGAATGCTGGCCCGAAGTGCCCGAGCAATCGATCCGCAGACGCTGACGGCGGCGGTCGACCTGCACGGCCACGGCGATGCAGCCGCCGTGATCGAGAGCAACGCTGCAGGCCCCATCCTGCAGACGGCCGATCAGCCGGCGCACGGCAGCCGCCGCATTGGTCTGGACATGGCCCATGTAGGCGAGCACCTGGGCGAGGCCCTGGCGCGCGATCAGATCGGCCAGGGCCTCGACACCGCGGCGGTTGGCCGCCACCTGGGCCTGCAGGTCGGCCAGCAGCAGATCGGGGTTGCGCACCGGATGGGGGCCGGCGGCAAACCGTTGCCGCCATAACGGCTCGTCAAGGGCGCCCTGCTCCAGCAGGAACAGGTTGTCGAGCAGCAGTCCCTCGTCATCAATGCTGCAGCTGAGGGCCGGCATCGACCCCGGCGTGATCCCGCCCACATCGGCATGGTGACCGCGGCAGGCGACAAACAGCACCGGCGGGCTGTCGGGGGCAGCGCCAGGGGCAAACACCGGGGTGATGGCGGTGATGTCCGGCAGGTGGGTACCGCCGTTGTAAGGGTTGTTGGCGACCACCACATCACCGTCACGCAGGCGGCGGCGTTGACCGCTGGCGATCGCCGCCAGCAGGCTGGTCACGCTCTCGCCCATCGATCCCAGGTGCACCGGGATGTGGGGTGCATTGGCCACCAGGCGGCCGCCCCCATCAAACAGCGCACAGGAAAAGTCGAGCCGTTCGCGCATGTTGAGCGAGCGGGCGCTCTGTTGCAGCTGCTGGCCCATCTGCACAGCGATCGCCGCAAAGCGGTGGTGGTACAGCTCGAGCTGCACCGGATCCACCGCGTTTGCCGGTTGCCGTTGCTGCCCTGGCAAGCCGCCCGCGACCTGTGGGGCCGCGGTGACCTCGAGCAACAGGGCGCCACCCGCCAGGATCTGCAGCTGCCAACCGGGCTCGAGCACCAGGGTGGTAGTGGCATCGAGCACCAGCGCCGGCCCCTGTAGCCGCTGGCCGCTGGGCAGCTGGGAACGCCACAGCAACGGCACGCTCTGCCAGGTGCCGCCTGTCCAGAGCGGGGCGCTGGCAGGCAGCCGGGGCGAAGCGGGTGCCTGCCACACACCGGTGCCCTGAGGCTCGATCGCCTGCAGCTCCAGCAGCAGCCGTTCGACCACCAGGGGCCCCGGGGCGGGGCAGTAGCCATAGCGCTGCTGATGGCTCGCGGCGTAGGCCTCGCTGAGCGCATCCGTCAGTGCTGCGGGTTCAAGCGCTGCGGGTTCAAGCCCCGCCGGCCAGGGCAGTTCAAGGCCCCGTTCCTGGGCCGGCTGGCGCAGCTCCAACCGCAGCTGCAGCACCGGCGGGCCCGCCGCGGCCGGCACCATCTGGGCCAGCTGGGCGCTGCCCTGGGACTGCAGCTCGCTGACCATGTCCTGCAGGGCGACCAGGGTCCGGGGGTTCAGGGGCAGGGCCACCACCCGTTCGAGCAGCAACGACTGGGGCGCCTGGCCGATCCCATAGGCCGACAGCACCCCCGCCAGCGGATGGATCAGCACCCGCTGCATGCCCAGTTCGGCCGCCAGACGGCAGGCGTGCTGGGCTGCCGCACCGCCATAACTGACCAGCAGGGCCGCGCGGGGGTCGTGCCCCTGCTCGATCGAGATGCGCCGGATCGCCGCGGCCATCGTCTCGACCGCGATCTGCAGGGCCCCTTCGGCCAGCTCTTCGACACTGGCCGCCAGGCCCGCCCGGGCCATGGACGCCTGCAAGGCGGCAAAGCCCCGTTGCACGGCCGTGGGGTCCAGGGGCTGATCTCCATCGGGACCAAACAGGGCCGGCAAGGCGCCGGCGGGTAGCCGACCCAGCAGCACATTGGCGTCGGTGATGGTCAACGGTCCGCCGCGCCGGTAGGCCGCCGGCCCGGGATCGGCCCCGGCCGAAGCGGGGCCCACCTGCAGACGGTCGCCGTCAAACTGCAGGATCGAGCCCCCACCGGCGGCCACGGTGTGAATGGGCAACATCGGAGCCTGCAGGTGCAGTCCCGCGATCGCCGTCTCTGAGCTGCGCTGCCAGTGCAGTGCGCCGTCGCTGCAGCCGGCGTGGAACACATCGGTCGAGGTGCCACCCATGTCGAACCCCACCACCGGCTGCAGTGGCAACCCGGCCTGCTGCAACGCCTCGCGGGCCACGGCAATCGCCCCCACCATGCCGCCGGCGGGGCCCGACAAAATCGTGTCCTTGGCCAGCAGCCAGGACCGCGGCGCCAGGGCCCCACTCGAACGCATCACCCGCAGGGGGATCCGATCACCCAGGGCCAGCTGCACCTGATCGAGGTAACGCCCCAACACCGGTGCCACCGCCGCCTCCACCAGGGTGGTCTGGCCGCGGGGCACGAGCCGCGGCAACGGACTGAGGCGATGGGACAGGCTGAGGGTCTGGGGCCCCAGTGGCGCCAGCCAGTCAGCCAGCCGCAGCTCATGGTCAGGGTTGCGGGTGCTGTGCAGCAGGGCAATGGCAACACTGCTGTAGCCATCGGCGATGGCATCGCTCACGGCCAGGTGCAAGCGCCGATCAAGCACCAGCGGTTCGAGCTCGACACCGTCGGGTCCCAGGCGCCCATCCACCTCGACCACCCGCACCACCAGGGGCTCGGGGCGTTGCACCGCCAGGGCAAACAGCTCGGGCCGGTGCAGATCGCCGATGCGCAGCAGATCTTCAAAGCCGCGGTTGATCAACAGCAGCACCGGCGTGCCGGCCCCCTCGAGCAGGGCGTTGGTGGCCACGGTGGTCCCGAGCCTCAGATCAGCGACCCGGCCGGCCGGACCGATCAGGTCGGCCATGGCCTGCACCGCCGGATCACCGGGCACCCCCGGCTGCACCGACAGCACCTTGCGGGCCAAGATCTGCCCCCGGGGGCTCAGGGCCACCACATCGGTGAAGGTGCCGCCCCGATCGATCCAGATGCGCCAGCCGCCGGCAGCTGCCGGGCCGGGTTCAGCGGTAGTTCTCAAACTGAAGCGGCACCTCGACGTCCTGGGCCTTGAGCAGCTGGATTGCAGCCTGCAGATCGTCCTTGCTCTTGCCGGTGACCCGCAGGCTCTCGCCCTGGATCGCCACGGTCACTTTCTTGAGCTCATCGCGCAAGGTCTTGCTGAGCTTCTTGGCCAACTCCTGGGACAGGCCCTTGCGCAGCTTGACCACCTGCTTGACGCGGTTGCCGCTGACGGGCTCGGGGGCCTGAAAGTCGAAGATCTTGAGCGAGAGGTTGCGCTTGGTGGCCTTCTGCCGCAGCACGTCTTCAACGGCCTGCAGGGTCATGTCACTGGCGGTGGTGATCACCAGGGACGTCTCCTCGATCTCGATCTCGGTGCCCGAGTCCTTGAGGTCGTAGCGCTGGGACACATCGCGGCGCACCTGATCAACGGCATTGACCAGCTCCTGGCGGTCAAAATCGCTGACGCAGTCAAAGCTGAACGTGTCGGCCATGGGAATAGAAGCGGTGGGACCTGCCTGGCGGCGACCCGTCTGACTGGGGCCAGCGTAGAAAAGGAAGCCGCCCCTGCCTCAAGCCATGTCCGCCCAACCCGACCCCCAGCTCGCCTGGGCACTGCTGCTGGCTGCCGGCGTTGTGGTGGCGAGCCTGGTGCCCCTGGGGGCTGCCCGCTCCCAGGCCGATTTCAGCCTGGCCGACCTGGGGGCACCGCGGGCGATGTTCGAGCGTCTGCCGGCCTGGGGCAAACGGGCCAACTGGGCCCATCAAAACAGCTTTGAGGCTTTCACCCTGTTTGCGCCCGCCTGCCTGCTGGCCCTGGTCACCGGGGTGCACGGCACGCTGGCCGGCGCCCTGGCCCTGGCCTGGCCGGTGTTGCGCCTGGCTTACATCGGCGCCTACGTGGCCGATCTGCCCCCCCTGCGCAGCCTGTGCTGGGCCGGGGCCATGGTCAGCACGGGCGTGCTCTACCTCGAAGGCCTGCGGGCGGTGCTGGGCAGCTGAGGCAGACCAGCGCTCTGGGCGAACGCCAGCTGTTAGTCCAGCGCTATCAGTCGAAGAACATCAGGCTGACAACCTTGCCCATGTCTTCGGCCACGCGGACGCTGGCCAACAGGGTCTCGCTGTCGTGAAAGGCGTAACAGATCAGCTGATCGCAACGGCTGATGATGTCCTGGTTGCAGAGGCTGCTGGCCATGGGCAGCGGCAGCTCGTCGTGCTCTGGTTTCTCGACCAGATGCAGCACCCGCTCGAGCTGCTCGCGCGACTCGCCGGGCTGACGCTCGAGGCTCTGGGGCAGCAGCACGGTCAGACGGGACGGATCGATCTCGAGCACGCTGCGAATCACCGCCGCATTGACACCCTGGGCCCCAGAGGTGATCAGATTGTGTCCCTCCTGGGCCAGGGACCGGGCCACGAGCTCGACCAGATGGATCGAGACCACGGGCACATGGCGACTGCCAAGGATGGCGATACGACGCTTGCCGCGGTCCTGCAGCAGGGCTAGCTCCTGGGCCAGGGTGTCCACCCGATCCAACGCCGGGAGATCGAGAGACCGAGCCACCGCCAGCGCGCAACCTGCACGACGAAGCTAGCAGCGCTGCCAGGGGCCCACGGGCTCAGACGGGCAGGGGCAACCCCAGACGGGTGAACAGGGGGCCGAAGTCGCAATGCTCGTCCACCAGACGCATCGCGTAGGTGGCCTTGACTCCTTCGTGCAGGCGCACATGGCCAAACGCATGCTCGATCACCTCGACGGTGGTGAGGGTGTCGTGCTCGACCTTGAGCAACGGGACCTCCAGCTCTTCGGCGCGGTTGATCAGCTGGGGCAGCGGCTCACCCACCCCCGTGAGGATCAGGCACTGGGTAGAGGCTTCCAGGGCCGCCAGCTGGATGTCGGTGCGGTCGGCACCGGTGACGACGGCCATGTTGCGGCGGCGGCGGAAGAACTCCATCGCGGCATTGACGTTCATCGCCCCGATCGAGAGGGTCTCGACCAACAGATCGAGCCGGTCCTGACAGCAGAGGACCCGGGCATCGAGCCGAGCCACCAGCTCCTCGACGGTGACGCTGCGCAGCAGCGGACTGCGGGGCAGCACCCCGTAGACCGGGATGCCCAGTCGGGCCAGGGCGGGGCAGACCTGGGCGCGGATGGCCTCGACGTCCTCGGGGGCGACGGCATTGAGCACGACCCCCGCCAGCAGGTCACCCAATTGGGCCCTGGCCTCAAGCAACGGCTCAACGCTGCGGGCGTCGCTCCAGGCGTGCACCAGCAGCACCGGAGCCTGAAGGTCTTGGGCCAGCTGCACCAGGCTGAGGCCATACAGCAGTCCCTCACTGAGCGTGCCGGCTGCTTCCAGCAGCACCAATGCATCGGGCCCGAGGTCCTGCAGCTGCTGACGCACCGCCTGACAGGCGCTGTGGTCAGCTGGGCCGGCATCACCCTGCAGCAGCCGCTGGGTCGCCGAGTCGGCATCGAGCTGATGCAGCGAGGGCAGCAGGTGCTCAGGCGGCAGGCCGAGAATCGAGCCGATGAAGCGCACATCGTCATCGATCAGCGCGTCCTGGCCGGCCGAGCCGGCGGTTTCCACGCTGGTGGCCAGAGGTTTCCCGACCCGCACACCCCGATCAGCGGCCAGCAGCTGCCGCAGCAGCCCCAGCACCACCGCTGATTTGCCACCGAAGGCCTCGCAGGAACCGATCAGGAGGGTGGTCGGGAGGTCTGGCTGCATCAGGGATCTCCCGAACCCATCGGTTCAGTTCAATTTAGGAGGCGGGTTCCTCGCCCAGGATCAACCAACGCCAAAAACTGTCGGGCAGGTCAGGGCCATGGGGGTTGCCACTGGCGCCTGCCAGCCAGACCAGCAGCCGCTGCGTCGGCACCGTGAAGGTGTAATGAACCGCCGGCGAGCGAGGAAAACTGAGATCGCAGCTGCTGGGTTCGGCTGGGGCTGCCGCCCCGCTCCAGCGCAGCAGGTAGGGATGGCTGCGGCCGTCCTGCAGCGGCCGTTCACCAATGAACTGGCCCTGCAGCAGGATCTGCAGAGCCGGTTCCAGACCCGCACCCAGGTTGCCCAGATAGGGGGCAAACAGGGGAACCAGGGCCGCCACCGAGGGCACTGCTGCAGAACTGGGGCTGGAACCGGCGTCCACCGCTCTGGTCACGATCTGTCCCATGCTGGCGCCCCAGCTCCCTGCTGCGCCAGTCCATGCACCAACGCGAGATCACGGTGGCCGTGACCGGCGCCAGCGGCGCCCTGGGCCGGGCCCTGCTGCAGCGCTGGCATCGCCGCGGGGCACGGCTGATCGCCCTGACCCACAGCCAGGCACCGCTTGAGCTGCAGGCCGATGACGGCAGCACGATCCCGTTGCAGCAGCTGTGCTGGCAGGTGGGACAGGAACAGGCTCTGCTGAGCCAGCTGCAGGAGGTCGATGTGCTGGTGCTCAACCATGGCATCAACCTGCAACAGCAGCGCAGTGTTGAAGCCACGGCCCAGAGCCTCGAGGTCAATGCCCTGAGCAGCTGGCGGTTGCTCGAGGGGTTTGCTGCCCAGGTGGCTGCCCGCAGCGCCGCCACAGGCGCCGCCCGCCCCCGGCCCGAGATCTGGGTCAACACCTCAGAAGCCGAAATCGAACCGGCCTTCAGCCCCCTGTATGAG
>Ga0310332_10169_pt1 | contig 17875 bp, 12 predicted proteins | sample LakMicSRFLOrngD5_FD_195546 | JGI IMG/M metagenome (GOLD analysis project Ga0310332, IMG submission 195546) | Enriched freshwater cyanobacterial communities from Lake Michigan, Michigan, United States - MI23.SRFL.Orng.D5 (v2) (version 2) | ecosystem: Environmental > Aquatic > Freshwater > Lake...
AGGCCCCTGCGCATTGCCTGGGTCACAGGTGATTGTGCCTATCATCCCGTTGCCCGATTCCTGTTTGGTTGTTTGGCCGCCTCTGCGCAGCAACGGCGTCACCACCATGTGGTGGTCAGTCTTGTTGATAACGGCAAAGAATCGATGGCCCCAGCCTTTCAGTCGTTGGGTGGTGTGCAGGTTTTGGATGTTGCTTCCCTTTCGTTGAATGATCGTCTGCAGGTCATTCGTGACAAGCACTTCGATGTGGCGCTTGATCTATCGGGTTGGACCGGGGGTAACTACCTCGCTGGTTTTCACGCGCGGCTCGCGCCGGTTCAGATCAATTATCTCGGATATTTCGCCTCCGTTGGTCTTCCCACCATGGACTACTGGTTGGGCGATCAGGCCCTGTTTCCAGAAGGCCATGCCGAGTGGGCTGCCGAAACCCTGTGGCGGCTGCCCCGTCCGTTTTTGGCCTGGCAACCGGTTGACCCCCTGCCCGAGGCCGTTATGCCGGTAGCCGAACCACTCAGCGGACCTGTGCGCTTTGGCAGTTTCAACCACAACCGCAAATTGTCGGACGCCACCTTGCAGCTCTGGGCAAGGGTGTTGGCGGCGGTGCCGGGCTCGCGGCTCACGCTCAAGGCTGCTGCCGATGGCGACGCCGACACCCAGAGGCTGCTGCGTCGCCGCATGCTGCGACAGGGCATCGATCCTGAGCGGGTCGACTGGCTTGCCCTCGCCAAAGGGCCCGTGGAACACCTGCGTCAATATGCCCGCATTGACATTGCCCTTGATCCCATTCCCAATGGGGGCTGCACCACCACTTGCGAAGCGTTGTGGATGGGTGTGCCCACCGTCACCCTGGCGGGCAGTCACTATGTGAGCCGCATGAGTACCGCCGTGCTGGCCGGGGCCGGGCTACCCGAATGGATCGCTGCCGATGGCCACAGCTATGTGGCGCTGGCACAGCGCATGGCAGCCGACGTGGCTTCCCTGCGGGCCAACCGCGCCCAGTGGCGCCAGAAGCTCCAGGCGAGCCCCCTGGGCGATGCAGCCGATCTCATGGTTCATCTCGAAGAGGCATTCTCGGCCATGCACGCCCAGGTGCTCAGCAGGTTATGACCGCTGCCCGGAGCTGCTGATAGTGCTCCTCGAGCGCGCGGCTGAGCCTCTGGCCATCGGCCAGGGGCGACTGCTGCAGCTGCTGCCGCAGGGCCAAGCGTTGGGCCGCTTGGCGCGGACCAGCCGCCGCCAGCTGGCTCGCGATCGCCACATAGTGGGCCTGGGAGCGGGCCAGCCACTGCCCTTGGCCCCCATGCACCAGCAGCGATGCAGCCAGCCGGCCCACCATGCCTCGCCCGGCCAAGGCCACCACCGGCACGCCCATCCACAGGGCTTCGGCTGTGGTGGTGGCACCCCCATAGGGCACCGGGTCGAGGGCCACATCGATGGCGCTGTAGCGCTGTAGATGGTTGAGCCCCCCTTCGACCCAGTCGAGCAAAATCAGCCGCTCTGAGGCCAGGCCAGCAGTGGCAAAGCGCCGGCGGATGCGCTGCTGCTCGGCCGCCTCGCGAAAGCTGATGCTCTTGAGAACCAGCTCGCTGCCCGGATTGGTGGCCAGCACCTGGCAAAACAACGCGATCGTGGCATCGGTGAGTTTGCGAGCATGGTTGAAACTGCCGAAGCGAAAACGTGGCCCTGCGTTGCGTTGTGGGGCCGGTAGCTCGCCGCCGCTGTCAAACACCATGTAGCCGCCTTCGAGGCACAACTGCTGATGTGCGCTTTGATCGGTGCCATTGAGCTGCTCAAACAGCACCGCATCGCCAAGCCAGCCGTCGATGCAGCGCAGGTAGGTGGGGGCCGGATACCCCAGGTAGCTGAGCTGCACCGGCGCCGGTCGGTGGCAGAGAATCTCAAGCCCAGACTCACCGGTGAACCCGCCCAGCTCGACCAGCACATCGAGCCGCAGGTCGGCGATCAGCCGGGCTGCCTGCTGGGCACTGTGAAAACGCACATCGAGCCAGTGGTCGACCCGCTGACGCAGATGCTTGGTGATCCAGTCGTCGTGGCTGCCGCAGCTCAGAGCCCAGATTTCAACCACAGACCGGTCATGGTTGCCCAGTACAGGCAGCAGAAACCGTCCCACCGGGTGGTTACACAGATCGGCTGACAGATACCCGACCCGCAGGCGCCGCCCTGGCAGCGGCTCCAGCAGCTGATCGGGCCACAGCGGCCCGACCGATGCCTGTTGGCAGCGAGCTTCCCATTGGCGAGCCTTGGTCGCCAGGGTGGTGCTGTCGGCCGGGGCAGTGCTAACGCCCAGAAACTGTTGGCTGAACAGATGGGCAGTTTTCATCGCGTTGTCATCGCGCGCCCAACGCTGTTGCAGCCGCTCTAGTGCCGCAGACTGGGCCATTTCGGCCAGGATCTGGGCAAGCGCCTGTTGCAGTTCCAGATCCTCGGGCTGGTGCTGCAGGCCCCGCTGCAGAATGCGGTGTGGTGCCACGGTGTGGCGCAGCCCCCTGAGCGAGGCGGCCCAGTTGAGCCAATGGGTTGCGCACTCGGGTCTTTGTGCAGCCAGTTGTTGGTACAGCTGACTGGCTTCGACCAGTTTGTTCTGGGCCATCCACAGTCCGGCGATCGCGTTGGCGATATCGGGCTGTAGGAGTTGTTCTTGGGTCAACTCGTCGATCAGGGTCTGCGCATCACTGAAACGACCCAGATCCTTGAGCACCGTGATTCGGTTGGCCAGCATCTGAGGGTCACCCGGATCGAGCTGCTGAGCCTTGTTGAAGGCATCAAGGGCTTCGGGCAGCTGCCGCAGGCGGGCATGGCACAGACCCAGGCGCACCCAGGTCTCCTTGTTGGCTTCGTCTATTTGCAGCAGCTGGCGCAGCAGGGCAACGGCCGCATCGGGCCGGCCCGCCTTCAGCCGGGCGTCGGCCAGTTCCTGGGCAAGGGCCTGGTTGCCGGGGGCCTGGCGCAGGGCGGCTTCCAGCTGTTGGATCGAAACAGTGGCTTCGCCGTTGTCATTCCAGCAGTGGCAGGCATTGAGCAGCAGCCGCAGATCGGTGCCGAATTGCGTGAGCCAATGCTTGTAAAAAGCCGATCCTTCCTGATAGCGACCCTGGGCGCGAAGCAAAGCCCCCAGATTGATCACATCATCGATCTGGGGGTCGACTGCGAGCAGCCTGCGGTACTGTTGCTCGGCGACAAGCCACCGCTGTGCAGCGTGGGCTTCCCGGGCTTCTTGGCGAATGTTGTCTAGCGCTGCCGGCACGGTTGCTACGAGGACCGAGCCACCCTACGAAGCCGAAGAAGGCTGGTACAACCTGCTGCAGAGAGTCACCGTTCGGCAGGTCTCCACAGCCCAGGCTCTGAGCGACGCCGAGCATGCACTGGCGGCTTCGGCTGACCAGCGTTGGGTGCTGCCCTTGGCCATGGCGCTGTGGACCGAGAGCCGCCACCGCGATGCCCTGAAGCGGCTGCTTGAGCCGGCGGTTGCCCAGGCCTGCAACCAGATCTGGCTATATCACAACCTGATCGGCATGGTGGCCCGCAAGCTCGATGGCGAGAGCCAGCGAGCCATCGTCGCCTATGAACGCTCCCTGGAGCTCGAGCCCCTGCGGGCCGACACGCTCTACAACTACGCCAACCTGCTGAAGGACGACGATCCGGAAAGGGCCATCGGCCTTTATCGCAGGAGCCTGGCCTTGGAGCCCCAGGCGCCGGCCGCCTGGCACAACTTCGGCACAGCACTCAACAACAGCCACGCCTACGACGAGGCTCTCGTTGCTTTGCGCATCAGCCTTCAGCTCGATGCTCTTGTGGCCGATGTCTGGTGCAACCTTGGCCTGGCTTACTTCGGTGCCGAACGGTTTGACTGCGCTGAACGCTGTTTTCGCCACGCGATTGCCCTCGATGCCAGCCATGCGGCCAGCCACACCAACCTGGGCAATGCCTTGATCAATGTGCTGCAGCCCGAGGAGGCCTTGCAGTACCTCGAACGAGGTGTGGAGCTGGACCAGAGCTCCACCCATTCTCTCTGGAACCTGGCGCTGGCCTACTTGCTGCTGGGCTACTACGGCAAGGGCTGGCCCTACTACGAGGTGCGCTTCGACAACGAGGATTTTGCCCATGTGCCCATACCCACCGGGGGGGCTCGGTTGCGCGATCTGGCTGCAGCACCGCGCCAGGGAGACCCACCGCTAGTGGTGTGGAGTGAACAGGGCCTGGGTGATGCCATTCAGTTCTGCCGCTATCTCCTGATGCTTGAGGCGGCTGGCATCCCCTTTGTGTTTTTGACCCGCCCTCCGCTCTTGCAGCTGATGCGCGAGTGGACTGGCCTGGGCGAGCGGGTGCAGCTGCTGGGCAGCACCCAGCCCGAGCACGACAGTCGCCCCCACGTGGCCTTGCTGAGTCTGCCCCACCTGTTTGGTACCGAGCTCGATTGTGTTCCCTGCACGGTTCCCTATCTGCACCCTCCATCCCAACCCGCGGATCACCTGCGCCTGATCACCCCACCGGGTGGCCTGGCGATTGGTCTGGTGTGGGCTTCCAACCCTGACAACAAGGCCATGTATCGCAACAAGAGCCTGCCGCTCGCGTTGTTGATGCCGTTGTTTGAACGGCTGATCGATCTCGATCTGATCGAGTTGCACAGCCTGCAGGTTGGTGAGGATGCCGAGCAGCTGGCGCCCTGGCGTCACATGGCTGAGGTGCACGATTGGAACAACCGCCTCGAGAACTTTGCCGAGACCGCCCACGTGCTCCGCCAGCTCGATCTTGTGATCACTGTGGACACGGCAGTGGCCCATCTCGCCGGAGCGCTCAACAAACCCACCTGGGTGCTGTTGCCCCAGAACGCCGACTTTCGCTGGTTGCGCCAGCGCTCCGACTCGCCCTGGTATCCCTCGATGCGTCTCTTTCGTCAGAAGGCCCATGGCGACTGGGCATCGGTGGCGTCTCAGCTGGATCAGGCATTTGACACGATGCTGTTGCTCGACACACAGCAGCTGTTGAGGGCGAGGATGGCTTGATGCAACCTGTCTCCCTCACCGACGCTGAGATCTGTGCACTGGTGCAGCGCATGGAGCTGCTGCCCCAGCTCCTGCGGCGTCAACAGGAAGAACGCATCGCAGCCTGTGTGCCGTTGCCCGAGGCCTGGTTGCAGGAGCAGCGCCAGGCCTTCCTGGGGGAGATGACCCTGGAGGCGCTGCTGGATCAGCGAGGCTGGAGCGCCGATGATCTTGATCTGCATCTGTGCCTGCCCGAAGCGTTGCAGCGTTTTGCCCGACAGCGCTTTGGTCCTGGTCTCGAAGAGGCCTTTCTGGCGTCGCGGGGCAGCCGCGACGAGGTCATCTACTCCCTGTTGCGGGTGCGTGACGCCGGTTTGGCCCGAGAGATGTGGATCCGGCTCGAGGAAAACGAAACCACCTTTGCCGAAGCGGCCCACCAATACAGCGAAGGTGAGGAGGCCCAGCGCAAGGGGGTGATCGGTCCGATGCCGATCGGGCTCCTGCAGCCCGAGGTGCTTCAGGAGATTTTGCGCAGCTTGCGGCCGGGTGAGATTTCACCGCCACGACGGCTGGGCGAATGGCACGTGCTGATGCGCCTTGAGCAGCTCAAGCCGGCTCGGTTCGATGACGCCATGCGCGAGCGCATGTTGCGTGAGGCTCTCGATGCCTTTCTCAACCATCGGGTCGAACGTCTGCTCGCCGGTGACGCAGAGGGCCTCGACCCCATTCACTACGATCCGGAGTCATGAGCGAACAACCCACAGCTACTTTCGAAGGGTTGCTGCGCCGCTTTGCCGCCTTTCGCGAGATCGATGACGAGCGTCTCGCCTGGTTGGCCTCCCGCGCTCGCCCCTTTCATTGCACGGTCGGTCAGGAACTGCTGCGGCCTGACCGCCTGCCCGAGTTTTGCTTCTGCATCGTTGAGGGTCGCGGTCGTCTGTTGCACGACGACCCCGGTTTGCGCCGGCCGGTCACCCTGGCCTACTCCCAACCCGGCGATCTGGTCGGTTGGGCAGGTCTGGTGCGCAGAAGCCCCTGCGAGTGGCTCACGGCGGCCACGCCGCTCAAGCTGATCGGCTTTTCAGCCGACGACTTTGCTTATCTGGAGCGCGAGTCCGACGCGTTCAGGCGCTGGATCGACGCCAACAATTCACCCTCTGAGCTCATGGCGGTGCTGGCGCCGGCACTGCGGGCGCGGCCGATCGCTGAGCCTGCTGAGCGTGAGGTGCTGCGCAGGCTCCTGCCTGGGCTGCGAGTGGTCCCGGCCCACGACCTGCGCCAATTGCCTGACGACGGTGCCGTCTGGCTGTGGGATTCCCAACCCGATCAGGGAGAGCCGGTTCCGATCGGTGAACCCGTGGATCCCGAGCGCCTCGCGGCTCTGCCACTTGGTCAGCCCCTGCGCGTGGTGCGTGTGGAGCGTGAGCTCTGGGTGCGCTGCCTGGAGCCTGACCTCAGGGCTCCCGACGAGGGTTCACTGCCCGAGGCCAGCGTCAGCCCTGACGATCGCTATGCTGATTTGCTGCCGGCACCCCAGGGTGAACGGCAGGTGACTGCGGCCGCCGGCGACCTTTCTGAAGGCTCCGGCAGCCAGCGCGTGGCGGTGGTCACAGGTTCAGGTCCCGTTGGTCAAACCATGGCCTGTCTCGAGATGCTGGCGCGCCAGCACAACGTGCCATTTCGCCGCGATGTGATCGAACGTGCCGCTCGCGACAACCTGCGTGGCCGCAGCAGCACCAGTCTCGAACTGATCGGCAACCTGTCGACGGTGATGGGCTTCACCGGCACCATGGCCGACCTGCCCGAGGGGCAGCTGGGGCGTGCACCCTTCCCTTGTATCGGCTGGCTGATGGATCAGCCGGCCATGATCCACGACATCAGTCGCTCGGGTGTCAAGGCTGTCATTCCTGAATATGGCCGGGTGATCGTGCCCATCGAAGACCTGGTGGGTGACCAGGCAGGCGCACGCCTGCTGTTGCTGCAGCCGGGCCGCGATGCCCAGCGCCGCAAGCTGGGCCTCTCGTGGTTTTACCCCCAGATCCGCAAATACCGCCGCAGCCTCATCGAGGTCCTGGTGGCCTCCTTGGTGCTGCAGTTGCTCAACCTGGCTCAGCCGCTGGTGATGCAGCAGATCTTCGACAAGGTGATCGGCCAGCAGAACCTCGACACCCTGTACACCCTGGGCTTGATTCTGCTGCTGGTCGGCCTGTTTCAGGGTTTGCTCGGTGCGGTGCGTACCTACTTGTTTGCCGACACCACCAACAGGATTGACATCACTCTGGGCGCTGAGGTGATTCAGCATCTCTTGCGCCTGCCTCAGCGGTATTTCGATCGGCGCCCAGTTGGCGAGTTGCAGACACGCCTGGCCGAACTTGCCACGATTCGTGGCTTCCTCACAGGCAGCCTGCTCACCCTGGCGCTTGATGCTGTGTTTTCGGTGATCTATATCGCCGTGATGGTTGTCTACAGCGGAGTGCTCACCGCCGTCACCCTCGGGGTGATTCCCCTGTTTCTGGCGCTCACCTATCTGGCTTCACCCGCCATCAAGTCTCAGCTGCGTAAAGCTGCCGAGAAGAATGCCGCCACCCAGAGTCTGTTGGTCGAAGCGCTGAACGGCGTGCAGACCATCAAGGCTCAGAACGCAGAAAACACAGTGCGTTGGAGGTGGCAGCGCAGCTACTCCTCCTACATGAGCGAGAGCTTTCGCACCCTGTTGATCGGCATCTCGACCGGAACCACCGGCCAGTTTCTGAGCCAACTCAGCGGCCTGATCACACTCTGGGTTGGGGCCTATCTGGTCATCAAGGGAGAGCTCACCATTGGCCAGCTGATTGCCTTCAGGATCATCTCGGGCTATGTGGTGGGCCCGTTGATCAACCTGGCCACCAGCTGGCAGTCGTTCCAAGGGGTAGCCCTCTCAATTGAGCGCCTGAGTGATGTGGTTGATGCCCAGGCTGAAGGTTCTGACAATGAGCTCGATCAGCTGCCGTTGCCACCGGTGGCTGGTGAGGTGGTTTTCCAGGCCGTCGACTTTCGCTTTGGTGAGGGCGCTCCCCTGGTGGTGCGCAACGTCAGCTTTCAGGTGCCAGCCGGTGCCTTCATCGGCATCGTGGGCCGCAGCGGCAGTGGCAAGAGCACGATCATGAAACTCTTGCCCCGTCTCTATGAGCCGGAGAGGGGCAGGATCCTCATCGATGGTTACGACCTGGCCAAGCTCCAGCTCGGCTCTGTGCGTCGTCAGATCGGCATCGTGCCCCAGGACAGCCTGCTGTTTGATGGCAGCGTGCGCGACAACATCGCTTTGACCGCTCCCGATGCGACCAGTGCCGAGATCGAGGCTGCCGCAAGGGTTGCCTGTGCCCATGACTTCATCATGGAGCTGCCCCAGGGGTATGCCAGCACCGTGGGTGAACGGGGCAGTGCCCTGTCAGGCGGGCAGCGTCAACGCATCGCCATCGCCCGCGCTGTGCTGCAGCGCCCCAACCTGCTGATTCTCGATGAGGCCACCAGCGCGCTCGACTACCTCACAGAGCGCCAGGTCTGCCTCAATCTCAAGAAGGCGTTTGAAGGCTCCACCGTCTTTTTCATCACCCACAGGTTGAGCACGATCCGCTCGGCTGATCGCATCCTGATGATGGACGCCGGTGCTCTGGTCGAAGAGGGAACCCACCAGGAGCTGATCCGGCAGCAGGGCCGTTACTACGCGTTGTATTCGCAGCAGGAGGCCGATCTTGACTGAAACCAAACCCAAGCTCCAACTGTGGGAAGGTAGTTCCGCCTATGTCGAGCAAGGGCGGCACTGGTCGTCGGCGTTGATCTGGCTCTGCGCGGTGCTCTTCGGTGGCACCTTGATCTGGGCCTTCACCGCCAGGCTCGATCAGACGGTCACCGTGCGGGGCCGTCTGGAGCCATCAGGCAGCGTTCGCGAAGTTGATTCGCCCAGTGCAGGTGTCGTCAGAAAGGTGTTTGTGCGTGACGGCCAACTTGTGAAGCAGGGCCAGCCCCTGTTTGATGTCGAAGCGCAGGGTCTGGCCAGCCGCCGTAAGGCTTTGGAAACCACCCTGAGCCTCTATGAGTTGCAGGCCCGCACCCTCAAGGGCATCCTGCGCAGTGGTGGTGACCCTGCACGTTTTGAGCAGCTGCCGCAGATTCCTTTGGTCGCCGATGCCACCCTCAACGCCCAATTGCTGACGGCGCGGCAACAGAGTCAGCAGATCCGCGCTCAATTGGTGCAAATCGCCTCGCGTCTGGCCAGTCGCCGCGAAACCCTGCGGTTGCAGGAACGCATCGCCGCCGATTTCAAGCCGGCCTATCAGGCTGGGGCCTTGGCTCGCACCCAGTACCTCACCCAGCTGAATCAGATTCAGGAAACCCGCGCTGAGGTGACCACCCTGGCCGAAGAGCGGGAGCGTGTGATCGGCCAGGTGGCCGCTCAGCTCAATCAGATCGACCGTCAGATGATTGAGCTGCGGGCCGAGCTCGTGGGCCTGGGGGAAACCATCAGTTACCGAACCGTGCGCGCGCCGATTGACGGCAAGGTCTTCAACACGAAGGTCTCCTCACAGACGGTGGTCAATGCTGATCAGGCGGTGCTCAGTCTTGTTCCCGCCAATCGGCTGCAGGCCAAGGTCGAGATCAGCGATGCCGATATCGGTTTCCTGAGGGTTGGTCTGCCAGTCAATGTTTCAGTGGATTCGTTCCCTTCGGGTGAATTTGGCTACATCAAAGGCACCCTCAGCAAGCTGGGTTCTGACGTGCTTCCACCCGATCAACGTTCGCCCCAGTATCGATTTCCGGCCACGGTCTCCTTGCGGGAGCAAACCGTGCAATCGGGCGGTCAAATCCTCAACCTGCAGAGTGGCATGAGCGTGTCAGCCAACATCAAACTGCGTTCCAGGCCTGTGATCACCATCATCAGCGATCTGTTCACCAAGCAGCTCGACGGTGTCAAGCGCTTCCGCTAATACGTTCGCCCGGGACAATCGCTTTGGCTTCAGCGACCGAAGTTCTTAGGTCGCTCGCGCGTCAGAGATCGCGTGGTGTCGTTGAGGGCGAGGGCCAGCGGCGGCATCACCACATGCGCCTGGAGATCTGCGTAATGACGGTTGAGCAAGCCATCGATGCCGTAGGTCTCGCATGGCGGAAACCCGCGTTGCAGGCCGATGGGTAGAACTTCCAGCCTGCAAAGGCGCCCCAGCAAGGTTCCTGCCAGTGCGGGGGTCAACCAATACCCTGGCAGCCCGAATGCATGCCGCAGCCGCCGCAGCTGCCGTGGTTCACCCCCATTCACCAACCCCTTCAGGGTCGCTGAATCAGGGTAGGCCGGCTCAAACAGGCTGATCATCTCCTGGTTGCCATACAGCTCGGCCTGCAGCATCGAATCCAGGTTCCAGCCCAGCAGAACCAGCTCGTGTTGAGGCTGCAACAGTTGTTCGAGGGTGTGTGTCCATCCTTCTGCCAGCACCACATCGTCTTCGAGTACCACCAGCGGCGCCGGCCCAGAGCTGCACAGCCGCCAGCACAGTCGATGGCTGAGCGCCGTACCGAGCGCTCCCGGGGTCCACTGTTGCCGAGCCGACGGGGCGATCAGGCGGGTGGTGCCGATGTTGGCGAGCTCCTCGGCCCCGTCCACACCATCGATCCGCAGCACCTGGCAGCCTTGCAGCGCACCGGCGTTGCGCTCCAGAAACGCCGTCCAGCGTTCGGGCGTGCGCCGCAAACTGATGACTGCAATCTTCACGCGGCTACGGTCTTCTGGCTCAGAACCCGTCGGTAGAGCCGCTCTGTGGCATCCACCGTGCGTTCCCAGTTGAAGCGCTCCAGCACCTTGCGTTTCATCGCGATGGCTCTGGGGTGCTGTTTGCCGGCCTTGAGGGCGGCCAGGACCGCGCGTCGAAGGCTTGCCGGATCGGCTGGATCGGCATACCAGGCATCGCCCTCCAGGTATTCCAGCTCGTGGCCAAAGGTGCTGCCCACCAGCGGGGTGCCGCTCAGGGCTGCTTCCAGGCTCACCAGTCCGCAGGTTTCCATCCAGCTGGGCAGGGTGTGCACCGCAGCGGCGGCATAGGCAGAGGCCAGCAGGGGCTGGGGCAGGTGGTCGATGATCGTCAGCCGGTGACCGCTGATCGCCTTGCACAGTTCGGCGTAAGCCGGCCAGTTTTGGGAACCGCCGATCAGCACCACCGGCAGGTCGGTGTCGCGCAGCGCCCAGCACAGCATCGCTTGGTTCTTCGAAGGTTCGATGCGACCCGCCTGCAGCACGAAGGGTCCTGCAAGACCGCTCTGGCGACGAAAGGGCTCAGGATCGGCATCCAGAAACAGGGCGGGGTCAACGCCGTAGTGGGCGATCTCAAAGCAGTCGCCATCCCACTGCAGGTCACTGCGCAGTGCCTGCAGTTCAAGCCAGCTGTTGGGCAGAAGGCCATCAGCTGTGGTCAGCAGCTTGCTGATTTCCTGCCGGTCGACCGGCCAGCACGCCGCACCGTTGCCCTCGGCATTCACGGGGCCGTGCGGAAGCTGCACGACGAGCTCGCGCTGTTTGAGCAGCTTCAGCAACGGTTGGGCTGCCGCCGCACCTTGCTCGTGGGCGGTCTGCAGCACGCCCATGGTGCCGCGACTGCCCCACATCGCACGCGCCAGCGAGATCCAGATCGGTGAGACCACCACCGGAACGCCGGCCGCATGGCAACAGGCCATCTGCTGCCGAAACGAATGCTCGACCCGGCAGTTGAACACATGCACCAGATCAAACCCGCGCACGTCGGGTTGATCAGCATTGACGGCGACCACCTCATGCCCACGCTGTTGCAGGCGTTTGCCGGTTTCACGCACCTGAACGCCGTCGCCACCACCCCAGTTGTTGGCGGTTCCGTGATTGACCAGCAGGATTCGCATGGCGCACAGTGTCCCATGGCCATTCTCAAGTTGATGCGCAGGGTCAAACCTGGCCACCCTGGCTGGTGCCCGTTTCTGCTCGGTGCAGAAGGGCCCGTCCCAGGGGCTTTGGCGTCAGCTCCCCTGGGCTGATCGCTTCGTGACTTGCCAGCCAGCCATCGATGCAGAAACCGATTTCGCGGTCACGGCTGCCATCCTTGAGCAGGCGGATGCTTGCCTCACGGTGGACACCGCGGTGGCCCATCTGGCGGGGGGCTTGGTGTTGCGACCTGGATTCTGTTGAACGCGGCGCCCTGCTGGCGTTGGGGCGTGGTGCCACCCGGGCCGGGGCCGTCGTGCTGGTATGACTCAGCGCGCCTGATTCGCGCCCGAACCCCAGGGGCCTGGGGTGAGACCGTCGACTGGTTTGTGCGGGAGCTGCGTTCGTGCACCAGAGGGGGCACGGTGGATCGGTCAGGTTCGGGGGCGTTGTGAGCTCTTCATCTGTTGCGGTTGCGATGATCGACCTTGGTGCATCACCCCCTGTGGAAGAACTTGCCCGGTTGGACGCTCTGGAAGCCTCTGGGTGCTGTTCTGAGGCTGTTGGTCGATTGAAGTTGTATTTGCGACAAGGTTTTGCGCCTGAACCTTTTGATGCAGCCTTTCATCGACTCGGACGCTTGTATCAAAAGCTGCGGTGGTCCTTGATGGCTGAGCGTGCCTATTTCTGTGCATTGAAGAGCAATGCAAGCCGTGCTGCGACATTGAATAATCTGGCAGTGTTGTCTTTGGAGTCTTTGGATGCCAACCGTGCAGACTGCTGGCTCTCTCAGGGGCTGCGTCTGGCTGGGCTGCGACATGATGAACTGGCTTTGCTGTTGAATACGGGTTGCGAACTCAGATTGTTTCAGCGCAAACCAGACCAGGCAGCCTGTTTTGCCTCGCGCCAGGTTGATTGTTTTGATTCCCCCAGGGCGCGTACAAATCTGTCTGTCTGTTTGCGTCAGCTTGGTGATCTTAAGGGATCCCTCGATCAACAGGCCATTGCACTCCAGATGGCCTTGGGTGCGACTTCTTTGGACGATGTTGAACTGTTCTCATTGATTGGTCGTCATCGATCTGGGCTTGAGGAGACAATTCAATGTCACATGATGCTCATGAACTATGCTATTTGCCGCTTGAGCATTAACCAGCTGGATGAATCAGCGCAGCAGTTGCTTGTTGCGGGTGCAGGGGTCGTGTCAAGTAGTTGGCATGATCCTGAGTTTTTTTCAAGGCTCTGGCGGGGCCAGAAAGTCGAAGAACTTGTGATCTGGCATGACCAGGGCTATGGAGATGCAATTCAGAATCTCTGCTGGATGTCTAATGTCAGTACTCGCGTTGATCGAATGCGTCTGATGTTGCGGCCTTCGTTGCTTCGGCTTGCGCAGCAACGACTGACATTGCCCGCCAATTGCACACTTGTAGAGATCGACACTGCAGTGTCACCTTGGCGCCATGGTTCGGCTCACCTTGGCTTGTGGTTCGCGCCATTGGCCTTAGGTGGTTGGACCCCTGATCAAGCTTGTCTGGGTCGAGCTTGTCTGCGGAGAATGCCCCTTTCGCAGGGAAGAGCCGCGAAGAAGCAGCTTGGCGTCGTTTGGAGTGCTGGCAGACATGGCGCTCCTCAGCCTGAGGCTGCTGCCAGGCATAGAGATGTACCATTCCAGTTTTTGTTGTCTTCACTGCGCTCCTGGTCGCAGCAATTTGATGCGAACTGCATCAGTCTTCAGCTCATCGATGAGCAGATTTGCGATCCTCAGATATTGGAGGTGTGCAACTCTGGCCTGCTGATTCCTGGGCTGCCTGATTCGCCTGACTGGCTTGATACGGCAGCGGTTGTCGAACAGCTTGATCTGGTGGTCACTATTGACACTGCGATGGCCCACCTTTGTGGTGCTTTGGGAGTTCCTTGCGTTGTGTTGTTGAATGCACCATGTGATTGGAGATGGGGCCAGTCTGGTGATCGTACATTCCTCTATGACTCCCTTCGGCTTGCTCGCTGTCCAAAGCCTGGCGACTGGTCGGGGGCCTTGAAGCAGGCGACTCAGCATCTGATTCAGTTGTTGTGCTGATCAACTTGAAAAGGACCCGTCCAGTCCTAACCTGTATTTCACATGTTGATCCAGGGCACGTCGATGTTTCCAGATCTGGGAATACAGCCAGTATCTGTAATCCAGTGATTGTTGTAGTGTTCCCACCTGTTTTGCCCAGAGGTATGCTTTTTTGACCAGTTCTGCCCGTTCTGCCCCTTTTTGCGCGAGTGAACGTGCAAGTGGAACAATGTCTGAAAGGCGATTCGCGTGAATACTGACGCCATGAAAAGACTGTCTTTCGTAGAGTTCAGGGCCGCTGACGGTGGCCACCGACTCAGCTGCACACTCCAGCAGCTTGATTGGTGTTTTGCAAGCATTTTGGAGTGATCTTTGTAGCGGCAGGAGGGCGATCTGGCATTGCCCTAGCAATTGCCGGTACTGCCAGTAAGGGAGTAGTCCAGAAAACTTGACTCTTTCTTTCGGAAGTGAAGAAGCCAAAGCCTGATCGCCCACAATCACCAATGTTAAGTCTGGGTCAGCCTCCAGCCATTCGTATAGGTTTCTCAACAGCGCTGAATGCTCAGTCCCGCGATTCTGGTTTCCGATAAAGACTTGCAAGTTTGTCTGTTTGTGCTTGTCAAGATTGAGCGCTGGAATCGCGGCAAGCGTGTTCTCCAGTACCAAGGCCAGGGGTTGTTTACTTTCCAGGGCACTGGCAAGGGTCGTGCTTGATGTGTGGAGCGCGTGGCAGAGCACAAGCGGGGCCCAGTTCATCTCCAGTAGCTGTGTCCTCACGGGCTTTGGGAAGAGATCTGGATGGTCATCCCACTCGGTGAGCAGCAGGCAACCGCGTTGTCTGAGCCACTGCAGGTGCTCCCATTGCCGTTGACGGCTCTCTGGCAGCGGCCGTTGCCAGATCACCAGGCTGTGGGGCCTGATGCAGCTGTTGAATCGAAACGGCCTTTCATGCAACCGCACGTCGACGCCCCGTGCCTTGAGCGCCAGAAAGGGCTCTCTGACGCGCACCTGGTCATGGGGGCCTGGGCTGTTGATCAGAACCTCGATCTGCAGCGCGCGATCCGTCAACATGGCTTGCCGGCGGGAGTCTCACCTTGGTGACGATGCAGCGATACAGCGGTGAAGCTCTGGGCCCTGCTCCTCACATCGTGGTGCTGGGATCCTGCAAGGTCGGCAATTTCGTTGTCAGCACACCGGTTTTGCGTGGCTTGCGCTCCCGCTTTCCCGATGCGGTGATCGGCTTCATTGGTAGTGAGGTCACGGCTGATTTCGAGCGGGCTTTTCCTGGGCTCGATTGGCGGCTCAGCTGGGATGACCCGAGCCCTGGCGCAGGCCTGCGCTTGCTGCAGGCCCTTGCTGCGCTGCGAGATCGCCATGGGTCTGTGCGGCTGGCGCTCAATCTTGATGGTTTCAACCCTGTGACCTGCAGCCTGGTGCCCTGGTTGGAGCCTGCCTACGTCGCCGGAGGCAGTCTCACGGCCAATCGCCGCCGTGAGCTCCCCTGGGGTGATCACCCGCGGCAGCGGTTTCTCGACGATCCGGATTGGGACAGTCCGGAGTTTGCCGAGCGGTATGACGGCGTTTTCTGCAGTAACTACATTGCCGAACTCTTCTGCCAGCTGGCCTGGGTCCACGATCATGTGGATCCCACAGCGATTGAGCTGCCTGCGCAGGCCCCCCCCTTTGCCGTGCCCGATGTGTTGATTCACTGCACCACTGCTCGGGCGGCCAAGATCTGGCCGTTCGCCTATTGGCGAAGGGTGCTCGACGAGGCCACCAAACGCGGCTGGTCGGTCGGTTTGGTGGGCAGTCCACCCGCTGCTCAGCGCGAGGCCTACAACGCTGGCGATGGCGAGGAAAGCCTGTTGCAAAGCACGACGTTGATCGACCTTCGTGGTCAGACCACGCTGATGCAGCTTGCCGGTGCGTGCCGCCAGGCTCGCGCTGTGGTCACTGTGGATGCAGGGCCGCTTCACATTGCTGCAGCCGTGGGCACGCCCACCCTCGCAATCGTGGGCAACGATGCCCATGCCGTTGGCGCGAGCCCGGTGCGTCTGTGGATGCCACGGTGCGCCAATGTGGGCCGCACGATCACCCCTGCGACTTGCACGGCCTGTGCCGATGGGCGCTTTCGCAACGATGCCTGCCTCGTGGAAGGCCACCCCTGCATGAGCGCAATCCTTCCTGACCAGGTGATTGACTGGTTGGAAGTTCAGTTGGCGGGTTGACGGCGGGCTTCGGCCATTGCCCAGGCGGCGCGCAGATGCTGGTCGAGATGGTCGGCCAGATCCGAGCTGTCGAGAAATTTCCAGCAGGCGTGGCTCCTCACGGCCATGGGGTTGTAGGTGGTCTCTGTGGCGAAGGCCTGGGCGATCTCCAGCGGGGGCGCTTCGGCGACCCGGCTTAGATGGCGGCTAATGAAGACATCTTCGGCTTCCTCATCAGGGCTTTGACCACCCCATTGCTGACAGAGCGTGGTCATCACGCTGCGGTGCCTGATGGAGAGACCGCCATTGCCATGGAGATGTGGATAGACATCAGGATTCGGCGATCCATGGATCGGGGTGTCGGTTTTGAAGAAGCTGCGGATCCGCCCATCTGCCCGGCGATGGGCGAAATATTCGCTGTGTTGCCGCGGCAGAAAGGGTGCCCCCAGGTAGGGAAAGCGGAAGAAGAAAGGATCAAGCGGCCGTGCGAGCAACGCATCGGTCTGGATCACCAGCAGCTGCTCCTGCGGCAGCTGTTGCCAGAACGACGCCTCTTTCAGCATCCTGTTGAAACTGCTGTGATCGCTGAGGCGGGTTTCTGGTGACAGATCTTCGACGCAAAGAATCTGGATCTGCAAGCTTGCGTTGATGGAGGAGAGCTGCTCAGCTGCAACTTTGCAGGTGGCACGGTCGGTGATCAGACAGAACTCGGTTCCCAGGGGGCACATCAGCCAGCTGTTCAGCAGAGTGAACAACCATTGGAGATTGATTCTGTTTTCGATCAACACGACCGCTTGCTGGCAAGGCACTCGCGTTTGCACCACGGCTTCTTGGCAAAGCGGCAACAGCAGTCGCTCGAGCACAAAGTGGCAGTGTTGTTCCCATTGATGCCGGCGGTGCTCGAGCACCAGCAAGAGGGGCTCCAGATCGGTCACGGGGTGCATTGCGCAACGCTGCTTTCAAAGGTGTGTCGCTGCCAGAGGCTGTCCTGATGGCGAATCATCAGAAAGCGGTAGTGCGCAGGAATCGGTTTCATCACCCGCAGCACCGGCAGCAACATCCCACTGGCTGCTTGCTCCAGTGGACCAGCCAGCTGAAACGGGGCGTGCCACTGGCGGTTTTGCCAGAAGTCACGCAGCTGAAGAGCCTGGCGCTGGCTGAGGAAATAGCAGCCGGAGTGCGGATTGGTGGCACGGTAAAAGTGCCGTTCGCCGAGAGACCAGGGAATGCTCAGGTGTTCACCGGTGTCCCAGAACAGGTCGGGACGTCCTCCATCGGGATCGCCCGAGAGGATGACATCCCCTCGTCCAGGGATGTGTTCGCAGCGGTGGGGCAGAAAGGCATAGCGCCCATCGCTGTGGCGATCCAAATACAGGATCTTGGCAAAAAACTCAGGATCGTTGATCAGCAGATCGTCTTCCAAGTAGCCGACCAGGTCATAGCTTTCGGCCTGCTCCAGCAGTCGGCGCGATGCGTGCAGTGGCACCTGGCTGAAGTCAGTCACACCAGGATCGATCTTCACGAGATCTGGGTCCTCGGGCAGCCCATCGGCAAGGCTTGCTTCAGGTGGGGTAAACAACTGAATCGTCAGCTTCACGCCCTGATCAGTCTTCAGCTCTCGGTTAACAACGGATTTGTGTTGACCCAGAGACGCATGGATCCAATGCCGTTGTCCGTGCCGGTTGAGGTTGCCGATTGT